>Ga0315553_10000826_pt1 | contig 26682 bp, 19 predicted proteins | sample SalMarSW160140MG_FD_203099 | JGI IMG/M metagenome (GOLD analysis project Ga0315553, IMG submission 203099) | Salt marsh sediment microbial communities from the Plum Island Ecosystem LTER, Massachusetts, United States - Salt Marsh Sediment SW1601-40 ... | reverse complement strand
TTAATCAAACGCAATTATGTCCACAAAAAGTGTAAGGCATAGTCCGACGATAAATCATACTACATTTCTACGTCTAAAAAAGAAAGGTCTCTTTGGAGTCCTATTCTGAATTGCTCCCCATAATTGCCGCATTACTTATATATAAAGCCAAGTATATCGCTAATTAATAACCAGGTCAATAGCTAATTCCGTATATATGTGAGATATTCATAAATTTGCGAGGACATATATACATGCAGAACTCTCGTGAATATCTTTTTGCACGTGCCCACACAGCAGAACATGCATTTGTTGGAGCCCTACAGAATTTGGCAGGTCAAACATTAAACGTGGTGAAGGTGAACCATCGCGAGGATAATAACACCGTGTTAATCAGGAGAGTTCCTGAATTAGATTTGGAGTTGGTATTACAAGCTCAATTGAATTTGAATCAACTTATAAACAGGGGAAGAAAAGTAATTTCATACACTTTTTCATCACTTAATGAAGCAAAGAAACGATTTCCGACGTTACGCGCAAATGAAGAGCGCATAACAGGACCCGATCACGTAAGAGTTATAGAGATAGAAAACCATGATCTCGCAGCCTGTGCTAAGGATCATTTAGCTAATCTAGCCGAATGCGATTTCTTTCTGGTAACTAGGATTTCTAATAGTAAGGATATAGTAGAGATAGATTTTTCCGTTGGGTTACAGGCAAAGGAGGCCGCTATATACACAACACAAAAGCTACTAAACGTATGTAACGTGGTTGGCGCTAATATTAATAGTATTGAAAATACAGTAAGTAAACTAAAACATGAAAATGAAGATTTATTGAGAAAATTAAGGGTTTATAGCAGAGAGAGTCTTGATAGTATAAAACCATATACTCTAGGAAATAATGAAATAACTATATTTCAAAGTATATTCAAAGATCTAGTTGATTCAGAGATCCGAGCATTTGCTGATAACAAAATCATCAACGACAATACTATCGTAGTTATTGCTAATGCACATAGCGATAAGAATTCATCCTCTTCTACTGCAACACTGACTGTTGCTAGAAATAAATCATTAAAAAATATCGATTGTGATAGAATAGTTAAGGAATTAGCTAGCCTAGATGGAAGAGGCGGGGGAAAACCTCATTTCGCCACAGGTATGATAAAAAAGGACGCGATGGCCGATATTGTTCACACTATCGTTACATTCATTTCAAAGCTTTGAATCATCACTCTTGATCTTTGGCGAAACGTATCGGGTATGATGTTTAACATGAATGTCAGACACGTTATAATCATATAAACACCGGACCTATGATGCTGCTTATGGTTACGTTTCGTAAATGTGTAACAATCTGAAAAATTAATCCACCAAACTATGTCATTCCAATTACTGAAAGTTAGAGGGGAGCGGATCATGGTATCCTCAAGCTTGTTCTTATATTGAAGAACTTCATTCATCTTTCGAAAAAGGGATTATAGAGAGGACAATTGAGATCAAAGATAGAGCTGAAAGTTTTGATGACACTATCCATGTAGACATAGCATTGCATACTATTTGATCCATGTACATTGTGTTTTAGTTATCCAGTAAGAGTTTAATAGATAAAACATTACATATACAATAGTATAGATCTGGACTTCAGCTTGGCGCGGCCTAGGAGGAAAAATTAAATAAAGAAGGGATCTATCTGCCTATTTTCTTGACTTAAGCCTCATTTTAATGCCGTTCTTTGGATTGAGCGTTATGCCAGGTTGTAGCTTTACCCGTTCATTAGGCGCTAGACGCAAACTCCAATAACTGGAGATCGTAGCTATTAGCAGTATTCCTTCCTGCCATGCAAAGGGTTCCCCAATACACCCCCTGATCCCACCTCCAAATGGAAAGTAGCTGAATCTAGGAAGATGCATCTTAAATTCCTCTGTCCATCTATCAGGATAAAATGATTCTGGTTTATCGTAGTATTTAGAGTTATGATGCATCACATATTGACTGAAGATAAGTGATGATCCTTTTGGAATTGTATATGTTCCCAACGCATAATCGTCTTCCACATACCTTCCCATACTCCATACAGGAGGATAAATACGCATAGCTTCTCTAAACACTTTTTCAACGTATTTCAATTTAGGCAGATCTGCAGCTGAAGGTTTTGAATATTCTTCTCCATTTCGTTCCAATACGGAATCTATCTCCTCGAATACTTTTTTCTCAACTTGAGGATTCTGAGAAAGCAGATAGTATGTCCAAGTCAATGCGTTTGAAGTGGTCTCGTGACCAGCAATCAGTATCGTAATTATTTCGTCACGTAGCTGCTTGTCTGACATAACGCTCCCGTCTTCATCTTGTACCTGTATAAGTCTGGACAACAGATCGTTAGCAGCAATATCCTTTCCTGTTTGTCTTTCCTTTCTTCTTTCAGAAATTAATCCATATACTATAGAATCAAGTGTTTTTCTGGCGTGGCTGGCTTGTGCTACCTTGGGAAGAATAGGAACATGATCTAATACATGCCCTAAAGGATGTTGCAGTCTACTAGAATATTTCTTGGTAATGGCGAATGCCTTTGCAAAATCTTGTGCCTGTTTGGATTCCATTTCATAGTTCATAACTGATTTACAAATTATTGATAGTGTAACCTTCATAAGTTCAGCATGAATGTTTACTATTGCACCGTCCTTCCATTGTTGAATCATACCTACAGCCCGATCGGTCATAATAGCACCATACGCTGATATTCTCTTGGGAAGGAATAACGGTTGGATCAGCTTTCTCTGTTTTTTATGAAATTCTCCCTCACTAGTAACTAGACCTTCTCCAATAATTCGTTTCGCAGCCTGAAGACGTGGACCTTTTTTGAAATTACTATGATCATAAATCAAGATCTTTTCAATGTAATCAGGATCATTGATCAGGTATACGTGTTGACGTCCTAACTTGAAATGAGATATATCGCCATATTCATCTGCTATTTTTGTAAGAGTATTGATTGGGTCTCGGGCGAACTGACGTACCATTTTTCCTGGTATGATCGACTTTGGCCCTGGGGGGAATTCTAGGTTTGATTTTTCCATTATGTTTGTACTGAAACACCCTGGATATAAGCAATTTCTAAAAGAATTCGCTTCATCATTGAAATTGTGCAAGATAATATTAGATATGATAGCAGATAAGTGACTAAATAAGTAAAGGATGTAATAGCAGATAAGTGACTAAATAAGTACGGATTAAATACAAGTAAATACTCAACATCAACATTGCAAGATACGAGTAAAAATGACAAACCACCTAAGTGGTTCCGTTCTTTACAAATAGGCGTTGGCACAATATCTCTAATTTTATCTGTCATAGCAATCTTACTTGGTTTTCCCACACTACAATTATCTACAATAATCACATTACTTTCAATCGTGCTGCTAACTATTGGAGTTGAGAGAGTAGTTACAGGTTGGATGTTAATACGTTTAGGTGCAAATTCATCCCAATCAAAAGAGGCATTGAGCCGCACAAAAAAATTAAGTTTAACAAATATAGGCCTCGGAATATTGGCGTTAGTTTTTGCAGGCATAGCATTTGTTTCCCCTACAACTGTTTCTACAATACCATTGCTGCTATTCTCAATCTCAATAAGTGTCATGTTCAATGGCTTTGGTAGAATTATACAGGGTGCGCTTGCCAGACATCAGCAAAAGGGTTTTAGAATCCTCAGCATTTGTCTAGGCGTTCTTGCTACAGGAGCTGCAATTTTTGTTGGAAACGCAGACGTATTTGGAATTGAATTCCCTGTTCGTGTTTTATTCGGAGTGTTGATAGTTCATGGCGGGGCGCTTATTCTCATCGCATCTGTTGGTAAGCTATCCATAGAACAAGTGCTTAAAAAGTAACCATTATAACTTTCTCTTTGAGTGTGGAAGCTTCTTTGTCCTCCTTTCCTCAGTTAATACAGGTATACAATAATTGCACAAGAGCTTGATATCATTTGAGTTATTCAAATTACATCATATAATCTGAATCCTTGGTGAGAGTACTAATGGTGAGGAAGAAATAAATAGTTACTAATTAAGATTATCAAGATCAAGGATTTATGACCAAGAAAGTTGCAGTTGTAACAGGATCGAGTAAGGGGATTGGAAAAGCCATAGCTATTACCTTTGCAAAGTCAGGCGATTATGCTGCAGTTGTTACAAATGCGAGAAAAATAAAAGAAGCTCAGGCGGTGTCTGATGAAATCCAATCCTTAGGTTGTCCCTCTACAGCGATAGAAGCTGATATTTCTAGGGAAGATGATTGCATTCGATTGATTAAAGGAGCTATAGATAATTATGAACGGATAGATGTTTTGGTAAATAATGCGGGAGTTGAGAAGGACGTATCGATGGAAGCTACAACATTGGATCTATGGCAAAAAATAATAGCGATAGATCTCACTGGGCCATTTATATGTAGTAGAGAAGCCATAAAATACATGGAGAAACAACGGGATCCTACAGGTGGTTGTATCATAAACATTTCATCTGTTCATCAAGTGATACCCAAACCGCATTACATTCCCTACGCTACCTCTAAAGCAGGAATTGAAATGATGACGAAGACAATGGCATCAGAGCTGGCCAAATCTAATATACGAGCAAACGCAGTCGCCCCCGGAGCAATAGAAACTCCAATGAATATCCTACTTGATGAAAACGAAGAAGCGAGACGGAAAACGTTGACTCAGATTCCTATGGGTAGAATTGGCAGCGCAGATGAAGTGGCAAATGCGGTAGAGTTCTTGGCTTCAGACAAAGCAAGTTACATAACAGGTACAACACTCTTTGTAGATGGTGGGATGACACTATATCCTAGTTTTCAATATACCAGTCACTAAGAGTTCATAAATAAACCTGTGTTAAAGCTGCACTTAACCGCTAAGCCTTGGCAGATGGTCTATCTATGCTCTGCAGTATTATCTGTTGAATCACCGAGAGTGAATTATTGTCACGAGCTATCGGCTTAAGCTCAAAGATCGAGGAATTTCTTGGTAATTTTAGAAAACTAGTATACTGAATACAATACCTTCAATATCAATTCTTATTCGCCAGAGCTATATTACTGCTATTACCCATAATAGTCTAGCTCTTCTTCCCTTTGACACCATGTTTATCGATTTTTTTGTATGATGGATTAATCATCATCATTGCCACTCCTGCTGATATTACGCCCGTGGCAATTATTGTTTGAGTAGTTATCGATTCATCCAGGATAACCCATCCCAAAAATACAGCTATCACTGGTACAATATAAGCAAATGTATTTGCTAGTGAAGGTGTAGTAGATTCAAGAAGCCAATAGAAAGTCGAATACCCAATTGCGGTACATACTAGCGTAAGAAATAGAAAAGATATCAGAATGTTATTTGTTGGCGAGAAGAGTACTTGTAGACCTGAAATCTCATCTGTGCCTATCAACAATGATACGGACAACAGAATTATGCCTCCGATTAGCATAAACATTCCGGTAGGTAAAAGAATAGACTTTCTAGTACCTAGATCACGTACTGGATTTGAATAGAGTGAGCCTATCGCCCATGAGATGGAGCTGATTGTCAAAAATACAATACCAATCCAACTAGATTCTCCTTCCTCCAAGGTGGGAAGGACAAGGATGATGAGTCCAACAAAACCAGCAACGATTCCTGCCGAGCTCAACTTAGTTGGTATCTTCCTGAAGAATATCAATACAAATATTGCTACCCAAATTGGTATCGTAGAATTAATAAGGGCTGCCGCTCCGGAGGATAAATACTGAGCTCCCAATGCTAATAACCCCTGTCCTCCCACTATGAAGAACAAAGCTGACAATATCCAGCTTTTCCATGACTGTTTATTTTTTATTGTGGCGTGTTGATTATCTTGTTTATTGGATCGTTTACGAATAGTATGAAGTATGATATAGTGGGTTGTTACTAGCAAACTGCCTGCGATGAAAAAGCGCATACCGAATGCAACAAGCGGTGCGACTTCATCTACCACAATCTTAATCGCTATGAAGCTAGATCCCCACAATATTGATAGCATCACTATAGATGCTAACACCATCGACTGTGAATGGTGCACCAGAATCCTAACAGGCCTATCTTTATATTTATTTTGGCAATAAGCCCATCATGGCCAGCTAATTCCGTTTAAAGGGCAAGACAACTGATGGTCCCTATATTGAGCTTCTATAAGTCGCGATCAGCTGATAAACTATCAGCTACGAATCGCTTACATTCTCTCTCCGCATCACCCGTCAGATATTAATAGTCTAAAGAAAAGTATAACATAAATTGAATCCACAATTATCCAAGGCTATCTTTGGGGTGGGTATAGCTCTATCTTTAGCATCAATAGCATCAATCTATGCTACGATGCTAGCTACACAGAATCAAAATCAGAATCAAAGTGGCGGTTCTGCTCAACAACAACCAGCTGCTTCTGGTGCTAGTCCCGCAGCGTCATCACCATCATCGACACAGACAGGTACTGGTGTATCCATTACTATACCCAACGGAGCAGCAGCCCAAGAGAGCTCCCTCAACAAGGAGTACTACAAACCACTGACGGTTAACATCTCTAGCGGTTCAAGAGTTACGTGGACGAATCAAGATATCGCCGCACATACGTCAACATCAGGCCAATCGAACAATTCCCCGGACTCCGGTCAATTGTTCAACACAGGCACCATCTCACCTGGCTCATCTGGATCCGCTACCGTGACAGGATCAGGCAAGATCCCATATCACTGTATATTCCACCCTTGGATGATAGCAAATCTCCAGATTGGTTCAACAAATAGCACTGCCAGCAGCAGCAACAATAGCAGCAACATCACATTAACTACTTAGTTGGTGATAATGATCTGAAAAACTTAGGATCAGCAGCGTGCCGTATAATTAGGATCATGAGTTCAGCTGGGAAACTGTGTTACGGCAAACCGAGCTGTATAGGCAGTCGTAGAACCAGCCATATAAATATACCAATGTCGTTCCAACATCCTAGCACTCGAGAAAGCTAAATTCATGATAGTGTATGGATATTTATCTAGATTCGAACTAGTTGTTTGGTTCTTGATTCGAGGATTGTCTCATGTTGTCATTTTTGCCGTCACCTTTATCGTCAACACTATCCTTTTTCATTTCATTACTCCTTATCATAGATACGTCAGGACTTACGATCATATCCAGAGTCCAATCAAATATAACCCTAATTTTTTTTCTCAAGGTGGGAAGATTAACTAGGTAATAGGAACGCCAGATTAGCCATGCCATGAATCCGTGCAATTTGAAACCAAAAAGAATCGCTACTCCAGTTCTCGTCCCTATTTCTGCCATCATTCCCCTAGTCTTGTAATCAAACACATATCTTTCAGACATTCCCTTTAGTGAAGAGCTAATATTTCTTGCCACTGCCTGCCCTTCCTTTATAGCGTGTTGAGCCAATGGTGCATAGAATTTTCCAGTATAAGGATCGGGCACTGAAGCGCAATCGCCCAAGGCATACACCCCTGGGCGCCCCTCTACTTCTAAATAGTTATTTGTCAAAACCCTCCCACTTCGGTCATGATCACAATGGATGCTTCGAATAACTTGAGAAGGAGATATTCCAGCAGTCCAAACTACTGTATAACTAGGTATTATTGTCCCATTATCTAACTTTACCGTATTGGATACCACATCAGTAACATGAGAATTCAATATAAATTCTATACCTTTACTCTTCATTTTTTCGAGTGCGAACCTGCCTAATTCTTCATGGGCTTCTGGAAGTATGACATCATGAGAATTGACGACTATTATGCTAGTGTCAAAGACGGAAAGTGTTCTGTAATCTTTCTTTATGCTTTCCTTGACAAAATCATTGATGCTTCCTGCCGTTTCGACCCCCGAAAATCCTCCTCCTACAATTACAAATGTCATCAGGCTCCTTCTTAGATCTCTATTAGTTTGCTCTAGATTAGCTTGCTCGAGCATGCTTATTATATGGTTTCTCAAAGCTATTGCATCATCAATATTCTTCATTGTAAAGGAATTCCTTTCAATATTCTTATTGTCATAGAAATTTGTCTCGTTTCCAAGTGCCATAACCAAGTAGTCATATTCTAAGTTAAACTCATGAGGATCACTTTCATTTCCTATCTTACGGCTAAAAGTAACCCGCTTACTGTCAAGATCTATCTTTTCTACATTGGCCTGGTAGAAAGTAGCATTTTTACTGAATGATCTAACAGGTGTAATTATGTGTCTATATTCTATCAATCCCGTAGCTACATCTGCGAGCATAGGAGTAAATAGAATGAAATTTTCTCTACTAACAAGTGTTATCTGGATTGTCCTATCATCTCCATGTTCTTGTAGCAGATTTTTCAAAACTTCTATACCCCCAAAACCACTTCCCAGAATCAGGATCCTTGCAGGCGGGCCTTTGATATTCCGGGGCCACAGTGTACCCTCTCTTATTAGCACCGTAGCACTAGTCATAATGAAAATCAACTGTAGACTTTCAATCATAATTGAAAGATCATCATAAGGTGCTTCTACTCCTTCAACAGATTCGGGAGAGTTTGTAATTATCCAGAGTATGCTTACAAATGCTGCTAGAGACACTCCAATATAGAACCTTGATCGAGTCCACCTCTTTAGCAGTGGAATTATCCAAAATAGCTGGGCAACACCTACAACAAGATATAATAAAACAAATTTCCAGTCAAACGCCCGACCTGTCCCGGCTTGAGAATTAATAAATAATATTATAAGTATAAATGTACCCAATATTCCAACTACATACCACAATCTGCTCCATCTTCTAATGTAAGGTACTGCCCAAAAGATTTGTGCTCCTCCTGAAATTATAAAGAATACTGATGTTAGTGAATCAAATCCAACAAAGTATTGTACTAAAACTAGATGCAAGACCCCTGCTAATGCAGTAGAAGTCGCAGCCGCATAATAAAGACCATTGTTCTTTAGCCAATGCTTTTTTCCTTTCAGAGTGTTAAACAGATTATAGATAAATACTAGCTGTCCTATGCCAACAGTGGTGGCAAAGAAGAAGAGCCAGGGCATAGCCCACCCAAATTCTGCTGGAACCACAGCTTCCCTTCTAACAAAACCAACAAATCCAAGGTATGTGAACAACAGTGCAATTCCAAATCCGCCCACGACGGTTAAAATTAAGTGGATTCGTCCCAAAGTGATGTTAAGTTTTTTTCGTGTTAAATCAGGAATTATTGAGTAGATTAGACCTAAACCAAATAGGACGCTTCCTACAAGAAGAACCAGATGAATATGTCCGACAATATTGAGAGTATTGTGTAGGTATACATTAGTGCCCCACCAACCGGTTTCTGCGCCCGTAAAGCCACCAATTGCCCAACCCATAAATCCTGCCATAAGGAACATTGATGTTAAATTCCACTTAATTCTAGAACGAAAAACATACATCATAATAGTCATGATCGTAAGGGCTGATGGAAATATTACACCGAATGTAGCAGCCTGAGAAAGCATCTTTAGCCAATCCGGATTTGGCATATCCATATACGTATGATGTGTAAAGACCATCACCGTAAACACGAAGTAAAATGGCCATGATCTATATGCCCATTTGTCATAGGGCACGGTCTTTTTGGCGTATCTAGGAATGTAATAATATGCAGCACCCAAGAATGAAAAAAGAGTGAAATACACGATGGGATGTCCAAAGAACCACCACGCATCTTTAGCCAAGAGCCAATTTGGATCGAAATTAGGATTCAACACATATGAGAATCCTATCCCTAGTTGGGTAAAGAGTCCGATACTCGAACTCATCAGTGCTGTCGCATTTACAAAAACCCCCACAACTACTACAGAAACGGCAGGAACGGCTCTCCTATATTTCCTAGGAAACCATGAGCTTATCCCCAGTGTAGAAACTAGTCTTGTTGAACTTGGAATGTCCAACATCGGAAGAAGATCGATTCTTCCACTATCTTCAACGTCTATTGCATTCTTGTGTCTATCATTCACTGTTTGTTGTCCTGTTTCTGATTTTTGAATGCCGGCGGCAATTTTACCTTTGAATACGGTTGCGATAACAACTATGCAAAATGTTACAAGCCCCATAGCTATCATTACATCGGCCATCAAAAATATAATACCGGAGAAAGTATTCCATCCTGCATTGCCCGGTTGAAATGTTAGAGGCATGAGATTGTACCAACCAGCACCAAAAAACATCGTTCCAGATACTAGGAGAAAAATCGTTCCTGCATTTAACAAGGAAAAAGAAACTGTTGCTAAAGTCATACTGTATAAAGGTTTCTTAGCAAACTTGCTCAACAGGTAATAGCTGACTCCAACGGTAAGCATAGACATAAATCCAAAGAACATAACTTGACCATGGACAGTCAACGCAGTATAGAATAAGCCGATTGATTGCTGATTTCCTATGAGCATAATTCCTGACTGTACTAATCTCATTACAATGGCCAGAGCTCCAGCGGCTAGAAAATATACTACAGAGGAGACGATAAACATAAGGGTTAGGCTAGATAGATCTTTTGAAATAGTGTACTCAGGGGCAGGGCCCTCGTCATTCTCGTACTTTAGATGCAACATATTCTTGTCGGTAATTTCCATTTTCAGGCCCCTGATTGAAGTGACTAAGCGGCGTGTATTGTTATCTGGGATACCATATACGGATGGTTCCATCCACAATATTCTAAACATCTAATTGTATAAACACCTGGTTCATGAAAGGTAAAGTAGAAAATGTTATCATAACCAGGAACAACTTGCATTTGCATCATTGGCGAATCCATACTATTAGAACTAGACAATATGCCAAAACCATGATTTACATCAAGAGATCTTGCTACGAATTTCACAGTCTCTCCTGCTTTTATATTGACTGGAATTGGAGAGTGACCACTGGAGTCGTCCAATGATTTATCTCCATCTTCAAGTTGCCAGAACCACTGTCCAGCCGTGACCTTTATGGTATGCACTTCATCTGGGTTTTCAATTGCTTCTTGAGATGCTATCGGAGGCATCCATGGATACCCTAGAAACCACAACCATATGAGAAGTCCCGCAACGAAAATTGCCCAATATCTTTCGGCATGATACTTATTCAATTCGTATTTTGCTTTATCGAATCCTGCAAATAGTGCATGCTTAGACCTGGTAGACATGATAACATAAATGAAAAAACCGATAGCAAGAAGAGAAGCTACTATCAGGACCATTTGTAACCATGGTATTCCATAGCCTAAATCCCCAGCAAGTTGAACATCTACCATAACGCTAATGCCTCTTGATCAAAATTGTTCAAAAATATTCCATGCATTATTCTCCTTTTTTACCAAGGTTCAATCTTAAAAGAGTTTCGACCTAATCTGCTCTGACGATATGAAAATCTTTTATTGGATGTAAGCCGATAAAGCTAATCCTGTGAATGCCTTTTCTATTATATACGTTAACACGACCACCGTATCGGCCAGTCCATGCTAGGTCAGGGAAAAATAGCGAAACAAACTGCTACTAATCACAATATCATAGAGATAGAATATTTCTACACATCGATCCTAACTATACTCTCACTCGGCAAAGCAGATCCATATACTACTGCTCTCCTTGTGTGAAGAAAATGATAATTACATCAATAACTTGTAATTGTGATATGATAACTAATAGAGACAATTCTTGTGAATAATTAATAGTGGGAAATTTATGTCAAAACTCTAAGAGAAAATATAATAAACAAGATCGCCGCTTGGATACTAGTTGGAAGCAGAAGAGCTAATTGAAGGCGCGAAGAGAGTGCTTGAAGGTAATTGGAATGGTAAGTTCACAATTCCATCTGCAACCCTTTATCCTCATATGTGGAGTTGGGACTCTTGCTTTATTGCAATAGGAAACTCCTATTTCAATTCTGATCGTGCCATGAAGGAACTCAAGTATCTATTTGATGCTCAATGGAAGAATGGAATGATCCCCCACATAGTATTTAATGAGAAGGAAAAGACTTACTTTCCATCCGCTGCATTTTATGAAATTGGGCGCTCTCCGAATGCGCCAAAACATATCGGGACTTCCGGAATGACTCAGCCTCCTGTTCACGCAATTGCCTGCTTCTATATTTACTACAATAGCAAAGACAAGGAGAAATCTAAGGAATTTCTAAGAATGGTTTATCCAAACTTATTGAATTTTCATAGGTATCTTATGAATGAACGCGATCCTGAAAAGTCTGGTCTGGTGACAATATTTCATCCTTGGGAATCAGGACGTGATGATTCTCCTGTCTGGGATGATGCATTATCGAGGATTGATGTTACGGATCTCCCAAAATTTGAAAGGCTGGACGTTATTGCGGTAGATGGAGCTATAGACACCATCCCATCGAATGAAGAATATAACAAATTCATTTACCTAATCGAATTGATGAAACTTTCTAACTACGATGAGAAAGTATTATACGAAAAATTTCCTTTCAAGATTAAGGATGTATCATTTAGTGGTATATTATATGTTGCCAACAAGATATTGTCGCAGATAGCGAAAATTATAGGTGAGGATGCAGGAGAGATATTAGAGTGGATATCTAGGGCAGAACAGAATTTTCACAAATTCTTTTCACTTCCTTCAGAGAATGATGGTTTATTCTACGACTACGATCTAGTTGTAAACGAATGGATCGTCAAAAGAACAATTTCCTCTCTTGCGCCGATGTACTCAGGATTGATATCCGATCAAGAGGCTAAGGCTCTTGTAAAATGGATAAGTGATGCGGATTTTTGCGCAGAATATGATACGATTGCAAGCACAGATGAGAAGGAATCCTATTTCAAACCAGTTACATATTGGAGAGGACCAATCTGGATAAATACTAATTGGGCCTTATGGTTGGGTCTTTTGCGCTACGGATACAATGAAAGAGCAGAACGAATACGTCAAGGAGTATTTAATCTCGTGAAGAATCAGGGATTTAGGGAATATTATGATCCTACCACAGGTGTAGGTCTTGGCGGAAAGAATTTTTCTTGGACAGCAGCTTTGGTAATAGACATGATAATGATGAAAAATCTGCCTTTTTCAAAGTTATAGGCACACACTTTTAATGGAAATTCAGTAGAGCATACACGAATTTTCTATAGTCCAGTGTATCAATAGTGTTGCAATAGTCGAGTGAATCAAGTATAGCTACTCTTGTTTTATTCGATGACAACCCAAGGACCCTCAGACATCCTCTTTCTCCTCACCCAGGGCAGACCAGACCGGTTTTATACAACTTGCGTGTGGAAGGCCAGGTCATTCTTGACATTTTTGATTAGTTCTTTAGAATTGTTCACGCTACGCATAGTTGCATACCACTTCTTGCAGGTGACAGAGCAGTCTCATAATCTGTACCTGATATTAATATTTACAAGGAATTTCGCTGGAGCGAATGTAAAGCGAGTCATTTTGGTACGCTGTCTGTGAAAGTAGATCTTCACCTAATACTCTGATTCAAGATATTACCTTCTTTGCGATCCGTCTTCTACCTGCATCCACCATTGTGATTTTCATCTCTTCGCTTCACTCCGTGGCAACCACTAGCTCCTTTCTTTGTTATAGTAAGACCTGACGCATCAACTATCGATGTTACCAGCTATTCATCGTCATCTTCATTTAGACCTAGATTTCTTACTTAAATGGATTAATCTTCAGGATTCTTCTGATTACTTACAGCAACACTGCATTATGTGTTGGAATTATTCACTAAATGGATCCTTGAGACTAGTTGAACCAAGAGGCGGGGGAGTAATGTCTGGATTGCTATCTCTGAGTGGCTCTTGAGTCACAATGAATTCATCATAAACAAAGGGGTTGGTCATATATTGGCTGAAATGTAATTCTCCATCACGAAAAGTCCCAAGACTCAATGCATAAAATGCTCCGTTTGAATCAACTAGCCAACCTTCAAACACATTTCCGGTCTCTGGTTGTGCATCAACAGTTGCATTTACCGTTGTCAAATACCCTCCTGCACCTGCCACTACTTCAGTCGCATCTATACTAAATATTCCCAAGGTTTCATTTTCTGAAGTTATATTTCCAGAACTGGTTTGAGCTCTTACATCACAAAGCGTACCAAATACAAGAAGTACACAAATAATAGCTGCCAATGGATAGGCCCACTTAAATCCATTTTTCCAGCTAGTTGACAACATCAAGCCTGTAACATCAATTCATTATATATATTTATAGCCAGTCTATTTGGGCAATTTAGAATATTCGATAAGAGCACTTGTTATAAAATGATACATAACTTCCTAGATGAGACCTTTTTCCGATCGTTAAACTTTTGACAGACAATCGATGACACATAGGCCAACTAGCAAAACTATTGCAGGTCAATTTCAAGATATTTGTTCATTACAATGCCAATGAGGCCAGATTATACAAATAGAAAATAGAAATCACAGAATAAGACTCGACTTAAGCAACCTAGATAAATTTATAGATGTAGTCAAAAATCTATGCGACACCTGTTTTGATCTGCATTTCGAATTAAACAAACAGATAAAAAAATGGATTTGGCACCATTTTACAGAAGCCGGAAGACTATTGGACAGTTGATAATTATTCCCACTGAACCATATGGCGCTCCACCAGGACCAGTTACCCATCCGTCTTGAACAAGCCCCAGTATCTGGAATTCTTCGGTTACGCGTGACCTGTACCCATTATCAATTGCCTCCTGTGTCCATTCTCCTAGGTTTGCATCCCATAATGGACTGTAGTCTGTAGCAATGGTTGGAATTCCTCCAAATACGTTTAGCGGAGATCCTTCACCCATCACCGCACTGTTCAATCCTTGTCTCTGTGGATTATCTACGCCTATTGGACCATTGGCTGTAATGAATATTCGTTCAACTGCGCTGAAAGCACTATCATCATGACCCACGATTATAGAACCTAGGTGGGGTGCAAAAGTCGCTTTTTCAAGAGCGGCTGCTAGTGGTGAACTGGCATCTAGACTCAAATACAGGACTGGATGGGCAAAGCTAAATCCCGGTGTTAAGGAGAGAGTAACAGTGCCTTCTTGTGGACAGATACTTACCACCTTGTCATGCACAACTGAGTAATCTGGGTCTCCATTACAGAAAGCCGCAAGGTCCGGTTCATCTACATTGAATGCAACTATGGGAGCATTATAAATTTGACCACCTGCATTCTTCACTAACACTAATGGAGTGTAGTCTTTGTCACCTATTGATCCAGGATCTGCTTGACTTGGTGGGAATGCATTTTCATTTCCTGGCGTGACTTGACGTTCTGGACTAAAGTCTACTGTTCCGTTTTCAAATACCAATGTATTATTAGGACCTAGATTTGCAACACGAGCTCCTAGAGTTGAGTAAGTAAGTTTCGGTGACCAATTAAGTCCTAAGGCTTCGGCGTTTCCTTTATCTGTTGTATCTGTAAGTACATACCACACAGTTTCTCCAGTGACTAATTGCCCTTTGTACAGAGGTAACGTGACAGTACTTGCATTAAGATCAACTGGACCTGATCTAAGTAATTGAAGTGGGCCTATAAATGATGGATTGACTTCTGAGGGGGCAGGGCCAAAGTATGTCAGCGGTACATCTGCGCCAATGGAAGGAGGTGCTGGAGTGACGTCGGTATCTTGTTGTGCGAATACAGTCGATGAGGTAACTGCTGGAAATCCAGACAAAATGGATATCACCAAGACAGTACCAATCGTCAGTATCTTTTGTTTTCCTAAATAAGTCATAAGTGGTATGATCGTCGTATTCTATTAAGCAGTTTTTCCAGATCCGATCCAGATGCCTTCCAAGTTTATCCAGATGCCTTCCAAGTTTTATCCGTCTGAATATTACTTTGCAAATAGAAATTACTTAGAAATAGAGGGGTTACCAGTTGCCCATATTCAGTCTAATGTTACTTTAAGTAATGCCGCTATTCCAGCGAGTTCAGCGAGGTGAATTGCTACAAAGTATGGCAATATTTCGCCTGAATACAATGGAGCCATCACAAAATATGCATAAACAGCAATTGCGTTGTGAAGTGCTAACATAACAGCAAAGAATAACAGTCCTATCGTATATACTGCTCTACTAGTTTTGTATATTTTTACGTATATTGTTATTAGCATAAGCAGCAATGCTATATTTGCAATTGATATGATCGTTGTAACTAATGCAAGGGATTCCATCTAAACTGTCTCTATTACAAATGGGTAAGAAAAATAGATTTATTTACTTTTTTCCATATCATGTCCACATCTATGAATTTGAGTTTGGAGCTTGAGGAAGATATATACCTAGTCCTTTATTTTTGTAGCTACTACATTTGAAATTTAATTTCACAGATTCGCTTCAAGATGATTGGATGAAAAAATATGGTATGGAATTGCTTTGTAATCCAGTTTTAAAGATCCTACAAGCTGATTCATATTGTATGGACGTTCTTTTAGCAATTCAATAATCTTGGCCCGATTTTTGCCGCCAATATAATTCCTTGACCTAGAAATTATGTTTGGTATTTAACATCATAACTGGCCCCGTATTTCTCCATTGGGGTTGTCTTGTGTGTGTATGTTAACATATGTTTCTCCGTCACCCATAGCCATTATTAAGTCAGCAATTTGTTTGCCTTGCATCGAACCCTCTAAATCACCAGCGGAAATATTTCCTTGAGCTAAAACACCATTTTGCTGATCAATTGGAGTATCTGACTCAAATAAAGTTACAAGCACAGGTCCGTTCTCTCCCACATTTCCGGCATGAACATGGGCAGCTGTGGTACCTAATATGTCAGTAACATTTACTTGATAGGTAATATTGACTGAACTCAAGACAAATTGAGCTATTCCACTCGCTGTTGTATCTACGGGAGGAACTTCTTCTGTACCTGACATCTGAGTGGTAAAACTCTTCTGTTCAAGCTGCCCAAACAGAGGATCAATATTGCTGGCCGCAGTAGCTATAGCAAGAGTGGTAGCTAGAGCAAGAGTTAACGTTGTCGATGACATGAATTAGAATATCTATTCCACAGTATTTAAGCGGATCCAACAGACGATTGATTTAGAAAAGAAGCAAACAGGTAATCAGATGACAATAGGTATGGCTAAAGTTAACTACAAATATGGTATTTTCGGTGATATAAAGGGATGGGAAGACGAATACATACGAGGTTGGACCCATACCGTATGAAGCGTACCTAGATGATATATCGATCTGAGCCTGCGCCAATAATGACTAGTACCAAATGTGTCATTTAGTACAAGATTCGTTGTTATTGTCATCATTTATGTCCACTTCATCGGAGTTAAGAGGTTTTTGGATCCCTAATGCGTCTATTAAACCAGCGGTATCATTGGCAAACAATTGTATCGACGCCCCCCACTACATCATTACTACACGCTATACTGAGATTACACCACTATTTCAATTCCCATGTCTTGGTTGCTGTCTTCCCCATCCGATCTATCTCATTCTTGAATATGCCTACAAGATTGTTGAGAAATGCTAGTCTGCCTGTTGACTAACCGATTTCGAAACCGGTTCCAAGCTCCACCTGTTTTTCAATGGTTGCTGCACTTCTTGGGTTTGTCAATAATAGTAGATAAGAAAAGCTGCAGTTAATCATCACTGCAGTTAATCATAATAATAGTAGAGCGCGCAAGACAATTATAGTAGTATGGCACACGCGCATGAACACGACTCAGAATCGAGCTTCACAAAACTTGATTATGTGCTCTATGTCTATTAACATTTAGTCAAAAACACAATAAGTAAAGAAATAAAATCATGTATCCAGAAAAGATTAAACCCGAAAATAATACTACGCCTGCAGACGAGGAAACCATAGAGACAATGGTCGAACTTACTGACAGCAACCAAAGGAATAGGACAAGCGTTAAGAAAATCTAATACCTTCTCATGTTTTTCTATTTATCCTATCTTTTATGCAATTCATGGTATAATTCTTGAACATTATTGAGGGGGCCAGCCAGATTAGTCCAAACATCGCCAGGGAACTAAATCTATACAGTTCGGAAACTACCAAGCCCTCGATGTTTGCTGTAATGAATAGGCCTCTTTCAGATCACCAGGGATATAGACCCTTTCATCTTTTGGTTTCTTCTGTGCAAGCTTTGGTTTGTATCTTCCAAGCAATATCGAATTACCTACCACTGTCACCGAACTCATTGCCATTGCTAAAGCAGCTAACATAGGGAGCCATCCAAATATTCCAATACCTAGAAACGGTACCAAGACACCGCCAGCTATCGGAATTAATCCGGCGTTATACGCAAATGCCCAGAATAGATTTTGTTTTATCTTGGATACAGTCTTCTTTCCAAGATCAAGAGCTATAACAACATCTCTTATATCATCTTTTATCAAGATAATACCTCCAGTCTCCTTGGCAACATCAGTACCCGAACCTATTGCAATACCTAAATCAGCTCTTGCCAGTGCTGGCGCATCATTAATTCCATCACCAACCATCGCCACCACTTTTCCTTCATCTTTTATTTTAGAGATTACTTCTTCTTTTTCTTGTGGTATTACCTGCGCAATAACTCTATCAATTCCTAGCTTAGATGCAACGGCGTTAGCAGTTCTTTGATTATCCCCTGTAAGCATTACCACCTCTGTTCCTATTGATTTGAGTGCATCAATCGCTACCTTGGCATTCTCTTTTATAGTATCTGCAAGTGCAATTAATCCTGCAACTTTATTGTCTACAGCAATAAGCACAGCTGTTTTCCCTTGCAACTCAAGATCTTTGAGCTGTGATTCACTAGTTTCGGTAACCATAAGATGAGTTTCATCCATTAATTTTCTATTTCCAATAAGTATTATGTGGTCTGCATATTTTGCCTTCAGGCCATGTCCAGATACCGCTTCAAATGAATCTGGATTCGATGCCAAGATGCCTTTCTCCTTTGCATAATTTACAACCGCTTGACCCAGTGGATGCTCTGAACCAGATTCTGCAATTGCAGCAAGCCTCAATAATTCGTTTTCACCCAATCCTGATATATCGATTATATCAGTTACAGATGGCTTACCATTAGTCAAGGTCCCTGTTTTGTCAAATACTATTGTCTTTACCTTCTTTGCTATTTCCAGATATTCTCCTCCTTTAAACAGTATTCCATTTTCAGCTCCCTTTCCAGCACCCATCATCAATGCTGCAGGTGTTGCAATCCCTAAAGCACATGGACATGCAATGATTATTACAGATACAAATGCTAAAAGTGAAAAAGTAATACCTATATCGCCAATAAAATACCATCCAAGGCCCACTCCAATGGCAACCGCTAATACTGCTGGCACGAAATACTTAGCTACCTGATCTACCAATCTTTGCATCTTTGCTTTACCTGTTCTAGCCTCCTCCACTAATGTAATAATTTGAGAAAGTACTGTATCCTGTCCTACTTTAGTCGATTTAACCTTTAGCAGGCCACTCTTGTTTATCGTAGCTCCTATAACCTCATCACCTTTTTTCTTATCCACAGGTATGCTTTCACCTGTTACAGCTGACTCATCAATAGACGATGATCCATCTATTACAATTCCATCTGTAGGTACTCTCTCTCCAGGTCTTATGACCATAACATCTCCCTCTTGCACCTGTTCTATTGGGATCTCGATCTCTATCTCTTCTTCTGAATTTCCTTCTCCTTCTCTTCTTCTCCTTATGATCTTGGCCATCTTGGGTTGGAGATCTAATAATTTTCTTACAGCTTCAGAGGCCTTCTCCTTTGTTCTTGTTTCAAGTAGCCTTCCAATTAGTATTAGAGTGATAATAATTGCTGCAGTCTCGAAGTATACGGATTCAAACGGAAAGTAGCCAGGTGATATTGTCACCACTGCACTATACAGATAAGCAACCGTTGTACCAGTTGCAATTAGCGTATCCATATTAGACGCTTTAGCCTTTATCCCGTCCCATAGTCCTCTATAGAAACGCCACCCTATCCAGAATTGTAACGGGGTAGCTAATACTAGCATCACATAATTAGTATAATTCGTAATTTCCATTGGAAGCAAAGGACCAAACTGTCCAGGAAACATATGAGGTAAGCTTAAGAATACTATAGGTATGGTAAGTGCAATACTTAGGGTGACATGTACTTTGAGTTTCCTTAGCTCTTTCTCAGGCTCAGTGAACTCATTCAAGCATTGATTACTGCAAAAGTAGTATACTCTCCCGTCCTTACTATATTGTATTGTATCTGGCTTCTCTTCAACAAACATGCCACATACTGGATCTTTTGCCATGATTTCTTTCCAGAATGAATAGAAAAACAAGATGTATAAATCTAGGCCTTTACATTTGTAAAAATATAATGAATTGAGACCACTAAAGGAATGAACGTAAGGATGCCTTCCCAGCTGGACGAATATGATGTATTTATCTAAAGCAAGATTTTAAAGGCTGGTTTACATTGGATCTATAAAATCTGTACTCCAATCTTTGGAAGTTCTATAAAGTGAAAGCTGAATTGTAATAGTCCTGCTAACAGGTGGTCCAGAGTGGTACAAATGAACAAAGAAATATGCGAGGGGATTCATCTGGTTTGATCATGGTGGCATCAAATCTTTAAAAGCTACTCCTTCGGGGAAAACATTTGATATATGCGTCATTTACGACTAAACTTGGGCCACATAGTTGATTGACTATTAAAACCTCCTTCTTATTTTACGACTCAAGCTGGCTGAGAAGTAATAAAGTCATTAGAATTATGGCAGCTATGAACATACGATGGTTTGACAGAGATCCTGGTTCTAGTTACTAGTAACGCCAAATTCGTGCTTCGTCAAGTTGATAAATTCATTATCAGCCTCAGTAGCTTCCTTCCATCATTCAACATCTTTTCCTGAGCACAGGCTTTTCATGATATGGCATCAAGTATCACTTTTGCTACGATTTCTGGAGTTGACGCGTTCTCAAAAAGCTTTTCCGTCATCTTGGACATATTCTTCACCATTTGCGAATATGGTGAATTCGGATCCTGTGCTTTCTTGGCGCATCACATTTGCAAAGTTAGTCCGTCCTAGTAGATTCTTTAGTATTTCGCAATCAATTTTCCCCGTCGTACTAAAAAATTGGAGGTAGTGAGTCTAACTGGTAGATGTTGTATTCACAGCACTTTCTACATTACTAACTACTTCAGGTTGATATACATCTGCGACGACCGAATATGTAGCTACGAATGGTTCTCCGTTAGAGGTATGCAATGCAAGGACGTTTCCAACAAATGGAGTAGTACTTGATATGGTCGGTGAATTCGCATAGTCAACAGACATCATTAATGGTGTGACAGTATCCCCTTCGCTCCATGGAGCTGGTGAAGTGAGTATAGCCCCAAATTCTTCAGGTATTTCTGCTGTTGTCACATTATCCAAGTCATATACCTGGATTACGGCTACTTCTACTGGAACACTGGCAGTATACGTAAGGACTCCTGAATAAAGTCCCCCGTCATCTCTTGGTGGCAGAATTACTGTCGCCTGATGACTTTCATGTCCTCTTAATGGATCTTGTGAAGAGGTCAGTGTTCCTCGCTGGGCGATAGTATCAATTACTTCTGCTGTCGATGTCGATGATGATGAGTCTTCATCATCATTTTCCTCTTCCTGAGCTAGTATCTTCTGCTGATGTGAACTCATATCATTATTTGCTATGACATATATGCTCAGTAATCCAATTGCGACGATGGAAAAAACTAGTAAACTTATATTGGCTAGTTTAGATGCCTTTACGCCGTGATCATTTGAGTCGAGCTTCGTCATGTTAATGATATAAAAAAAGTATTATAACATTTATAGGTTTCTATGACTATTTCACTTTAGACTAAGATAGTGTGTAAAATACGAAGATTGAAGTTGATTCAGTCAAAAAATATCATTGATTATATTCGTTCCGATTCTTTTTTATTATATTGGTATGTAGCAACGGGCAACTAGATGTTCTTGGTCCGATTTCACAGCCAGATATAACAAGAGATAACAGAGTGATTACCATCTTCCCAGGTTCAGGACAGGAGTAAGATTCTTTGATGTACTACATTATCAGTTAGTACTATGAAATAAACTTAGTTGGTTCACCTCAGATTGTGTGAATCATCAAATACGCCTTATCAACGCGTCCAAGATAATGGAACAACACCTATATCTAGTGATGGTAATAATGATCTTGATCTATTAGCTGATTATGGAATAATAAAACTAAAACCAACCTTTAATCATACATTTACTCAACCAAGGATTTTGCTCCTTTTTATCCTTAGATGACAAGGGATTCGTTATAATTGCTGATGATGATCATAGTGATACTGGGAGGATTACTGATTTAGAGAATAATAATGTAGATATATGAACCCAACCAGCCAGTCCATCAAATCCAAGTCTACTGGATAATGACATCTTGGATAGCAATTACCCACATATTGTTTAGACCTGCATATCCAGATATCACCAATTTCACTTGAAGGTAGATCTACTCGTTATTCCGAAATGTTTGCACAGCAGCTTCTTCCTTCCTTTGACCTTCGTTCAGGTATCTGATTTTTTCTGATATTTCTGTTCAGTACCCATGCTATTGTCATCATTTATATCTAGCACACAGCTTTGGGTTATCCTCTTATGTATATAGTATAATGCAAAGATGAGAATCGCAAGAGAGACTATTCTTAATGGAATCTGATAAATTGTAAGCAGGTTAGAAGCTATGACACCAATACTACCAAACGTGGATATCAAAAGGAAACCTACAGATGAACAACTGCTACACACACCGGATATGATACTCAATGATGATCCAGAAAATAATGACGCTTTACTAATCTTCAGCTTGGAATTCCTTATTACATAAATATTCATACCGACTAACATTCCCATTAGAATCGAAATTATCGTAGTCAAGATAAATCCTACGATCGCATCATCTGGTAGATAAAAGATCCAAATTGGCTCAAAGAAGATAAGCTGGTCAAAGACATTAAAGAGTATCCAAAAAGGAATTGCAACAGCTATAGCTAATAGTATGTAAGTAGGTGTAGAAAATACGACCTTCACTGATAATGGTAACAAAATCATTATTTCTTCAATTCATCTAGCTTCTTTTCAATTATAGATTCGAATGGAGGAAAAGGTTGTGCTCCCCTTATTACTTCTGGATCTGAACCATCAATGCTATTTACTATAATAAAAGAAGGTGTATCAAAAAATCCTTGTGAATTAGCAAGTTTGACATCACTATCGATAAATTCCTTATATGTTTGAGCGTCAAAACAAGAGTTGAACCGTACTATATCCAGACCTGGTACTTGAGATGCAATCTTTTTCAAGTTATCTTCATTCGCCCATCCTGAATCAATACCCTGCTGATACTCATATAATAATCCGTGAAATTGCCAGAACTTTCCCTGTTCGTTAGTACACTGAGCTGCTAGGTGAGCACCCATGGAATCAAATCCTCTATTTGGTAGGTGTTTGAAAACTAAGGCTACTTGTCCTGTTTGAATATATGTTTCATTAATTAGGGGCTCGGTATTTTTTACGTACCTTGCACATAAATGACATTGAAAGTCACTAAAATCGACAATAGTAATAGGAGCTGATAAATTCCCCAGATATGGCGAACCTTGTTCGATTAGATTGGATAATTGAAATTGTGATTCTGTCGAGTCAGTTTGTGCGATTACTACTAACTTGCCAGCATCTTCAAAAAAGAAATAAATAGCCTGGTGTGAGAATAACAAAGTACCAAATGCAGATACTGTCATGATCACTGATGTAACTGATCGAAGATTCATTCTAAGATTTCCAACCCATGATACTCCTTCAAGTTATGGTATTTTTTACGTAGATGATATATAGCCATTTCCTTTAACCATTCAAGTTTGGGTTAACAGTGATAACAGTGGTGCAGAAGATGAAATAATTAATTTATTGCTGTGCAAGAAGAATCTGAGGAATTAGTTTCCAAAGAATCATTGAAAATAGATCTATCTAAATGAATAGATTAGCTATCGGCGACTCTTCTTACAGATATTTCAGCATCCTTGCTATAATTATTTACGCCTTAAAATCATTATTTATTCTTGAAGTGTACATTATGATCCATTGTGTACTCGCCTATGTGTTGTACATGCTTGCTCGGCAGTTTTTAGCTCACTAGTACAGGTGTGTCTCCCGATTTGTACTAAATCCTTCCCTACACCCGATGGTAGCAGCTTTTATTGATGCCAGGAGTGAAGAGCAGATAAGGGAAACCAATATTAAATAGGATTCACTTAAGCAGCAACCACTAGCTGATTAGCCCCCAACTATGCGCTATGGCTGCTTGTCTAAATGTACACATTATCTTTGACCAGGTTCCCTAACTTTTCTAATGCTGCCGTAAGCGGTTGTTGTGTACTATAGATGAACAACGTGTGTTCCCCTGATTTGTTATCAGGCCAATATTCTCCAGGACAGTAATCACATGTTGCATATGCAAAATTATATTCACTCAGTATATCAAATCCATCCATACTAAAAGCATCTCTATAATACTGAAGCGAACCAGGATGAGATCCACCGTCATTATCCTCAGTGTTTTCGACCTGATTAGTTGGAGTGTAGAATCCTCCAAGTATGAGATCACCTTCAGATGTCTCATTATCTAATACTGTTATTCTTGATTCCTTTGTGTCATAGGACTTGTCAATGATATTGTAGATACCTGGAGAAGGAAGTACCACTGGTTCGGAACTTTGTGCATAGTCTAACTGGCCAGTACTGTATACAGCATTACCAGTGCTATCTTGTATTTCAATAGTATGAGGATTTGGTGTATCCCAGGGAGCGTCAGCATGTAGAAAGACAATAGATGTTCCATTTGGAACTATCAAATTGGTCGGGACATAGTACGAGTTCTTGTCAGATATGAGCTTATGTTGCTCATCAGACCAGTTCTCATGCGCTTCATTGGGAATGAGAATCACAAATGTTCCTGCTGACCGAGGAACCTTCATAGACTCTGATATGTAGACCGATTCAGCACTAGGAACTGAGGTATTTACCATTGTTGGCAATGAAGGGGATGCGTGTACAAATAACATCAAATTACCTCCATAGAATAGGTGAAATGAAAAAACTACCGCTGAAATTACGACTATCGATGCTTTCACATTCATCATGAATAAATCGTAATTTACCAGAATATTATTCTTTTTATGGGCCCTTCAGCAATTGCCATCGCTTCATTTTTTAGTTCGATAACTTGGGACCAAATCTGTGCAGTCACGACAACTTTATACCCTTTTTGAACTACGGGAATCTGCCGCACTCTTCAAGAAGGTGTTTAAGAACGTCAAGAATCCAAGAATGTCAGCGTATCCTGCCATTGTGCAGCTCCTTACCTATCCAAGTTGCGATGCGTATATCTCGAAGGACTAGGGGTGATTATATCTCGAAGGACTACCGCGAAATATATCTCTGTGGTCGAATGAAAAGTGTTAACACGTCATCAGTATGCGTAAGAATAAGTTGTCATCAAAAAAAGAGCCAAATGGAAAAATAGAAGGGCTAGGCTTGTATCAGCTAATTGAAATTAGCCTACCGTCACCTTCCCAGTCATCCATGGATGAAGTGTGCAGTAATAGTCAACCGTGCCAGGCTCGGAGAAAGTATGTTCAAATGTTATTCCTGCTTGTATAAACCCAGAATCAAACTGGGGTTCTGAATCACTACTTGTTTCTGAGGGAGGTCCGCCTTGAGTCACCGTATGTATAGTATTATCATCATTCATCCATTTGACTGTACCGCCTGTAGTTATTTGCGTTTCTGGAGGCACATAAAATTGGCCATTGTTTTGATCTGATGATCCTTTCGCAATCGAGACTTCTGTGGGAGCTGATTGTGCATGTACTTCTCCTATACGTATCGATTGGATCAGCAAAGTACCACTAGACATTGCAATCAATAACATCACTACACAGACTCCTAATTCGTTCTTGTGAGTTATTTGTGTACCCATCTCAGTAGAAAATGTATTTCTGATATTCATATAATTCTACCGCTAGCTGCATGAAGGCTACCTAGTTTTCAGATTACTTACTGGATGGATTTACGACCTGCTCTCCATCCATAGCAAATTGGGATTGTGTAAGCATAAGTTTTTTAGCAAGGCCCGAGATTCACGTCCCTATTCTTTGATACAGTGGGGTTCTAAAATAGAAGCCCGACACTTCCTACGAAGGTATACACCATAGCTGAGAGGATGTTATGCAAAAATATTGTGGGCGCGAAGTATGTCTTTAACATAGATCAGTTAGCTCCTAACTCGAGCTGACCGTTCTATCTAACCACTGGTTATTGTAGATTCTATCTATCTAACCACTGGTTATTGTAGATTCTATCTATCTAACCACTGGTTATTGTAGATTGATAGGATTCTCTCGATCATCGGAATCATGACGGGTTCCATGTGTTTTAATAAATCTTAATAGATCATTGAAATGGTGATCTTCTACCATATAGTAATTCTTCAGATTTTCAATTGTTTGGTCATCATAATGACTTTTTACTATTCCTTTTTTCTTCTCCGTTCTCAATAAATCATTATGAAATTAAATAAAATAAAAAACTATCGGATAATATCTCGTATATTTAGTTA
>Ga0315553_10000825_pt1 | contig 26702 bp, 29 predicted proteins | sample SalMarSW160140MG_FD_203099 | JGI IMG/M metagenome (GOLD analysis project Ga0315553, IMG submission 203099) | Salt marsh sediment microbial communities from the Plum Island Ecosystem LTER, Massachusetts, United States - Salt Marsh Sediment SW1601-40 ... | reverse complement strand
CAAGTATCTCATCGAAGGTGATCTCAAAATCAGCAGCATCAGGAATCCAAGGGGGGAGTAGCAACGAGTAGTTCTTTGGATACTGCTGATGATCCAGATGCAAGGACCTATGAGTACACCGATTCGGAGCTACTCATCCGAATGGTCAAGTATCTCTTTGAATACAAAAAGCTGTTTGCGGCAGTAGTTGCCCTGACCGCGGTAAGCATAGTGATTGGAGTGTGGACTCCGTTTGTATTGAGACATGCCATTGATGTCGATTTCGTGAATGAAATTATGGGGTCAATCATCTTCACTGCAGTATTGTACATCTCACTCCAAATCATGTCGTGGGTCATGAACTATGGAAGCGGTTACCTTATGGCACTCATAGGACAGAGAGCCATCTTTGATATCAGACAAGAGCTGTACAACCATGTTCAAGAGATGTCTGAAGAATTTCATGACCATTCATCAAGCGGGAGGATAATCTCAAGATTGACAAATGATGTTGACAGGATGAGCGAACTTCTTGGAGGAGAATTGATTAGTGCATTCGCTCAGATTTTCATTGTCTTTGCAATTGGTGTAGCAATGTTCTCAGCTGATTGGCGTCTGGCGTTTATTTCGTTATCAATAGTTCCCATATTGCTTATCACTACCATATACTTCCGGAAACTGCTACGAAACGCATACCGTAGAACACGAAAGACAATATCAAATGTCACATCAAATCTTGCTGAGAGTATCTCTGGAGCAAAGGTGACCAAGAGTTTCGCAAGGGAGAGAATCAGCGCGGAGATTTTTTCAGAATTGAACGAGGCTGATTACCAGTCTAATGTTGATGCAGGAAAGGCACAAGCATCGTTCTTCCCCGTGATTCGATTCATCAGTGGACTTGGAACAGCGGTGATCCTCCTCTTTGGTGGAATGTTAATGCTTGACGATACTCTAGTTCCCGTAGTCACTCTAGGTACTATCGTCATGTTTATCCAGTTCAGCGATAGCTTCTTCCGTCCAATTCTTACAATTGCAAACTTCTACACATCAGTCCAGAGTGCTTTTGCCGGTGCAGAACGAGTATTTTCTGTAATCGATTCAGAATCAGCAGTCCAGGACTATCCAGATGCTAAGTTAATGCCTGAGATTAAGGGTCATGTTCGTTTCAACAACATAACCTTCGGATATGTGGAAGGTCTTCTTATCTTAGAGAACTTCAATCTTGAGATTCGCCCTGGAGAAACAGTGGCAGTTGTAGGAGACACAGGTGCAGGAAAGACAACAATTGCGAACTTAATGAACAGGTTCTATGATGTACTCGATGGCTCAATTGAGATTGATGGTATTGATATCAGAACTGTGACTCAAAACTCGCTCCATTCCAGGATAGGACTTGTACTTCAGGATGCATTTTTGTTCATGGGAACCGTGAAGGATAACATACGATATGGTCGTCAGGATGCAACTGAGAGCGAGATTATTGCCGCTCTTGAAGCGATAGGTGCGAGAAGAATAATAGAGAATCTCGAGAATGGTCTTGATACGGAGGTTGGGGAAAGAGGTAGCAGGCTCTCTGAGGGCGAGCGACAACTCGTAAGCTTTGCTAGAGCATTACTTGCAGATCCTAAGATATTGATTCTTGATGAAGCTACAAGTTCAGTCGATATCTATACAGAACATGCAATTCAGAAAGGAATGAAAGTGCTTCTAGAGAATCGAACCTCAATCGTCATTGCACATAGACTCTCAACAATCGTCAATGCGGATAGAATTGTTGTCCTAGAAAAAGGGAGAATTATTGAATCTGGAAAACATCGAGATTTGATGTTAAGAAAAGGTAAGTACTATTCACTATATGAACTTCAAATCAAACATAGAGCCATCGATACCCCAATGCAAAAATAGAGGAGGCCCCGAGAAACAAAGGGGCCCGAAACATGCGTTCTGCTATATTTGTGAATTAGTCATCAAGACTAACGTCACTCTGATTACGGAGAGCACTTTCGGATGAAAGATGCCACAGGTAGTGGACTATCTTTGAATCTAGCTTTGGGAGGTTGGTCATGCTTTCATCCATTCTCCATCAGTCCTCCCAATCGAAGTCATCAACGTTGTCCCAAGCGTATGGGAATCCTTTCATCGAATGCTTCATGGATTTCAATGACTTGAGTCCTTTCAGACTCTTCATCGCACTAGTCACAGACTCCGTGATTATCGGACCAATATCTAGAAAGTTGTCAAGTCCAGACACTCCACCCTTTCCAACTATGATCTGTTTACCTTCTTTGCTTGAAACCACTACTCCAGACTTGCTGACTGACACAAGGTTGTCATCATCCAGAACAAAGACGGATTTTCCGTAAGTGAAGACAAGTCCTTTCTCTTCGTTCAAGACGAGGAGGAGCTTCTTCTTATTCGAGTCTGTTCCAAAGAATATCTTGGAATCCTTCTTACTGTCGATCTTCGTCTTCTTGTTCTCGCCATTCAAATGTTCGTGGATTGTTGATTCAATCTCCTTGGTGAAAGCCTCAGAGTCTTGAAACCCTTGCTTCTTAGTGTCTGAGCTCTCAGCACTCCTAGATATGTTCTCCAAAGAGGAGGGTCCAATGAACAACTGCACGCCAGAAAGGTCTCCGGTTATCGACTCGCCCATGGCGCCCATATCAGTTTCCGCGATTGCATCAACAGCAAACCGTGAAGGACCAGCAAAAGCGACACCGACGCGAACTCCATCCTGAAGTAGATAGACCCATATACAGCCCTCACTCATTCGTACGTAAGCTTTCTCGTGTGAAATGATGTCGATCTCTTGCGTTGTTACCATTACATTATTGTCAGGTGTTATTCTTTCCATCTTACTTTTCCTCCCTAATCTTCCCAATCAAGTTCGTCGAGGTCTTCCTCGTCATCCTCTTCCTCGTCAAGTGCTTCTTGAGCTTCCTGAAGTCTTTCGAGCTCTGCTTCGCGAGCCTCTTCAAGCGCATCTCGAGCTTCTTCAAGTTCGTCCTGATGCTTCTCAACTTCGTCAGCAGCTTCTTCAAGCTCTTCAGCCAATGTTTCGAGGTGTTTCTCAGCTTTCGCAAGATCTACTGTTTCTAGATCAGTGTCAGCTGCATCGTCATCAAAATCAATATCTACATCGCCATTGTTTCCCTTCCGTTCCCTCTGTTGCTCAACTCTGTGAGTCAACCACTTAGCAAGTCGGTAGGCTAGCCGCCCTTCCACTGTGACATAGTAGGTTCCTCGTACTTCGCCTTTGACTACATAGCTAGCTTCAATCAACGGATTGAGGTGATGAGTCAGTGAGCTACCAGTCTTACCAGTATAGTTTTCAATGTCATTGAAGCTCCTACCACCAGTCTTGAGGTAATCGAGTATTCTCAATCGTTCTTCACTTCCGAGAGGCGCGACTATCTTAGCCACACGCTCGGGAGGTATCGACTCAATCTCTCTACGCTGCTCACTTTTTCGCTTGGTCATCCGACGACCCTTACTGAACCGAATACCTGGAACCTTTAGACCTTCAACGCTCTTTAGACTCATCTCAATCTGATCACCAAGTCCATCCATCATGGTCTCCAGTGAATCTGTGAGTCCTTCGAGGTCCAAATCAATTCTTGCTACTCGTGGTGCACGTGGTGCTCTGGGAGGTCGAGGGGGTATGGATGCTCTGACTCGTTCAGCTTCCTCTCTGTGTCGATGCACCTCTTCTCTATGAAGATGTGGGCGGTTTTCTCTGATTATCTCCTCTCGTTTCCGAGCCTTCACGTCTTCTACTTCTTTCTTCAGCTCTTCCTTTAGTTTGCGAACCTCTTCAAGTTCTCTGCGAATATCGTCAATGTCTTCGCTCATTATCTTTCACAACTGTATTAATGTACAGTTATAATATAAATATATCGGATGTAGTAAAATACATTATGACTAACGTTATTGCGATAGAAATATCAAAAATATACCTTGACTAATTCAATGGCTTCTAGCTCATCCAGAAGGCCTTTCTACGACATATCCTTATTAACTAGTCAACTAATCATTTTGCACCTTCTGTCAGGGGGAGAATACTGTAAGTTTCTCTGTTTGACGATAGGAATCACAGAGGTCAAAAATAATGTCTAAGAAAAAAGCAAAAGCTCCAACGTACACCTTTTACGTGAAGAAGGCAATCCAAGACTTCGCGCGTGACAAGGGAATGATGATCGGAAGCGATGCATATGATGCAGTCAATGCCGCTGTCAATGCCGCTTTAACTTCCGCAGCTGAACGCTGTAAACACAACGGCAGGAAGACCTTGAAAGCCTACGACTTTTAGGTTAACTAGTATAAAAAACGGGAGGGCGGCTTAATGCTGCCCCACCATCCGTTTTTTCACTCCTTCTTTTCCTACAAAACCCCTCACCAGCGTAGACCGAAGTCTATATTCGGGTTAAGGTGAAGTAGCTATACTGGTGATTCCCATGGGCCGAGATGCAGTAAACACGGAGCGGGGGTTGGGTTTTATCATCACTTTCATAGTAGCCCTTGCGATGGTGGCGGGGATATTCTTGTGGCCCCTCACATTCTCTACAGCAATCTCATTGAAAGATCTGCCCTCTATCACCATCTTCATTTCGTTGACTATGCTCATGTTACTTGGTTGTGGGCTACCGGATAGAGAGAGACCTCACTTTCAATTCCATTATCATGGCGTGGAGTTCCCTGTGATGAATGAACTAAAAGAAGAGATAATGAACTGAAAGATTGTTCGAAAATGTCACTTGCAGATTCTATCTTTCATTTCTTTTTCTCATCATGAGACTGTTTAACACGTGATGCTACATCGACTCCATCATTCTCCGCCATTCTAAGCAATAGTGGAATCAATTCTAGATCAATTGAAACAAGATATGCTAGCCGTTTGGGTGTGTATGTTCTTGCGCCAGCGGACAATAATTCCCATAAACGTCGATATGAATACTTCAGCTTCCGATAGTCATTCTTCAATATACTGAAGCCATTTGGACTATCGACTGCATTGCGAATTAGTTGCTCGAAATGTTCAGTGTCTAAAGCAATGCCCTCAGATATGAACGTCCCATATTGGAGATCGAAAATAGTAGGTCTCATTCCGCTGACCAAATCGAGGTCATCATAACTAATCACAAAGGAGGCGACCTTTTGGTCTCTAAATAGTGAGTCGACCTGGTCTTTCACCACTTTCCCGATGCTTGTGTTATTATGAATCAGATACAAGGTGTTACCAGCAATGAGTTGTGCAGAAATGTGGGCAAATGATTTGATTGCATGATTTTGATTTTCACCGAATGCACTTATTATAGAGCCCAGATCAAAGACATCATCTTCGACCACAGTAGATTTATCGTCTATTACGGACCTGCTTTCCTTGACCTGCAGGAGTGAAGGGTATTCAATACCCCTTGCCTTGAGATTCATATCTAGATAGACTAGGATTGCGTGCTGAGGATCTCCATGTATTGAAAGAACTGAAACGAGACCAGTCTTTGCCTTCTCAATATCAGCCTCTGTGACCTCTAGAAGGACATTCTGCTGACATTCTGTGCAGAAGGCGTATATTTCTGGGGACTCATCATCATCAGTCATTGCATTACAACCTGAATAGTTCTTAATTTGTGTATTCATTCTAAGAGGATAACATCCAGAAATCAGTTTCTAGACAAGCTACTTCCCAATCTTAAGTTTAAAGACCTTCTCGAACTTATCTAATTTTGGAGCAATCACCATACGACAGTACCCCTGATTTCGATTGTTTCGAAAGTAGTTCTGATGATAGTCCTCTGCGGGGTAGAATTTTTCGAATGGGACTATTTCGGTCACAATTGGATTCTTCCATGTTCGACTCTCATCAAGTTCAGCCTTGATTCCTTCAGCAGCCACTCTCTGCTCTTCAGTATGATAGAAAATCACTGATCGATATTGCGTTCCGACATCATTGCCTTGACGATTCAAAGTAGTTGGATCATGAGTATTAAAGAAGACCTCGAGAATATCTTCAAAGGAGATCTGTTCTGGGTCGAATTGGATCTGACAGACTTCTGCGTGCCCTGTCCTGCCTGTGGTTACCTGCTCATAGGATGGATTCTTAACTTGTCCACCTGAGTAGCCTGATACTACAGTTTCTACACCTTTCAATTGTTGAAAAACTGCCTCTGTACACCAGAAGCAACCAGATCCGAGCGTTATGAGTTCCATAGATTATATTTTACGTCTATATTAATCAACTAACGGAAAGAGGAAATATCTGACGAGACAGTCCATAGAGGAAAGATTTTCACTTCGTTTGTAGCTTCAAGTGATTATGACCCTCGATTTCGATTTAATGAGACGATTAGTGGAAGACCTAAGGGTAGGAATTTGTGTGTTAAACCGAGATGACAAGATTGTAGTATTCAATCGAAAAGTTGCTGAACAACTCCAGCAAGATGAGAGTAGAATCAATTCGTCTATCCTACGATGTCATCCTGAGCGGGCTGAGTCAGGCGTCCTCAAGATGATTGGTGAATTGAAGAGTGGAGAATTAGAGAAATATGAAGGATGGGTCCACTTCATTGGGAAACAATTCTATGAATATATCTATGCGATTCGCGACGACCAAGGAAACCATATGGCTACGGTGATGGAGCTACATGATGCAGCTGAGTGGACAGAATATCTTCGAATGACAGAAGGTTGGGAACCTCCTCAAGAACATGGAAGAGGAGAGAGTTCACCAAGGAGTCCATTCCCTTAGACTATTCGAATGCGTCACCATCTGTTTTACCAACTCTAAGGTTTAGGAAGACTCGCAGCATGTATGCAATGAATCCCACGAATGCAAAAACAAGACAAAGTGTGTACACAAATCCTTCAGCTAGAATACCTAAAAATGGGTTTCCAAGAAGTGGGAAGAAGGGATTCATCTCTGCGTAGAGGAATGAGTCCAACAGGACATGGAAGTAAGTGCCAATAATACTGGCAGAAATGATATGTCGAAACGATGACTCTTGTGTAAGACCAAAGAACGATACAAACTTGTTCAGATACTTCCTGAATGGATAGATACCCAGTGAAAGAACGATAGCAACAATTGTTGCTCCTAGATAGGTATGGAAGAACGAGTGTAGCGGCATTGGCAGACCAAAGATTATCACTACTAGGGGTTCAAGATCCAATATTACACTAGCTACTACTACAGTAGCAAAATCAATGTAGGGAAATAGAAGGATTCCTATTAGCAAAGCGGGACCGAAATGATAAGGTGTGAATGGCACTACATATTCCCTGATTAACATAAAAGATTGAATCATATAAGTGGTATGAACAATGAATGACTGTACCAGGTGTAGTGACAATGAAGAAGATGTCGAATTTATACCTGTGGCTGAGTTTTGATGTTTATCTGTCTGATTTTCTCTAGCACCTGTTTTTGTAGTAACCTCACTCTAGGAGAGTCGTAGATATCAAGTGCATCAATCAATATTTCAGCGAATTAGCTGAAAAACGCAGAACGATTAGTCGAAGGAAAAAGAATGACGAAATCCCCCGACCACCCCGTTGAGAACAGAAAGAAGGAGAACTAATCCAATCTTCATGTTCGGGGGACTTCGTAATATATGTAATTTCATTACGTAATATATCTTTCGGTATATCATTATGTAAGCATAATATTTATTAATTGTAATATGTAATACTATTTCAAGTGTTTAAAGGGTTCAGGGATTCAATGATGCCTTCAAACTAACAACTGTTGACCCCTGAATCCCCACACTGATACGGAGGAGATAGAAAATGTTTGATAAAAGAGCCCATCGGGTTGTATTTGCTATAGGAGTCTTGCTCGTCCTATCACTGGCGGCTTTTGGTTCGATGATTGCAGTGGCTTGGATGAGTATGAACAACACAATGATTGTAACTTCAGATGGTTACTTCAATGAGGAGAACGTAGCACAGACTAGTGCAACTCTAGCCTGGCGTCTCGATCCTAATGAGATGAGAACCATTGATTGCAGAGATGCAGTTGTACGTATTGACTTCCGGCTTGACCCTGGTACTGTGAGAAGCATCGACTACAAAGATGCAGTTGTATGTATTGACTTCCGGCTTGACCCTGGTACTGTGAGAAGCATCGACTACAAAGATGCGGTCAGAATGATTGACTTCAAGTATGCAGAACGTACAACCGACCACAACCCTTTGTGGGGAATGATTCATCTAGTGGATTAAGATAGCTTGATATTAAGATAGCTTGATTCATGGCCTACTGCGTAGACCCACCCCAAAAAACAACGAAAGAAGGAGAACTTTAATTTCATTCTTCCTGAAATGCTTCATAGGCATGTTTCTTAGCCGAATCCCGTAACTTCTGGATATCGTTCGCTTGGGTCTTTATCTCTTCAAAGAGCTTAATTCTTGTGTTTATTGCTTGCTCAACAAATGCTGAAACTGCTTCAGACCGGCTTTTAAAAATCTCAAGTTCTACTAGTGCATCCAATATTTCGACAATATCGCCGCTCATTCTTGTCATTACAGATACTTCACGCTTCTTGGAAACACTATCGTCTTCAGACAGACGGCCAAGAAGCTGTTCTCGCAAGCTTAGTTGTGCACCTTCTGCTTTGGTGGATTTCATTTTCTCAGACATCTCTCGTACCTCGGACTTTTCATATTATCATATCACATTGATGCTTATATTTCTTTTTCACGTAATACTATTACGTCATTCATGATATAAAGTCCATGGTGTAGGAAATAACGGGAAAACTTCCTCTCTAATCATCCAGTAGCCAAATTTTGAGTATGTTTACATGGTCAATATTTGTAAATTTCTAAAAATGGACAACATTCCTTTCGTTTATGTCTAAAACAAATATTAATCAAACATATAATGTAGTAAAAATCTTATTCACCTATGGAAACAGTCATATCTAAGATTACGGGGGCAAAGCACGTTTCAAAAGGACCTCAAAAGACAGGGTGTACTCTATGCGCATATTGAAAATGCAATCAAAGTTTCTCGAGGTTTTTCTCGAGAGTCTGGACAAGTTTGGTAAGTTATATGGGCCAAAACGGAAGAATGATGTTTTGTCCTATGATCGTCTTGAGAATATTTCGGAATTGGTTATCACTGATGAACACCCCATGATTCCCATCAAGAAATTATTCCATCCAATGCAATTTACTATGATGCGTTTTAACGAGAGGGGTTTCGAGCCAGACTATTCTGTAATCGAGAAGAGAGTGGTGATAGGAGTGCACCCATGTGAGATTCACAGTCTTCTCAGACTAGATGATGTGTTCCTACGAGAGCCTGTTGACCCATACTATGCAGGTCTAAGAGAGAACACAGCTATCATAGGATTCTCGTGTCTACCGTTAGAGAACCACCTCTGTATCTCTACCGATACGGATATTGTAAGCGAGGGGTTTGACCTTTTCTTTGTCAATTTGAAAGGGTTCTATCTTGTGTGGGTAGGCTCAAGTCTAGGATATGACATGATACACGAAAGAGAAGAATTCTTCGATGAGAATGTGACACATGAAGATATTCAGATGTATGTAGACTGGCGTAAGAAACGGAACAAGATGTTCAAGAAGAGTTTCGATTTCGATAGCATGCCAGACATAATGGATCTCAGCCACGACAGTGAAGTCTGGGACTACTTTGGGGACAAGTGTCTCTCATGTGGTCAGTGTTCTATGGTATGTCCTACATGTAATTGCTACAATGTGACCGATGTCTTTGATGTTACAAATGAAACTGTCGGGCGTCGAAACAGAGTATGGGACAGTTGCATGTTTGTTGACTATAGCCTTGTTGCAGGAGGCCACAATTTCCGTGCTTCACGTGCAGATCGTCTGAGATTGTGGTACGGTCATAAGTTGAAAACCTTTGGTGTAGATTATGGGCGCCCAGGATGTATTGGTTGTGGACGATGTGTAGACTCCTGCCCAGTAGACATCAATGTCCTCACCATTTCTGAGGCTCTTACGACAGAGGAGGTGCCCAAACAATGAGTGTGACCGAAACAATTGCGAATCCATTCAAGCCAAAGGCAGCCAGAATTGTAAGACATTATGACCTGATTGAAGACCACAGATTCTTTCAGATCAGACTTATCGACATGAAGAAAGCCATGTCATTCACGTATAATCCCGGGCAGTTCATTATGCTGTCCATACCTGGTGTAGGAGAAGCACCCTTTTCGATTTCATCTACACCTAGCCGACCGGGCATCCTTGAATTAGGAGTAAGAAAAGTTGGCAAGCTGACAGAGTCTCTCTTCCAAAAAACAGACAATGATGTGGTATACATTCGCGGACCTTATGGAAATGGTTTCAAATTAGACCAAATGGTCAATAAGGACCTCATCATTGTTGCTGGTGGACTAGGAGTAATACCACTACGGTCCATTCTGTACTATGCCCTAGACAATCGTGATATGTTCAAATGTATTTTCTTCCTTTATGGAGCACGAAGTCCTCAGGAGTTCCTATTCGAGAGAGAATTCTTCCAAATAAAGGAACGAAAAGATATCGACTGCCTCTACACTGTTGACAAGCCGGATAAAGACTGGACTGAGAGTGTTGGTGTAGTTACTAAACTCTTCAAGAACCTTCCAAAGATTGATCCAAGAGAAACCACCGCCGTTGTTGTTGGACCTCCAGTCATGTACAAGTTTGTTATTGATGAGTTTCTGAAACTCAAGATTCCGAAGAACCAAATTCAGCTCTCTCTCGAAAGGCGGATGAAATGTGGTATAGGAAAGTGTGGACATTGTGCCATTGAACATCTCTATACCTGCATGGACGGTCCAGTATTCACATACTGGGACACGTTACACTTCAAGGAGCTGATCTAAGATGACTGAAATAGACAAACCAAAAATTGGTATCTACGGTTTTACAGGATGTGCAGGAGACCAGCTCCTCATCATCCATACAGAAGATGAGATTCTCAATCTATTCGGTGCAGCTAATATTCAGTCTTTTGTGATGGCGTCAAGCAATCCAATAGAAGAGGCCCTTGATGTTGCTTTCATTGAAGGTAGTATCAGCACTGAAGAAGAAAAAGAGCATCTTCACGAAATCAGAAAGCGCTCAAAGATTCTGGTAGCCATTGGTAACTGCGCAGTCAATGGTGGTCCACAAGCTATGTACACTGGTGATGGGGGTTATGAGAAGAGATTGAATAAAGTATATGGCGAGGGTGTCAAATTTATGACAAAGCCGCTGGAGGCTAAACCCATAGATGCCTTTGTTGAAGTGGACTATTACCTCCCAGGTTGTCCAATCAGCCAGCCTCAGACCTTTGCCCTAATCTCTCGGTTGATTCACGGGGCAATCCCTGAACCATATCCGCATCCAGTATGCCATGAGTGCAAACTCAATGAGAACCGCTGTCTACTCCTTGATGAAAAATTCTGCATTGGGCCTCTTACATTAGGAGGGTGTGGATCAGTGTGTCCAAACCACGGACTCCCATGTGTAGGCTGTTGGGGACCAAATGAGGATGGAAACTTTAGCCAACATCTCAAACTTCTTGAGAGTTTTGGGATGACTAAGGAAGAAATCATGCGACGTATCAGAGGTTTTGGAGGTTCCAAGATTATCAAATTCTTAGAAAACGGAGGTAAGTAAAATGCCTAGCAAGACAACTATCACTATCGAACCCCTGGCTAGAGTTGAAGGCCATGGCGGAATCAAAGTCGAGATAAAAGACGACAAAATCAGCAATGTTGAGGTTCGAATTCTTGAGGGGCCGCGTCTCTTCGAGGAACTTGTTGTAGGCAAAACTCCTCAGGAAGATCTCAGTATTGTTCCAAGGATTTGTGCCATCTGTAATCTTTCCCACAAGTATGCAGCCCTCAGAGGTCTTGAGAAAGCTGTTGGTGTAACAGTAGATTCAACCACTCAGTTGTATCGTGAACTGATGCATCATGGTGAGATGATTGAGAGTCATAGTCTGCACATCTACTTCCTCGCATTACCGGATTTTCTGGGTTATGACAATGCTGTTGCAATGGCTGACAAGTACGGTGACACTGTGGTCAAAGCATTACAGATGAAGAAGTTTGGAAATAAGATAATGCGAATGATGGGAGGTCGAATGATCCATGGAGAGAACCCAGTCATTGGAGGATTCAGCAAGCTTCCTACCAAGGAGACTCTCACAGAGATCAAAGAAGAAGCTATAGAGCTCTTAGACTTCGCAATGGCAACCATAGACCTTCTTGGAGGTCTTGAGATTCCAGACCATATGGAACGCGAGACTCAATTCTTGTGCTGCAAACCTCCAAGCAACGAGTATGGTTACTATGGAGACATATTCATCACCTCAGATGGAAAAGAACATCCTGCTGAAAACTACAAGAGTGTCATCAAGGAGCGAGTTGTAAGCCACAGTTTTGCGAAACGAGGTCAATACAATAGCAAACCATTTACCGTGGGTGCTCTCGCTCGAGTTCTTCTCCTCGGAGAGCGGCTGAAAGGGAAAGCTAAGGAAGCTTATGACAAACTAGTCACTGACCGGTGGCATCGCAACCCTCTGTTCAACAATCATGCACAAGCTATAGAGCAGGTGTACTCACTTGAGGGCATTGTTGAAACAGTGAATCAGCTACTCGCGAGTAAGGATGCGAAGATTGCACAACCAACTCAGGAAACCGGTATAGGCACCGGTGCTGTGGAAGCACCTCGCGGTACATTGATTCACCACTATGAGGTCAAGAATGGTAAAATCGCGGAGGCGGACTTCATCACTCCAACAGCAATGTTCCTTGATGATATCGAGGCATTCATCCGGACTGGTGGTGAGCAACTACTCGCCAAGCAGCAACTTGACAATATCGAGCTCCAGTTTGAGATGATTGCTCGTGCCTATGATCCATGCATAAGTTGTAGTGCTCATCTCGTTGAGGTCGTATACAAATAGTTTCACTATTTGTCAATCTGTGAGTGTGGACATTCTATACTCACAGGTTTACTATTTTTCCACTCACTCAATGTTTGGATGACATCGCATAAGGCAACTCTTAAGATAGATATGACAACGCAATTGCCAACTCAATCGAGGTTCGCTCATGGCATACTGCGTTTTGGTCAAGGGTCTTTGTCGTGGGAAAAAATGTGACTACTGGGGAAGAGTGAGGATTAGAAAATCTTCAGTTGAGGAACTTGCCGCGGGAATTAAAGCGGTCGTTATGAAATGTCAAGAAAATGATTCGATGGCCCTTGAAGACGCACTTCTTGAATACTGGTACGCGATTGGTGTACGCGATATGAAAGTACTATGTGAAGAAGACCCGGACCTCTGCGCAAAGATGACAAAAGCTGAAATCCAGGCACAAGTCTGATTCTTACTGGCTCATATCAGCGGGTACAGGAATCATATTACCTCGGTTAATCAGCCATTTTGAATCCAAGCACTTCTTCACTGCTTGCATCTCAGAGATGCCTTTTTCACCATACATAGCTTCAAGGAATCCCCGTTTTAGCTTCCCAATACCATGCTCAGCAGCCACAGTGCCTCCTAGTTCAATGGCTCTCTTTGCAAAGGTCATATAGTTGTCCATGCCTTGCTTCACTTCCTCGTTGTTACGGGGAAGCATGTTGACATGTATATGGTTATCACCAATATGGCCCCACATTGCATACTCCATTCCTTGCTCTTCAAGTGTAGTAATATAGAATTTCAGATAGTCTCGTAGAGCTTCGTCAGGGACTGCCATATCAGTTCCAATCTTGTGAACCTCATGGTACTGCGCCTTTCTCTGAGCAATTATCCCGTTGACAGTTTCGGGTACAAAGTGCCTTACTGTCTTCATTTTAGCAAGCTCAGAACGGTCCATCCCAGCCCAGCTTGACTCGGAGGACGTGTTGTTCTTAATGAGAATCTCTTCCAGGCTCATGACCAGCTCTTCCATGTTCTCTGGAGTAAACGAGAACTCAAAGAAGATTATCGCTTTTGTTTCATCCTTCATAGCAGGTACTTTGATTCCTGCAGAACCAGCTTTTTCCTTAATCATTGCAAGGGCATTGGTTCCAAAATACTCCATGAAGTCCATCTTTATCGGAGAGTCAGGAGCACGAACATCGTAAGTAAAATTAACAGCATCTTCAATGCTAGGGAAGAAAGCCATAACTGTCATGATGTTTTCGTCAAGTTTGATTAGACCAAGCTCAACTTCGGTTATCACCCCAAGGATGCCTTCAGAACCTACAAAGAGGTCAATTAAATCCATGTCGGGTTTGGCAAAAAGACCTGCTGCATTCTTTGTGTTTGGCATTTTGTATGAAGGTATGGTCACCTCAACTTCTTCACCATCACTTTGTACGATAATGAATTTCCCATCTTCTGCTGTTACTTTCCCACGCTCAATGTCGAGGATGTCACCATTTGCTAGAACTACTCGAATGTGGTAGACCCAAGGCCGTACAGCCCCGTATTTGAATGTCCTAGCACCTGAAGCATTGCAAGCCACAATGCCTCCTAACCATGCACTCATCTCAGTCGGATCAACTGGAAATGTGAATGTATCATTCTCGCCTAGAAAACGTTCCAGTGCTTTCTGTTCCTCAAAAGTTCCTTTCCCTTCAAGCTTATCGAGTTTCTTTGATTGCACTGCTTCAACTAAATCTTCAAGTGTCAGACCACATTGGGCTGCAATCGAATACAACCCCTTAGATTCATCATAATTCATGTATAGTATTTGAGTCATTTTCTCAAGATTCAACGCGATTCCACCCAATGGTACAGCTGCACCAGTGAGACCGGTTCTTCCACCTTGTATCGTAACTGGTGTGCCATTCTTGAAAGCACTCTTCATTATCGCTGCGACTTCTGCTTCTGTGGAAGGAAAGATAATCTTCTCAGCTGCTCCATCAAAGGAGTGACTTTCATCATCGAGATAGAGTGCATATGTATCTGTAATCTCTTCTTGGTCAACCACTGTCTTGGTCTGTGAGAGATCCATATCTGCTGATGCTTGAGCAACAATACGGTTTGTCATTGTTAAACGTCCTATGGGCTAGTTTTGGGGAAAACAATGCATGACAATATCAAGGATTTGGTCTGGCAGTTCAGATAATTCCTTTTAAGAAAAACAGCTTCCGGCACGTCAAGTGAGTGAGAAAGCTTGAGAACTGCTGCAGTTTCAGATATCCATGCGATACATGATGAAAGTGATGAATTACTTCTGGCAAAAATCAGAAATCGGGTTGAAGAGATAGAACCGGATGGACTTCTTTATGTTGCGTCCAGAAATTGACGGCAGATTAATGAGTAGGAAACCCAATCAAATCAATTGCTTGGTCGTTTTGCTAAGAATGATTACGGTGTGGATGTTGACATGAAGAAAATGGGATGGGAGATTATTGCTCTTATTTTCATAGCAATAATGAGTGCTATTGCCCTCATCCTGGTCATAAGTTTTGAAAATGTACCTATGGCGGTTCTCGTCATCTTCATTGGAACATACATTCTCATCTCAACAGAGAAAGTAAACCGGACTGCAATGTCACTCTTAGGTGTGGCCTTGGTCGGAGTGATTTTATACATAGGATTTAGCTTATTAATTCCCGGGGGGGTCGCGTTTACCACACTCATTGAAAAAGTCGATTGGAATACTATCATCTTCATAATTGCAATGAGTATCATTGTATCCGTAGCAGCAGCATCCGGTATTTTTCAGTATCTTGCTCTGAGAATTGCTGCACGAAGTGAGGGTGACCCCAAACAGCTCTTCATCGTCTTTCTGGTCTTTGTTTCAGGAATTAGTCTCTTTTTTGATACCGTTTCAACGATGCTTATTGTTGTGCCTCTAACCATAGAGATTTGCAAAGCTCTTGAGATTGATTTCAAGCCATTCCTTGTTGCTGAAGCGATTGTTTGCAACTTCTCATCGATTCCTTCGGTTGTTGGAGCAGTCCCCAATCTTGTAATTGCTGGCAAAACTGGACTTGATGTTGGGTTCCTCTTTGTAGTTTTCATGCCCCTCTCAATCATTCTTTTTCTAGTTAGTCTACCCATTTTTCTTAAATGGTATGGTGCTTCCTTTGGAGTTACTGACGAGCAAAGAGCAGATGCAGTCTTTTCAATAGACCCGGCAACCATGATTAAAGACAGATGGGACTTCAACATCTCAACAGTGGCAATCATCTGTTTGGTCGTTGGATTCGCATTTGGTCCAAGTTTCGGACTGACTCCCCCAATGATTGCGCTTCTCATAGCAGGATTCCTATTATTGCTTGCCCACGAAAGAGCTAACGAGTTCCTGAATAGAATTGGGTGGCCAACTGTCTTTTTCCTTGTTGGATTATTCGGGCTTGTTGGCGCACTTGACATAACAGGGTTGATTAAGGCGCTTGGTGATGGAATTAGCTTGTTCATTGAAAAGGGAACCATTTTTGCTACGGTCTTTCTCGTCTGGATACCTGCTATGTTATCGGCATTCCTTGACAATCTACCGGTTTCTCTTGTCCTTGCCCCAATTGCCGCTCAGTTTGGAAATCCTCTGGCATTGGTATTTGCAGTGAATATTGGGGGGTATATCTTCACGCCATTGGGGTCTCCAGCAAATATGGTAGCCATTGGTCTTTCAGAGGAACAACATGACCCCATCCCATTCATTGAGTTTGTTAAAATTGGTACAATTCTGGGTATGATTCATCTTGCTATAGGAAGCGGATATCTTGTACTACTTCAAGTCCTCTTTGGCATCTAATTTAATTGGGGATAAAAATAGTGGATGAAAGATTCGGGATTATTCTAACAGTTTTCTTAATGCATGTGCTCATTTTAAATCAACATATGACTCCCCCTGTGGATATTCTCGATATTTCTTCTCTTTGATAGGAATAAAGAAATGCAGCTAATGCTTCAGAATCAGTCATAGCCATAAAGAGCTAGAAGAGAAAAGACTATGCAGGAACCAGTGGGCACTCTTGTGTTATTTGTTTTCATTGGAACATACCTCTTGATATCTAGTGAGAAGGTGAATCGTGCTGCAATGTCCATGGTAGGAATGGGTCTTGTTGGATTGGTTCTCTGGGCAGCATTCAACATTGATTCTGCGGCAGGGTCAATAGATCCTATGGGGGCGACATTTTCCACCCTTGTTGAACATATCGAGTGGGGAACTATTCTTTTCATTATTTCAATGATGGCTATCGTCTCTGTAGCACGTAACTCGGGGATGTTCCAATATATTGCCTTGACACTTGTGAGACCCACAGGTGGAAACACCAAGCGTCTATTCACAGTCTTCATCCTGTTCGTTTTTGTGATTTCGTTGGTCTTTGATACGACATCAACTATACTGATAATGGGACCTCTTACAATTGAGGTCTGCAATGCACTTGAGATTGACTTCAAACCATTTCTCATATCTGAAGCCATTGTTGCGAATTTTGCATCAATTCCATCAATAGTCGGCGCGGTTCCTAATCTAGTTATTGCTAACAAGTTAGTGGAAGAGGGGATTCTAGGATTTAATGCATCTATTTTGTTCCTAATAATGATGCCTCTTTCAATTATATTATTGTTAGTGACGCTTCCTCTGTTTTACAGATTCTTCAAGAATAAATTGCCCGATAGTGAAGATGAAATTAGGGATGAGGTCTTTGTTGTTTCACCTCTACATATGATACGATCGAGAAACGACTTCTATCTATCTTTGATTGCCATTGGGATTCTAGTTCTTGCCTTTACATGGGGGCAAGGATCTGGACTTGAACCAGCTCTTGTGTCCATCATTGTTGCATTCGTTGTTCTTCTGATGACAAGAGAAAGAGTAGAGAACATATTAGCAAAAATCAACTGGAATACTGTGTTTTTCTTAATCGGAATTTTCGGACTCGTTGGTGCCTTGGAAATTATAGGGTTCATTGATGATATCGGAGCTGCAGTGAACTCTATTGTAGAAGGGGGCAGTGGAGCAGCTGTTGCTTTTCTTGTCTGGGTTCCAGCCCTGCTTTCAGCTGTGATAGATAACATTCCAGTATCAGTGGTTCTAGCACCTATTGCAGTAAGTCTATCAGCAGCTTCAGCTTCGCCAATCTTTCCTGCAATTCTAATCTTTGCTGTCAATGTAGGAGGGTATGTTCTTCCTATCGGAGCTCCAGCCAATATTCTAGCAATGGCAATGTCAGAAGAACAACATGATAGAATAAGCTTCAAAGATTTCGCGAAGATTGCCACACCATTGGCTCTCGTACATTTACTCATGGGAACGGGATGGCTTTTCCTGATGTCACTAATAATCTAGATAACTCGTTAATATCAGATATGAGGGTGGCGTCTGCCCCCGTCTTACGGCCGCCGGGAGGACGACACTGCGGAAACAGGACGCCAAATAATATACACTTCGTTTGATTAAATAGATTTAGTTGATGTCAAACTAACTTCATGGGTGATGTATCCTCATCTTTATACGAACCTACAAGACGTACCTTGCATACTCAATTGTATAGAGGAATAGAATATTGCCAAAAAGAGCTCGGTGTCCTCATTGTGGTCGATTATTCAACCGGGATGCTCTAGATATACATGTTCAGAAGTGTCGGAATCAGAGTCAATCTGTGCAGAAGATGGGGAAATCTTCCACGAAACGCGCACTTGTCATAGACGGAAATAATATTGCCTATAGTCTATCACCTCAAGGTAGACCTAAAGCGCAGAATTTGGTTTTAGCTTATCAAAGCTTAGCGAGTGCTGGTTATGATCTCGTATTCGTCATTTCTGCTGCGCTCGTCCATAATATTGACAATCCAGGAAATCTCAGCGTATTCATGCAAAGTGCGAATATCGATGAAGCTCCAAGAGGAACCAATGATGACCGTAGAATAATCCAGTTATCTAAGAAACTTGATGCTGATATTGTATCAAACGACAGATTCTTGGACTGGATTGACCAATACCCTTGGGTCACTTCTCGACTTAGAAGATATCGAATGACCCCAGCTGGACTAATCTTAGCAAAGTGAGTGAATTCAAATCAGGTATTCTTCGAAATGATTAAAATCAATCAGGATTTGGCTTCTAGTACCCTTTTATTATCGCAATGAGGTGATGTATGATGCGTGTTCAAGAACTGAGAGAAATGTACCTGAAATACTTCAAAGAGAGAGGACACTCAGTGATAGCTTCTGCATCATTATTCCCTGAGGATGATCCTACAGTATTGTTTACCTCTGCAGGTATGCATCCTCTGGTCCCATACCTATTAGGCCAACCTCATCCAGAAGGTAAGCGCCTAACAAATGTCCAGAAATGCGTTCGTACAACAGACATTGAGGAGGTAGGAGATACTACACATCTCACATTCTTTGAGATGCTTGGAAATTGGAGTTTAGGTGACTATTGGAAGAAAGAAGCAATAACTTGGAGCTACGAGTTTCTTACTGCCAAGAAATATCTAGGATTTGATCCGGACAAGCTATCAGTCACGGTCTTTGCTGGTGACGAAGAATCTCCGAGAGATGACGAAGCTGCTGATGCATGGCGGAGTGTGGGAATCCCAGATGAGAGAATCTACTTCTTAGGTAAAGAAGACAATTGGTGGATTGCAGGGAACACAGGTCCATGCGGTCCTTGTACAGAGATGTTCATTGAAGTGGATGAGATTCAAAAATGTGGTCCTGATTGTAGACCAGGATGCAATTGCGGTCATTTTGTAGAGTGCTGGAACGACGTCTTCATGAGCTATCGAAAAATGGACAATGGCACCTACGAACCTCTACCAATGAAGAGCATAGACACAGGAATGGGCATCGAGAGGACCCTCGCAATGATTCAGGGAGTCCCAACTGTATTCGACACTGAGCTATTCATGCCTTTAATAATCCGAGTAAAGGAACTTTCACGCAAAGAGGAATATACTGAGGAGGATGACCGTCTAATTCGGATAATTGTTGACCATGTCAGGTCAGCAGTTATGATTATGGCAGATGACAGGAAAATCGGTCCTTCTAATGTGGAACAAGGATACATTGTACGGAGGTTGCTCAGAAAGGCGATTCATAGTGCTGATAGACTCGGTATCGGTCAAGGATTCATGAATAATCTTGCAGAGATTGTCATTGATATGTTCAAAGACCTCTATGGAGAGGTTGAGCGTAACAAAGAGTTCATCATGAACAACCTCACTGCAGAGGAAGCTAAGTTCAGGAAGACCCTCAGCAAGGCGATTCGAAGGTTTGATAAAATCTACAAAGATACAGGAACCATAACCGGAGAGGATGCATTCCTTCTTTTCACAAGTTTCGGCCTTCCGCTTGAGATGACACGAGACCTTGCGGAAGAGAAAGGAATCAAAATTGACATGGACGAATTCACCAAGCAGTTCGAGGAGCACCAAGAAAAATCGAGAACAGCTACGCAGGGGAAGTTCAAGGGAGGGCTTGCAGAGCATAGCGAGCAGATTGTAAAACTTCATACAGCAACTCATCTTCTTCAAGCGGCGTTAAGAAAAGTCCTCGGTGATGAGGTGACTCAAAATGGGAGCAACATCACTGAAGAACGTCTGAGGTTTGACTTCACTTTCTCTAGAAAATTGACTCCTGAGGAGATTAAAGAAGTGGAGAAATTGGTGAACGACGTAATTAGTCAGGACTTAGAAGTAACACAACAATTCCTTCCATATGATGAAGCAATTGGAAAAGGTGCTCTCGCATTCTTCAAAGAAAACTATGGTGAAACTGTATCCGTTTATTCTGTTGGTGGGTTTAGCATGGAGCTTTGTGGAGGTCCTCACGTGGAGCATACAGGAGTTCTGAAAAAATTTAGAATCACGAAGCAAAAGAGTATTGGAGCAGGCCTTATACGGATAAGAGCTGTTCTTGGCGACTAGATTGCCGAGGGTTCTTATGTGAGTTTCACAATCAGAAAATCGTAAACTTTAGCGGTCACTTGAAGTTTATACATAGATTAGAACCAGATGGTGAAGACAAATGGGTACATTTTCTAGGTTCTTTGGATCCGGTGATAAAAACCTACAAGAACGGGCTGACGAGTTACTACTCGCAATCAGCAAGGGTTTCCAATCATCCAGTGCAAAACTGTGTGTTGGGGCTAAGGAGTGGGTAGATGGGAACATTAAGGTTCTAGAAGAGATCAAAAATGAACTCATCGCATTAGAACGGAAAATGGATGCAAAGAAGGAAGAGCTGATAGAGGACGTTTTAGCAAAACATGCATACCTTCCTCAGCATACTGAAGAACGCCATACTCTCGTTAGGTTAATGGATAGCGTTATTGACACCGCCGAGCATGCAGTCCGCGTAATGTGGATTGGGCGGGAGATGAAACCACCCAAGGATATTGAGAAACTGGCTAAGTTGTGTTGGAAATGCACCGACTTTCTTCAGGATGCAGTCAAATATCTCTACAGTGATTTTCAGAAGTGTGTAGAATATACTCGAGAGGTCGATAATTTGAGAGAAGAAGCAAGAGACCTTCAATTCAAGATTCTTGAGTATCTATTCATGGAATCGAATTATCCTGCGCATGAGATTCAGCTCTTTGTCGAAGCATCACATTGGATAGTCAAAGTAGCCGTTCAAGCGGAGGATACAGGAGACTTCCTTAGAGAGCTTGCGGTCAAGTACTCCTAATAGGAGGACCTAGTTCAGTGGAACCTCTACTACTCCTTGCTGTACTTTTTCTGGGCTTTGTTGTTGCATTTGCAATAGGTGGCAACGACGAAGCGATGAGTCCCGCAGTGGGGGCTCGAGTATTTTCTCTGAACACAGCAGTCGTACTTGGAGGTATATTGAGTGTAGTCGGAGCTGTTACACTTGGCGGGGGTGTTTCTGAAAAGGTAGGCTCAGACCTGGTATCACAACAGATAATGACTCCTGCAATGGTCTTTGCCGTCCTTGTTTCCATGGCTATATGGTTGCTAATTGCGTCTATTTCCAGAGGACTCCCAATAAGTACTACTCAATGTATAGTTGGGTCTGTGATTGGAGTAGCAATTGCAGCCCCCTTTCTAGGTGAACCTGGTTGGGGAATCGAAGTTGTTTCTTGGCCAGTTGTACTAGAGATTTTTATAGGTTGGATTATTTCACCGGTGATAGGATTCTTTATAGCTGCAGGCTTTTTTTGGCTGGTTAGGAAGCTTCAATCAAGAGTCACGGGTCTAGCAGGACGGGAGAAACAAGAACATATAGCATCCTATGGCTTGGCTCTCTTTCTAATTATCACAAGTTTGAGTCGAGGGGGTAATGATGTCGCAAATGCAGTTGCACCTCTAGTTGCATTGCCTGATTTTCAAGACACGATAAGTATTGGTCCATTTATTTTGCCGGGGATTATAATTCCATTATTTGTTGGAGGTTTAGGAATGGCTATTGGTCTAATAGTAGTTGGTCGCAAAGTTATCAAAGTGCTTGCCACCGAAGTAGTTACATTGACTCCCTCTTCAGCACTAGCAGCATCGATATCCGTGGCTTTAGTAATGTTCGTAGGAACTTACATGGGTTTTCCACTTAGTGGGACTCATGTACTAGTGGCGGCTCTAATTGCAGTGGGATGGGTAGCTCAAACCCGGGTTCAAACAAATCAGGTAAAGGAGATTCTGATTTCGTGGGGGATTACTGTACCAATATCAGCAATTTTTGGTGTTATTATATTTGCAATGATTACAGCAATCATTTAGAGCATTGAAAAAGCCAATGACTTTAGTAAAATCAGTTAGTGCTTTTTTTAATCTCAGGAATTTTGTGAATCAAGATGAATTCTTTTGCAAGTTTTCCAAGGTCTTCAGCCTCTTTGATTGACAAATGTACTCGAGGCCCAGAACTTGGCGTTTTTTTATTGGTTGCTTCAATGATTGCTATGTCAGCATCACGAACAGTAGTTTCAGCACCAGAACAAAGTCGTGTGTCTCCAGTGTAAGCAACAATGGTTTCACCAACTTCTACTCTGAATCCTAAAGCAGGTTCTAGAAGTTCAGCTTCCGGTTTAAATTCAAGTGAAAAGTGTTCGACCTCTACTGATTTCACTTTGAAGAAATCAGTGTCAAATCCTGAGCCGTCCGAAAGCTCATGATACCAGATTTTGAATGGCAGGGTCTTGCAATAGAGGTCCAGATAGCCCTTGATTATGCTAATTGCCTCTTTGCATCCTACTGGAATCAGTATGTTGAGAGGAGAAGTTCTTCCCATCATTCGCATGAAACCTAACAGAGAATGAAGACCCCCGACGTGGTCAAAATGGCCGTGGGAGAGTGCTATTGGATCAATATCATTCACAAAATCTATATTTCCAGACGATAACAGGTCTCTAAGAGCGCCGTCTCCCACATCAAGCATCATCATTTTGCCAGTGAACTTTGAGGTCAATAATATTGTCGTTCCTACTCCAGCTGCACTGAAGGGAATATTTACACGAACCTCATCATTCTCCCACTCAGCTCTATAGGTTTCAAGCGCACCACTGTTCATTGATCACACAATCCAGTCAGCGAATAGACCTTTCCTTTGATAATCTTTGAAAGTACTGTTATATGTCTTGACTTAGAAATAAAAGAAAAGTGAATGGAACGGGCTGATCCGCTCCATTCTGAGATCTAATCGTATCCTAACGAGGGGATTCTAGCGAGGAAGTTCATGAAGTAGCCTATGAGGACCGATACAACAAGACCAGCTGTCGTTGTGAGAAGTACAATCACCCAATCAGGAGTAGCTCCATAGAACATCTGCATAATTGACCAGTAAATACCAGCTAGTGTCATCCCTGAGAAAGCGACTTTCTTCAGTGGAACCTTGACTGTCTTTGTCTGCAATGCCCCCATATCGACTAAAGCCGCTGCTAATGCTCCTGCCTTATCTCGCTTGAGCCTAAGTTTCTTACCGAGTTGTCCAACAGTCACCTTCGACTTTGGTTTTATCACACTCAAAGCCTTTGGTGCATAATCTGCTATATCAAGAGAGAAGTGTTTGACTGCGGCTCCGGTGTCGATTCCACACTTTCCACAGTTTGGAGCATCCTTCCTCCACTTCTTGCCACACTTCGGACATTGTTTTCCATCCCATGCACTGTCTGCAGCCTGACTGACTCGTCTACTGAGTTCTTCCTTGTCGATCGTTTCTCCGCCCTTCTTTGGTTTCCTTCGGAGAACAACAGCCGCGGGGAATATTCCTACATCTGAACCTCGTTTTGCACCCTTCATCTTCCTTGAAGCCATAATGCCTCGCTGGAATTCATCAAGTGAGAGGATCAGAGTGAATACAGACATAACAGCGAAACCCACAGTTATGAGACCACTAACGGAATATAGGACACCGAGACCAGTTGGTCCAATTTGCAGGATAAAGTTCTCAGATACTGTCTTATTCACGCCAGGGGTGGTCGCATTTGAATAGGTGAAGGAGAGTGAGCCAGCTACTGTACCTGAAACCAATGTAATGTTTCCAAAACTAAAGAGTGAAGCTAAGGATATTGGATCCAAATCAAAACTTAGGGTTGTGTCGTTTAGCATTACTAGATTCAGAACAGATGCCTCTGGATTAATAATTGGAAAAGACATGTAGGTCATAGTAAACTTCGCAGTGTGAATTGTCAAATCAGTTCCTGTGGCAACTGTCACATTGATTAAGACTGGGTCTGATACATCCAGTTGAATCGGGTTTGCAGCATCGGATGTGGCTGCATTTACTCCATTTACATCCAGTAAAAATCCTAGACTAGTATCACCGCTCCAACCAGCAGGGGGTGCTGCTTGAGCAGGTACAAATACTATCGACCACAATAAGCAAGTGATTATGAACATGAATAGAAAATGTGGTAGCGTCCTTCGCATTCTAATATACCTCCAAAGGGCTCAAGTAAGAAGAAACGATAGGACCTTTCCCTTTAACTGTTGTTGGCTTTGAACTCGCTACCGATAGTTTCTTCGATTTCCTTGTCAAACTCATCGTCGTCGTCGAGCTCAAAGATAACATGACGTTTTGGCGGCTTTTCTGGCAGGGGTGCCCAATTGGCTATAGCGCCTATAGCATATCCGCCTAAGTAGGAGAGGATTATGAGTATCACTTCAAATGTACCTACTTCAAACAAAAGATAAGATCGGAGGGGTTCAGAATAGAATAGAATTCCAGTTATCAATCCAGCAAAGAAGCTAATAATGATTCCCAATCCAATCCGATAGTTGAAGCTAAGGCTGTCCATGCCTCCAAAAACATATCCAAATAGTAATCCAATTAGTAATCCAGGAACTCCTAGAATAGCGACATCGATGGTTGGTGTGCCTTGCATGAATTTTCCTCCTCGACTTAATTACTTGCTAAAAGTGGTCATTAATTCTTCCATTCGCGTTTGCTAAATGGTTAGATGTCGCAACTACCAGCTATCCCAGTGTACGATTTCTGACAATTCTTTCCTCTTTCTAGGAGCTCTCTCTTTCTCTTGTAGTCGCTCATCAAGCATTGTAGGATCCCCCTCATATCCGATGAATACCACAGTCACAATCCGATATTCATCTGGGATTCCTGTTATCTCCTTGAGCTGGGCTTCATTCCAGCCTGCTGTTGGATGTCCCATGAGTCCAAGATGTACTGTCTGAAGAAGCATGTTCTGTACAGCTAGACCCACATCCATGGCGAAATAAGGTAGATTATGTGCCGGACATCCGCCATCCACCTTTGCAGCAACAAGAATCATGATTGGAGCTGCCTTTGCATATGCATTTCCCCCACTTAATGCTTCATGAGCTTCTTCCAGAACTTCTGGGTTTCGCAGAACAATGAAGTTCCATGCTTGAGTGTTAGAACATGATGGAGCCCATCTCGCTGCTTCAAGAATAGAATTCAACATTTCGTCAGACACAGGTTTATTGGAAAAAGACCTTCCACTACGTCTCTTCATGATTTCTTCTAGAATCATAAAATTCCCCACAATTTACTTTCTTTCTTCACTCTTTGAGAGTCATCGATGTACCACAGTGCTCTGGAATGTCTTGATGGCCGCATACAGCGCCCATCCAGCAGACCAGTTGGTCACCTTCGGTATGCATCTCTTTTCCACAATGAACGGGCACAGAAACCTCTGCTCCGCATTTCTCACAGACTAGTTTTCCCATTTTAAATCCTCTTTGGACCTATGTAATTTATTAATTATTGTTAACTATATGAAGCTTTGGAATGCGGTTCGGAAAGAGATAAGATATGGGGGGTGAATCCGTTTCTTGACTTTAATAATGACATCAGACATTCTTTCCTGTCACATCTTGGAGGAAGAAACTGGAGCGCCACTGTTTTCTCATTTCTTTGATCCAGAACTGAAGAAAGACCCCTCGGTTATCCCTCAAAAAATGAGGTCTCGCGAAGTTATGTTACTTCATGAATTAGGCAATTATGTAGTCTACAGCGTTCTCGTAAAGAGGGAAACCCCCGAGGCGAGAGAGCTTCTACGGAAGTTTACAACGAGAGTAGAGAAGGTCTATCCTGAAGGATTGAAGAGAGGGCAGGGTAATTTTGGCCACTATATTATTCTTGAAAACATAGCCAGAGAAGTCTTCATAGAAAAGAAATAGTCCGTAGTATCAGGGTGGATAGTATTTCTTTGGGTCTTCGTGGTATACTTTTTCTTCTGTCTTATGCGCGCCTGGTGTGTCTAATTCGACGTCTCTCTTCTGAGACCGATCCTCTGACAATATCTCGTTAAACACTTCATTCTGGATGATGAGTCTCTGAACCTCATTACTACCGGTCCAGATAGTTGCAAGTCGAGC
>Ga0315553_10000823_pt1 | contig 26744 bp, 32 predicted proteins | sample SalMarSW160140MG_FD_203099 | JGI IMG/M metagenome (GOLD analysis project Ga0315553, IMG submission 203099) | Salt marsh sediment microbial communities from the Plum Island Ecosystem LTER, Massachusetts, United States - Salt Marsh Sediment SW1601-40 ... | reverse complement strand
GACATGGCCCGCGATATCGCAGCCACCGATGCCTACGTCACCTCGCGACGGCAGCGGAAGAAGGTCGAGATGCTGTTCGCCCATCTCAAGCGCATCCTGAAGCTCGACCGGCTGCGACTACGAGGACGGCGCTGACGGTCGCTATCTGCTCAAGGGCGGTGACCGAGAGGCGTGGGAGATGTACGGTTTCGGTGGCAGAGCAGAGGTAAAGCGTTGCTGTGGAGAGAGTCCGCTTTTGACCGATACCGTTGAAGAAGTAGGCTGACCACGATGAGGCCAGTGGTTTTCGATTGCGGACGAACGGAGGCTGCGGTCCTTCAGGCCGGTTTCGGCGCTGGCATCGGGATCAGCTTGGCAAGTTTGCGGAGGTTTTGAGCCGCGGCTGCGAGGTGGAACTCGTCGCGGGCGCCGTTCGGAAGACCACGCCATCACGCTGAACTTCGACAACAGTCGGTAGCCCTTCGAACTGCTCGGCCAAGCACTCGCGGCCCTTGCGCAACGAGATGATGTAGTCCGCTCTCTTCTGATTTCTGGTGCGCGCGATCTGCGGATGCATGCGAAAATCGATTTTCGGTCCGCAGGAAAAGACCCGCACTACGCTTCCCGGCGGAATTCTGCCTTCGATCTTTTCCAACGCTTCACGATGTGCAGTGCGCCAGGTGTCGATATCGTATTTACCATCTGCACCGCGGATGCCGCCGACGAGGACATTGTAAAACGAGTACTCGTAAGGAAACAGTCGATACATTTGGTAGATCGTGCTGGCGGCACATAGGACAATTGCGCCAATCAGACCATTGCGTGCGAGGCTTCCGCTTAGGCGCTCGAGTGCGAAGGCCACGGGATAGGCCGCCACCACCATTAAGAACGGATAGGCGAACAGAAAATGCCGGGAGCCGCCATAAGCTTGGGCCCCGACCGATGCGGCGCCCAAAAAAATTGCTGCGAACACAATCGCCGAGGCAACGATCGTCGCGTTCCGCCGGAACGTCGCCAAACCGGCTCCCAGTGCGCCAAGAAGGAGAATGTAGGCCGGCGTCGTTATCACAACATACTTGATGGGATAGAGACCGGACCAGCCACCATGACGCCCAGGGCTCATGAATCCGTGCCACTCGCTTAGGCCGTTGAGGAACAGCTGTGGCCAGAACACGAAGAGTGAAGCCAGCACGCCGAGCACGGCGACGAAGAGCATCAGCGACACACGGCGAGCGAAATCTTCCGGAAGTTCCGGTCTGTCCTCGGGGCGGGGCACATATCTGAGGCAAGCGATGAAGACGGCGACGATGAGCGGCGGGGCAAGCAGCCCTGTGGCTTTCGTTGCGGTGAGCAATCCTATAGCGAGGCCCGTCTTCAGCCAGTGTAGGCGCGATACGCGTGCGTCCACCAACGCGCGCAGACTAAGGTAACTCGACGCCACCATAAGCGCCGCGAACGGAATATCCTTGTGGTTGAGGAACATGTTCCCGAACCACATCGGCGTTAACGTGAGGAAGAGAGCCGCGAAAAAACCGATCCACTCGCCAGCAAACCTGCGACCGAGCTGGTAGGTAAACCAAATTCCGGAAACGCCGAATAAGGCGCAGACCAGATGACGAGAGTCGTAGGAGAGACCCGGTATCAGCTCTTGTAGGACGAGGGCGATCGCGTCGGGACCGGGGCCGTGAAAGAGGTCGATGTCCGATGACGTTACATCCTTGCCGTCTGAAGCAAAGAACGTCCACCACCGGCTCGCTCGTGAGAGTCCAACATGCTCATCGGTGTTGAACCCGTATCGAGCGTATGTCGTGAAGGTGAGAAGGAAGAGAATTCCGAGCAAAAAAGCCATGGCCCACTGCGGTGGGGTCCGTGCCCAAGCCCTCGCGGACGGTCGTCCAAGATCGGCTTTCATGACTATCGATGTCCCGCGCGCCCTGTGGCGGTACGCGCGCGGCCAGCCGCAACCTGCGTGCGCGCGCGGTAGAGATCTGCCTGCGCGAGGCGCTGCAACTGTGACGGAGCAAAGGCCTTTTCAAGACGACCTGTCTTCGGGGACGGTCTTGGCGCTGCCGTCAGGTGGCCTCTTCCGATACCACCAGAGGGTGAGTTGACGGCGCCAGCGACGCACCGCGGGAAGATCGACCGACAGCACGAGAAGCCCGAGCGGAATCATCCAGAAGCCGAGCACCGGCAGGAAGCCCAAGAGCCCGCCCGCCACGAGCAGGATGCCGAGACCGAGCCTGAGCGGCTTCGATTTCGGCAAATGCCAGTGGCTGTTGAAGACGCGAACCTTGTGGGCCATTTCCTGTTCTCGCCAAGAGGGCTGGCCCGGACATAGGGGGTTGGGAGAAGCGCCGCAAGCCGCGTGATTTTCCAGGCCCCGCGCTTGCGCAAAGCTCTGGAAAGCCCGTCCCCCTTTTGCTATCTACCGCTCTAGCGCCGCTTGGCGCTCTGCTCCCCGGTAGCTCAGTTGGTAGAGCAAGCGGCTGTTAACCGCTGGGTCGCTGGTTCGAGTCCGGCCCGGGGAGCCAACTCTTTTCTCTCCATGGATGATGGACCGCGGCGCTGGCGAGCCTTTGGGCAGTGCCTTTGGCCGCCGCCGCGAGCGAAAGGGTCGTCACCGACCCCTTCACCCCCGTAGTTACCCGTTACGGCGGGCGGGATATACGCGGAACCAACCTATCCCCGCCAAGGGTCCAGAACGTCAGCGACCGGAAAAAGTTCCCGGTGCCTTTTTCCCGATGCGGGTCCAGCGAATGGGAGGGGGGTGCGCGGCCCCCGTTCGGGGACCGCGCTGGGGGGAGGCTAGGCGGGGATAAACTTCAGGGCGACGCCGTTGATGCAGTAGCGCAAGCCGGTCGGCTTCGGCCCGTCGTTGAACACATGACCCAGATGGCCGCCGCAGCGATGGCAATGAACCTCGTCGCGCAGCATGCCGAAGCTGAAATCCTTCTCGCTATCGACCGCGCCATCGATCGGCGCGTAGAAGCTCGGCCAGCCGGTGCCGGAGTTGAACTTGGTCTCGGACGCGAAGAGCGGGAGATCGCAGCCGGCGCAGGCGAAGACCCCTTTGCGATGCTCATCGTTCAGCGGGCTCGTGAAGGGGCGCTCGGTGTCCGCCTCGCGCAAAACGGCGTATTGCGCGGGGGTGAGAATCTTGCGCCACTCCGCGGGCGTCTTGGTGACTTCGAAATGCGCGTTGCTGGCGGCCGTGGCGCGGCTGTTCCACCACTTCACCGCGCCGAGGCTGGCGGCCGCAACGGCGGCGACGCCGGCGGTGCCCAAAAGAATGCTTCGTCGCGTAACCATGATGGCTCCTTGTGCAGCGCCGCTAAAGGCGAGAGTCTCAAGTCGAATCTAGGGGTTCCCGTCGGCACTTCAATTCAACTTGCGCGCACGGCTGTTCACGAGCGTTTTATCTGGCGCTCCTCCGGCGCGGTCCTGCAAAGAGGCCATTTCCTTCAAATGCGCGTGCTCGTCCTGGTTAATCCAAAAGCCTCCCGCGTGGCGGAGGCCCTGCCCCAGCTTCCCGGCTGGTTCGCCCGCCGCGCGTCCTCGACCTTCGTCGCCACGGGCTCGAAGGATGAGCTCGCCCGCGCGCTCTCCGCGCATGGGCCAAGCGCCGACCGCATCGTCGTCGGTGGCGGCGACGGGACCATCTCAGGCGCCCTTCCCGAGCTTCTCGCGCTTCGTAAGCCGCTTGCCGTGCTGCCGCTCGGCACGGCCAACGACTTCGCCAACACGCTCGGCCTGCCGACCGACGCCTTCGCCGCCGCGGAGGTGGCGCTCGGCGGGCGGGCGCATCAGATCGATGTCGGTCTCGTCAACGGCCACCCGTTCCTGAACGTGGCGAGCGTCGGAGTCGCGGCGGACGTGGCGCACGCGCAGTCGACCGCGCTCAAGCGCCGCTGGCGGATGTTCGCCTACCCCATCAGCTTTCTCCGCGCCGTGCGCGAATCGAAGCCGTTCGTGGGCACGCTCGTGGTCGACGACAAGCCGGCCTGGTCGGGGCCAGTCTACCAAGTCAGCATCGGCAACGGACGGTTCCATGGCGGCGGCCTCACCGTGGCCGATCACGCGGCTATCGACGACGGCAAGCTCGATCTCTACCTCGTCTCACCGGGACCGGTGTGGCAGCTCATCGCCTGCATCACCCATTTGAAGTTCGGCTTCAGCGCCCCCGCTTTGCTACATCGAAGCAGCGCCACGCATGTCAGGCTCACCACCAGCAAGCCCCGGCCGATCGACGCCGACGGCGAGATCAAGGCGGCGACGCCGGCCGAGTTCAGCCTGCTGCGTCACGGATTGACGGTGATCGTGCCGACCACCCTCCCCGCCGCTCATCGCGGCCTGGCGGCGAGCGGCTAGCCGCGCGAGGTAACGTGCGCCGCGGGGATGACGATCTCGCAGCGGACGCCCTTGGCCGGAAAAGAGAGCGTGACGTCACCGGCAAGGGCCTTGCCCACGACGTTCTCCAATATGGCCCGGCCGAAGCCGGAGCGCTGAGGCGGTTTCACCGTGGGCCCGCCCATTTCCTCCCAGACGAGCTTGAGCTTCTCGGCGTCTTCGCAGAAATCCCAGTTGATGCGGATCTCGCCGGCACCGTCGGACAGCGAACCGAATTTTTCGGCGTTGGCGGTGAGCTCATGCAGAGCGAGCCCGAGATTATGCACCGCCTCGGGCTTCAGCATGATGTCCTCGCCTTCGATGGCGATGCGCTCGCCGAACCGATCCGCATGGTCCTCCAATTGCTGCTCGACCAGCATGCGCAAGGAGGCTCCCTGCCAATCGTCGGCGACGAGGAGATCGTGGGAGCGGCTAATCGCGTAGAGCCGCGCACCGAAGCGATCGAGAAAGTCTTGGACCGAGGTCGTTCGGGCGGCTGTCTGCCGCGCGATCGCATGGATAACCGCGAGCAGATTCTTGGAGCGGTGCGTCAGCTCCCGCAACAACAGGCGCAATTGCTGCTCGTTGGCTTTTCGCTCGCTGATGTCGACGGCGACCGAGGCCGTGCCATTGATGGTCCCGTCATCGCCGCGCACAGGTTCGATGACGAGATAGAAGGACCGCTCGCGGCGACGGAGCGCGAAGTCCATCTCGAGCTCTTGCGAGCGGCCGGTTTCCATGGCCTTGCGCTTGGCCGCCATGATCTTGGCCGCGGCTTCGGGGGGCGCGATGTCAGCGTCGGTCTTGCCGATCAGATCCTGGGGGTTGAGTCCGGCGGGGAGATTGTGCGCCCAGGTGAAGCGCAGGTCCTTGTCCTGACTGAACACAGAGATGGGCGAGCCGCGCAGCGCGATCTCGAAACGCTGCTTCGCCTCGGCGAGCTCCTTGGTGCGCGCTTCCACCCGCGCCTCGAGCTCGAGGCGCGTCGCCTTCAGTTCGTCCAAGGTCTGCAAATGAGCGGCGATCTCCGCCTGGAGCCGGTCGCGCGACGGCACGCGGACGAGATGCGGCGCGAGCCACCACAGGCCGATAGCGGTCGCGAGCGCGAGAAGCGCCGCCACACCTTTAAGCAGGCCTTCGAACTCGCGTCCCGGCATCCATGGGCGGAGCACCGCGGCGAAATGGACGAGTCCGACGGCGAAGATGAAGAGAAGAAAGAGCTTCACGAGCGCGGTTTCGCCGGCACTGCCCTCGCCGCGTCGCCTGTAGAGATAAAGGAGGACCGCCGGCACGAGCAGAAAGGTGGCGGCAATGATGCCGTCGGCAACCGCATGGAGGAGATCCAGTCCATGGGGTCCTACGCCGGGCTGTCCTCCCAGGCCAAAGAGCAACGCTAGCGGGCTTTCCATCGCGACAGGTCAATCCGATACGGCACGACGCGCCGTATCATAGCCGATGGCACGCCGGCCAGAACCCAGGTCTAGACGATCGCAGCAATGAGCGTGACGAGGAAAACCACGAGGAAGATGAAGAACAGGATGCGAGCAATGCCGCCCGCGGCCGACGCCAGGCCGCCGAAGCCGAACAGGCCAGCCACCAAGGCGACGACGGCGAAGATGATCGCCCAATAAAGCAACATGTCTCACTCCTGCACTCTTCCGATTATGCCTCCGGGCGGTTCGCCGCCCCCTCCTTGCTGCGCTTACGGCAAACGCTCTGTTACGCGATTTTGTTGCAGTTCTCCCCGCTCAAAATCGAGCGACGGCCGCGAGCAACTCGCGGTCGGTAAACGGCTTCCTAACCAAGAGGGCGTTCCGATGAGCCGGAGGCAAACTCTCCGGCCCGTAGCCGCTGACAAACGCGAAGGGTAGACCACGCGCCGCAAGCGCGTCGGCGATGCGCCCGGCCGACTCGCCGGCGAGATGGGCATCGAGTAAGGCGCCGCGAAGAGGCTCGCGCTCGATCGCGGCCAGCGCGTCGCTGACGGTGCTGGCGGGCCCGGCGACCGCAATGCCTGCGTCCTCGAGCGCGGCGACGATGTCGAGAGCGATAAGGAATTCGTCCTCGACCACGAGAATGGGGTGTGCGGTCACCACTCCTTCACCTTTCCCTCGTTCGGCGCACCAGCCTCGCACGAAATCTGTGCACTCTTTATGGCCGACGCGCGCAGCCAGGGGCGCCTCTGGGAACGCACGACTGGCTCTTGGCGTTCATTCCGCATCTAGCAACAGTCCACGCTCTCACGTGGCCCAAACAAGGAGTGCTCTTCATGAACTGGGATCGAATTAAAGGCAATTGGAAGCAGTTCAGCGGCAAGGCCCAGCAGCAATGGGGCAAGCTCACGAACGACGACCTCGAGGTTGTCGAGGGGCGCCGCCAGGAGCTGGTGGGCAAGATCCAGGAGCGGTACGGGATTGCCAAGGACGAGGCCGAACGGCAGGTCGATACCTGGATGCAAAATATGTGACGCAAGGCAGATTGGCCGCGCCGCCGGCGGAGGCGACGAAAGTCTCCGTTTGGCGCGCGGCAGTTCCGCCGCATAAAGTACGTCGGTTCACGCGACATGCCGGTGGGGGCACATGGGGCCGACGATCCTTCTCTTCATTTTGATTTGTGTTCTTCTCGCCGTGTTGCCTGCCTGGCCCTACAGCCGCAACTGGGGACCGTTACCGGCAGGCCTAGTCGGACTGATCGTCGTGGTCCTGCTGATCTTCTTGATGCTGGACAAATTCCGGTTTTAGCGGGGCGCACGTCCCTGGGAGGCAAGCATGCTGACGACCATTCTCATTATCATTCTCATCCTGATCCTGCTCGGCGCCGTTCCCGCTTGGCCGCATAGCCGCGGATGGGGCTACGGCCCCTCAGGTATCGTGGGCCTGATCCTGGTGATCCTGCTGATTCTGCTGTTGCTCGGTAAAATCTGACCCGCGACGGCGGTCAGGCGCTCGCCGAAGGTTGCTCGCGGAGGTGCGCGCGGCGTTCGAAGAACAGCGCCTGCGAGACGATCGCCTTCACGGTGTCAGGCTGATAGGGCTTGGTGATGAGGAAGGCAGGCTCGGGCCGTTCGCCGGTCAATAGCCGGTCGGGATAGGCGGTGATAAAGATCACCGGCACCTCGATCGAGCCAAGCATCTCGTTGACAGCGTCGAGCCCCGAGCTTCCGTCGGCAAGCTGGATGTCGGCCAGCACAAGGCCGGGTCTTTCCTTCTCCACCGCGCTCACCGCCTCTTTATGGGTGCGGGCGACTCCGGCCACGCGATGGCCGAGTCCCTCGACGATGCTTTCGAGATCCATGGCGATCATCGGCTCGTCCTCGATGATCAGCACGTCGGTCGCGACTTGAGCGGCGATCTCGCGGCCAGCATCGTCAATGAGGGCTTCCACATTGCTCGGGCTGGTATTGAGGATCACCGCCGCCTCGTCCGGCGCGAAGCCTTCGACCGAGCAAAGCAGGAAGGCCTGGCGCGGCAGCGGCGTGATTTGCTCGAGCTTGCGGTCGACGGCAGTCTCACCGTGGGCAATGATGTCCGTCTTCAAGTTGATGCCGACGGAATTCCACAGACCGAGAAACGTCCGGTAGAGCGCTATCCGCGGATCCAGGTTCACGTCGAATAATGAGGGATCCTCGCCCAACACCTCGAGCGTCGCCGCCACGTAGGCATCGCCCGCGTTTTGCGTTCCAGCGAGAGCCCGCGCGAAACGCCGCAGGTAGGGAAGATGAGGCGCGATCAGTTTCGACAAAGGCATCGATCAGGCTTCCTCCAGAGGCAGGACCCGCTCCATTGTCGCACAAACCGGGCGGGAGGGTGGCAATTTCAAATTTACGGATTTGGGACGTTCAGACCAGGAGTGAGTCAATGCGGCAAGCCGCGGCAAGGTTCCCCGCAAATGGAACTGTTTGAAGCTTTGCGGGTTTTTTCCATTAGAAGTGCAGCGGAATCCGCTAGACTAGAGTTTGCCTCGAGCAGACTCGCAAGGATCCGCTGTGAAACGAAACGACAAAAAGAAGGCCCCCAGGGGAATGACAGTGGACGCCAGAAAGAGCGCGGATAGGCAACCTGGTTTCCGCGCCGGCAACAAGACGGGGCATGAGTCGGACGAGGGCATGTCCCCTGCCCTTCAGTCGCATATCGGCCGTCACATCCGGGCGATGTTCGACGAGGTGGCGGAGGAACCCGTTCCGGACCACCTGTTGCAGCTGCTCAAGGATCTCGACCAAAGCGGAGAGAAGTAACTTGCCGCAAAACGTTTCCCCGGGCCTTAGAGACGCGCTCGTGGCCCAAATCGGCAGCCTGCGGGCGTTCGCCGTGTCGCTGTGCGGCGACCGCGAGCGTGCGGACGACCTTGTCCAGGAGACCTTGTTCAAGGCGTGGAACCATCTGGATTCGTTCAAGGAAGGGACAAATCTGAAGGCGTGGCTGTTCACCATCCTGCGTAACACCTATTTCTCCGAGCGGCGGAAGCGGAAGCGCGAGGTGGAAGACACGGACGGCAGCTACGCGGCGCGGCTCTCCTCCCGTCCGGAGCAGCCCGGCCACATGGACATGAAGGATTTCCAGGCCGCGCTCTCGCGCCTCCCGGACGATCAACGTGAAGCGCTTATCCTGGTCGGCGCCGCAGGCTTCTCCTACGAGGAAGCCGCGGAGATCTCAAAATGCGCCGTCGGCACCATCAAGAGCCGTGTCAATCGCGCGCGCATGCGCCTCACCGACATGCTCGACCTCGGCGAACCGGAGGACGACGCGAGCGACGGTTCCCCACCGGCCGCCAAGAGCGCGTAGGCGCGCCTATCACAGCAGAAACCAGATGAACACGCTCATGGTGAGGAGCGAGCCAAGCGTGCTGAACAAAAGGGCAGACGCCGTCTCAGGGATGGCAACGCGGTATTGAACGGCAATCAGGACGACGAGCGTGACGGGGGGAAGTGCGCTCGTCACGACCGCTTCGCCGAGCAGAGGATTGCCATAGCCCAGCCAGAGCATGCCTGCGCAAACCAGCCCCGGTTGAACCACGTTCTTGAGGACGACGAGCCACATGACGGGCACGTTCACGATGATCTTGTAGCCGGCGAGGATGATGCCCGCGGTGAACAGCGCCACGCCGGCAGCGGCATTCCCCAGCAGCGACAGCGAATTGTCGAACACCTCGGGCGGGTCGACATCGAAGAGTACGAGGACAAAGCCCACGAACGGCAACCACACCACGGGCTGCTTCAGAGCGGTCAGGATCTTGCCCATGATGTCCGCGCCTTGGGGCGCCCCTTGTGCGGAGGCTGAAGCGCTCCCTTGCCCGTCCGTGGCCGCGGGCTGTGCTTGCGGCTCGAGCGACAGCAGGATGAGCGTCGCGGGGACCAAGCAGATCACGATGATGATGCTGCCGACCGCAACGGGGATGTCACCCTTGTCTCCGTAGAGATAGCCAAGCACCGGTGTGCCGACGAAGGCGGTGCTCGGTGCCGCCGCCGTCAACGCACGGAGCGCGCTCAAGCCCCGCGGATGGTGAAAGCCAAAGATGCCGATAAGCAGAACAAAGACATACATGCCGATGACCGCTGCGGCGAGGAAGGCCACGAGCGGCAGATCGGCAAGAAGCTCGGCGCGGCCCGCGCTCAACACGCCGACGAAGAGCGAGAGCGGCAGCGCGTAGGTCATCACCATCTTGTTGAGGGTCGGCACCTCCTTCTGCTCGAAGTCGTGATGGCGCGCCGCGACATAGCCGAGCAGAATGGTGATGACGGCGGGAAGCAGCGCTCCTAGAATCTTTTCAAGCATCGCTGGCGTCCCTTCACGTGCCGACGTGCGAGAAGGTACACAGGAGCGTTGAGAAATTCTAATGACGCGGAGATGTATCCAGCCATGAAGACGCTTTCGGCAGCAGAACTCGACCAAGCCAAGCTCGACCCCGGGTCGGTGTTCCGCGGGCCGGAAGAGGTGCTCGCCGCCTCTCTCTCCGACGAGGACAAGAAAACCATTCTGCTGCGCTGGGAAGAGGACGCGGACGATCTGATGCGGGCAACGGAGGAAGGCATGGCGCCGGAGGAGAACCGCCGCAGCCCCGCTGAGTTGCTGCGCGCCGTGCAAGCCGCACTCGAAACGCTCGGCGCCCGCTGACCGTCGTTTCTATTTCTCCTTATCTATCTGTTGGTTAGGCCGGAACCTCGGGCGGATTCGGGCGTTGTTCAAGGGCAGGTCTATGACCCCTTGCAAGAAAGGAGGACAGGATGGCAACGACGAAGATCGACAGAACGGGCGCGCATACCGAGGTGACGACCACGGAGGCCCGCCAGGCACGCCAGGTTGGGCTCATCTGGGTGCTTTCGATCTCGATGGCGCTGGCCGTGATTGCTGGCGTTGTACTGGGTTTTGGCTGGATTACGCTTCCCTGGGGCGCATGACCCCTTGATGTCGGGGCCGCTAAGACAAATCTTTGTGGTTAAGCGTCCCGAGCGGATGGGGATCGACATGAGATTTCGTCTGAGCTTCATCGGTGCCACCCTTGTGGTGGCGGCGTTTCTGCCGTCCATCACGCCGGTCAGCGCCAACACTCCGGAATGGCAGGAGAATTCCTCTTATTCGGCGTTCACTCGCTTCGCCTCCGCTCTGGCGGCTAAGAGCGAGCAGGGTCTTGCCGCGACCGCCAAGGCCGCCGCTCAAGCTGCCGAAGAGAGTAAAGCCGCTCTCGCCGAGGCCGAGAAAGATTTGGCCCCCCGCCTTGAGACTTTCCGGCTTACGTTAAACGAGCAGAAAGCCCGATGGGGCACCATCTGCCAGGATGCGGCTGCACGGCTCCGGGCGTGGAAGGAAGACGCCACCACGGCTTGGAACGAGACATGGTCCGACAAGACATGGTCCGGCACGTGGACGCAATCTTGGGCGGACATTCACCGCTCGGCCATGGAGACACTCGACCAGTTTAGAGACTGGATCGCGAAGCAGCACGTATCGGACGAGCAAACCGAGACCCCCGTTTGACCCCGCAAGAAGAAGAGAGACACGAGATGACCGACAACACCCCCAAAGACGAACAAGCCGAGAAAGAGTGGGCAGACCTGCAACGCGACCTCGACACGCTCGGCCAGCAGCTCGGCAGTTTGCGCGACCACACGGCCGCGCTCGGCGATGCCCTGGTGGCGAACCTCGAAGGCCAGTTCCAGGACGTGCGGAATCGCGCGCTCGGCTTCCGCTCCGCCACCGAGGCCCAAATTGAAGAGGTCCGCAAGACAGCCGTCCAGCAGGCCATGGAGGCTCAGGCTTCGATGACCGAAGCCGGCAAGGATACGGCGCGCCAGGTGTGGGAGCGTTCCGAGCCGCTGCGCCAAGGCGCGCAAGAGGTCGGCAAGGGCTTCGTCCGCGCCTGGTCGGAGCTCGCCACCTCGTTCGGCAAAGCCGCCGAGAAGATCCAGACCCAAAAGTCGGAGACGACTGGCGAGGAAAGCCACAAGTCGAGCTAACCCGTTTGAAGAGCGCACACCTGAGAAAATGCCCGAGGTCGAAAGCCTCGGGCATTTTTGTATGGCCTAGTCGGCGTGGACCGGCTCGCGCGCATCCGCTTCCGCCGGCTGCATCAGCTCGGCGCGGATTAGCCCGCGCACCGAGTTGCCGAGATAGATACGGTCGGCGCGGGCCAAGTCGGCCGGCGTCAGCACCGCCTCGCTCGCCGCAGCGCGCGGCAGATCGAGGAGTTCCTCGCGCAACGTGCCGGGCAGAAGCCCGCAGGACAGCGCCGGCGTAAAGAGCCGCCCGTCTTGCTCGACGAACAGCGTTGTGCGCGTTCCCTCTGTCAACTCTCCCCGGTGATTGAGGAAGACGACCTCGTCACAGCCGGTCAGCGCCTTCTGCCGCTCCATCTCCCGGTCGTAGAACTGCCGGCGCGTGGTCTTGTGGTAGAACAGCGGGTCCTTCTCGTCGATGCGCTGATCGGAGATCACGAAGCGCCATACCGTATCCCTGGTCGGCAGCGCGATCTCCGTCGAGGTCACGGTGATGGTGCCGTCCTCGGCGAGGAGGCAGCGCACCATGGCGACCGGCGCGGCGATGCGCGCGGCTTCGGCGTCGAGCGCGGCGAGCACCGCCTCGCGCGAGAACGGATAGCCGAAATGGTGGGCCGAGGCGTTGAGCCTGGCGAGATGCCGTTCCAGAAGATGGAAGCCCAGCTGCTTCTCGTAGCGCAAGGTCTCGATCAGCTCGAAAGGCGCATCGACCTTGGTGAGGAAGTGGGCCTTCAACAGGCACTCCTCGTATTCGGATTCCTCCTTGGAGTCGGCGACGATGCCGCCGCCGATGCCCATCTCGCCGCCTTGGCCGTCGAGCACCACGGTGCGGATCGCTACGTTTAACTGACAATCGCCTGACGGCGCGATATGGCCGATGGCGCCGGTATAGATACCCCGGGCGCCGCCTTCGAGCTCGCGAATGATCTCCATGGCGCGCACCTTGGGTGCGCCGGTGACCGAGCCGCAGGGGAACAGCGCACGCAGCATGTCCTTGAGCCCCATGTCGGAGCGCAGCTCGGCGGTGATGCCCGAGGTCATCTGATGCACCGAGCGGTAGGTCTCCACCGTGAACAGGTCGGTGACCTCGACGGAGCCGATACGCGCCACGCGACCGAGATCGTTGCGTAAGAGATCGACAATCATCAGATTTTCGGCGCGCTGCTTCTCGTCGACCGCAAGCCACGTCTTTACGCGTGCGTCCTCGCGCGGGGTGCGGCCGCGCGGCGCGGTGCCTTTCATGGGCCGCGTCGAGATGTGCTGGCCTTCGCGGCGTAGGAACAGCTCCGGCGAGAGCGACAGCACCTGCAGGCCGGGCGTCGCGATGAGCGCGCCGTAGGCCACGCGCTGCTTGCGGCGGAGCGCGGCGTAGAGCGCGGTGGGGTCGCCTTCGAAGTCGAAGAAGAATTTCTGGGTGAGATTGATCTGGTAGACGTCGCCGGCGGCAATGTAGTCCTTCACCGCGCGGAAGGCTTCGCCGTATTCCTCGCGCGTCCAGGAGAGGCGCAGATTGGAGACCTTGGCGCGATCGGCCCCGCCATTGGCATCGAGCCAGGCGCGTGTGCCTGCATCGTCGAAGGCTTCCGGCGCCTTGAACAGCCCGATCCAAAAGAGCGGCGTGCGCCGGTCCCGCGGCAGGAGGTCCCTGATCTTCGGCTCGAGGCAATAGCCGAGCTCGTAGCCGAAGAAGCCCGCCGCATGAAGCCCACGAGAGAGCCCCGCCGAAACTCTCTCGAGCGCCGCCTCGACCTCGGCCGGATCGTGCACCGACACAACGTCCTCGGGCGTGGTGAAGAGCAGGCTGCGGCCGCCAGGGCTCAGGCTGTCATCGAGAAGGACGTAAGGCAGATCGGTCATGAAGCCGCCAGCTTGCAAGATCAAAGGTCAAGCATAGAGGATATGGGCACAGCTTGCGTCAACATCGAGACCTCGGGATTTGGGCCCGATTTGGTCCTTAGGCGAGGATCAGCATCTCGCCTTTGCCGAGCACGGCCATGTCGCCCATGAGACGGCGGGCCCTGGCGCCGAGCCGGACGCTCATGCCCTGGCCGCGCAGCCACTGCTCCAACAGGCGCAGATAGTCGAACTCCATCACACCGCAATCACTGAACGTGGGGAGAATGTCCCTCGGCTTCTCCATGAAGATAAGGCTGCCGCGACGGTTGCCGTAGCCCGCATAGCGTCCCGCGCCGCGCCTCAGGAGGAGCGTACCGGCGATCATCCGGCCACCGGCGTAATCACCCGCTTTGCCGCCGACCACGACGAGGCCGCGGCGCATGCGCTCGCCGAGAAGCGCGCCGGCATGGCCGCCAATGGTGACGAAGCCGCCCTTCATGCCCGTGGTGTCGCCCACGGCCACGCCGCAGGCCTGGTCGCCCACGTTGCGCGAGACAGCGATGTGACCGCCGGCCATCGAGGCGCCTGCGAGCACGCCGGCGCTGCCCCTGACCGTGATCTTGCCGCTCTTCATGCCGGCACCGAGATAGGCGCCCGCATCGCCCTCGACATGGATCTCGCCGCCGGAAAGCCCCGCCCCGATCTTGTCGCAGCGGTCGTCGGTGCCGACGAAGTGGAGCGCGTTCGCGTCCTTTCCCTTCAGCTTGAAGGCAGCGCCTACGGTCAGCTTTTGCCGCGTCGTGCCGATCTCCAGCGCCTCGATCTCTTTGCGGTTGAGGCCCGCCAGCTTCGCCGGCACGAGCGGCGACAGATCGAGCCGCTGATCCGGCGTGTGCTTGAGCTCGAAGGTCAGCGCGGTCACCCGACGATCTCCTTGAGATGGAAGTGATGGGGTCCGAGATTGCCGCCGTAATTGCCGGCGGTGATGTGGGTCACGCCTTCCCGCGAGCCGCCTCGTGCGATCGCGTGTATGCCCGCGTTCATGGCTTGCGAGATGGCGTCGGCGGTCAGCCCGTCGATGACGATCTCGAGCACCGCCTCGATGTTGAGCGGCAGGTCGGACTTCACCGCGCCTTTGAGGCTCGGGCAGTAGGCGTCGTTGGTCGAGGCGATCTGGCCCTTGTATTTGGAGCCGACCTTGGAGCCGGACCGCACGATGCCACCCGGGAACGGCGTGATCACACCGGGCACCTCGGCCATGGCTTTGACCGCGCGGGTGCAGGCGGCGAGCACGGCCCCGTGCGACTTGCCGAGGACCAGCAAATTGCCACCGCCGACGGCCTTCTTGGTGAGGCCCACCTTGTCCTCACAGAGGAACTCGCCGTCCATGACGGGGATGCGCCAATAGCGTTTGCCGCCGAGCACTTTCGACACCTGCCAGCCGTCGCCGAAGAAGCGCAGCGACGCGCCGAGCTTCAGCTTCTTCTCGCCTTCGAGGCCCGAAAAGCAAGCGGAGCCCGGACTCGTCAGCACGCATTGGCCGACGCGGTTGCGCAACTGCGTCTGGAGCTTGCCGGCGTCCATGGTGAAAAGCAGCACGGCGACGCCGGGGCGCCCGTCAGGCGTCTCCTTGCGGGCGAGCCTGCCCTCGATGCCGGCCTCCGCACCACAGCCGATCACCGAGGTGGCGAAGCCGGTCATGGTGCGCGCGGAGATCTCGGCCCACTCGTAGGTGGGCGCCGTGATGATGATCCGCGTGCCGACCATTGGAAAGGCCTCGGCAAACGTCTCGACGATGGTGATGCCTTTGAGTTTCAGGTCTGCCATATCAGCTCAAGTTTGGAATTGTCGCAAAACGGTCGGGGCGGGTCATGGCATCGGAAACGCCGAACCACGACGGGTCGGCGCCATAATAGCGATCATAGAAGGCATTGACGCGCCGTTTGATCTGCGTGTCGAAGCCGGGCTTCACATGGTAGCAGCGGCCCCACGTCACGCGGACCACCTTGCCGTCGCGGACCACGAGCTTGCCCGACTTGAATACCAGATCGGCGGCAGCGAACATCGCCGTCTTGTTTTTCTGCTCGGTATAGACCGCGATATCGGCGACGGCGCCAGGGCCCAAATGGCCGCGGTCAGTCAGCCCGAGAAGCCGCGCCGGGGCCCCGCGGGTGATGATCGCGAGTTCCGACAGGGTCAGCTCGCGGGCAATCCCGGCCAGATTCGAGACCTCGCGCACGTCCTTGGGCAGGTCGTCGAGCCAGCGGTCTCGCTCGCCCCGGTCCATGAGCAGATGGAAAATCTCCGGATAACGAATGAACAGCGCGCCGTTGGGATGGTCGGTCGAGAACAGCACCCGCCACGGGTCCTCGGCCATCAGGAAGATTTCGAGCCCGATCGCCCATTGCAGCGCGTTGACGAAGCTTTTTGAGCGGTAGTTGTACGGCACGACGCCGGTGCCGTTGCCGTCGCCTTGATTGATCACCCATTTCTTGGGGCTCGCGGCGGCGCGCCCATCGAACTGGCGGAGGATATCGCCGGAGATGGTGACGGTCTGGCCGAACATCACCTGCCCCACGTCGACGGTGGCGTTCTTGTGCTTGTTCACGGCCTCCATCAGCCGCGGCGCGCCGGAGGAGAAGCCCTTCTCGCCGGCATCGCCATAGCCGTAGAACTGGATGTGAGCGAAGTGGATGGGAAGCCCTTGCGTCGCCTCTATCGTTGCGACCGCCGTCTCCACGTTGCCGGCGATGCCGAGATTGTTGCAGTGGACGTGCGGGGGGTGCGGCACGCCGAGATCGGCGACGGCCTTCTGCAACGATTCCACGATGGCGCGGGATGAGACTCCGTAGTCGAGCACCTCGTCATCGAGATCGAAGGTGCGGGCGTTGAACTTGAAGGCCTCGGAGCCGCCCGCGTTGATGATCTTGAGGCCCATCGCCTTCGAATGCTGAAGCGTCCAGGCCACATAGTCCTTCAACTCGTCGCCGCCGGCGCGGCCGCCGCGCAGCAGCTCGAGCGTGTAGTCGTCATTGCCGAGGATGACGAGCCCGGCCGTGTCGATGATGGGAATCGCGGCGAGCTCGGCCTGCGCCTCGATGGCGTGGGTCGGGATCATCGCCGGCTCGATCACCGTGGTGTAGCCCATCTCCGCATAGCGAATGCCGGTGGCGTAAGAGCCCCAGGCGGCGGGCGAGGCAAGGATCGGCTGGCCTTCCGCGGCCGCGAGCGCCGGGAGCTCCGGCATCAATTGGCGCCCGAGCGTGACGTTCGTGCCGGCGATATGGGAATGCACGTCGATGGCACCGGCCATGACGATCTTGCCGCCGACGTCGTAGACCTCGTCGGCTTTCCGGCCTTCGAGCTTGGCGACGATGCGGCCGTCCTCGACGAAGAGATCGCCGACCGCGTCGCGATTGTGCACCGGATCGATGACGCGGCCGCCTTTGAGCTGGATGAGCATCAGGCGGCGTCCTTCGCGTCCAGCACTTTCGCGATCTCGTTCAGGACCGCCGCCACGCTCGGCTTGCTGTCATTCGCGTTTGCCGCTTTGACCATGCCGATGCCGGAGATGGGCGCGAGATAGAGCGCCGCGTCGTGATCGACGACCGCGCATCCCACGTCGATGACCACGTCGTCCTTCCCCGCCCTGCCCGGCTTTGACGACAGCACCACTGCGGGTGCGCCTTTGGGCCGCGCGGGTGCGGTGCCGTCCAGTGCGTCGATCCATACCAGCGCGTCAGCCTCGCCGCTCTCGATCAATCGGCCCGTCTCGTACAGCCATACGTCGTTCTCGGGGACTGCGCGGGCGAAGCTCGTGCGTACGGGTAGCCCGCACGTCCAGGTCGAGCAGAGGTTCACGCCATCGCCGTTGCCGGGCGCCGCGACCGACAGAATCGCCGCGCGAGTCGTGACAACTAGATGGCGCACGATCTCGAGCACGGTGTGGAGTACGGGCTCCTCGAGTTCGGCCGGATCGTAAACGAACACCGCGAAGGCGGATTTGCGCAAGCGCTCGGCCGCCGCCTCGATCTTTACCCGCAAGGCTTTGTCGCGCAGATCGAACCGTCCCTCGCGCACGCTTGCCGCGAGCAATGCAACCATCTCCGGCAAGGAGAGCTTACTCTCAACCGCAGTCGTGCGGACCTGTTTCGGCAGCGCCACCTTGCCGGTCCCGAGAAGAATCGTTTCGCGTTTGTTGTCGCCGGGGCGCGGCAGGCCGGGCTTGGCGGGAAGAAGCTTCGCCAACAGATCGGCATCACGCCGAAGCGGCCCTTGGCCCACGACCACGACGGTATCGGCGCGGTTCCGCACCTCGCCGAAACTCGCGGGCGTCGCGCCCGTCTCGCGCATCACGCGCGAGGCGCGCATCAGACCCGTGCTTGCGGCATGATCGACGACGCCGCCGAGCCTCTCGGCTAGGGCCAGCGCCGCCTCAGCGCCGCGAATGTCCGTGAAAAGACCACCGATGACGGGGAAGCGTGCGCGGCCAAGCAGGTCTGCTGCCCGTTCGAGCGCACTCTTCACTTCGGCCTCCTCCCCAGCTTCTTGGTCTTCTAGCCGCGCACAAATAAACAGGTGGCTCCGAAGGCGCAAGCATGGGAATGCCCATCGCAGCGCACAATTACGCTCAAGCCGTGCGAATTGCGATTTTCGACGAGACCGCCGAACTGGAGGGCTCAGTCCTTGGGCTTGTCGTATTTGATATACGAAAAGCGCATGTCCTCTGCGGGCGTGCCTTCGAGCGCCCCGCCTTCCTTGGCCGGCTGCCAATGGACCACGTCCTCGATCTTCTTGGCGAGCTCGAAGTCCTTGTCGGTGATGCCCTTGGCCGCGTGATTCATCAACCGCACTTCGACCCATGCATAGGACGCGGTGATGTCGGGATGGTGCCACGCAGCCTCGGAAAGATGGCCGATGGTATTGATGACCATCAGCGTGCCTTTCCAGCTATGGGTCTTGTACTTGCGCCGGATCCAGCCGCCTTCCAGGTACCAATGGGGCAGCTCCTTCTTGAGCCGCGCCTCAACCTCTTCATCGCTATAGGTGCGCTCTTTCGTTGCCATGGCTGCCGTCTTTTGAAAAAGTGGGACCGATTTCCCGCTACACACAGAGCATATCGAGGGGCCCGGAGCCGATCAATGGAGGCATTTTGAGGCGAGCCGATGCCCGATCTGGAACGCAATAAAGCGAGTGTTTTGGCCTTCTACGACATGGCCTTCAACCAGTCGCGGCCGCGCGAGGCGATGGCCCTTTATGCAGGCGACGTGTACATCCAGCACAATCCTGGCGTGAAGGACGGCAAGGAGGGCTTCATCGCCTATTTCGAGGAGATGGACCGCCGCTATCCGAACAAGCGCGTGACCTTCAAGCGCGTGATCGCCGAAGGCAATTACGTCTCGCTCCACTGCCTGCAGGGGTGGCCCGGGGATCGCAACTGGGTCGCTATGGACATTTTCCGGTTGGATGACGCGGGAAAGATTGTAGAGCACTGGGACGTGCTGCAAGTCGCGCCGGACTCTTCGGCGAACGCAAACGGCATGTTCTGACGTCAACTCAGTCCCGATCCGTCTTGGTCAAGTCCGGTAGTTCCATGTCCCCCTCTCCCACCGTCACGGTCACTACGACGGCAAGGCTCCATTTCGGCTTTCTCGATCCGAGCGGACGGACGGCACGGCCTTTCGGCAGTTTCGGATTGTCGCTCGACGGGCCATCGACGCGCGTCTCGTTGCATCGCGCCGAGGCGTTGGCGATCTCCGGGCCCGAGAGCGAGCGCGCCGCCCGCTACCTCAAGGCGATCGCGCAGAGTTGCGGGGTCGGGCACGCCTACCGGCTTCGCGTGCATCAGGCCATTCCGCCGCACGCGGGGCTCGGCTCGGGCACGCAGCTTGCCCTCGCCGTTGGGTCCGCGTTCGCCGCGGCGGAAGGCATCGCGCTTTCGCCACACGAGATCGCCCAGCGGCTCGGGCGCGGCGCGCGCTCCGGCATCGGCATCGCCACGTTCGAAGCGGGCGGCGCGGTGCTCGATAGCGGTCCATGCAATGGGGCGCTGCCCGAACTCGTGGCGCGGGTACCTTTTCCTGAAGCGTGGCGCGTGCTCCTGATTTTCGACGCGCACGCCAAGGGGCTCGACGGCGCAAGCGAGGTGGCGGCGTTCGAAGCGCTTCCCGCCTTTCCCGAAGCCGAGGCGGAGCATTTGCGCGCGAGAATCATGGCACACGCTCTGCCAGCGCTCGCGCAAAGCGACTTCGCGGCCTTCTGCGCCGAGGTCGGGCATCTGCAGGCACGCATGGGCGCCTATTTCGCATCTTTACAAGGCGGTATTTTCACCAGTCCACGCGTGGCCGATACGCTCGCCTGGCTGCACGACCAAGGCGTGACCGGGCTCGGCCAAAGCTCGTGGGGGCCGACCGGTTTCGCCTTCGTGCCCAGTCAGGAAGCCGGCGAGGCACTCCTCGCCGCCGCGCGCGGACGCGCCAAACACGGAGCCTTGCGCTTCACGCTCGCCCAGGGGCGCAACCAAGGCGCCTCCGTCGAAACGCAGCCTCAACGAGGCCATGTGACCGACATGCCGTCCCGGTAAGGCTGCAACAGAATGACCGCCACCCCGTCTTCCACGTAAACGGAGTCCGGTGCCGGCCAGGGACGCCTCCCTTTCGCACTCGCTATGGCTTGATCAATCTGTGCCTGCGAGGGTCTCGCCATGACGTCCGACCCGAGAAAGAAATTTAGAATCTCAGTCTGGCGATAGGGGGCGAAGGTTTCCGACGTGAGGTGAGCCTTATACAGCCGATTTGGATACCGCTTTAGGCGTTGCTCTTCAGTAGAGAAGTCAAGCCCGCCGATCACGACGACTGGGACCATGGGTTGGTCAGGCAGGATGGGTTCTAGGCGAGAACGATCCGGTTCAATTTCGCGGTGTCATAGATCGTCTTCAATGCGGCTGCATTGGCTTCCTGACTACCAACGATGCAGAAGAAATAGATCATCACCGCGACAAGCACGGTTGCGATCGGCCGGAGCAGCGCGGTCCTCCAGGCTACGGCAATGAAGAACAACAGAACGTAAGCCTGGGGACTCAGTATGCGACCAACGTTGGCCCACGTATCCTCATTTACGATGTACGAAAATTGCAGCGCGATCGGGATGGCTGCGAGCAGCGCAAGCGCCGCCAAGGTCAGGCCTCGCGCTCGCAGGCTTTGCCAGACGATGGCAACCACGCCAACGAGCACCGCCAAAGCAGGAATGAAGCGCAAGAGGTGTGGCAGATAATCCACCCGGGAGGTGAAGCTCTGGATCACTTCCGGGTACGCACGCAGAATCTGCCGGACGACAGTGCCGGCATCATTTACGTGCGTTCTGTTCACGCTCGGGTGGGTGACGACGAGCTTGCTCGACAGGTAAAAGAGGATCAAGGCGAGCCCGAACGTCAGGGCCGCAGGTATCAGCCGGTTCCGGAACAGGCGTTGCCAGCGTCCCGGTCCCTCAGCCTCGGGTCCAATGCTCCACAAGATGCACCACATCACGAGGAGAACACCGATGAGCGCGCCCTTGGATGGGTAGGTGGCAAGCGTGAGGAAGAAGCAGAGGGTCGCGAGCGGAAGGCTCAGACGGCGGTCGTCTATGCGGTCAAGCGCCAAGGTCCCGAGCAGCGCCAAACTATCACCGATGACAAAATAGAGGTGGTCGCTCGCAAATGAGTAGTAGTCCAGGATCGCGGGATGCAGAGACAGGAACGCCGCCATAAGAAACACGCCAGGTTTGCTGCTGACGCGGAGCAGGAAGGCGAAGAGCAGCGCATTGACGACTTGGACCGCGCAGGCCAAGGACATCTGTAGCGCCTGCACCCCGCCGCCGCCGCCGAGTTGCAGGATGATGTCGTTGAACCATCTGCCCTCACTTAACGTCGAGCTCCCGGGATAGTCTCGGACCCAAGCGTTTGGAAAAGTGTGATTCGTGAGGACAATCGTCGTAAAAAAATAGCTGTAGACAACCAGCGTAAGAATGAATGCGGCCACGAGAGGAAAAGAATATTCGGCCCACGTCGCCGCGATGAGGCTGCGCAAGTTCCTAAAATGATCTGCGTTTGGGAACTTGCTAGTTACCCACTGAGACGATGTGTGCATTGTGGTCGTCAGATCTATTGTTCGATTTCGAAGCCCAACCCTGCTTGCAATGATATCTACCCCTAGACGCGGAAGATAGGGTGGCTATTTGTTTGACCGCGCACGGGAGCATCCGTCTTCCAACCAAATGTGGTAGAGCGGATCTCACCTCCTTGGCGATAGCATGCGAACAGACGGAGATCTTCAAGCGATGGCCCTGCCCCGTATTCTGCACATGATCACGCCGCTCAAGCATATGAGCCCGTTCGACGTGAACATGGCGCTCGACGCCGGTTATGACGACGCCATTCCCTATACCAACGTGACCATCGAGGACGTGTACGGCCTGGTACAGGACGCGATCTTCTCGCGCAGCCCCGACGGCATCAAGCGCACCGGCATGTTTATCGGGGGAAAACGCGCCATCGAGGCGCTCGATATGATGGACCGGGCCAAGAAGGCCATGGTGCCGCCGTTCGAAATCTCGGTGTTTGCCGATCCGGCCGGCTCGTTCACCACGGCCGCGGCCATGGTCGCCTGCGCCAAGAAGGCACTTCAGGAGAAGTTCAAGACCGATCTCAAGGCAAAGCGGGTCATCGTTTTCGGCGGGACGGGCGTTGTCGCCTTTGCCTCCGCGGTGATCGCGACCAGCGACGGCGCCAAGGCGACGCTCGTCGGCTATGACGGGCCGGAGCGCGTACGCAAGCTCGCCATGGAATCGAACGTGCGGTTCGAGATCGATCTCGGCTATGCGGACGGCACCACCGAGGAGCAGAAGGCCGAGCTCGCGAAAGAGGCCGATCTCATCTTCGCCGCCGGTCCTGCCGGGCGGCGGCTCCTCACGCTGGCCCAGCTCAAGCCTGCCAAGGATCTGCTCGTGGCCGCCGACGTGAACGCTGTCCCCCCCTCCGGCATCGAGGGGGTCGGCGTGAAGGATAACGGCGCCGCGATCGAAGGAACGAACGCCCTGGGGATTGGCGCGCTTGCCATCGGCGATGTGAAATACAAGACCGAGACGGGCCTCTTCAAAGAGATGATCGAGGCCGAGAAGCCGGTCTATCTCGATTTCCGTGCCGCCTACAGACTCGCGCAAGCGCTTGTCTCCTAGGCGGTCGCGCCGAAGTCGCGGCACGCTTCTCATCGCCGCGGTGTCGGGCCGGGCGCTCGCGTGCGCCGCGATAGATGCAGGCTACGATGCGCTCGTCGCCGATTTCTTCGCCGATGCCGACACGGCGCGTTTGGCCCATGCCTGCCGTAAGCTGCCGGGCGATATCGCACGCGGATTCCAATGGAGAAGCCTCGCACGCACGCTCGAAGCGCTCGCCAACCAAGCGCCATCGCCGCTTCTCGGTCTGGTCTACGGTTCGGGTTTCGAGGACCGGCCGCACCTTCTCACACGTCTCGCGGAACGCTGGCTGCTCCTCGGCAACGACGCGGAGACGGTAGCGCGGATCAAGGCGCCGGAGACGTTCTTTGCCACGCTCGGTGCTCTAGCGATCCCCCACCCTGCCACGGCGATGACGCGGCCGCGGAACGGCGCGGGCTGGATCGCCAAGCGGCATGGCGGCGCCGGCGGCAGTCATGTGGTGCCGAGCCGGCTCCAGAAGGATGCAACCAACGTCTATTACCAGGCGTTGGTCGAAGGCCGCGCCGTCTCGGCGCTCTTTCTCGCGAACGGATCAAAAGCGCGCGTGCTGGGCTTCAGTGAGCAATGGACCGCACCGGCGCCACGGCGCCTGTGGCGTTACGGAGGCGCGGTGCAGCCGGCCCCCCTTCCCGAAGACGCTGCGGAGGCGATGACGCGGGCGGTGACGCGGCTCGCGCCTGAGTTCGGACTGAAGGGTCTCGCCTCGGCGGACTTCGTTCTCGCCGAGAATCGGCCCCTGCTCCTCGAGGTCAACCCGCGACCCGGCGCCACACTCGATATCTTCGCACGCGCCAAAAAACCGCTACTCAAACTTCACGTCGATGCGGTCCTCGACGGCACGCTTCCTCAAAAACCGCTTGTCTTTGAGGGCGCCGCGGCCTCGTCCATCGTCCATGCGCCGAAGCGTGTCATTGTGCCGCGCAACATGACTTGGCCCTCTTGGGCGGCCGATCTGCCAAAGGCCGGCGAGCGGATCGACAAACAGCGCCCGATATGCACTGTACTGGCCCGCGCCGGAACCGGAGCGCGTGCCAAACGCCTCGCCGAGACCCGCAAAGCCAGCCTGCTGGCCAAGATTCAAGAACCGAGCAAGGGGGATGAGTGTGAACGACAAGAAGAACGAAGGAAGCGCAACACATCAGATGAAAAAGCCGAGCGTCAACACCGAGGTCGCACCGCTCATCGCCGCGATCATCGATAATGCCGACGCGCTGCGCGTGGCGGTCACGAAGGGCTCACTGGGGGAAACGCTGATCGATTGCGGTGTCAATGCCGTGGGTGGTCTCGAAGCGGGGCGGCTGCTTTCGGAGGTCTGTCTTGGCGGTCTCGGCCGGGTGACCTTCGAGACGATCAACACCGAGGATCCGTGGCCGTTCATGGTGACGGTGCATACGAGCCAGCCCGTGATCGCGTGCCTCGGTTCGCAATATGCCGGGTGGAGCCTTTCGGTCGACGTGGGCGGCAAGAAGTTCAACGTGCTCGGCTCGGGCCCAGCGCGCGCCATGGGCTCGTCGGAGAAGCTGTTCGACGAGCTCGGCTACCGGGACAAGGCCGACAGTGCCGCGCTCGTCATCGAGGCGGACAAGGCCCCGCCGGCGGAACTCATCGAGCACGTGGCGAAGGCCTGCGGGATCAAGCCGAAGCAGCTCACGGTTCTCTACGCCCCGACCTCGAGCCTCGCCGGCACGGTGCAGATCGCCGCGCGCTGCCTCGAGGTGGCGCTCCACAAGGCGCATGAGCTGCACTTCCCGCTCGAGGATATCGTCGACGGCATCGCCACGGCTCCGGTGCCGCCGCCCGCGCCCGACTTCATCGAAGCCATGGGACGCACCAACGACGCCATTATTTATGCCGGGCGCATCCAGCTCTACGTCACCGGCGAGGCGGATGCGGCGAAGAAGCTCGCCGAGGCGCTGCCGAGCCTCACGTCGAAGGACTACGGCAAGCCCTTCGCCGAATTGTTCGCGGCGGTGAAGGGCGATTTCTACGCCATCGATCCCATGCTGTTCAGCCCCGCAAAGGTCACGGTCACATCGCTCAAGACGGGCGACAGCTTCCAGAGCGGCCATATCGACGCCGCCATCCTCCAGCGCTCCTTCTCCTGACCTCCATGGAACCGAAGACGTCCACCAACCCGTCCATCGTCCTCTTCGGCGATGGTCGGGATTGGCACGGCAAGAGCCTATTGAGGGCGTTCAAGCGGCGCGGCATCACGCCGCTCGTCGCGCCGCTTCCCACATGCGGCTTCTCGACCGAGACGCAGACCGGCCTTGCCATTCCCGGGCTCGGGGACCATCGCCCCGAAGGCGCCTTCGTGCGCTTCATTCCGGGCGGCAGCTTCGAAGAGGTGACGCTCTATCTCGGCGTGCTGCATGCCTTGCGCGAGCTCGGTGTGACGGTGTGGAACGATGCGCGCGCCATCGAGCGCTGCGTCGACAAATCCACCACCACATTCTTCCTGCAAAAGGCGGGACTGCCGACGCCGCGGACCTTCGCCGGGGTCGATCGCGGCGTGGCGGAAGCGATCGTCACGCGCCTCCTCGATGAAGGCCATCGCCTCGTGCAGAAGCCCCTCTTCGGGGCGCAAGGGAACGGCTTGCGTCTGATCGCTTCCGTGGCCGACCTGGCACCGCCCGAGGAGGTGAACGGCGTCTACTATCTGCAAGAGTTCGTGCCGGCGGCGCAGGCGCAGCATCAGGACTGGCGGCTGTTTGTCTGCGCGGGCCGCGTGATCGCCGCTATGATCAGGCATGGATCGAGCTGGATCACCAACATCAAGCAAGGCGCGAAGGCCAAGGCCGCCATCGCCAGCCAGGAACTCATCGACCTCGCGGTGCGTTCGGCTGCGTGTGTTGGCGCCGACTATGCCGGGGTCGACGTCATTCAAGCCCCTGACGGGAGGTTCCTGGTGCTCGAAGTAAACTCCATGCCGGCATGGAACGGTCTCCAGCGGGTGAGCCGTCTTCGTATCTCGGACCATGTGGTGGACGCCTTCCTCGATGCGGCGCTGCCGCCTGCCCGCCGGAAAGGCCAAGAGGGCGCTTGACCAGCCCGCTCAAGCCCGAGGCTGTCGCGCAAAGCTTCCACGACGCCTGTCTTGCCGAACTCGACGCGCTGAAGCCGGGCAATGTGCACCGCTTCGCCGACGGGCACCGTATGAGCGTGTCCGATTTCGAGGCCAGTGCCGCGGCCGCTGCGCCGCTGATCGGCGCGGCGGACCTTTCGGTCGGGGCGCGGATCGAACGTGCCGTCGAGGCGACAAGAGCTGCGGTCGGGCAGAACACCAATCTCGGCATCATCCTGCTCGCGGCTCCCCTCGCCCAGGCCGCGCTCGAGACCGCCGGTGGCGATCTGCACGACAGGCTCACCAAGGTTCTCGCACAGCTCGACGTGGAGGACGCCCGCGCCGCCTACCGCGCCATCCGGACAGCCGAGCCCGGTGGATTGGGCCGCGCACCAAAACATGACGTGGCTGCCGAACCGACAGTCTCCCTGCTCGAGGCCATGCGCGCGTCGGAGACCCGCGACCGCATCGCCTGGAATTACGCCCACGGCTTCGTCGATATCTTCAAACTTGGCGTCAAATGGCTGGACGGCGGGCGCAAGCGCTGGGGTGACGTCCCGTGGGTCACGACCTATGTCTATCTCGGCTTTCTCGCGCACATCCCCGACACACTCATCGAGCGCAAGTTCGGCGGAGACATCGCAAGCGACGTGCGCGACGAGGCGCGGCCGATCGAAGCGGGGCTTTCGCAATGCAACACGCCGGACGCGATGGTTGGGCCGCTGACTGCTTTCGACC
>Ga0315553_10000822_pt1 | contig 26777 bp, 23 predicted proteins | sample SalMarSW160140MG_FD_203099 | JGI IMG/M metagenome (GOLD analysis project Ga0315553, IMG submission 203099) | Salt marsh sediment microbial communities from the Plum Island Ecosystem LTER, Massachusetts, United States - Salt Marsh Sediment SW1601-40 ... | reverse complement strand
TGCTCAAGGGCAGAAACGCTGTGGTGACAGGCGCCGGTCGAGGCATCGGCCGGGGCATGGCAATTGCCTTGGCGGCCGAGGGCGCCAACGTGGTGGTCAACGACCTCGGAGTGGCCGCAGACGGCTCTGGTTTCGACAAGAGTCCCGCTGACGAGGTGGTGGAAGTCATCCGCAGCCAGGGAGGCACCGCCGTCCCCAACTACGACAGCGTAACCACCGTTGAGGGCGGCGAGAACATCATCAACACCTGTGTGAACAGTTTCGGCCGCATCGACATCCTGGTGAACAACGCCGGCATCCTCCGCGACCGCATGTTCTTCAACATGAGTGAGGAGGAGTGGGACGCCGTCATTGCTGTTCACCTCAAGGGCCACTTCGCCTGCTCCAAACCGGCGTCCGTCCTTATGCGCCAGCAACGCTACGGGCGCATCGTCAACTTTTCTTCCATCTCTGGCCTGCGCGGCAACACAGGGCAGGCCAACTATGGCGCGGCCAAAGCAGGCGTCGCCGGCTTCACCCGAGTATTGGCCCGCGACCTCGGCCGCTATGGAGTAACCTGCAACTGCATCGCGCCGTCGGCCACCACCCGCATGACGGCCAGCGTGCCGGAAGCAGCGGCAGCTATCCGCGCTCAGAGCGGCGTCGCTCAACCCAGGCTTGCGACGGGCGGCTCCAGCGAGAGGGCACCCGAACACATAGCCCCTATGGTCGTCTATCTGTGCACCGACCACGCGTGGAACATCAACGGTCAGATCTTCCACGTGGGTGGTGGCACGGTATCACTGGCCGCCGCCGAAATGCCCGTCCACAGCATCACCAAGAAGGGCAAGTGGACTCTGCAGGAACTGGCACAAGTCGTACCAACGGAGCTGGTGTACGACATCGGCAATCCCGCACCGCCACCAGCGGACCTGGACCTCCCGGGTCGTCCGGTCAAGCCCAAGGAGTAGCGGCAGGGCTATCACATACAAAGAATAAACGGGCGAACGATGAAGCAGAATCATCGTCCGCCCGTTTGTTTTCCTACCGGCTGGCCGTCTGCTCCAGCCGCCGCAGTTTCTCCATCAGCAAGAAGTTACGGCCATCGCGCCGTACCAGGCCCCGAGGCTGGAACCCCGCCTTCTGGAAGCAACGCTGCGCGCGCACGTTCCAGTCGAGGGTGTGAAGGAACATCCGTCGCAGGCCCTTCTCCTTGAACACCAGCCTCGCCAGAGCCTCTACAGCATCGCTGCCGTAGCCCTGGCCCCAGTAGCGCCGGTCGCCGATTGTGATTCCCAGCTCGGCCTCGCCCGTCGCTTCCCTCAGGTTGTAGTACATAGCGTTGCCGATGTGGCGACCACCCTCGTCCTCGATGGCATACGAGCGCTTTGCCGTATCAGGATAGCGGAGCTGAGCCTGCAACGAGGCCACGAAGTCGGAGAAGGAGAGGCGCAGAGGCGGCACAGCGTCATAGCTGGCCAGCTCCTCGTCGCTGCGCCAGCCGTAGTCGTCCTCGGCGTCGGAGAGGCGCTTGCGCCGAAGGATAACCTTCCGGCCGCGGGCAACCACATCGTCCGCGAGCGTGTTCACGACCGCTCTCCCTGACCCTCGATCAGGGCCACCGCCTTGCGCACCATCTTCACCTCATTGACATAGCTCAAGGCCTTACAAGCCTCCTCCAGTGGGAACCACTCAACCTTATCGTACTCCCAGTCGTGATCGTCAAGGCTGCCGCCAGTAGCGACCATCAGATAATGATGGACGAACTTATGGTACCGCACACCCTGCCGAGCGAACCAGTACTCGATGGTGCCGATCTTGGCCTCGATAGTCACGCGCAGCCCCGTCTCCTCGCCCACCTCGCGTACAGCCGTTTCCTCCAGGCTCTCGTTGGCGTCGGGTGTTCCCTTGGGAAGGCCCCATATGCCCTCGGCCGTGCGACCGCAGAGCACCACCTCAATACCATCCTGCCCCCGCCGATAGACGACGCCCCCAGCCGAGACGGCCCGCTCTAGCGGCAACTTCTTGGACGACGCGCCCTTGGCCATGTAGAGTTAAGAGCTAAAGGAGAGAGGGTCCTCGGCGAAATCCACCAGCGACAGGGCTTCCTCCACCGCCTCTCGCATGCCCTGCGAGGGCTCCTCCAGATAGCGCAGCAGGACAGATCTCGCCTGGCGACCGCCGATCTCCCCCAGGGCAGCGATGGTGACCTCCCTCACTTCGATGTCCTCGTCTTCCAAGAGGGGCGTCAGATAGGGCACCGCCGCCTCCTCAGCCAGCAAGCCACAGGCCAGAGCCGCTTCATAGCGCATCTCAGGGTCGTCGCTCTTGAGCTCCTCGAAGAGGATGGGCAACCAGGAAGGATCGCAGTTGCGTCCCATAGCATGGATGCCGCTCACCCTGAGACGCTGGCTGTCGCTCCTGTACGCCCTGTCGATAGCCTCCCGAACCCAGGGCAGACTACAGGCGCCGATGGCCTCCAGGGCCCTGCCCCGCACCTCCAATTCCTGGCCCTCATCGTCAACAGCCTGGTGAAGCGCCTGCTCCATCTGACGAAAATAGCGGTCCGGCAGAGCGCCAAACTCGCACTGAAGAACGAAGCGGCCCAGAGCTAGGGCCGCCTCCGCTCTCACGAACGCACTGTCATCCGATTGCAGCAGGCCGATGAGCGGTTCGATCAGCTCGCGCTGCTCGTACTCCCACAGGCCACGAATGGCAATCGCCCTCACCTCGGAGTCAGCGTCGGAAAGGCAGGCCAAGAAGACCGTATCGAAGTTCACATCTAGGTTATCTTCGGCTAGTTCCCCTAGCTGGCGCACCACCTGCCGACGGCGCTCGGTCCCAATCTCAGGCCACGCGTCCAGGAACGCCCTCTCTTCCTCGTCAGCCAAATGCGAGAGGTTCACCAGCTTGGTCGCCTTCAGTGGACGGCCTTCGTCTTCCAACTCGACCAGATACTCCTGAAAGGTCATCATCTTCCCACTTACATTTTATGAGATGCCTACACCCTTTGTGGAGGTCTCTGAAAACGTCTTTGTCCCCCCTTACCTATCTTCGGCTCCGTGCCAGACAGCAGCCGCTGAATGTTCTCTCGATGCTGGAACAGCACCAGCGCCGATGCAATGCCGCCGAATATGGCGAAGGCGTAAGGAACGAGACCCGCCACTGCCAGCCCCAAGAAGGCAGCCCACCCCATGAGAACGGTGGTCACCGACATGAGAGACATATAGCGAAAAGTCAGAACGAGCGCTATCGCCGCCGCCAGCAGCCCGGGGACACTCAGAGGGAAGAAGAGCATGGCACAGAACGCTCCGTAGGTTGCAGCAACCCCTTTGCCTCCCCTGAACCCGAGGTATGCCGGCCAGTCATGACCAATGATCGCCGCCACCCCCGCTACCGCCTGCAGGTTATGAGCTGTGTTCGCTCCCTCATAAGGCTCAAAGATGTACCAGATGGCCAGGACGGTCACATACACCTTGAGGATATCAGCGACAAGAACCAGGAGGGCCGGCCGAAGCCCCAGGCTGCGCAGGACGTTGGCGGTACCCGTCGCCCCACTGCCGTACTCGCGAATATCGATGCCTCGCGTGAGCTTACCCACCAGCCAGCCGCTGGGAATGGCCCCCATCAGGTAGCCCACCAAGGCGACAACGACGTACTGCCAAACCATCCCCTAGACCTCACTCCGACTGCGGAAGATCAGTTTGATAGCCGTTCCCTGAAAGCCAAAAACCTTACGGATGGAGTTCTCCAGATAGCGTCGATAAGAGAAGTGGAGGAGCGAGGGAGCGTTCACAAAGAACACGAACGTGGGTGGCCGCGTCTGGGCCTGGGTCACATAGAGCAGCTTCAGCCGCTGTCCCCGGACGGAGGGCGGGCTATGGGCCGCCACAGCCTTGCGCATGGCGACATTCAGTTCAGCAGTAGCCACCCGCTCCTCGCGCGCCGCCCCCGCCGCCAGGGCCGCATCGAGCAGTTCATCGATGCCGCTGCGCTCCTTAGCCGAAACGAAGCACAAAGGAGCCCAGGGCAGGAAGCGCAGACGCGCTCGGGCCGCTTTGGCGAAGGCCGCCCGCGTCTCACTGTCGCCGGGCATGAGGTCCCACTTATTGACGGCTATCACCAGACCCTTGACCGCCTCGGCCACATACCCCGCGATGTGGGCATCCTGGGCAGTGAGCCCGTCGCTGGCATCGGTTACCAGCAGAGCCACATCACCCCTATCGATAGCCTTCTCCGCTCGCAGAACGCTGTGCTTCTCCACACCGCCCTGAATGCGCCCGCGGCGACGGATGCCAGCCGTATCGACCAGCACCAGGTCTTGCTCCTGATAGCGAAAAGCTATGTCTATGGCATCGCGGGTGGTCCCTGGCTCCTCGCTGACGATCACCCGCTCCTGACCCAGGATAGCGTTGAGAAGCAACGACTTGCCGACATTCGGTCGGCCCACAATGGCCAAACGCAGGCCGGCGGGCACGGCCCCTACCGCCCCAGCAGGCAGGAGCAGAACCAGCCGATCCATCAGCTCGGCCAGGCCCAGGCCGTGGTAGGCGCTCACAGGGATGGGCTCGCCAAGCGCCAGCTCGTAGAACTCCACCGCCGCCTCCAGACGAGCCTCGTTGTCAGCCTTGTTGGCTGCCAGAACCAGCGACTTGTCTGCCCGCCGTAGGAGGTTGGCGATCTCTTGATCGGTGGCGGTGACGCCATCCCTGCTGTCCACCACCAGGACGATGACATCAGCCTCCGCCAGCGCCACCTCCACCTGTCGCTTCACCAGGGGCATGTAGCCTTCCTCGCCGCTGGGGTCCAGGCCACCGGTATCGACCAGCCTGAACGCTTGCTCCCTCCACTCCACATCGGCGTACAGGCGGTCGCGGGTGGTGCCGGGGATGTCCTCCACCAGAGCCTTGCGGGAGCCGATGAGCCTGTTGAATAGGGCTGACTTACCAACGTTGGGGCGGCCAACGATAGCTACCAGCGGCTTCTGGGCCCCTGCGGCCCCCTTCCCCTCGAGAATCTCCTCGGTCAGGGGACCGGCCTCTCTCATGGCACTGGCTCCAGCAGCACCTCGACCGACGTAGGCGATATGTCGGCCACCTGCAATCCGCCGGGGGCCTCCACCTGCGGCTCCAGACGATGGCTGCCGGCAGCCAAGTCCGATAAGTCAACGCTCACCGTCACCTGATCAGGCGAGACGTTTCGCAGCGTCGGCAGTTCACCCTGAAGTGTCACCTGCACCAAGGAGGTGACGCTCACCACCCGCAGGTCGCTCGCCACCCCCGTCCACTGCGGTGCCACCCCGAAGGTCGCCTCGCCCTCACCCGGAGCGATGCTTACCCGCACGGTCACGGTGCTCGATGTTACACTGACGCCTCGAGGCACCCCGACTATGTTAACGAGGCGAGTTACGTCATTGGTGGCGCCCGTGATATCGATTTCGTCGGTCACCACAAAACTGGTGACGTTCAGAAGCTCCAGAGGGCCTAGCAAGGTTACGCTGGTCGGATCCAGTTCCACCGACGTCACGTTATAGCCGGCAGCCGGGCTGCCCTCCAGCGAGGGACTGACCACCACCAGCCGGCTGAAGCGCTTCTGCTCCACCGCTATCTCGATGTCGACGCTGCTGGGATCGAGGGTCACCCCCGCCACAATGAAGCCGCTGTCGTCATGCGGCTCCAGAGAATAGGTCTGCCGCACATCACTCACCACCCCCGACAGGTCGACGCTGGCCACGGCTGACTCTACTCGGCTCACCAGATCCTCGGGGCCCGATACCACCACCTGCACAGGCTCCACACTGGGCGTGGACATCTCATACCCCATGGGAGGCGATCCCACCAAGTCCAGAGACACCGGCACGACCTGGCTCACCAGGGGCTTCAGCTCGACGCGCACGGTGCCCGGCGGCGCTCCCTGCGAGTGCACCGTCGGTATGACCTCGATTATGCGCAGGCCCTTGCGCTCGCCCAGCAGCTCAACCTGAACCTCTACGTCTTGTGTACCTATCTGAGCTCCCAGCAGATTCACGGTAGCTTTGAAGTCGCTAGCTACGAGTTGGTCCCAAATATCCTCATCTGCCTCGACGCGCAGGGTTACATTGCCCAAGGGGCTACCAAGAGTCAGTCCCTCCGGCATGTTGACAGGCTCCACCGGAATGTCCACCGGGAAAACGCCCGTCCGCGTGGGATGCTCGGTGTCGACGATGAACATCCACACGCCGAAGGCCAGAGCCACCGACAGGACAGCCAGACCGAAGTTACCCCTGACCGACCCGATAGAAGTCGCTATTACGGCTCGGCTAACCCTGAAGAATTCCCGCAGCAGACGTGTCAATGCAGCCACCCCGCAGTGTCGTCAGAACAGACGGCGGAAGGGCGCCCTTCCGCTCATCGCCAGAACCGTCCCAGGCCACGGACGGGGGCACGGTCCCGCTCCCACGCGGTGCTGAACAGGCTTCGGAGGATGGCCCGCAGGCGCGGCTTCTCCAGCCGGGAGATCATCCGTCCGTTGGCCGCCACCGAGATGTCGCCCCTCTCCTCGGAGACAACAACCGTCACGGCATCCGTCCGTTCGCTGATCCCCAGAGCCGCCCGATGGCGAGTGCCCATGTGCCCGCGATCCGCTCTGTCCGAGAGGGGAAGCGTACAACCGGCAGCTACTACCTTATCTCCCCGCAGGATCATCGCACCGTCGTGAAGGGGCGAGTTGGGATAGAAGAGGCCTTGCAGCAGCTCCACCGATGGCGTAGCGTCCAGCCGCACGCCGGTATCGGCGTACTCCTCTAGCCCCGTCTCCCGCTCCAGCACCATCAGAGCGCCGTGGCGACGCTGGGAGAGATTCTCCGACGCCTCGATCACCGCGTCGAGAACGCTATCGTAGCCAGGACCCAGCGCCCGCCCGAACCGACCGGTTCGTCCCACCTGCGCCAGGAAGCGCCGGATCTCCGGTTGGAAGATGATAGGGATGGCGATCAGCAGAGCCGGGAAAGAGTTGCGCACCAGCCAGTCCAGAACCGTCAGCTCGAAGACCCGCACCAGAAAGAAGGCCACCGCCAGAAGGATGACAATGCCTCGCGCCAGAAAGACGGCGGTCGTTCCCCGCATGAGCAGAAGAACGAGGTAGATGATGCCAGCGATGATCAGGATGTCGACAACACTGGCTGGCCCGAACTGCCCCAGAGCATCTTCGATACTGTTAATGAAGCCGCCCATGTTCCTTAGGTTCCCTCTCCGCCCAGTATTAAGGCCAGCACGGCTTTCTGAGCGTGCAGCCTGTTCTCCGCCTGGTCAAAGACCACCGACTGAGGCCCCTCGATCACCTCGTCCGCTATCTCCTCACCACGGTGAGCAGGCAGATCATGCATCACGATGGCGTCAGGCGAGGCCAGGGCCAGCAGCTCGCCATTCACCTGGTAGCCGCTGAAGGCCCGCCGCCTCTCCGCCTGCTCCTTCTCCTGGCCCATGCTCGCCCAGACATCGGTATACACTACATCGGCGCCGCGAACCGCCTCCTGAGGCGACTCGACGCAGACAACCGCAGCCCCCGAGGCAGCGGCCAGACCCTCTGCCTTGTCTACCAGCGCCCTGGATACACGATAGCCCTGCGGCGAGGCAATCCGAAAGTCCATTCCCACCATGGCCGACCCCAGCATGAGCGAGCGCGCAACGTTGTTGCCGTCGCCAACAAAAGAGAGCACGAGGCCCCGCCAACGATCCTTTTTCTCGTAGATGGTCAGCAGATCAGCCAGCGCCTGACAGGGATGCTCGCCATCGGAGAGGGCATTTATCACCGGAACGTCCGCCCAGCGAGCTAGCTCTTCCACCGTCTCGTGCTTGAAGGTGCGGGCGGCGATGGCGTCCACGTAGCGACTGAGAACCCGCGCCACGTCCGCCACAGGCTCTCGCTCGCTCAGGCCCACCTCTGCCGGCGACAGGTAGAGGGCATGACCACCCAGTTGCTGCATCGCCACGTCGAAGCTCACTCGCGTGCGCAGGGATGGCTTCTCGAACAGAAGGGCCAGGGTCTTCCCGCCCAGTATGGCCACCGACCGGTCATTCTTCATCTGCAAGGCCATATCGACGACCCGCTGGACGTCCTGCGGAGAGAGATCAGCAACCGATATGAGGTGCCGCCCGTGCAATCCTCAGAAAGCCTCCTCTCCTTACATAGCTAGTATAGCATGCACAAAAAATCTTTCAATTCAAGCACCGCCGCGGCCCACGCCTGCCTGATAGTTGACCTTAGATGCCATCAGTCTACAATGCTCCCAGACCCGACCGAAGAGGAGAAAGGATGCGAATCATGCAGCATGTACCCATGACCTGCAAGCGTAGCAGCCTTCTGGCCGTTTTCCTTCTGGCATCCCTCGTCACCATTCTTCTGACGTTAGCCTGTGAAGGCGAGGAGACGGAGGTCGGCACTCCCACTCCCACTCCCACTCCCACCATCACCGACACCGCCACGCCAACGGATACGCCCACCGCGACGGCAGCGGCGCCAGGCATCACCGATACAGAAATAATCCTCGGCCAGCACGCCATGCTTAGTGGCACCTTCGGCGCGGTCTACTCCATGCTCCCCCAGACGGAGCAAGCCTACTTCAAGTGGCTCAACGAGACCCAAGGCGGCGTCTGCGGTCGCGACATCGTCCTAAAGGTAGAGGACAACGGCGGCGACCCCGCAAAGGCCCTTGAGGTGACCCGAAAGCTGCTGGAGCAAGAGAAGGTATTCGCTATCTTCGGAGCGGTAGGCGATCACCCTCATTCCGGCGTTCAGGCCTACCTCAACGAGCTGGGAGTGCCCGACCTGTTCATCGTTGGGGGCGCGCACACCTGGGGTGCCGACCCCGAGGAATTCCCCTGGTCCGTCGGCGGCGTGCCCGACTACCGCACGGAGGGATATTTCTATGGCCAGTACATCTCCGAGAATCTGCCGGGCAAGAAGGTGGCTGTCCTCTGGGAGAACCAGCATCTCGGTTGGGATGGCCTGGAAGGGGTGAAGGCTGGCCTCGATCCCGAAAAGAACGAACTGGTCACCGAGCAGAGCTATGAGGCCACCGCGGTCTCTATCAGCTCTCAGGTGAGCAACATGAAGAACTCCGGCGCTGAGGTGGTCGTCCTCTATTCCACGCCCGGTTTCACTTCCCAGGCCATCAAACAGGCCAACCGTATGGAATGGCACCCCCAGTTCCTGGCTAGCTACGTCAACTCCGATCCCATCCTGTTCCAGTTCGTCCCCGCTGAGCAGGCAGAGGGCCTGATCTCATTCAACGCCTTCAAGATGCCGGACAACACCGACGACCCGGCCATAGCCCAGCACCATCAGATCATGCAGGACTATGGCGGGCCAACCCCCGGCGTTTTCACCGTCTTCGGCCAGTTGATAGCGGAGGTTATGGTCGAAGCGCTCAGCAGAACCTGTGACGACCTGACCCGAGACGGCCTGATGGACGCCGTCGAGTCCCTGACGGACTACCGTAGCGATCTGCTACTGGAGGGTGTGACCGTCACTATAAGCGACACCGACCACTGGACCCTCCAGTCCGGTCCCATGGAGCATGTCGTGGTGGAGGATGGCAAGGGCAGGTGGGAGTACTTCGGCCCGATTTACACTTTCGATTAGTGGCAAGAACGCCCGCCGTACCCCCTACGCTCTCAAGGCCAAGCTCTCACTCGATCGCCACGATGTTGCGGCCTGTCTCGCCATCGTGCCGCACCTTCAGCCTCCGACCCACCATCTCCTCCTGCGTCATCCACCGCAGCAGCTCCGGATCCGGCTCCGTATTGGCGATGAACCTGCCCCCGTCTTCCAGACGACCGAGCACTATCGCGAACTTCGGCTCGCCCTCGCGATCGAAGACGACCGTATACGTTTCTACCGCCCCGGCTCCCTGCGGCGCTTCCACTAGCGGCGGATGAGGCATGGCGTCCAGTTCCGCCTGATCCTGCAGCGAATCGGCCCTCCTCCACTCGCGCTCCGGCGGCATGCCGCTGTAGATCCCCTGAGTGTGCTTCGTGACGTACCAGCCCATTCCGCTCACCAACGCCTTGCGCTGGGGCTCCCGGCGCAGCCGCTCCACCATGGCGCACACGGCGTGCAGGCTGTAGTTGTTGCCCGGGCCGCCGAAGTAAGGGAGGCCCCCCACCAGGGTAACGGGCCGCGGATCGTCCTCGCCGATGCCCAGCATGTCCAGAGCAAGCTCCACCGCACACGGGAAGCAACTGTAGAGGTCGAACCAGTCGATCTCTTCGACGCCAAGGCCTGCCATCTCCAGAGCCCTTCGACCAACCAGGGCCATGGCCGGCGAGCTGTAGTAGTTAAGACGCTCGCTTAAGTACCAGAGGTCGTTGGCGTCGGCGCATCCCCAGATGTACACCCACTTCTCCTTGGGGATGCCCAGCTCCTGAGCAGTGCCCACGCTGGTCATGATCACCGCCGCCGCCTGGTCCACCTCCATGATGGCGTTCATGTACTTGGGGTAAGGAAAGCAGATCATGCGGTTCTCCGAGGTGATCGTCCCGATCTCCTCCGCCGTCTTGCCGTCGCGGAACCAGGCAAACGGATTGGCCTTGGCCACCCGCGCCAGGCGCGCGCACAGCGCTGCCAGGTGCTTCTGATGCTCACCGATGGGCCGCCCCTTGTGAGCCCGAATCGCGTTCTCGAACAGAGGGTAGATACGCAACGGCGCATTGGCACCGTGGCGCACCTCGATTTCGCTGCTTCCCATTCGGGCATCCCCAGCCATGGCCTCGGGAGGTGTCCAGCGCTGCCCGCGTCGCCAGCCTCGCTGGCCGCCCCGCCAGTCTTGTCGCCCGCTCGTCCCCAGCCTGACTACCGAGCGCATCGCCTCCGCTCCTGCCACCAGCGCCAGGCGAGTCTCGCCCCGCGCGATGCGCTCCGCCGTGCGATTGATCAACCACTGTGGCGCAGTGGCGCCAACCGCCGTGTAGCACTTATCGGTCGGCTGGGCGCCAACCGTCTCGGCCAGCAGTCCAGGCGCATCCCCATAGGACCAAGAGAGAATATTGGCCACCCCAACCGAGTCCAGCCGCTCCAGCAGCCCCTTGCACTCAGCATCCGCCTCGGCCCCTCTTGCCACCTTGGCGATCATCTCCAGCGGCCCCAGAGCATCGTCTGGGTCGTCAGAGCGATTGGTGTACTGGGCCGCTCCGACGATGATGGGCAACTGACGTTCGTTCATTGAGGTTTCACAGAACTTCCCGGCCGAAAGGCATCATTCGATGCTGGCGAAAGACCGCCACGGGGAAACGCTTCGCCTTACGCTAGCTATTCGCCTGGCTCAAGCAGCGACCGGCTTGAAGTGCTGGATGTCCAGAAAGGCGGCGGCCCGCCGCTTCATCTCTTGCTAGTCCTGACAAGAGAGCGCGCCATTCTGTCCAGCTTGAAGATGGTGACAAACTCTTGGTTCTTGCTAATCCACAGCTTCTTCATGATCACGGCGTCGGTGAGGGAGCCCCTATACGCTAAGCCGTCTAGAAGTACTCTCAGGTCTTCACAGACCATCACGAAGTCGGGGGAAGTGAGCCTCTCCTGCCGTAGCCTTATGTCTCCGTCGTTGATAAGGATGCCGAACTCCCCTCCAATGGTCTTGACCTGGATGTCCCGCTTCCAATCGGCTATATCTTGCTTGGCGCGCTCAGTCCGGTTCATCTCCTCGATCACAGAAGCTATCTCTTTGACAGAACCCTCGTAGACGGCCGCTTGCTCCTTCGAGGCTTTGGGCAGCTGGGGAATCACTGCTGCTTCCCAGTTGATGTCAGATTCCTGCAGGCCTTTTTTCTCCACCTGCTCCGGCGTGAGTTCACAAGTGGGAACGCAGAAGATATCTGATGATTCGCCGATGCGATCGTCCCGAAAGACGACTTTGACCTCGGCGCCTTTCCTAACCAGTCCCGGCACCAGTATGCCGGTTGTCGTGTAGACGTTGACGCTTAGGGCAGTGTCAGCGCCGTTCAGGATCACCCGGCCGCGGCCGAAGGGCGCCATACGCTGAAATAGCGAGGTAGCGAAATAGGTGATGGGTGGTGTGCTGTTCATTACCCCCACCTGTTGCACCTCCACCAGCTCAGTGGCAGCGAACTCGCAGTCGGGACAATGGGTCAGGAAGGGGGGCACTCGTACTAACCCGCATCTGGTGCACTTGCATCCGAGGATCCTCTTCTCATCCCGCAAAGCGATGAAGTAGGGAGACAACTCCCCCTTGCTGCGCTGATAGAAAGTGAACATGGCATCGTTGGTTACCAGATAATCCTTCCCGTCCATGGCCACAGTCCGCGACCCCGGCTCAGGTATAGCCTCGGTGGGTATAACCTTGGCGCTAGCTTTTCGCGCTGTCACGATTAGCCTCCTCCAGTCCCTCTAGTCGTGCTCTAGAACCAGACAGGCAGTGTACTGGGCGACGGTGCTCCCTGTGCCGTGCACAAGAGCGGTCTTGAGCTTCCTGTTGATTAGCTCGTTCCTAGCCGACCAGGCGGACATGATGTTGCTGGCTCCAACGGCATGACCGCAATAGATGAGTCCCCCGCAGGGGTTCACCAAGTACTTACCCCCTGGTGTCATAAGCCCCTCCTCGATGAGAGCGTCAGCCCTGCCCAGGGGCACCAGCCCGAACTCGGCGCAGCTTATCTCCAATTGGTGTACGAAGGCATCGTGAAGTTCAACCACCTCAATAGCCTTGGCGGGGTCCTTAATACCAGCCATCTCATAGGCCCGATGGGCGCCGTAGTAATCGGACATGATGCGGGACATCACTTTCTGGTTCTTACCAGCGAAAGAATGCTCATTGGCCTCTCCGACGCCGGTTATCCACACGACGGGCTTACCTGTGTTCCTGGCGATAGCCTTGGCGGTCTCCTCCTCGGCGAAGATGAGTGCGGCAGCGCCCTCGCTGTACACACAGATCTCCAGCTCCCTGAAGGGGTATACCACCAGCCTGGAGTTCAGGACCTCCTGTGGAGTCACCTGATCAAATTGCCTCTGAGCGTAAGGGTTGCTCCGCACGTGCTGACTAAGGAGGGAGGAGACCTGAGCAGTCACCTCCGGCTTCAAGTCTCCCGGATGCTCATCCATGTAGGCCAGAACCACTTCGGCATAGCTATCGGACGCAGACCAGCCTATCTGCTGCTCAAAAAAGCTGTCGCCTGACCAGGCGATGGTCTTGATCACTTCAGGAGTGGCCGACATAGACTGGAAATCATAACAGTCGGTGGCCTTCTCTACGCCCAGCACCAGGGCAGTCTTGAACCGCCCCGCCGCTATATAAGCATGAGCTGCCGACATAGTGTAGGCGCCTGTGGCTCCACCGTTAGAGATACGAATACCAAACTTGTCCTGCATGCCACAGATGCCTTGTAGAGGGTGCTCCGGGATGCAGGTCCTCTCAAAGATATCGTTGTAGATGCCGTAGAAAACGGCATCTACCTCTCCGATGGATATGCCAGCATCCTTCACGGCCTCTCTGGTCGCCATCTGGGCCAGTTCGTAGTAAGTCTTCTCAAGCCATTTCCCCCTAAAGGGGGTCACCGCGGCCCCCACGATACCAACGCGTCTCGTCATAGCTTCTGCCTCCGCATACACGGCAGATAGACCTGCCGTCAGTCAGGCATTATATCAGAACCTCCTCCTCAAAAGAACTCACCGGCCGGCCCGATTGCTTTGTCTGGCACAGACGTCTGTGATATTCTTGCCCTGCTTGCCCACAAACACACGGAAAGGGAGGTGAAAACGATATGCCCAAACGAGTGGCCATTGTCGGCATCGGCCAAACCAAGCACGAAGAGTCGAAGGGCCACTACACATACTACGAAAACGACTTCGAGGCGGCCAAGCTTGCCCTGGAGGACGCCTCTCTGACCCGGGGCGATCTCGATACAGTCATCGCCTCCGGTTGGGATGCCATCGATGGGCGCACCATCTCCGATATGCACACCTGCATGGCTATCGGCGGCTATCTCAAGGACTCCAGCCATGCAGCCGAGGATGGCATCATGGCCCTGGCGTACGCCTACCTGCGCATTGCCTCGGGCCTATTCGATATCGCCCTGGTGGCCGGTCACGGCCACCGCGAGGCAAACATCGACGCGGTGACCAGAATCGTCTTCGATCCCCTGTTCACCCGCCCCGCCGGCCGTAACTACATCATCACCATGGCCATGCAGGCCAACGCCTACATGCACAAGCACGGCGTGAGCAAGGAGCAGGCGGCGAAGGTGGTAGTAAAGAACCGCGCCAATGGCGCGCGCAACCCCTACGCCCACCTGGACTCGCCCGTCACCCTGGAGGACGTGCTTGCTTCACAGCCCGTGGCCTACCCCCTGAAGGCCCTGGACTGCCCACCCGAGTCGGTCGGGGGCGTGGCCCTCATCTTGGCGGCTGAAGACGTCGTGAGACGCATCACCGACAAGCCCGTCTGGATCCGGGGCCTTGGCTGGGCCATCGAGAGCTACGAGATGGGAGGCAAGGACCTGGCCGAGATCCCTTCCCTGTCAGCAGCAGCCCAGCGCGCCTACAAGATGGCCGGCATTCGCCGTCCTCTGAACGAACTCGACCTGGCGGAGGTCCACGAGGCCACCTCCTTCCACGAACTCATGGACTACGAGGCCCTGGGCTTCGCCAAGCCTGGCCAGGGGGCAAAGCTAATCGACGAAGGGACGACCGACATGGGTGGCAAGCTGCCGGTCAATCCTTCCGGCGGGTCTCTCTGCACCAACCTGTTCGGCGCCTCAGGCCTGGCGCGAGCTGCCGAGGCTGCCCTCCAACTGCGCGGAGACGCCCACGGTCGGCAGGTGGCGGGAGCCAAGCTGGCCCTGGCCCATGGCCTGAGCGCCCCTGCCGGCGCTGCTGCCCCCACCAACTGTGTGGCAATTCTGGAGCGGGGGTGAGTCATGGCTAGAAGAGTAGCTATCGTAGGCGTCGGCCTGACCAAGTGCTCCAGCCACCGCCGGGACGTGACCTATCCGGAGCTCGTCCACGAAGCGGTGAGCGCAGCCCTGGCCGATGCCAACCTGAAGGCCAAGGATATCGACGCCGTCGTCTACGGCTCCATGGACCCCTTCGATGGCGTTTTCGCCCCCGAAAGGTGGAACGTGGACGCCTGCGTGGGCGCAGGCGCTTTCAACAAGCCCTTCATCAAGCTCACCACCGGCGGCACCACCGGCGGCTCCGTCGCCCTCGGCGGCTACTACCACGTCACCTCGGGGCTATTCGATGTGGTGCTGGTGGTCGCTTCCCAGCGGGTGGGCGAGACCCTGGAGGCCCAGCTCGTTCTCAACACCTGCATCGACCCCATATACGAGCGCTGGATGGGCGGCGGCGCGATCATGGTCGGCGCTAACCAGGCTGCCAGTCACTTCCACGCCTACGGCACCACGGAGGAAGACCTGGCGATGGTGGCCGCCAAGAACTACGCCAACGCCTTCAACAACCCCTACGCCCACCTTCAGCGCCACCTGACGGTGGAGGACGCCCTGAAGATGCGCATGATCTCCTGGCCTCTCCGCCTGAGCGACTGCTGCCCAAGCTCCGACGGCGCTTGTGCCATCATCGTCGCCTCCGAGGAGCGGGCCCGCAAGATAACGAAGACACCGGCTTGGGTGCGCGGCTCGGGCCAGATCACCGACAACTACTACATCGGCGACCGCCCCTGGTTCCAGGACTGGGAGGCTCTCTCAATGCTGGCCCGGCGCGTCTACAAGGAGGCCAGCATCAGCAACCCGCTCGAAGAGCTGGATGTGGCCGAGCTATACAACGCTTTCACCATCCAGGAGATCATTGAATGTGAGGCCCTGGGCTTCTGCGAGCCGGGCAAGGGGACAGAGCTCGTCCGCAAGGGTGTGACCAGCATGGACGGCAAGCTCCCTGTCTGCCCCTCCGGCGGAACGCTCTGCACCAATCCCATCGGTGCCACCGGCCTCATCCGCATCGGCGAGGCCGCCCTACAGGTGATGGGAAAGGCTGACAAGCGGCAGGTAGCCAATGCTAAGACGGCCCTCGCTCACGTCTGGGGTGCCGCCATCGGCTTCCATGTCCTGATGATCCTGGGCAAGGAAGCGCCGTAAGAACGGGAGGACGAGGCGATGACGCAGGAAGAGGAAATTCTGATAATGCCGGGGGCCTGGAACCTTCCCTTCCGTCATACGGCGGGGAGGTTTGCCAGCCGCTTCTTCCGGGAACTAAGAGACAACAAGAAGATCTTCGGGGTGCGCTGCCCTGACTGTCGGCAGGTTCTCCTGCCCCCTCGCCCCTTGTGCGAGAGGTGCCTCGCCGCCATCGACGAGTGGGTGGAAGTGGGACAGCAGGGCACGTTGGAGGCCTTCACCATCTGCTACGTGCCCTTCCTGGGCTTGCCGCCTCCGCCTATCGCCACCATCATGGTCAGGCTGGACGGCGCCGACGGCTGTCTGAGTCACGTCCTGGGCGGCGTTGATCTCAGCGATGTGGACAAGGCCCCAGAGTTGGTGAAGATCGGCATGCGCGTGGAGGCCGTCTGGCGCGACGAGCGCAAGGGGGAGATCAGCGACATCGAGTACTTCCGACCGGTGAAGTAGAAGCCGTCGCGCTTAGCGGCAGGCTACCACTCGCACTCTACGAAGACGGGCCCTGGGACGCGAGAGCGCAGGGATCGGTGATCTGTTGCCCGTGCTGTCGCTCCCGTTCCCCGAGCTTGTGCTGCCTCCGAGTAATGGTGAACCCGGGCCGCCCGAGGTGAGGCCCTTCGCTACGCTCAGGGCGACAGAAATGCGTGGCGTCATTCTGGGCAAAGCATCGGTGGCGTCATTCTGAGCAAAGCGAAGAATCTCAGCGAAAGAGGCTCACGCGTCGCTACAGCTCGGAGACAATACTCCTTTTAGCCGCTTGCCTCTTCCAGCCTCCGAGCCAGGTCGATGAAGAAGTGCATCGAATGCGGGTTGCTTACGGCATCCGGACTAACCGCTTCTTCCGGCGGAGTCCCGCTCAGAATGCGCTTGACTGGCACCTCCAGCTTCTTCCCGTTGAGCGTGCGAGGGATGTCAGACACGGCATACACCTCGTCGGGCACGTATCGAGGGGAGAGCTCTTGGCGAAGCTTCTGCCTGATTCGGGACTGAAGCCCCTCGTCCAAGCTGACTTCACTGCTCGGCACCACGAAGAGCAGCAGGCGGCCTTCGCTCCCCAGTTGCCCCGTGTCCACGACTAGGCTGTCCAGAACCTCGGAGAGGTCTTCCACCACCCGATAGAACTCGCTGCTGCCCATCCGGACACCGGCCCGGTTGAGGGTGGAATCCGAACGTCCGTAGATCACGCAGCTACCCCGCCGAGTGATCTTGATCCAGTCGCCGTGACGCCACACCCCCGGAAACATGTCGAAGTAGCTCTCCTGATAGCGCTGGCCATCTGGATCGTTCCAGAAGAATAGGGGCATGCAGGGTAGCGGCTCGCTGACGACTAGCTCCCCCACCTCATCTACCATGGGATGCCCCTGCTCATCGTACGCCTCCACGCGGGCGCCCAGACCACGGCACTGGATCTCGCCCGCATGCACCGGCAGGATCGGACAGGACAGCACGAACGCTGTGCACATGTCCGTTCCCCCGCTCACCGAACCCAGCAGCAGATCCTCCTTCACCTTGTCGTAGACCCACCCGAAGCCTTCCGGCGTAAGCGGCGCCCCCGTGGAGCCCACTGCCCGCAGGCTGCTCAGATTGAACTCCCGCCCGGGCTCAATGCCGTCCCTCATGCACGATAGGATGTAAGGAGCGCTCGTGCCGAAATAGGTCATCCCCGTCTCTTCAGCAAACCGCCACATGGCCTGCATATCGGGATAGGCGGGGCTCCCGTCATACAACAAGATCGTCGTGCCCAGCAACAGCCCGCTTGTCAGGAAGTTCCACATCATCCAGCCGGTGGTGGTAAACCAGAAGAATCGGTCATCGGAGGTCAAGTCAAGGTGCAGCGAGAGCGCCTTCAGATGTTCCAGAAGAATCCCGCCGTGCCCCTGAACGATAGCCTTAGGAACCCCCGTGGTGCCCGATGAGTACAGCACCCACAGGGGATGGTCGAAGGGCACCGGCTCAAAAGATAGCTCCCCCGTTTCGCCGAGCAGCTCGTCCCACAGCTTCACGTTACCCAGGCCCTCCGTCGCCGGGCGCTCATCGAGATAGGGGACCAGTACCGTGGCCTCCAGCGTAGGGAGGTGGTGCTGTATCTCCGCCACCCCAGCCAGGCGTTCGTAGGGATTGCCATTGTAGTGGTAGCCATCCACCGCAAAAAGCACCTTCGGCTCGATCAGATGGAAACGATCTACCACCGCGCGGATGCCAAAGTCCGGCGAGCAACTGGACCAGATCGCCCCGATGCTGGCGACGGCCAGAAAGGCTACCAAGCTCTGAGGGATGTTGGGCATATAGGCCACCACCCGATCGCCTCGCCGAACGCCCAGCCGCCTCAGCCCCGCTGCCACCGCCGCGACCTGCCGATACAGCTCGGCATAGGTCAGCGTGCTAAGCGGCTGCACCTCCGACTTGAACACCACCGCCGGATGGTCGTCCCGCCGCTGCAGGGCGTGCTCCGCGTAGTTCAGCTCGGCGCCCGCAAACCACTGCGCTCCCGGCATGCGGCGCTCGGCCAACACCTGCGTGTAAGGCCGGTGACCCTTCACCCCAAAGAAATCCCAGATGGAACCCCAGAAGCCCTCGAGGTCAGTCACCGACCACGTCCATAGGTCGTCGTAGGAGCCAAAGTCGAGCCCCTTCTGCTCCTTTAGCCAGCGCAGGTAGCGCGTGATATTGGCCTGCGCTTTTTGCTCCTCCGAGGGCTGCCAGAGAACCGTGCCCTCGGAGACTGGCTCAGCCGACACATCGCGATCCATCACCACTCCTCCTTCGGGCCTCCGTTGGGCCACCCTGAGTCCCCGCCTCGATTGTACCTGTCATGAGACGGAACTGATATTGGTACCCTACAGCGCAGTATAGCTTAAGAAGTGCAGCGCATAAACTATGCACTGCGGCCGATTGCCGAGGCGACTGAGTTCGCCCGCTAGCCAGACTCGATAAACCGCGAAGGGGTGTAGACATGGGAAACAAAAGGAATAGTCCTGGTGCCTTCGTGGGGAAAGGCCAGATGGCTATAGCAAAGCACACTGAGCCGCTGTATCGCCTCAGCAGCGGAGGAACCCACCGCCACAGCCGGGAGATGGTGGCTTGACCTCGGCGATACAAGCATCCGGTCTGCGCAAGCACTACGGCACCCTTGCCGCCGTGGACGGAATCGACCTATCGGTGAAGGAGGGCGACGTCTTCGGCTTCCTGGGGCCCAACGGCGCGGGCAAGACCACGACCATCCGCATGCTCACAGGCCTGGCGCGGCCGACTGCAGGGTCGGCCAGTGTCTTGGGCTATGACGTCAGGTCTGAGGTGGTCAAGGCGAAGAAGGCCTTCGGCGTCGTGCCGGAGAGCTCCAACCTGTACGACGAGTTGACGGCTTTGGAGAATCTCGTCTTCATGGGACGACTGTACGGCGTGCCCCGACAGCAGTGCCTGCGGCGAGCGGAAGAACTTCTCGCGCTCTTCAGGCTCAGCGAGAAGCGAGACACGCGCTTTGCCTCGCTCTCTCGAGGGATGAAGCGCGCGCTCACAATCGCCGCGGCACTCGTGCACCAGCCCCGGCTGCTCTTCCTGGACGAGCCTACGGTCGGCCTGGACGTGCTGAACGCCCGCCAGTTGCGCGCTGTTGTCGGGCAACTGAATCGAGCTGGCACCACCATCTTCCTCACCACACACTACCTGGAAGAGGCGGACGCGCTGTGCGACCAAATCGCCATCTTGAAGCAGGGGCGGATCGTCGCCTCGGGAACACCTGCGGAGCTGAAGGCTAGTGTGGAGGCAGAACCGGCCTGCACCGTGCGCTTCTCCCCCATGCCGCAGGACGCAGCGGCCGAGTTGACACAGAGGGAGTGCGTTCGGGAGGTTCAGGTCACAGCGCAAGGCCTTCGCCTTCGCGGCCCCAGTCTGCCGCGCCTCACCAAGTTGGCCTACAGCTACGCTCAGGAGAAAGCCTTGCAGATCGAGTTCATCTCTTCTCACGAGGCGAGCCTGGAGGACGCCTTTGTGCAGCTTACGGGGCTGAGTCCGGACGCCATGCTCGCCGAGAAGGGGGGCGGATGAGGTGTGGCGCGATAACCTGAGAGGCATACTCTGCATCATCCTCAAGGACATGAAGGCTTACTACCTCAAGCCCCCAGCGATAAGCTGGGGCGTTCTGCTGCCGGCCGCTCTGGTGCTCGCGTTCTATTTGAGGGACCGTGGGGATGTTGAGGAACTCGTGCCCGGCCTCATCGCTCTGACCGTGCTCTTCAGCACGACCGCTATGGAAGCGGTGGTGATCAACTTCGAGTTGCGTATCGGCGCAATGGAGCGACTTCTCCTTGCGCCAATCAGCCTGTGGGCGGTGCTTATGGGCAAGGTGCTGGGCGGGTCCGTCTTCGGCCTGATCGTCGTGAGCGCGGTTGGCGCCGGGTGCGTAGTCGGTTTCGGCCTATTCCAGTCCAGCCTGCCCTACCTCATCCCCGTCATCTTGCTCTCGCTGGTCGTCTTCTCGGCGCTCGGCGCGCTGGTGTCAGTGTCGGTGAAAGAGGTCTTTGAGGCGCAGACGCTGGCCAATTTCGCGCGTTTCCCCATGATATTCCTCTGCGGGGTGTTCACACCGGTGGGCGACATGCCCGCTGTGCTACGGCACATCGCTTACGCGCTTCCGCTTACCTACACGGTTGACGGCGCTAAGTACGCCCTTGCCGCAGATGGTGGCGGCAGTCCCGTCAGGGACGTCATTGTACTCGCTGCTTTCGCTCTAGTTCTGCTGCTCCCCGCCGTGAGAATGCTTCAGCGCAGATTCGAATGATTGGAGGGATGCATGACGCTTCTGTCAACCAGAGTCACCGGCTTCCATTTCGGACCTTGCAGCCGCGGGTGCGGCTTGGCGCGAAGCGCCTAGGTGACCACAATAGATGGAAAAGAGACCGCGCACATGGCAAAAGAAATGAATAGTATTACAGGCAAGCCGCCCGACATGGACTCCTACGCACAGAAGCTGGCTGTGTCCAATCCCTTGAGCGAGGCGGTCATTCCGTCGGCCATCCAGGCACTGCAACTCCCGCCGGGGAGCCGAGGACTGGATGCAGGATGCGGAATTGGCCTCCAGGCCTTATTGTTGGCAGAAGCCGTAGGACCGGCTGGACACGTCACCGGCCTTGATTTGTCGCCCCAGTTCTTGGTTCACGCAAGGGAGATTGCAGAGAAGGCCAGCCTGTCGGAACGAATCTCCTTCCAGCAAGGAGACGTGCACAGGCTTCCCTTCGACGACGACACCTTCGACTGGGTATGGAGTTCGAACTGCGTGGGATATGCTCCTCTAGAACCTCTGCCGTTGCTGAGGGAACTCACGCGGGTGGTGAAGCCAGGCGGCAGCGTGGCAATCCTTGTCTGGTCTTCCCAACAGTTGCTTCCGGGGTATCCCCTGCTGGAGGCGCGGCTCAATGCGACCTCCTCGGGGATTGCCCCTTTTGTCATGGGGAAGAGACCGGAGTTGCACTTCTTGCGCGCGCTGGGTTGGTTTCGGGAAGTGGGCTTGGAGGAACCCACAGCCCAAACCTTTGTCGGCGACGCTCATGCGCCGCTAAGCGATGACATGCGCAGCGCCTTGATGGCACTCCTTGAGATGCGCTGGCCTGGGGTGCAGTCAGAGCTGACAGCGGAGGATTGGAGGGAATTTCAGCGGCTCTGTCAGCCAGAGTCACCGAATTTCATTCTGGATCTTCCCGACTACTACGCCTTCTTCACCTACTCGATGTTCCGTGGCAAAGTCGCCAAATAAACCCTTTTGACTGATTGTCAGCCCACTTGCCCTACAGCAGTGTCATCTCCTCGACATCGGGCGGCACGATGATCTTGGCGTCCGTCAGGGCCTGCACCTCCTCGGCCGTCCAGCCGGGGACCAGTTCCCGCAGCACCAGACCCTCGGGCGTCACGTCCATCACAGCGATATCGGTGATTATCTGGTCCACACACCGCGGCGCCGTGAGGGGCTGCGTGCACTCCTTGACGACCTTGGGTTTGCCCTCCTTGGTGCTGAAGGTAGTCAGGGCAATGACCTTCTTAGCGCAGAAAGCCAGGTCCTGCCCTCCCCCCAGGCTTCCGATCTGCTTGCCCGGGATGACGTAGTTGGCCAGATCGCCCTTCTCCGACACCTGCACCACCCCGAGGACAGTGATATCCACGTGGCCGCCGCGAATAATGCAGAGACTCTCGGCGTGATCCGTGATGGCCATGCCGGGTTTGCTGGATATCGGCTGCGCGCCGGCGTTGATCAGGGTGTCGTCGGCATCGTCGGCGTTGTCGATAATCGGTCCGAAGCCGATGACCCCGTTCTCCGAGTGGAAGAGGATCTCCCGCTCGGGCGGCACGAAGTTGCTACAGTAGGTAGGTATTCCCACCCCCAGGTTGATTACCATCCCCTCCTGGAACTCTTTGGCCGCTCGGATGGCCATGGTCTGCTCGTCTAGTCTCTCACCTGCCATGACGCTGCCTCCCTCTGTTCCTTACGTGGCCTCATCCCAGGGCCTAAGCTCCTTGGGCCGCACCACCACCCGCTGCACATACACGCCCGGCGTGACGATGCACTCCGGGTCTAGCTCGCCCAGCTCCACCACCTCGTCCACTTCGGCCACCGTCACGGTCGAAGCGCCGGCCATGACGGGGTTGAAGGTGCGCGCTGTCCCCCGATAGACCAGATTCCCGTACCTATCGGCCTTGTGAGCGCGGATGAGCGAGAAGTCGCCCTTGATGGCGTGCTCCAGAAGGTGCTTACGGCCGTTGAATTCCCGTACCTCTTTGCCCTCCTCCACAACAGTGCCCACGCCTACGGGGGTGTAGAACGCGGCGATGCCTCCCCTGCCGGCTCGCATCCTCTCGCACAGCGTCCCCTGACCTAGAACCTCCAGCTCGACCTGACCCTGCAGCACCCCCTGCTCGAAGGGAGTGAGAACGCGCGCTGGAGCCGCAGGGAAGCACAGGATGCCCTTTTTCACCTGCCCCCGCTGGACCAGCAGGCCGGGGTCGTACCAGTCCTCGGGGATCGTTAGGATGACGGCCATCCGCTCGCGCAATATCGCCAGCAGGTCCACCCCCCAACCGCCGGTGTTGCCCACGATGGTCAGATCCTTGACCTCTTTTCGGGCCACGGCGGCGATCAGGTAGCTGGGGCACTCCGCCGGCCCACCGAAGCCACCGATGAGAACAGTGGCCCCGTCGGCCATATCGGCCACGGCCTCATCAAAACTACCCACGACCTTGTTTATCATCGGCTTTGACCTCCTGATCGTAGTAACTGTAGCATCATAGCATCATCGAAAGCCCTCCGACTATCAAGCAAGGCCGCAATGAGCTCCATCGAATTGGCCGGAGGGGAGTCCTGCCTCTCCGCCCGCACTGCCCCTGACCAACGCCGCCGAGTGGTTCGCGCTGGCATGGCGCGGCCACGCCTCTGCACTTGCCAAGCCTCACGCCTGGGAGTAACATAAGCCTACCCCAATCGAGTAACATGTCCACAACAAGAGGACGAGGACTGCAGATGGGCGTGGTTAACTTCGCCTTCCACCGAAGCGACTGCCTTACCGTCCAAGCGCTCTCGATGAGTCGGGCCCTCGACAGCCACCAGAAGCCCGTAGCGCAAGACCATTCTGATAGGCTAAGACATCATCTATTCCCGACAGATAGAGAAAGCGTGCCAATCCAAGAAAGGAGGCCAAAGAGCCCATGCGGAAGCTAGCCAAATTCTGGCTGATCTTTCTCGCCCTGGCAGCGCTGTTGCTGGTGCTGGCAGTGGCCTGTGGGGGGGAAGAAGAGGAGGGAACCCCCACCGCGACGCGTACCGCCACCCCCACCGCCACACGCGTCGCTAGCCCCACCGCCACCCGTACTGCCACTGCGACCGCCACACCTACTACTGCCGCGACCGCCACACCTACTGCTGCCGCGACCGCCACACCCACCGCTGAGGTCACCGTCACTCCCGCCGTCACCCCTACTACACCAGCGGCGGAGGTTCCCGGCATCAAACCCGATAAGATAATCTTGGGCAGCCACTTCGCCCAGAGCGGCACCTATGGGGCAGCGTTCGCTCCCGTCCTCGCGGGCATGAAAGCCTACTTCAACTACGTCAATGCGGAGGAAGGGGGCGTCTGCGGCCGCCAGATCGATTTCAGGGCTGTGGATGATCAATATGACCCAGCCCAGGCCGTTGGGGTCGTCCGCAAGCTAGTGGAGGAAGACGAGATATTCGCCATGATCGGTGGTCTGGGCACAGCCGCCCACTCAGCCGTCTGGGAGTACCTGAACGAGGAAGGAATACCCGACCTATGGATCATGTCCGGAGCCCACAAGTGGGCCGCCGACCCCGTAGCGCATCCCTGGTCGGTTGCCATCCTGCCGGACTACTACGTCGAGGCGACGATCGTCGGCAAGTACATCTCGGAGAACATGCCCGGCAAGAAGGTGGGCATTATCTACCAGAACGACGACTACGGCAAGGACGAACTGGCCGGTCTGAAGAATGGCCTCGATCCCACCAAGAACGAACTGGTGTCCGCGCAGAGCTATGAGTCCACTGCCGTCGACATCCGCTCGCAGATTTCTAACCTGAAGAATGCAGGCGCAGAAGTTGTGCACGGCGCCTGCATCCCAGGCCACTGTGCTCAGCTCGTCAGGGCACGCCAACAGATGGACTGGGATGTCCAGATCTTTCTCGGCTATGTGAATTCTGATCCTGCCATGTTCGCCTATTCCAACCCGGAAGCCATGGAAGGAGTCATCAGCCTCCAGGCCAACAAGCTGTTCGACTGGACTGACGACCCGGACATAGCCGAGCACCACCGGATCATGAAAGAGTACGGTGACACGGCTCCCGGTAACTTCACCGTAGTCGGCCAATCGGCGGCGTTCTTGACCGTCGAGGCTCTGCGCGCCACCTGCGACAACCTGACGCGGCAAGGCTTGATAGACGCCGTCAACACAATCTTTAGGGACTACCAGGGCCCTCTCAGCTTGCCGGGAATCCTCACCGATATCAGCCCGACAGACCACTTGGCCATCGAACAGATGAGGCTGCTGCAGGCTCATCTGGAGGGCAACAAGGGTAAGTGGGAGTACTTCGGCGAAATAATCTCGTTCTCGGAAGAGTAATCGCCAGCCTTCGCGAGCGCAGGGACCGCACCCGCCAACCATGAGGAGAAGAGACACGTATTGACCAAAGTCAAAGAGGAACACTACCGAAAGCTAGAGCGGATGTATGCTTCCGCACCGGTCAACAAGTATTATGCCCCGACGATGCGAGTGAGCGAGGGGCAGGCAGAGGTAACTATCCCGGTGCGCCCGGACTTCTTTCACGCAGGCGGTGCCGTCCATGGTTTCGTATATTTTAAGGCGCTCGATGATGCCGCTTTTTTCGCGGTCAACTCACTGCTTGACGACGCCTTTGCCCTAACCGTCTCGTTCAACCTATACCTGACTCGCCCCATCTCGGAAGGCGAAATGAAAGCGACTGGCCGAGTGGTCCACCGTTCCCGACGTCTCTTCATAGCGGAGTCTGCCTTGGTTGATTCGGGCGGTCGGGAGATCGCCCGCGGGAGTGGAACCTTCATGCCAAGTACCATCCCGCTTTCGCCGGAGCTTGGCTATAAGTAGACCTGACGCGGCCTAGTCGCCATCTAACAACGCCTTACAGCAGACCGCGCCGAGCTGGGCTCGGCGCGGTCGGTGCTATCAGCGCTCGCGCGTGGCATCGCGGACAGGCGCTAGCTCAGTTAGCTCTTCGTGCGGCGCTCCCGCTCGATGAGCTCACGCCGGAGGATCTTGCCGGAGGCCGTCTTGGGTATCTCCGACAGGTACTCCACCTCCCGGATCTTCTTGTAGGGCGCCACCTTCTCCGCCACGAACGCCATCAGCTCCTCCGGACTCGCCTCGAAGCCCTCCCTCAGCACCACCAACGCCTTAGGAGCCTCGCCGCCCTCCAGGTGGCGCTTCGGGATGACAGCGGCATCCAGCACAGCCGGATGTTCGTACAGCACAGCCTCCAGCTCGGCCGGAGCCACCTGGTAGCCCTTGTACTTGATCATCTCCTTCTTCCGGTCGAGGATGTACAGGTAGCCGTCCTCATCCTGCCAGCCGATGTCGCCCGTCAGCAGCCAGCCATCCTCGCTCAGGCACTCGCTCGTCTCCTCCGGACGCTTCCAGTAGCCCTTCATCACCTGCGGGCCTCGCACTGCCAGCTCGCCGACCTCACCCGCAGGCAGCTCCTCGCCGCCGTCCAGGCTCACGATCTTCTCGAAGGTATCGGCCAAAGGCAGGCCGCACGACTCCAGCTTGATCCGATCCAGCGGGTTGGCGTTGGTGCTAGGGCTCGCCTCGGTCAGCCCGTAGCCCTGCGATACCAGGCAGCCGTAGATCGACTTCACTCGCTCCGCCACCTCCGGAGATAGCGGCGCCGCCCCAGAGTGGACTACCCGCAGGCAAGCGGTGTCGAAGCGGGACGGGTTCGGCACGTTGGCCATAGCCAGCACCGCCGGCGGCGCCAGGTAGAGATTCGTCATGCCGTACTTGCCCACCAGATCTAGCATCTGCTCCACATCGAACCGCATCATGACCACGCCGGTCGTACCGAGGGCGATGCCCGTGCCCAAGAGCACCGTCATCCCGTAGATGTGGAAGAACGGCAGCACGCACAGGCCGACGGCGTCCGACGTCAACTGCTCG
>Ga0315553_10000821_pt1 | contig 26805 bp, 26 predicted proteins | sample SalMarSW160140MG_FD_203099 | JGI IMG/M metagenome (GOLD analysis project Ga0315553, IMG submission 203099) | Salt marsh sediment microbial communities from the Plum Island Ecosystem LTER, Massachusetts, United States - Salt Marsh Sediment SW1601-40 ... | reverse complement strand
GATCGTTACCGGCTGTAAGCCCAAAGAAACCGGTCCGATTAAAGTCGGCATGTATGCGGACCTGAGCGCCGGAACGGCCCAGTGGGGCACCGATGCGGAGAAGGGCGCCCGCCTGCGCATCAAGGAGGTCAACGAGGATGGGGGCATCATGGGCCGTCAGGTGGAGCTGGTGCTCTACGACTGCAAGCTCAGCCCTACCGAAGCGGTCAAGGCCTACACCCGTCTGGCCACCCAGGACAAGGTGGCCGGGGTCTACGGCTCCCTGATCTCCAACACCGCCCTGGCGGTCAGCCCGGTGGCGGCTCAGACCAAGGTACCGGTGATATCCCGCGCCATGGATGAGCGGGCCACCACCCCGGGATTCGATCCGGACGACCCGGAGAACCCGGGACCGGCCAATCCCTACTTCTTCCTGCTCCAGCCATCCGCCTTCCAGCAGGCCGCGGTCATCGCCGGGTATGCCATCGACGAGCTGGGCATGAACACCTTCACCATGCTCTACGACAAGGGCAACGCCTACGCCGAGTACCTGGCCAAGGGCTTCGCCCACTACGTAACCAAGCGGGGAAAGAAGATGCTGGGAAGCTTCGAGTTCCAATCCGGGGATGTAGACTACAAGGCCCAGCTGACCAAGATCAAGGAGCTGGGAGCCGACGGCCTGTTCATCCCCAACTACGTGGCTCAGAACGCCAATGCGGTCAAGCAGGCCCGTGAGCTCGGAGTCGAAGCCCGATTCCTGGGCAACAACTCCTGGTACAAGCCCATGGACGAGGTGGCCGGTCCGGCCGCTGACGGGTCCTACTTCCCCAACAACATGACCTTCGACGACCCCTCCACCCAGTGGTTCTTCGAGACCTACAAAGCCGAGTGGGGGGAGGAGCCCCGCCTGCACAGCTTCAGCGGCTACGATGACATGGGCTTCCTTCTAGCGGCGATCAGGGCGGCCAAATCGACCGATCCGGAGAAGGTACGGGACGCCATGGAGGCGACCCGGAAGTTCGAGGGGATCATCGGCACGATCAACATCGATCCGGCCACCCACCGGCCGGTCGGACTTCCCATGGCGGTGCTCCGCTTCGTGGGTGATCAGATCGAGACAGTCGAGTACAGGTACGTTCCCAAATCTCCGTAGTCGTCCGCAACCACGCAGCATTTGTGACCGGGGGTGCCCGTTTGAGCCCCCGGTCATCCTTTCTGGGAGGCTCCCGGCATGAACTGGAACATCCTACTCCAGCAGATCGTCAATGGCATATCCCTGGGTGGAGTCTACGCCCTGATGGCCGTGGGCTTCGGTTTGATCTTCAACGTGCTCAAGTTCTCCAACTTCTCCCACGGAGGGGTGGTCACCCTGACCGCCTACGTCGGCTTCTTCCTCTCCAGGTATGTGATCGCCAATTTCATCATAACTTTTTTGCTGACCGCGGTCGCCGGAGGGTTGGCTGCGGTGGTGATCGAGCGGCTGGTGTTCCGGCCGATCCGGCGCAAGGGCTATCCGATTTCCATGCTGATCGTGAACTCGATCACCGTGGCCATGCTGGTCCAGCAGTTCTTTGCCGTGACCCTGGGGGCCGATTACTACACCTATCCGAACTTCATAAAGGAGACGGCCCTGCATCTGGGCAGTCTCACGGTCAGTAAGATCTACCTGCTGATGCTGGGCATCTCCGCGGTGGTTCTGGGGGCGTTGACCTACGTGATCCAGAAGACCAAGATCGGGATCGCCATCCGGGCCGCCTCCTCGGATATCTTCACACCCAGCCTCATGGGGGTGAACGTGGACTTCGTGGTCTCCGTGGCCTTCTTCTTTTCCGGGGTGTTGGGCGGCATCACCGGCTACCTTCTGGGCATGACCTTCACCGTGGACCCCTTCGTAGGCAGCATGATCCTCAAAGGGATCATCGCCTCGATCATCGGGGGCATGGGGAGCATCCTGGGTGGGGTGATCGCCGGGCTGCTCCTGGGAGCGGCGGAGAGCCTGCTGATCGGGGAGATCGGCGCGGCCCTGACCCCGATGGTCATCTACGGATCGATCATCCTGCTGCTGTTGGTCCGTCCCCAGGGCATTGCCGGCAAGATCACCGAGATCAAGGCGTAGGAGAGGCAGGAGCATGTTCTATCTCAAAGTACTTGAGATCACCAGCCTCTACACGATCCTGGTCCTCGGCGTGTACCTGATGACCGGTCTTACCGGCCTGTTTTCCCTGGGTCAGGGTGGCTTCGTTTCCATCGGCGCCTACACCGCGGCCATCGCCTACCTGCGTTTCGGCGTTCCCTTCCCTCTGGCCCTGGCCTTAGCCGTGCTCATAGGAGCGCTGCTCGGTTTCCTGGTGGGCATCCCTACCTTACGGCTGCGTCGGGACTACTTCCTGCTGGTAACCTTCGGCCTGGGGGAGATGGTCCGGGCCGGCCTGCTGTATCTGGCGCAGCTGACCGGGGGAGCGCTGGGCATGGCCGGGATGCCCAAGCGAGTCGGGTTGCCCCTGATCCTCGGTTCCATCGCGGTCATCACCTTCATCACCTACAGCCTCAAGCGCTCCCGCTTCGGCCGGGACTGTATCGCCATCCGGGATGACGAGCTGGCCGCCTCGATGATGGGCATCAATGTCTATGCCCACAAGATGAAGGTGTTCATCATCAGCTCCGCCACCACCGCCTACGGGGGCGCGCTGTACGCCTTCGATATCCTGTTCATCGAACCGAACCTGTTCAACTGGCTGGAGTCGGCCAAGCTGATAATCATCACCTTCGTGGGCGGGCTGAACTCGATCGCCGGCGTGATCGCCGCCTCTACCATCTACTACTCCTTCGGGGAGTTCTTCCGTTTCATCGATGTCTGGCGGGACGTGCTGCTGGCCGTGGTGGTGATCCTGGTGATCATCTTCCGCCCCGGGGGGCTGTTCCAGGGATTGTCCCTTCTTCCTTCCAGGCTCAGGCGGAAGTGGAGGTAGAGCCGTGGAGATTCTCAAAACCGAGGGGATCAGCAAACATTTCGGCGGCGTGGTCGCGGTCGAGGGTTTCTCCATGGTCCAGAGGGACAACCAGATCACCGGGATCATCGGCCCCAACGGAGCCGGGAAAACCACGGTCTTCAACCTGATAACCGGGGCTGCGTCGGTGGATCACGGCAGCATTCTCTTCATGGGAAGGGAGATCACCAGGCTCCCGGCCCACAGACGGACGGACCTGGGCATCGCCCGCACCTTTCAGAACATCCGCCTGTTCGGTAACCTCACGGTTTTAGACAACATGAAGGTGGCCCACGACATGAAGGTGCGCTACACCCTGTGGGAGGAGATGCTGCGCCTGCCGCGGGTGCGCAGGCAGGAGCGGGAGATCGATGAAAAGGCCCGCCACTTCCTGGCCTATCTGGGACTGGAGAGCTACGCCGGGCAGAAACCCCAAAACCTGTCCTATGGTATCCAACGCCGCCTGGAGCTGGCTCGGACCCTGATGACCGAACCCCGCATACTGCTGCTGGACGAGCCGGCCGCGGGTTTGAACCCCCATGAGGTTCGCAGCCTGATGGATACGATCCGCAAGATCCAGGAGGAAAACGTTCTGACCATCGTGATCGTGGAGCATCACATGGAGCTGATCATGAACATCTGCTCCCTGATCCATGTTCTGGACTTCGGCAAGAAGATCGCCGAGGGCGAGCCGGAGGCGATCAAGAAGAACGAACAGGTCCTTCAGGCCTACCTGGGAGAGGAGGTCTGAAGCCCATGATCGAGGTGCGTGATCTGCAGGTCCGTTACGGCGGGATCGTGGCCCTGGACGGGATTTCCCTGGACATCCCGGATGGAAAGATCATCAGCATCGTCGGGGCAAACGGAGCGGGCAAATCAACGACCATCAATGCAATCAGCGGCATGGTGAAGGTCCACGCCGGTTCGATCCGCCAGGATGGAGAGAGCCTGGCTCTCCCACCCCAGGAGATCGTGAAGAGGGGAATCGTCCAGGTTCCGGAAGGGAGGAAGATCTTTCCTACGATCACGGTGAGGGAGAACCTCATCCTCGGGGCTTACATCGTCAAGGACAGGAGGACGATCGAAGGCAGCAAGAATCGGGTGTTCAACCTCTTTCCGATCCTCAAGGAACGCCAGAATCAGCTGGGAGGCACCCTCTCCGGGGGAGAGCAGCAGATGCTGGCCTTCGGCCGTGCCCTGATGTCAGAGCCCAAGGTGCTGATCATGGACGAGCCTTCCCTGGGGCTGGCGCCCATGTTCGTGCTCGGCGTGTTCAAGATGATCCAGGATCTCAACAGGGCGGGGCACACGGTCCTACTGGTCGAGCAGAACGCCCAGAAGGCCCTGTCCATCGCCGACTACGCCTACGTGTTGGAAACCGGGCGGATCGTCAGCCAGGGGGAGGGTAGGAAGATCGCCGCGGACCCGATCGTCAAGAAGGCCTATCTGGGGATCGAGGAGTAGGCGCGTTGAGGGCGGCAGGAGCGAAGGCATGAACGGCGTGTTTCAATTGAACCGGGAGCAGATCGGGAAGATCGACGGGGCGGCCCGAGGGTTGCTGGAGGATCCGGGGATCATGCTGGAGGACGAGCAGATTTACTCGACCGTGCTCAAAGCCGGGGCCAAGCCCGGTGCAAAGCCCATGGTCGTCCGGATGCCCTCGGGTTTGATCGACGAATGCCTGGCCCGGGCGCCCCGGCAGGCGCGTTTCGCCGACCGGAGAGGGGATATTCAGACGGCCGGCCCGGACTCCCCTTCCCGCTTCTGGACCGGCGCGGCCCTGTTCTACCTGGACAGGAAGGGTTTCCGTTCTATCCGCCAGCAGGACCTGGCGGATTTCGCCCGGGTCATTGACGCCCTGGATCAGGTGGATGTGATCGTGGGCACCTCCACGGAGGAGACCCCGCCGGCCCACCGGGATTTCGTGGGTTTTCGGATCATGGCCCAGAACACGAGCAAGCATCTGCGGGCCCTCTCCTTCTCCCCCCGGGGCGGGGAGGCGATGATTGAGATGGCCACGGTCATGGCCGGCGGCCGTAATTTGAAGGAGGCCCCCCTGTTCAGCATGGGCTTTACCGCCCACGGACCGCTGCGCTGGACCTCTCTGGCCCTGGGGGTCTACCGGCTGACCGCCGGTCACGGGATTCCGGTCACGATCAACGGGGAGCCCATGGCCGGAGCCTCCGCCCCGGTGACCCTGGCCGGTGCCGCTGCGGTGGGTACGGCGGAGATCCTGGCCGGGATCACCGTCAACCAGCTGCTGGAGCCGGGCCGTCCCTGTCTGTTCAACCTCGGTTTCGCCCATGTGATGGATATGCGCCAGGGCTTCGCTGTAACCGGCGGGCCGGAGAACGTACTTCTGGCAGTGGCCGGGGCCCAGCTGGCCCGCCACTACGGACTGCCCTCGGTATCCTGGATGTGCACCGATTCCCTGGGCTACGATGCCCAGAACGCCCTGGAGAAGATGATGGCCGCGGTAACCCACACCCAGGCCGGGGTGAGCACGATCTGGGGCGTGGGGCAGGTGGAATCGGAGAAGACCATCTCCCCGGTCCAGGCGGTGATCGATGATGAGATCATCGCGGCGGTACGGCGCTACCTGAGGGGTTTTTCCACGGACGAGGAGTCCCTTGCCGTGGAGGAGGTTCGGCGGGTCGGGATCTGCGGCTCCTTCCTGGACACGGATCACACCTTCTCCCACTTCCGGGAGGAGGTGTTTCTGCCCGAGCGTCTGGTGCGGGTGCAGCGGATGAGCGCGGGGGAAAGGGCGGATCTGGTCAGCCGGGCGGAGGACCGGGTGGATGCGATCCTGGCCGCCGCCGCTGAGCCGATCCTGGACGAGAGGACCGAGCGGGAGCTCCTGGCCATCGAGAAACGCTATGCCGCTGGATAGTAAGCGAGAGGGGGGCTGTGAGAAATCGACCGCCCGGGATCGGCCGAAGAGGGTCGAGGAGAAAGGATAGACGCATGGCCAAGATAGTCCGCTTCGGAGTATCCATAGAGGAGGAGCTGCTGGAGGGCTTCGACGCCCTGGTCAAGAAGAAGGGCTACGCCAACCGCTCGGAGGCGCTGCGCAACCTGATCCGGGGGATGCTCCTGGACGTGGAGGTCCGTGAGAAATCGGAGGCGGAGGTGGTGGGGACCCTGACCCTGATGTACGATCACGACCACGGGGACCTGTCCAACCGCCTGGTGGATCTGCAACACAGGTATCACGACCGCATCATCTCGACCCTGCACGTACATATCGACGAGCACAGCTGTCTGGAGGTGCTGATCGTGAGGGGCCGAAACGACGAGGTGCACCAGATATCCGATTCCCTTATCGGCACCCGGGGCGTGCAGCAGGGCAAACTCATCATCAGCACCGCCGAATCAGCGACCCATCATCACCCCGGCCACCCTCACACGACCCACGATTGATCTTCAATCGTCATGCTTGCCAGGATTTGAATTATGAGAACCGCCCTGACAATAGATGAAGATGTGGCGGTACAACCTGATGGGCTCCATCATCTCCGAAACAGGGCTTAGTCGTCCGCTATTTCAGAGGATTGCGCCACTTCAGGCCAGGGAAGCGGGAGAAATCAGAATCTGTACTGTACAACACGCACCCGTACTCGATGGCCAAGGTAGCCAGGTGAGCATCTGAGACCAGATCGGCTTTTATCTTGTTAATTGCCAACCCAACCCTATTGCGGGTATATTATAGACATAAAAAAGCTGAGGAGGTGATTCATGCCCCAATTTTATCTGCTCTCGGTTGTTTCTACGGTGATAGCCGGACTGGCTCTCTCGTCGGACTATTTGAAGACAAAAAGCGAGTTTTTCGGCAGTTTCAGGTTCTTACAGAAAAACAGGAGCATTCAGATTATAGCCGGTTTGGTTACCGCGGCGATCGGAGTCCTCAAGCTGATCTTCCGCTCACCTGGAGAAGAAATAGTAGTTGTCGGAGATCTGCTGCCTGCAGCGGCGGGTATCATCCTGGGCGTGATACTAATCGGTGAAGCCTTCCGGCAGCACCCGAAAGAAGGCGAAAAGCAGGAGAAACTGGGGAAATCCGTGGAGAAGGTCACCAAGAGGATCGCGTCCTATCGGATTCCCGTAGGCATCGCCGGAGCTGTGATCGGGCTGGTTCATTTCCTGTTTCCCGGCGTCTTGTTCCTGTAGAGTCTTCGAAGGCATATCGTCATGTTTCGTGTAATTTTGAGCATTGTCCTGCTCGTTATCCTGGTCGTTCTGATCGTTTTGAACCTGGGCTACACCACCTCCTTCAATCTGTTCGGTTGGAAGTTCGAGGAGCTGCCCGTGACCGCGGTTGCGCTGGTGGCCTTTGCCGTAGGGGTGCTGTACTCCTTTGCCTACTACCTGGGGCGCTACTTCTCTAAAATCAGCAAGAGCAAGTTTCGCAAGCGGGGCGAGCAGGTCAAGGCCCGGGAGCTGGAGCTGAAGGAGAAGGAGAGAGATCTGGTCGAGCAGGCCGAAGATATCGAAGAGCCGCAAGGCCAGCTTCAGACCAACGCCGGCGACTCCGAGGGTAGTTTCCCCAAAGCCCCGGCTGCCAAGGCCAAGCGTAGCCGGAAAAAACGAGGGAAATAGGGAACCCAGTCATGTCGGACACGGAAAACCTTCTCATCGCCTTGAGCGAGTTCATAGCGGAGAGGAAAGAGGGCATCCTCTCGGGGGTGTACGAGATCGAGATATCCAACGTGGAGGACGGTGACCTGCTGCAGCTGGCCTCCTTCGGCATCAGCGTATCCGGAGAGGGAAAGTTCAAGATCAATATCGATCTGGGCTACAAAAAAGCAGAAGACAACTAACCCAACTACCGCTCCTGTGACAGGAGGAAGCTCATGGAAAAAGTACGGATCGGTATCGTCGGCTCCAGGTTTGCCGCGGATTTCCACTGCGACTCCTACAGCCGCAACGAGCACGCCCAGCTGGCTGCCGTGGCCGCTATCGACAATCTGGAGGCGATCTCCTCCAAGTGGAATATTCCCCACACCTATGAAAACTACGAGAAGATGTTCGAGCGGGATGATATCCAGCTGGTCTCCGTATGTGTCCCGAACTCCCTCCATCACCAGGTGGTGCTGGCCGCGGCCAGGGCCGGCAAGAACGTGGTTTGCGAGAAGCCCCTGGCTACCACTGCCAAAGCAGCTCGGGAGATGATCCGGGCCTGCGCGGACAACGGGGTCAAGCTGATGTACGCGGAGGACTGGTGCTTCGCCCCTGCCTTGAAGCGGGTGGACGCGCTGGTTGCCGAGGGGGGGATCGGGCGGCCGCTGTACGTGAAGGCCAAGGAGTGCCACCACGGCTCCCACTCCCAGTTCGCCAAGAAGCGGGCCACCTGCGGGGGCGGCAGCTTCATCCACCTGGCGATCCACCCTATCGGATACCTGCTCTACCTCCTCGGCAGGGGCGACAATCCCGTGGTCGAGGTTACCGGGAGGATGAACGGGGGACTGGAGGGCAACTTCGTGCACCACGACTTCGAGGGCGAGGATTTCGGCGTGGGCATCCTGCGCTTCCAAAACGGCGAGTTCGGCCTGGTGGAGGGCAATTACGTCACGGTCGGGGGCATGGACGACAAGGTTGAGATCTACGGGAGCGCGGGGGTGCTCAAGGTTGATCTGACCTTCGGCAGCCCGATCCAGTGCTACTCCCGGCCGGGTATCTCCTACTCGATCGAGAAGACCGACCACAACCTCGGCTGGACCAAACCCGCGGTTGATGAGTTCTACAATCTTGGCTACGTGGAGGAGCTGCGCTACTTCGTGGATTGTGTCCGCAACGACGAGCAGCCCTTCTACGGGGTCAACGGTCCGTCCGGTCTGGCCTGCATCGAGCTGGTCGAGGCCTTCTACCTGTCGAACGAAACAGGCCAAACCGTCCGGGGCAGCTGGATCTAGTCTCCCTCGGCTATTCTTCGGCTTCCCTGCGGCAGGCCGTACCCGTACCGGAAGAGCTCCCCCGCCGTCACCCTAATACGACTTGAGGATCGTATCGGCGTTTTTCCCGTATTCGACGAGGTCGCTCTCCCAGACCGTACCTTCCCCCTTCTGGCTGATCAGATACTTGACCACGCCGCCGGGGACTTGGGGCGCCAGCCAGAACTCCGACTGACCCTCGCCTGTGGCGGCCATGAACACCACGTGGTCGGATTGGAAAGTCCCGGCCGGTACCGTGACCTTCTCTTTGCCCACCGTGGCGCCCTGCACGCTCTCTTTGGTCAGCTCCGCCGGGGCCATGTACACAGCCTGCCCGCTGACCGGCACTTCGCCTTCGTTGCCGTCGGCGTCCCGGGCCCGCATGCGCACCATCTGACCGCCGTCCGGATCGATCAGGGCTTCCCAGATCCACGAGCCCTCCGAGTCCTCCCAGGAGACCCGCCACCACTGCTTGCCGTCTTCCTGTTCTTTCAGATAGGCCCGTTCCATGACGATGGGAGCGTCTCCCTCCATGGTCCACTTGAACTTCGTGTACTCACCGGGTTTGTAGCCCTGCTGGCCGGCCCACAGGCCTCCGGCGGAAAAGGCGTAGTTGAAGGCCATCTGGGCCTGCATGACCATGAACTGATTCCACTGGGGACCCATGGGCGGCGCCTTGGCCTGGCTCGGCTGGGTCTGCGGGGCGACCTCCTGCTCCACGCCCTTGGAGACACCCTTGTTTACGCCGCTGCGGATCCCCCCCATCACTGCATTCCCCAGCGAACAGCCGGACAGCAGAACCGCCAGGATCAGGACGCCTCCGATAATCCAACCTTCAACTGCATGTTTTTTCATCTGTTCCTCCTTTAGTGAGAGCTTCTTGGTTGTGTTGCCCACCATTGTTGATCCCACTTGTCGAGGCTGTCAAGAAGATATCCAATCTAGAAAATGGTCCCACCTCGAAAAGCAACGGTGCGGTTAAGCGGAAGGAGCCGTGCGCTCCACTCCGGGGGGCTAGGCAGAGAGAATTCGCACCTTCCCGGTATCGGCGGGCGTATCCGCCCGACAAGCGGAATCTAAGCAAACGGCAGGTATACCGGTACTGGTAGATTCCTCGATTCCGGATTGGAGTTCGAGGCGAAGTGCTGGTAGACGTGCAGGTTTTCGATGCTCTCACACTCAAGCCGAAAGGCTTCGGCTGCTCCGGCTGCAACGAAGAACTCGTCTCCTCCCAAGGCATCCCGAGTGGGAAACATCGAGGCTGATTCCACGGCAAGCGGTTCCTTGCCCTGGACCTGCACCCGCCCGTGGCCGCTGAGCACGATCGCCCCGAAGGCCTGCTTCTCCTGCAGCCGAAGAGCGCAGCCGCTCTGCACGACGGTCTTCTTGGCGCTGTAGAGATCCACGTTTATCGCTTCACTGGCCCGGCCGGTCCGGTAGATCACCCAGCTCTGACCGCCTTCCTCGGAATGAAAAATCTCCACGGGAGGTCGGAAGTACTCTTTGCGGAAGTTGTCCCCGTTGCCGGAGTTCCTGCAGTGCAGCATGGAGAGGATATAGCGGCAGACGGCCTCCAGCCCGTCTTTCTTCACCGTAACCGGCAGGTCTCTGTCTAAAAGATCCGCCGGCATGACCATATCGTTCACCCGGGACTCGGGGATACAGGTTACATCCGAGGCCACCTGGAGCTCGTAGGTGGTCAACGATCCGGGGGCGTGGAGGGTGCAGGGGGGCATGCACCATCCGGTTCCGGGGATCAGGTTGATCGTATTGCCCAGATCGGTCAGCCGGTTATCTCCCCTGAAGTAGTGGCCCAGGTAGCACAGGATCTGTTCGTCGCTGAAGGTCGGATCCACTCCGAAGGGGGAGGCGGGGTAGGCGTTGCGGCTCATGTTCAACTCTTCGGGGAAGTAATAGGATTCGGGCTTTCCGGTCAACCCTTCCGCGCAGTGATCGTCGCAGGGGTGGAGGTGATTGGGAATCCTATGCCAATTATCGAAGAACTTGGGCAGCACGTTCCAAACCCGGTCGTTTCCCAACAGGAGCTCAGCGCATACCTCCAGGGCCTCCTTCAATTGAATCCTCGCCTCCCCGATGATCAGGTAGCTCAACCCGTGATCTTCCGGACACACTTTGTTGTACACCCCGTTGTCCGCGTAGGTGATCGAGGACAGCCAGCGTTCGTTCACGGCTACCTCCTGACTCATGTAGTCATCCAGGAGCTTGATCCGCCGTCCCGGGATGATAATGCCGGGACGTCCCACCCAGGTGGGGGCCAGGTGAAAAATCCCCCCGGTGCGGTCGAACTCCGCTTCAATGACAGAGCGGATTTTTGCCGGCTTGGTCAGTCGTTTCAGTTCAGAGATCTTGCTCATAGCTTCGTAGCGTCTCCCCATTTATAGATTGATTGTACCTATTCCAGATTGGCATGGTGCTGCCAAAGGGCCGAAAGATCGGTGATCCCTTTCCTCTTCATGATCATTAGGGCTACCGCATCCGCCAAAATGTACAGCGCCTGTTCGAACAGACTGGTCATGATCTGCTGTGAAGAGATCTCACCGCTTCTGTTCAGCCGGGTCCGGACCGGAAGGTGCAGGAATACATCGGTCAGGGGGCGAAGAGAGCTGTTCGGATTGCTGCCGATATGGGCGACCCGGGCGCCGTGTTTTTTCGCTACTCCGGCTATAGCCACGGGAACCACGGATTCTCCCGAACCGGAGCCCACCACCAGCAGATCCCGCCCGCTGATAGCCGGCTCGGACAGGTCGCCTACAAACCAGGCCTGAACACCCAGGTGATTCAACCGTTTGACCATGGCCTGTAGTGTTAGGGCGACCCGGCCCACGCCTGTAAAGAACACCTGTTGTGCGGCCAGCAATTCCTCGACGAATGCCTGCACCTGCTTTTCATCCACCTTTGCGAGGGCGCTGCGGATTTCCTCCAGGATGAGGGTCCAGTTCTGTTGGAAATCATCGGCCATCTTCATTCCGCCACCCAATCGCGCCAGTATTCCACCGATGCCCGCAGGTTGTCCAGGTAGCTGTTTTCCTGGGGATAATAAGCCGGTACCCGCAGCTCGAAGGCCAGAAGGATCTCCTCCGATCCGGATTTCTCGATCGCCTGCACGACTTCCTTCCCGCGGATGATGCCACGGCGGTTGTTCTCCCGGGTGAACGGCCAGTGCCTGCTGGCTTCCAGATCGGTCTGCTGGCAGTCGATCACGTCACAGCGGCTGCCGTAGCGGCGGATCCAGGCCAGGTGATCCGCCTCCTCCGGGGTCCCGCCCCGGTAGCGGTGTCCCATGTCGAGGCAGATACGCATCGGGATGGCCATGTCCGCGCAGCGCTCGAGCACGGCGTCGTTTTCCTGAAAAGTGGCACAGCTCTCCCGGGGCACGCTGGTGGCTTCAAAGGTCAGGGCCTGCAAGCCCTGCTCGGATCCATACTCGGCCAGGCGATGATAGGCTTGGATTGCATCCTCGAAGATTTGGCCGCGTATCTGCGGATCTTCATGGCAGCGGACCGTTAAGATGGCAAAACAGGTGCCGAAACTCTTGCCCCCCAGGTAGGCGGTTTGGCGGATCGCCCTGCGGAAGAAGGTCTCCGCCTCACGACGGCAATCCGGATCGGGGTGCCCCAAATAGTGCCGGTGCCCGTGATGTCCCCCGAAGCTGCAGAGGATCCGTACGCCGTTGACATCGCAGGCCTCCAGGGTCCGGTCGCAGAGCCTTCGCTGCAGGTCCCAGGACCAGCTGGGATCAATGAGGTCGATGTTGAACATCACCTGACCGATCCCCAGCTCCCGGCAGATGCGGGTCCACTGTTCAGGCTCGTCGTAGCGGTTGGTGAAGCAGTTGCAGTTGAATCCCAGTGCGATTTTGGCCATCCCTGTTTACCACCTCGTCTATGCGGAATCCGTCTCAGGAGTCTCCACGGGCGGGAAACTCCACCACCACCTTGATGCCCCGCCTGCTCTCGGCCACTTCGAAGGCTTCCACTATTTTGTCGATCGGGAAGACGTGGGTAATCAACCTGTCCGCGTCGATCGTTCGCTCTGCCAGCAGCCGCAGCGCCTCCCCGCTGTCCTCGGGCAGGGAGGATGAGGCCCCGCCTAGGGAAAACTCCTTGTAGTGAAGGGCGTTGGAATCCAAGGTGATCGTATTGGCTCCTTCGGGCAGCCCGCCGAAGAAGTTGATCCGGCCCCTGGCGGCGACCAGGCGGGTAGCCAGCTCCTGGGCTTCCGCCGAAGGTGCGCACACGTAGATCACATCCGCCCCTTCTCCCCTGGTCTCTTCCCGGACGGCCCCTTCCAGATCTTCCACCGACGAGGGGATGATCCGGTCGATGGCAAAACGCTCCGCCGCCAGCTCCAGGCGGGGTCGGCTGCGCTGGGTCAGGATCACCTTGCCGGCGCCCCGCATGCGGGCCAGCTGAGAGTGGATGATCCCGGCGGGTCCGGCCCCGATGATCAGGACCACGTCCCCCTCCCGCACCGGGCTGTTTCGCTGTCCATTGAGGCAGCAGGCGATGATCTCCGACATCGAGGCCTGGCGGAAGCTCAAGCTTTGGGGAATCGGATTAACGAAGCCAAGGCGGAAGATATTCTCCGGAACGGCGAAGTACTCCTCGAAACCTCCGTTGACCTTGTAGCCGAGGGAGGGGAAGGGGTTGAGGCAGACATTGGGTTGTCCTGCCCGGCACATGCGGCATTCACCGCAGCCGTGCCCGGGGGCTACACAGACCCGATCCCCCTCCCGGACACCTTTTATGCCTGAGGCCACGGCCTCCACAATACCGGCGATCTCATGTCCGACCACCACCGGGTACTCCGCGCGGTGATCTCCCTTGCGGTAGATGCGTAGGTCCGTCCCGCAGATGGCACAGGCCTGCACCTTGACCCGGATCGAACCGGCGGGCACCTCCGGAATCGATATGTCTTCCAGTCTCAGGTCGCCCTTGGCGTGAATCATGGCTGCTTTCATATTCTCACCATTACTTTGCTGAAGTACATGTCTCCGGCGATCATGTGCCGGATCGTCTCCGGCGCGTCCTCCAGACCGATCTCGCGACTGATCAGTTTTGCGGCCGGAAAGCTGCCGCGGCGCAGCCGATCCCGCACAAAGTCCTCTTCACCGTTGAGGTTATATCCCCAGCAGCCCTGAAGGGCGATCTCCTTGCGCATCAATCGCTCGAAGCTGGACAGGGGTATCACCGTGTCTTTGGTGTCTCTGCCGACCACTGTGATCCGGCCCGAGCTTCTGACAATCTCTATGGCTGAGAGCAGGGCCGCCGAAGAACCCGCTGCTTCGAAAGCGGCATCGAAGCCGCTCTCTGTCGCTGAGGCCGCGCCGCCATCCGACTTTGTCGTGACTCCGAGTCCCCGGGCATCGATTGCTTCCTCGAGCCCGACCGAGCGCGCGGTTTCCAGGCTCTGCGGCCGTATATCGGCAATCGCGACGCGTTTGGCCCCGAACACTCCGAGCCAGAGCGCAATGAGGATACCGATCGTACCGGCCCCGTACACGATTGCATCCTGCCCCGGCCGGAAGGCGGAGCGGCGCAGCACGTGCAGGGCCACGGCGATGGGTTCGATAAAGGCGCCGATGCGCAGGTCCAGCTTTTCCGGCAGGGGGAAAAGATTGTTCTCCGGTACCAGGCAGTACTCGGCAAAACCCCCATCGTTGCGGGAACCGAGGAACTGATAGCTGCTGCAGTGAAACGGCTGGCCGGTTGCGCAGCCTGCACAGCTGCCGCAGGGGATGATCGGCAGAACCGCTACCGCTTGTCCCGCTTCAAACCTTGTCGAGCCCGGCGCCGGCGTATCGACCACCCCGGAAAACTCGTGGCCAAGAATCATGGGGTGATGATACGATCCGGTGACGGCGAAGCGGGGCAGGTCGGATCCGCAGATGCCGGCGTAGTGAACTCTGATCCGTGCCCACCCCGCTTGAACCTGGGGATCCGGCCAATCGTCCTCCACCCGGTAGTCGCCGGGACCGTAGAGGACCAGAGCCTTCAAGAAACACCCTTGGCTGATATGAGCGGGATGTGAACCAGATGGATTATCGTTTTTTGTTGTGCGACTGGTTCTAGCTCCAGTCGGTCGAGTGAGTCGTCGGAGACCAGAACATCGACATCCTCCCAATCGCAGAGCTTGATCACCCCACGTTTGCCGAACTTGGTGGAATCGGCCAGAAGGAAGCATTTGTGGGCCTGGCGGATCATCAACTGCTTTACCTGGCTGCCGGTCATGACTGCATTGCTGATGTAGTCTGTGGAGAATCCTTTTGCCGAGAAGAAACAGCAATCCACCATAACCTTGCGGGCGTTGTCAACGCTGAGGATGCCGTCGAAGGTGTTCCCATCCTTGTCCAAAACACCACCGAGCACGAGGAGCTCGATGTTCCTTTTCTTGTTCAGTTCCAGAAGCACGTACAGGCTGTCCGTTACCACGAGAAAACTCTTGTCGGTGGCTGCGAGCAGTTTGGCCAACTCCCCGCAGGTGGTGCTTCCATCAATATAGATGGATTCTCCCCCACTCAGGAACTCCATGGCACGGCTGGCGATGGCCTGTTTCCGTTCCAGCTCCTCCACCTGCCGGGAGAGAAAAGACGTATCCTCGTATTGCTCCTCGATTGCTACAGCGCCGCCGTGCACTCGTCTGAGGAGGCCTTCTTCGGCCATCATTTTGATGTCCCTGCGCACGGTCATGTCGCTGACGCCGAGGGTGGATTTCAATTCAGCGATCGAAACGGTTCCTCTTTGCCCGAGGAGATCAAAAATGACGCGTTTTCTCGTTTCGTACATAGACAATCACCGGCTCCCGGAAATTTTTGTCTCATAATAGGCAAAAAGTCAACCATATATTTGTTGGAAATTGTATGATTTTGTTAATTTGTGCTTGACTCGGATTTGGAATCCGTGATCCTCTTGGATACCCCAATTGAATTTTAGCTATAAAGTGAGTAGTTTGGATTCGTCGCCTATGACCGGTACGATCTTCAACATCCAGCGTTTCTCGATTCACGACGGACCCGGCATTAGAACGACCGTGTTCCTCAAAGGATGCTCATTGCGCTGTTTCTGGTGCCACAATCCCGAGGGAATCGGGCGGCAGCGGGAGCTGCAGGTGTATCCCGAGCTCTGCATTCGCTGCGGGGCCTGCGTGGAGATCTGTCCGGTTCACGCCCATTCCATCGTTGACGGGCAGAAGCGCTTCGAGCGCAGCCTCTGCACAATCCATGGTGCCTGTGTCGAGAACTGCTTCACCAATGCCCTTGTGATGGTGGGGGAGCAGATGACGGTGGAGCAGGTCATGGAGGAGATCCTTCGAGATTCTGCCTTCTACAGGAACTCCGGCGGCGGGGTGACTCTCTCCGGGGGCGAGCCTCTGATGCAGCTGGAATTCAGCAGAGCGATCCTGGAAGCCTGCCGGCAGGCGGGAATACACACCGCCATAGAAACCTCCGGCCATGCATCCTGGGACGACTTCGCCTCCCTCCTCCCGCTTCTGGACCTGGTAATGATGGATTTGAAGCACCTGGACGGCCAGAAGCATCGGCAAACCACCGGAGTGAACAACAAGCTGATCCTGGCCAACGCCCGCCGCCTGGCGGAAACGGACACGCCGATCATCTTCCGCCTCCCGGTCATCCCCACGGTCAACGACACTCCGGAGGAGGTGGAGGCGATTGCCCGTTTCGTTCGGGAGTTGAAGGAGCTGAGATGGGGGAAACAAGCGGTCAAACCGGGACGGGGCAACTCCCGGGATTCGGCCGAGATCGCCCTGGAGCTCCTGGCCTTCCATCCTCTGGCAGGAGATAAGTACAGGAGTTTGGGGATGGACAACCCGGCGGCGGATCTGGAGCCGCTGCCGCGGGGGCAAATTGAAAGATTTCGAAATATAGTAGATTCCATATTCTTAAAATCCCGACGAATATAGTATATTACAGTGATTGGGCTATATATTTGCGGAGAAAAGCAATGACAACGCAGCTGAAAGAAAAAACTCTAAGCTATCAAAAGCGGCTTGAGCATCTCAGAGAAGCCAAGCTTGCTCACACTCGGACCAAGCAGCAGATCATCGGTGCCATGGACTATGATGACTGGGCGGTGATCCCTCCCCCCGAGGAGTTGAGGGATGTTGTCTCCCTGATCGGTCCTTCCGGTGAACCGATCACTGATATCCTGATCAAGGGGCTGGAGCTGGAGTCGAATCATGAGAGCGGCGGCTACTTCGGGCCGGCCATCGTGGGACGCAACTACCGTCGTCTGCTCGAGTCTCATCCGGTGTACATCGATCCTTACGGATCCCTGGCCGGCGGGTACATGATGAACTTCTTCTCCACCCGCCAGCCCCATTGGAATCCCGAGCTGCGCTACGATCACCTGGTGCCGGAGCAGGAGAAGTACGGCCTGGTGACCGGGATCGGCGGGGTTCAGCACCTGGCCCAGGATCTTTCCATCGGTCTGGATCTGGGCTGGAGGGGACTGCTGGAGAAGATCGGACGATACAGAACGATCAACGGTTCGGACAAGAAGGGATTCTACGACGGGCTGGAAGACGTGGTTCTGGGGATGCAGAATCTGATCGGCCGGCATGTCGAAGAAGCCCGACGCCTGGTCGAGGTACAGGGAAGCGAGCAGCTGAAGCGGAATATGCTCGAGATGGCACAGATCAACGAGTGGCTGATCGACAGTCCGCCCCGAACCTTCCGGGAGGCTTGCCAGTGGATCCTCTGGTACCAGATGGCGGCCCGGATGTACGACAACAGCGGTTCCCTGGGCCGCCTGGATCTGTACCTCTATCCCTATTACAAGAAGGATGTGGAGGAAGGCCGGCTCACGGAGGATGAGGCGGTCTTCCTCATCGCCCAGAACCTGCTGCGGGTCAGCGACTACATCCAGCTGGGTGGTTATGACGAGCAGAGCAGGGACAACAGCAACCCCGTTTCCTATCTCGTGTTGGAAGCGGTGCACCAGCTGAAGATCCCCGCCAATGTGGCCGTGGCCGTGGGCAAGGGCATCGATCGGGGGCTGCTGAAGCGCGGTGTGGAGATCCTGTTCGAGGACAAGCTCGGTATTCCCAAATTCCTGGGGCTGGATTCCCTGTATCGGGACTATACCAAGAACGGTTATTCCCTCCAGGAGGCGAGAAAGCGGATCTACAACGGCTGTCACTGGTTCGCTGTTCCCGGCCGGGAATACGGCATGAACGATCTGATCAAGCTGAACTTCGCCAGGGTTTTCGACGTGGCCCTGCGGGAGATGCTGGCCGATTCCACGATTCAGCCCGGCGTGGAAGAGTTGTGGGATCGTTTCGAGAAGCACCTGAGGCGGGCCGTGGAGGTGTTGGCCGAAGGTCTGGACTTTCACCTGGAGCACATGCACAGGGTGTTCCCCGAGCTGGTCCTTGACCTGCTGTGCTACGGGACGATGGAGAAGGGCATGGACGTCTCCCAACCCGGGGCGCTCGAATATGTGAACCTCTGCATAGACGGCACAGCCCTGGCTACCACGGCGGACTCCTTCGCCGCGCTGGAGCAGCGTATAGAGGAGGAGAGGCGGCTGTCCTGGCAGGAGCTCCTTCAACACCTGGACAGCAACTGGTCGGCTGCTGATGGGGCGAAGGTAAGGGCCATGATGAAGAACGTTCCCCACTACGGATACGGCGGCTCCAAAGGGGATGAATACGCCCTACGGATCGTCCGGAGCTTCGCCGGCATCGTGTCGGAGAAACCGACCCCCAAGGGCCACAAGATGATCCCGGGACTGTTTTCCTGGGCCAGCACCATTTCCATGGGCAAGCACCTGGGCGCCACACCCAACGGACGCAGAGCGGGAGAGCCTATCTCCTTCGGATCGAATCCGGATCCGGGCTTCCGCAAGGATGGTGCACTGACTGCCTTAGCCGAGGCGGTGGCCGCGGTCCAACCGGGTTGGGGAAATCCAGCCCCGCTTCAAATCGAGGTGGATCCCGGCTTCTCCAAAGAGGAGGGCGGGGTGGAGAAGATGTGCACTCTCCTGGAGACCCACTTCGAGTTGGGGGGCACGGAGATCAACATCAACATCCTGGACAAACAGAAGGTGTTGGAAGCCCACAAGGACCCGTCGAAGTATCCCGATCTGGTGGTACGGGTGACCGGTTTCAGCGCCTACTTTGCCAGCCTCTCCCCGGAGATGCGCGAGGTAGTGGTGCGACGCATCGTCAGCAGCTGATCGATCCCGTTATCTCTGATACTCTCCTGAAACATGGTTGTATTGGGTCTGGATATAGGAACCACCTCGACAAAGGGAATCGCTTTCAACGAGCAGGGTGAGGCTCTGGCTGCCGCCCAGCGGGAATATGACCTGCTTCGCCCCAAACCGGGCTACTACGAGCTCGACTCCCGCCGGATGCTCGGATCGATTCGCGAGGTGATCCGGGATGTTGCCGGACAGGTGGGAAAGGGCAGGATAGGCGGGATTGCCTCTTCCGCCCTGGGGGAGGCGGTGTTGCCGGTGGATCGGAAGGGCAACCCGCTGTCCAACACCATAGTGGCTCTGGACCACAGGGCTGTGGAGCAGGCACAGACTCTGGCCGAATCGATCGATCCGGCGGAGTTTTTCAGGCTTACCGGACAGAGCCTCCATCCAATCGCCTCGATCTTCAAGATCCTCTGGTGGCGGGATCGGGAACCCCGGGTTTTCGAACAGGCAAGTAAATTTCTCTGTTGGAACGACATGCTGGCCTTGACCCTGGGGATAGAGCCCGCGATCTCCGCATCTCTGGCGGCCAGGACCGGTCTGTACGATCTCCAGCAGGGCGGCTGGTCCAGGCGCCTGCTGGAGATCGCGCGGCTGCGGGAAGATCAGCTGGCCCGAATCGTGGCTCCCGGGGAGGTAGTTGACACCGTGGCCAGGATTCCGGCGGAAGATCTGGGGTTGGCCGGGGACTGTGTCTATGTATCCGGGGGTTGGGATCAGGTCTGTGCCGCATTGGGGTCAGGGGCGGTAGCTGAGGGGATCGTCGTGAACTCCATGGGCAGCACCGACAGCCTCAATGCCTCCTACGGCGCTACAAATACCTCCGAAGCGATGCTGGAGTGCCACTTCACCTGTACCCCCGCCGCCGTACCCGGCCTGTACTGTACCAACGCTTTCTCCCTGAGCGGGGGGAACCTGATGGCATGGTTTCGGGATCATCTGGACCGCGAGCGGGCTGAGAGCCTGGCGGCGGAAGGGGGCGGCTACTTTCCGCAAATGGTTGCAGAAGCCCTGGAGAGTCGAAATCCCGCCCTGGTTCTGGCCCACTTCACCGGCAGCGGTACGCCCTCTATGGACCCGGAGTCCCGGGGTGCGCTGCTCGGCCTGTCGCTGGCTACCGAAAAGAGGGATATCGCCCTGGGCATTTTGGAGGGGATCGCCCTGGAGATGGCCCTCAACCTCGAGGCCCTAAAGCGGGCCGGAATCCCCCTGCGGGTGATCCACGTCGGCAGCGGCGGGGCCCGCAGCCCCGAACTGGTGCAGATGAGGGCCGATGTCTTCAACCTGCCGGTAACTCCCCTGGATGTGGAAGAGGCCGGCTGCCTGGCCTGCGGCATGCTGGCACTCGGTGCTCTGGATCCGTCCCGCAGCGTCCAGGAGCTGGTCCGCTGTTGGGTAAAAACAGGGGAGCCCGTGATACCCCGGCCGCAACAGGCTGAACATTACGCCCGCAAGCGGGAGATCTACAAGCGCCTGTATCCTGCACTACGGGATCTCAACAGCGCGGCGAGTGAATTCCAGGGATCCTGATTGTATTCCAGGCAATAGATCCCCCTATCCCCTGAAGCGGCGCACCTTTTCCACGAAATAGCGGTAATCCTCCAGGCCGATCTGCGGCGGCACCCAGTGGTCCAGGGCGGCGCAATAGCCTCCCCTCCTGGCCATGAGCGGCAGCACGCGCTCCAGCTCGGCGTCGATCGCCTGCCTGCCTTTGGCGATTTCGGTCTTGTCGATGCCTCCAAGGATCTGCAGGCCGGGAAAATCTTCGCCGATCCGCACCACGTTCATGCCGGCGCGAACCTCGAAGGGCAGAATCCCCGTGACCCCCGCCTCCAGCCAGAGCGGTAAGAGGGCGGTCACGTCCCCGTCGCTGTCTACGATGATGTTCTGTATCCCCAAGCCGCGTAGAAAAGAAGTGAGCTTCTGATAGGCGGGGAGCAGGAACTCCCGGAACATCTGCGGTGAAAGCAGGGGGCCATTGCGGTAGCACATGTCCTCCCAGAGGAAGGCGAAATCGGGGGCGGTTTCCTTTATCGCCCGTTCGTAGACCTCGATATAGAAATTCACCCGCTCCAGGACCATCCTCCGGATCAGCTGCGGGTCGTCGTACAGGGTGTAGAGAAAGGTCTCCAGACCCATCAGCTCCCGGGGGTAGGCGAAAAAGCCGTCCATGTGGGTGCATACCACCGTATGTTCCTGCTCCCTCATTGCGCGGGCCAGCTCGGGCCAATCGCCGGGATAGCGTTTTTGGGTCTTGGCCGCCAAACGCTCCCGCAGCTTTTCGTAGTCTTCTCGTTTTTTGACGGGATAGTCCAGAAACTGAGGAATTGTACGATTCTCCTTGTTGATCCGCACCAGCACTCCCCTCTCATTCCGTTCCAGGCGAAAGTGCTCGTCCTCTTCGAGCACCTTGCAGGTGAATTGGGGAAGGAAGTACTGGTTGGGCAACAGGTAGCCGAAGCGGATCACCCCGAGATGCTCGAACAGATCCTCTCCGTCGCTCAGGTTGTCGAAGGCCGGATAGACGACCCGCCCGGGAAGCCCCTCCCCCTGCCAGCGAGTGTAGGTCTCCTCCCAGAATCCCCACTCCACGTGGCAGAGCCTGTCCATAGGCTCGAAGGCCAGGGCGGCCCGGAAGCGCTCCCGGTTGGTCATTTCCTGCTCACATCTCGACGATCAGGGCTTCGTGGATCTCTGAAACCATAATATCCACCTGCCTTCCTTCCACCTTCAGCTCGGTGGAGGGGCTCCAGGCTTTGACGGATTTCGGGGCCGCCGGCAGCTCGATCCGGGCCCGATACAGCAGCGCTTCCTCCATGGTTGGGCCGGGGCGTACCGGCCGGTCGTCCATCTGCGACCCGCGGGTGAAGATCTCCTTGAGGGGGTTGTAGCTGATCAGGTGGATGATCAGGCGGCTTTCCGGTTGCGTTTTGCCCGTGACCAGGGAGACAGGGGGAGTCTTGGAATCGGGATCGCCGCCGTCGCTGCCGGTGATGCCCCTGCGCTGCTCGTTCACCACCACTTCCACGTTGAGCGGAGCATCCACCGTCAGCGGGGGTGGGGCTTCGGCCGTGACCAGGTTGGCCAGGAGCTTGCGCTGTGCTGCCAGGGTGTATAGGTCCGCGTAAGCGGCGCAGACCCGCGAGGGGGTGTACAGGGAGTGACCCTTGCCGAAGTCGTTGACAATGACCGCGGGACCGGCCTGCCGCCACGGCGGGGTCAGGTGATGAGAGAAAGTCTGATAGGGGGGTAGGGGATCGTGGAAGCTGAGGTGCAGATTCCCGAGGGGCTTGCCCGTGGTCGGCTCTACGATGTTGCCCGGGAAATTGCAGAGGATGTACTCCTTCGCCTCGAGCCCGGAGCCGACCTTCCCGTCTTCCACCCTGAGGTAATGGTTGCGGGTCTCGGTCTTTCCCGTGTAGGTTGCTCCAAGAACATCGGCCAATGCCAGCTCCCGGCGCTGCCGTCCGGCTTCATCGTGCAGGGCCGTGTCTCCAGTGGAAACCAACACTCCTCCCTCGGCCACGTAGCGGCGGAACATCTCGGCTTCCGCATCGCTCATAGCCGCCACGTTGGCCAGGACCACCACCGGATACACCCTCATTTTTTCGAAGGTACAGTTTTCCTCGTGCAAAACGTTGACGGGCAGGTGGCTCTCCACCAGCGCCCTGAAGGCGCCGCCCGCCGAAAGGAGGTACTTGGGCAGATCCCCCCGCGCGTAGAAATCGCGGCTGGAAACGGAGTAGTACAGGGCGGCGAACTTCAGCGGCGTTCCGCCCCAGAGCTCTCCCTTTTCCTCGATCTCACGGTACACAGGTGCCAGGCGGTCGTATACCAGGGGATCCACGCTCCCATCGTGAAGGTTCTGATCCACAACCATGACCTTGCAGCCGTGGGATAGGGCCGTGGTCAGCTCCCACTTGAGGCCGGCCTCCTTCTTCACCGTGTAGTCCCAAAGTCCATTGAAACGGGAGGTGACGATCTCGGCCGGTCGATCCGGAATCAGGTCTTTTAGGAAACGGGCTTCGAAGCTGGTGTAGTGCACCCCGAAAGCCGCCGGATAGGATTCCCCCGAACCCTGTGGGTTGAAGGTGGTGTGCATGATCGGTTTCTGGCCCGCCCGCCAGTCGAAGCCCGGTGAACCGTGATAGTTGAAGTCCATGGGCAGATCCGGTTTGACTGAGTGAACCGCCGCCCGTACGTCCGACACGAAGGAGAGGATCGTCTCATTGCGGAACCGGAGGAACTGCCTCCAGGTTTCGTCCCAGGTGGGCTGTTCGGGAATGTGGTGCCCCGTGCGGTTGAAGAACATCTTCCGGCAGGTGTCGCAGTAGCAGGACAGACCGTTGAAGCTGAAGTTGATCATGTCGAAGTGGATGCCGTCGATGTCGTAGGCCGCCACCTCCTTCAGCATCTCCGTGGTGTACCGCCGGTAGGGGGAGTTGAAGCAGATATAGGGCCAGGGATTGGTGACAGCCTGCCCGTCGGGATGGCGCATGCACCACTCGGGATGGTTTACGGAGACATGCACATCCCAGACCAGGCTGAAGTAGGCCGGAATGGTCAGGGAGGCCTTCCGGCAGGCCAGGATCATCTCGGCCAGGAAATCCCGGTCCTTCATGTTTCGATGACGTTTGCCTACCTGGGTCTTGTAGTAGGCGTTGCCGTAGTGACACTTGGCGAAAAAGTAAAGGGCATCGGCGTTGGCCCTCTTCACGTTGCTGACGATCTGCCCGGCGTCGAATGCGGCCAGGATCTCCGGGCTCCAGTCGGGCATGTGGAAATCCAGATGCAGGCGGCGATAGGTATCCTCGATCCACATAGAAAGTTCCTCCTCTGTGAGTCGACATGCGGCAATCGTGCCGTCGGGCGCTCGGCATTTCGCAGGATCACGCCCATGTAGAACCGCCATCATCATAGTTCACCCATTTCGGCATGACAATATCGAGATGGTCGATTTTGGTTGTTTTTGAAATATAATGTGAATAATGAATTTGGGATTTCAGGACGCCGGGATCGGTTCCCGCAGATCGGGATTGTCCGGTCCGAAGTGTTTCAACATCACCAGCGGCTCCACTTCCGACTCGTTTTCGATACGGATTCCCCGAGCGGCCGCCCGAGCGCCGACGAAGAGCTCGTCATTGGACAGCTGCCCATAGCGGATCAAGGTCGGAGTTCGGCCTTCCACACACCCAGCCGCCCGTGTCCTTGGATCACGATCACCCCGTAGGCGCCGCGGTCATGGACCCGTTGTCGGCGGCCGTGACCGAGCTCAGCCACCGCTCCCCGATTCCGCCTCTTTCGCCCCCCAGTGCGAACAGATCGTCGGGATGAAGCGTCAGTCGCCGACCGGGGATGCAGAAGCTGCGGGGAACCCAATTCGGAGCAAGTCGGAAGATACCCTTTCCCTGCTCAAAAGCCCTTTCAATTTGTGATTTGTTCAACATAAGCGTACCTCCCTGGAAAACCCGGAGCCGGGATTTGCCTTAGAAGCCCGGAGTACCCATTATGCGAGGATCCGTGAACGTACCTTTCTCAATACTCCTCGATGAGTCTTTGGATTGTTCCAGCGATCCGCTCAGGCTGAGGAATATAGGCCTTCTCCGTGATCGGTGAAAACGGAGCCGGAGTATTGGGTGCGGCGATCTGGGTTACCGGGGTGAGCAGACAATCAGGAATCTGTTCGGCGATCTGAACAGCGATCTCCGCCCCCAGTCCGCCCTGTTCGGGTGATTCCTCCACGATCACCACCCGGCCGGTTTTTCTCACCGAGGTTGTGATCAGATCGATGTCCAAAGGCCAGAGGGTGCGGGGACCGGGTCCCGCTCTTTCCAGTACCGTTTCTCCCGCCGCTGGAACCCAGGCCATCCCTACATATCCATGTTCTTGCCGGGCGTGTTCAATTAATCGACTCGGTGGCTGCAAGAGCGCTGCCCAGCGCTATCTCCAATCTGACTATGGATGACCTAAAGAACAACAATCATGCCATATCGACGTTGTCTGCTAAAACGAGAATTGCTGTAGGTCTGATAATTGTATTGACAAATAAAACGAAGTAAGTAATAATGCAAATAAATAATTTAATTCAATTAATTAATAAATTGAATTGGACTTATGGATAATGGTGACGAAACGACAGAAACAGGGAATGAATCTTGAAGATGTTCAGGAAATGAATCGAGCCTTAGTAATCAGGCTCCTTCGAAGAGTGAAACTTTGTTCCCGTGCCGACCTAGCCAAGATGACCGGTCTTAAGAATGCCACAATAACAAATATCATCAACGATCTCATCAGCTGGGGTCTGGTCACTGAAACAGGAATTATTAATGGTCAGAAAGGTCGGAGATCTATCGGCATCACTCTCAACACCAAAGCCTACAAGGTAGTTGGTATCCGGCTCACCAGGAATTATTTCATTGTCGGGCTGTTCGATTTGTTCGGTGCAGAAAACATGGTCCAGCGGGTGCCAATAGACATCTCAGTGGGCTCCGCTTCCGTGATTCGGAAAATTATCGACCATGTCACGCAAGTGCTGGACACATCCCGCCAATTCACGATTCTCGGAATTGGAGCTGCCATTCCTGGTCCATATGTAAGGTCCGAAGGCAAGATTGCCCTCATGACAGAATACCCAGGTTGGGAAATGGTCTCTATCGAAAAAGAACTATCGTCTTCATTCCCTATCCCAGTATTCCTTGAGCATGATGCCAAGGCCGGTGCCCTTGCCGAATGGTGGCTATCCCCTCGTCATATGGAAAACGAAACGATGATCTACGTGGCTGCTGGCCAGGGCATCGGAGCGGGAATTGTAATCGACGGCAGGCTTCTGCGGGGAACCCTGGGGATCGCCGGAGAGATTGGGCATATGAGTATTGACTTTGCTGGGCCCAAATGCGAATGCGGGAACAACGGTTGTCTCGAGCATTACTGTTCCTCAATCGCACTCGTACGAGAAGTGAAGGAAGGACTTATCGATCACCCAGTGAGCATGCTTGCGAAGGACCAATCTTTCCCGGCCATAGTTGAGGCCTTAAAGGGTGGAGACGAGCTGGTTCGCAAAGCGGTGAAAAAGGCAGCATGGTATCTCGGTTTTGGTTTGGTGAGCGTCATCAACGCATTCAATCCCAACACAATTGTGATTGGTGACGAAATGGCCAAACTTGGCGACTTACTTCTTGAGACGGTCCGTAATACCGTTGAAAGACATGTACTTCCCCGTGTGTATCACAACCTTAAGATCGAGCTGAGTTCGTCAACGAACGATCCAGCACTCGTCGGTGTAAGCGCACTCGTGGTAGAGCGTATCTTACACAAACCATCCGCTATTCCGCGATTGCTGGAGGGTTCCGGAAGTTAATAAATGAAAGGAGGTGGAAGAAGAGACAAGAATTTTACAGAAAGATAGTCGAAAAAAAGTGGGAAATCTACCGAAAAATGGAGGAAAATGAAAAACATGCGTAGAAACACACTAATTGTTCTAATTCTCCTTCTGGCAGTTGGCGTTGCAGGTTTTGCAAGTGGCGGCCAAGAAGGAACAGCTAAAATTGAGCTCGAGGTTCTGGTGTGGAAACAAGAAGCCACAGCAACCTATGAGGCATGGGCAAAGGCTTTCAACGTACTGCACCCGAATGTGACTGTAGTCTACAGTGGTGTTGGTAACTACGA
>Ga0315553_10000820_pt1 | contig 26808 bp, 22 predicted proteins | sample SalMarSW160140MG_FD_203099 | JGI IMG/M metagenome (GOLD analysis project Ga0315553, IMG submission 203099) | Salt marsh sediment microbial communities from the Plum Island Ecosystem LTER, Massachusetts, United States - Salt Marsh Sediment SW1601-40 ... | reverse complement strand
TTGTTTTTTCCAGCTTCGTCCAAGATATTCAGCCATAGGAGCTCTCCATTCTCTTGATTTTCTCGACGTTTCTAGTTTCGCCGCTTCTAGTATAGAATATGTTCGGTGTTTCGAAAATGAAATATCGTTGTTTAGTCGCAGTGTTGGTCCTGTTTCTTCTAGGTTTCCCCGTTGGAGCCCAGGGACACGATACGGGGATTCCGAAAGTCGGAGTGATGGTGGGCGCGGTAGTGGATCCGTATATCTTCGGAATCGAGCAGGTCCACGCCGCGGCTGCCGTGCTCCTCGCCTACCAGAAAGGACTTGCCGTTTCTCTCAGACCAATGCTTCTGTTCAGTCCCCGAAGCGTTTACTTCCGGGTTCCCCTTCTGCTCGAGATCCCCCTGTTCGCGAATCGCCGTGTTTCTGAGAACGAATCCGGGCTGACGGTCTGCGCCGTGGGCGGCGGCGGCGTGGGTACGTGGGACGGGCAGACAGCATCCGAACTGAATCCGCTGTTGTCCGGTGGAGTGGAGCTTTCCTTCTGTTCCCTCTTTGTATCAGGCTTCATTACCGCCGTTGTTCGTGAAAACGACCTCGATCTGCTCGCGGACCTGTTCCTGGGTTGTCTCTGGGGATTGTGAGGGCTCGGCCGATCGTCGAATCCCAGTCTAATTTCGGCTCAATCCTTCAGCCAGAGGGATCCGGGATCCCGAAATGCCCGCTTTCCCGCCAGCAGGCTGTAGCTGATGACGGAAAAAAGAACGTAGGCGGCAATGACCACCAGGAACGCCCATAGGTAGAAGGGCCTGCCGGTAAAATACCACCGCCCGGGGAAATTCAGAAACAGGATCAGGGGAATGGCCAGCACGAAGGTGATCCCGGTGCCATACATGTAGTCGGTGGCCACCGGGGTCTTGAAGTCCGGATCCACGACCCGCAGCAGGGCCAATCCCGTGGACAGGGTCCCTGTCAGGCAGCCGTAAAACATGATGGCCCGGGTGAAGCGATTGTCCGTGAACAGCCGGGAAACGGTCCAGAAGATGGTGAGGGTGCTGATGGCAGCACCGGCAATTGCGATCGCCAGGATGGGAATCCAGAAGCGGGTCAGCACCACAATGGTGATAGCCGCTATAGCGGCGGTGACCATGATGTCGATGCAGCCGCCGGCCAGACGGGTCAGGGTGCCGTTGTCCACGGCGTGGTCGATTTTGAAGGCCCGGAAGATCCGTTTGACGAACATGGCGATAACCGCGGCGAAGATGAAGGCGATCCCCCAAAGAGTCTCGGCCAGCTCTATCCCCTGATCTCCGGCGAAGGACAGCAGAAAGGTCAGCAGATGCAGCAACAGGAAGGCCAGCAGGTACACGCCCAGGACCAGCGCCAGATTGAAGGAGAGGGTGTCGATAGCCTCGGTTTCAGTGGTCAGCAGGCTTCCCACGGGCCTTTTTTCCTTGATCGGGAGGATGCCGGTGCGCAGCCGGCGCTTTTCGATTATCCCGGCCAGCTCGGGATCCATCCAGCCGCGCCTGCGGCCGATGGTGATCAGGGCGATTCCCAGGAAGCAGGCCCAGAGGTAGCCGATGGCGGCGAACACCAGGCCCAGATTGCCGCCGTCTTCGAAACCGAGTCCCTTCCAGGAATCACCGATAGAGAAGGCCTGTCCCGGCCCCAGTCCGTAGCCCAGAGGCATCAGTAGACCGAAGCTGGGAAACAGTTTGGGCAGGAAAGTGTAGATGAACAGCAGGGTCAGGCCGAAGCCCACGATCACCTGCAGGGTGTACTGGATGATGATGGTCACCGCGGAGGAGAAGATCCTCCTGCCCGCCCCCTTCATCCCCATCCCCCGAAGGCTCATGGCCACGAAGGAGAGGTTCAGCAGATGGAACACGAGATTCTTCAGCCCCTCGTTGCCCATACCCAACCGGGGGGCGGCGTAGTTGTAGAAGGGAAGGAGGATGAAGCCGGCGATCAGGGCGTTGGGAATGAGGAATTTCTGAAAGAAGCGGACCTTGGAACGGATAAAGGTGGCAATCAGCAGGGCTGCGCAGATCAATCCCAGATCGAGGAAGATAGACCAAGCAAAGTTCATCGGTACACCTCCTGATTCCTGACACTATATCAGCGGGATGCCCCGCTGTCGAGGACGGAAAATGGGGTAATCGGAGGCTGCTTGTTTACATTTGGGACTTTGACCTGCTTGGAAAGCTCGGTTCAGGCTTCTTCGACGTTGGTCTGGTAGATGTTGCCGTCCTTGCCGATCACATCACCTTCGAAGATGTCTTCGTTGGCCTGTTTTTCCATGACGAACTCGTAAGTTTTATAACCACCGGAGAGATTGTAGACCTCGGGAAAACCGTTCTGGCTCAGGATCCTGCAGGCCAGGTAGGCTCGCAGACCTGCGGCGCAGTAGACGATGATCCGTTCCTCCCGGGGTAGCTCCTCCAGGTGGTTCCGCAGGGAGTTCAGGGGAATATTTCTGGCTCCTTCGATCCTGCCGAGCTTGTACTCATCCTTTTCCCGAACATCGAGGATGAAGGAGCGGGAAAGCTCCTCTCCGTCCAGCTCGTGCCAGTGCACGATCCTCACCAGCCCTTCCAGGATATTCTCAGCCACGAAGCCGGCTATGTTCACCGGGTCCTTGGCCGAAGAGAAGGGAGGGGCGTAGGCGTGCTCGATCTCCTGCAGATCGTATACCGTGCCGCCAGCTTTGAGGATCGTGGCGATCGTATCGATCCGTTTATCCACGCCGTCGCAGCCCACGATCTGGGCTCCGAGCAGCCGTCCGTCCTTGGGGCTGAAAACGATCTTCAGGCTGATGGGCTGTGCGTCCGGGTAGTAGCCTGCATGGGAGGCGGAGTGGGTGATCGAAGAGAGGAAGGGGATTCCTGCGGCGCGCAGGGCTTTCTCCGACAAACCGGTAGAGGCCACTGTCAGATCGAAAACCTTGGCGATGGCCGTGGCGATCGAACCGCGATAGGCACGCTTGTTGCCCCGGGCGATGTTGTCCGCCGCGATCCGTCCCTGCTTGTTGGCAGGTCCGGCCAGATAGATGCTCATCGGTTTTCCCAGAAGGGGGTGGGGGAACTCGATGACATCCCCCAGGGCGTATACATCGGGATCCGAGGTCTGCAGGAACTCGTTGACCCTGATCCCGCCGCGCTCACCGATCTCCAAACCGGCCTCCCGGGCAAGAGTGCTCTCGGGACGCACACCCACACCCAGTATCGCCAGATCAACCCGCAGCTGCTTGCCGCCGGACAGGTGTACCACCAGCCGCCCCAACCTCGATTCGAAAGAGGCAACCGCTTCGTTCAGGTAGAACTCGACCTTCTTGGCTTTCAGGTGCTGGTGAACCTCTGCTGCCATCTCGAAGTCCAGGGGCGTCATGACCTGTTCGGCCATCTCCACGATCGTAACCAGGATACCCCGGCGATGGAGGTTCTCCGCCATCTCCAGGCCGATAAATCCCGCACCGACGATCACCGCCCGCCTCACCTTCCGCTTTTCGATGTACTTCTTGATCCGGTCCGTGTCCGGAACATTTCGCACCGTGAAGATCCCGTCCAGATCGACACCAGGGATCGGCGGTTTGACAGGCTCCGCTCCCGGGGAAAGCACCAGCTTGTCGTAGCTCTCCCGGTAGGTTTCTTTTGTTTTCAGGTTGGTGACCGCTACCCGCTTTGCCTTGCGGTCGATCGCGGTGACCTCCGAACGGATCCGCACGTCGATCTTGAAGCGAGCGGCAAAGCCCTTCGGGGTTTGAACGAACAGACGGTCCCGGTCGGCGATCACATCGCCGATGTAGTAGGGCAGACCGCAGTTGGCATAGGAGATGTACTGCCCCCGCTCGAAGAGAACGATTTCCGCCTGCTCATCCATCCTGCGCAGCCTGGCCGCGGTGGTTGCTCCCCCGGCCACTCCGCCGACGATCACGATCTTGGCCACTTGTTTCCTCCGTAGCATCCTGCTGTCGAGTTTCGTCCAAGTGCTAGTATCCATAATTTTTATCCGAAGGTCAAACTGAAGCGGGGACGGAGCCGCAGCCGACACCTGCCGCAGCTATCAGCTGCCGCAATCGGCACCAGCCGCTGCCATCAGCTGCCGTAGCCGACACCTGCCGCGTCCTGAACACCTCGTCGATATCCGGACCGTCCGGTTGACAGATCGGACCCGATAGAACAAGGTGCTTACAGCAGCCTGGAAGAAAAATCAAGCAGGCTGTTGTCGTGAGAGGGAGACGCAGAGGATGAAAAACGAGCACGCTGGGATTTCCAATATTGTCACGCTGGGGATCGGAGGAGTAGGCGGGTACTTCGGGGGACTACTGGCCCGGCACTACCGAGGATCCGGGATAGCCACCACCTTCGTGGCCCGGGGCGCCCACCTTCAGGCGATCCGCGAGAAGGGTCTGCTGCTCAACACCGCCGGACACAGCGGCCTGGTCTGCCGGCCGGATCGAGCCACGGATGCGATCGAGCAGCTGGATGCGCCTGATCTGTGTCTGGTCTGCGTAAAAGGCTACGACTTGGACGAGGTGAGCCGACAGTTGGCACCTTCGCTCCCCGACGGCACGGTGCTCATGCCGCTGCTCAACGGCGTCGACATCCGCCAGCGCATCCGCCGCCATGTGAAATCCGGGATCGTCCTTCCCGCCTGCGTCTACGTGAGCGCCAGCATCGACGAGCCCGGAGTGGTGACCCAGAAAGGCATGGCCGGCCTCCTGATCTGCGGCCGGGATCCGGATCACCCCGAATACGATCCATCCGCGGTGGTGCGGCTTTTCGAGCAGGCCGGCGTATCGGTAAACTATGCAGAGGATGCCTACCCGGCCATCTGGGAGAAATACCTGTTCATTGCCTCCTTCGGCCTGGTAACCGCCTGGGCGGACAAACCCTTCGGTGCCGTGTTGGAGGATGCGCAGCTGCACGGGCTTGTCCGCGCGATAATGGAGGAGATCCGGATGGTTGCGGCGAAGGGAGGGGTCGGCCTGGGTGAGGGGATCATCGAAACCTCTCTCGAGAAGGCTGAGAACTTCCCCTATGAGACCAAAACCTCCTACCAGCGGGATGTGGAGAAAGGCGCGCGCAATGAGGGGGATCTTTTCGGAGGCACGATCGTGCGCCTTGGACGGGAGCTCAGCGTGCCCACTCCGGTTGCCGAGCGGCTGTACCGGGAGATCGAGCAGCGGATGTGAGGATAGACCCGGCGCAGGCCGGGAATCCGGGCATCAGACCGGCCCGGCCTGACCGCGGCACCCCGAATCTTCACTGAATCAATAGAACTTGCCCCAGGCCACGCGCACGCCGACCACGGGGGTGTAGCTCAGAAAGTCCTCGAAGGGCGTTCCGGGGGCCAGATTCCCGGCGATTTGGTAGCCGGCGTACAGGGAGGGCATGAACCACCGGTTGATCGGGATGCCCAGCTCCAGGGTGACTTCCTCCAGGAAAGCGAAAAATCCCTTCTCCCCGTCCCCGCTTTCCTGGTTCCCCGTGGAGATTCCCCCTACGGCGGTCCAGCTGATCAGGGATACGGTGACTGGCCAATCGATCAAGCGCACGCCGTTGATCACCCCGCCGAACCCACCGGCGATGCCGGTGTCCTCGTCCATGTCGGCAATGGCGAAGCCGAAGCCGCCGGTGATGTTGTGCCCGTGCACCCCATATCCATAGCCGCCGTAGCAGGCCAGTCCCAGAGAGTTGTTGCGAACCGGATAGTCGTTCAGAAAGGGGTACTCTGAGGTCTGCAGGCCGAAGTACACCCCACCGGCGCCGTCGCTAAATCCAGCTGCGCCGACCAGGGTCAGGAAGAGTACCAGCAGAACACCAGGCTTCTTGTTCATCTGTTTTCCTCCTCGATGCATGGGTTTCCACTGTTGTAACACCGGAAGGAGGACCTTCTGTCACCCGGACCGGAGGTTGCCGGTAGCCGCTGCCCCGGATTCAGTCAGGCGGGCGCGAAAAAAAAGGCCGCCCGATGCCCCACATCGAGCGGCCTTGATGATTGTCGTTGGAGCTGCACTACATGTGGAATCCGAGATGGAATCCCGCCACCGGCAAAATCGGGAAAAAATCGTCCCCAATATCACCGTTGAAGAAAAAACGTTCGATCCCGCCGTAGAACTGCAGAAACATGCCGAAGCCGCTTTCGAACTCCCAGAGGTATCGCCAGCCGATGTCGATGCCCGCGGTCACGTCGTTGTAGGTTTCATCCTTTGATATGGTTTCATCGACGTATCGGAAATTTAGGTACATCACGCGGCCGCTGACGAAGAATCCCGTGGCCATCTGGGATGGAAACAGCCGGACCACTGGCCCGACGGTCAGCCGTTTGGAATAGATGTCCGTGTCCAAACCGAACAGCTTTCGTTGCGCCTCGCCGTCAACGTAGTTGAACTGGGCGGCCACCTCGATCAGCCCGGTCAGCGGAACCCCTACCTCGCCGGAGTACACGCCCCAGATCCAGCTGAAGGGATTCAGGCCGACGTGAAAGGTGTGCTTCTCAACGTCCTGCTTGGCGAAAGCGCCTGTTCCTACCAGAACCAAGAGCAGAAGACTGGAGATCAGAAACTTTGCTGTTTTGCTCATAGTTATCCTCCTCTGACTTTTCTTTGGTCTTTGAGCATCCGAGCCCACTTTGGCTCTAGTATAGCACGGAATTCCACTTTCTCCCAGGTGATGGAGATGAAACAGCGCGAAAAATTGTGGGATCAAAACCCGGTTCAATTGGTACCCCACTTGATGCTCGTCCTGGGCAGGATGTTCTAACCTCCCAGACGCTCGAGGATCCTCTCCGCCTCCTCCACCCCTTCCTCGATCAGCTGGTCCAGGATCTTGCGAACAGGCAGGATTTCTGTGACAAGACCTACGCTTTGACCGGCCATCAGCGAACCGGCCTTCACGTCCCCATCGATCGCCGCCTTGCGCAGGCCGCCGATCCAGAACTCCTCGAGCTTCTCTCCCGCCTCCCTGGCGGTAATGGCCTCCCGCTCCAGCTGGGCCACCAGACCGAGCTGCAGGGTGTTGAAATCCCGGGTCCCTTCGTTGGTTAGAGCCCGAACCGGGATCACCGGCATGCGCGGGTCGAACTGAGCGGTGGGCACCGCATCCTTGGCCGCCGCGCGCAGCAGGGCCTGTTTGAAGTTCCTGTGGGCCACCGATTCCTCGGCCACGGCGAATTTGGTGCCCAGCTGCACCCCGGAGGCGCCCATCATCAGGTAGTGGACCATCATCACCCCGCTGCCGATTCCCCCGGCCACGAACACGGGCACAGCTTCCACGCGGGGAAGGATCTGCTCGGCCAACACGGCTGTGGAGACCGGGCCGATGTGGCCGCCGGCTTCGTGCCCCTCGATGATCAGGGCGTCGACGCCTCCTTTTACCAGATTCCGGGCGATCCCGACCGTAGGGGCGAAACAGAGGAGCTTGCTCCTGGTCTGCCTGATCCGGCTGATCGCCTCCCGCGGCGGCAGTCCGCCGGCCAGGATCACGAAAGGAAACTCGATCTTCAGGACGTGCTCCAGATGCCTGCTGAAGTTGGGGGCTATGGTGATCAGGTTTATGCCGAAGGGCTTATCCGTCTTGTCCCGGGTTTTTTTGATCTCATCCTTCAGCATCGCCGGCGGCATGTTCCCGCCGGCCAAAACCCCGAAGGCCCCTGCGTTGGAGATGGCGGAAACCAGGGTCGATTCCGAGATCCAGGTCATGGCCCCGCCCATGACCGGGTATTCAACTCCGAGGAACTCCTTGCCCCGGTTCCACAATCTCTCGATCAGTTCTCGCGGCATGATAACCTCCTGCCCGCCCTCGAGGCACCGCGGCATGGCAGCGGCGGAGCCGCCCAGAGCGAGGGTATTCACAATATGCTCAATTTTGGGCGAGGTTGCAACAGCGAGCTTTCTACAGCGGGACTTTGACAAATATCGGATATTGCCCCAAGATCTACGGAAGATGAAAGCCATCGTATTGGCGGAAAAACCGAGCGTAGGCCGGGAGCTGGGCCGGGTGCTGGGCTGCAGCAAGAAGTCCAAGGGCTACTCCGAAGGGGATTCCCACATCGTGACCTGGGCCATGGGGCATCTGGTGGAGCTGGCCGATCCCCAGGTTTACGACGAGCGCTACAAGAGGTGGTCCCTCGACTACCTGCCGATGCTGCCCGAACCGATGAAGCACAGGGTCATTCCCCGGACTTCTCACCAGTTCCGCACCATCCAGTCGCTGTTCCGCCGCAAAGACGTGAACAATCTGATCATCGCCACCGATGCCGGCCGGGAGGGGGAGTTGGTGGCCCGCTGGATCATGCGCCTGGGAGGCTGGAAGGGTCCGTACCAGCGGCTGTGGATCAGCTCCCAGACCGAATCGGCGATCCACGAAGGGTTTCGCACCCTCAAAGACGGCAGAACCTACGACAATCTGTTTCACGCAGCCGAGTGCCGCTCCGAAGCGGACTGGATCATCGGGCTGAACATCTCCCGGGCGCTGAGCTGCAAGTACGACGCCCGCCTTTCCGCCGGCAGGGTGCAAACCCCGACCCTGGCTTTGATCGTGGCCCGGGAGGGGGAGATCGACAAATTCAAGCCGGACAGTTACTGGCAGGTCCACGCGGATTTCGGCTCCTACACGGGTCTGTGGCGGAGCTCCAAAGGGGTTACGCGGTTGAAGGAGGAGAAACGGGCCCGGGAGATCGCGGACAGGGTGCGGGGAAAACAGGGCCGCATCGTCAGGTTGGACGCCAGGGACAAGAGCGAACCGCCGCCCCTGGCCTATGATCTGACGGCCCTGCAGCGGGAGGCCAACAGCCGGCTGGGCTTCAGCGCCCAGAAGACCCTGAGTACCCTCCAGGGATTGTACGAGCGGCATAAGCTGGTGACCTACCCCAGGACCGACTCCCGCTATATCAGCAGGGACATCGTGCCCACCCTGAAAGACCGTTTGCAGGGGGTGCTCTCCTCCCGTTACCGCACCGCAGTGCAGCAGCTGCTGGCCGGAGAGATCAAGACGGGCAGCCGCTTCGTCAACGACGCCAAGGTGAGCGATCATCACGCCCTGCTGCCCACCGAACAGCGGGCCGATCCCCGGAGTCTGGGAGCGGATGAACGGGCGCTCTGGGAGATGATCGTCGCCCGCTTTCTGGCCGTGCTTTCTCCCCCCTACCGCTACAAGAGCATCACCCTGATCACCGAGGCGGAGGGGGAGCAGTTCCTCTCCAGGGGCATCCAGGTGATCGATCCGGGCTGGAGGAAAATCGAACAGAGCGTCTCCGACCGTGGGGAAGAGGATGAGGACGAGGTCCCCGAGCAGGAGCTTTCCTCCCACCACCAGGGGGACACGCTGCAGGTGGTCGGCGCGGAGGTCAAGCAGGGTTTCACCAAACCCCCGCCGCGCTATACCGAGGCCACACTGCTCGACGCCATGGAGCATGCGGGCCGTTTTATCGAAGACAAGGAGCTTCGTGCCTCGATAGCCCAGGGGGGCATAGGCACTCCGGCGACCCGGGCCGAAATCATCGAAAAGCTGCTGTCCCACTACTACATCGAGCGTCGGGGGAGAACCCTCTTTCCCACGTCCAGAGGAATGGAGCTCCTGGAGCTGATTCCGGGGGATCTGCGCTCGCCGGAATTGACGGCCCGCTGGGAGCAGCGGCTGGCCCGCATTGCCCGGGGAGAGGAAAAGGCCGCGGAGTTCAACCGGGACATCCGCAGGAACGCCAAGCAGCTGGTGGAGTATGTCAAAAGCTCGACCGCCACCTACAAACCCCGCAGCGTGAGCAGCGAACCCTGCCCGGTCTGCGGCAAGATGATGTTGCCGGTTGCGGACAAGAAGGGCCGGAAGATGCTGGTCTGTCAGTCCCTCTCCTGCGGGTATGAGCAGAGCGCCGGCGAAGGGGATTCTCTTACCCGCCGGCCGTCCAAGAAGCAGAAGGCCGTTAACCGGCGTCTGATCCAGCAGTTCAGCGATAAATCCAAGGAGACTACGACCTTCGCCGACCTGATCAGGGAAGGCCAGGAGCGCAAAGAGCACAAGCAGTAACCTCGACTGCAGCCGGGTCGAAAACTCAGTGCAGGCTGCGACATGCAGGCCGCGCTATCTTGACTTTTTTAGTCAATATCAGCTATGCAATAGAAATGAACGACGGATTTCTCACCTCCAGCGACAGCATTCGCGCTGCCAGACCCCTTGCCCACGCCCGGACTGTGAGCTTTCCCGAGGGCCTGGAACTCCAGCTGGGAGGACGGTTGGAGGAGGTCACGGTCCGCTATGAGACCTACGGTGAGCTCTCCCCGCGGGCTGACAACGCCGTCCTGATCTGTCACGCCCTCAGCGGGGATTCCCACGTGGCCCGGCATGGGGAGGATGATGATCCGGGCTGGTGGGAGACGATCGTGGGTCCGGGCAGGCCGATCGATACGCAGCGGTACTATGTGATCTGCCCGAATGTGCTGGGAGGCTGCCGGGGAACAACCGGTCCCAACAGCATCAATCCCGCCACCGGCAGGCCCTACGGCCGGGATTTCCCGAACATCACGATCTGCGACATGGTGAGCCTGCAGAAGAAACTGGTCGATCACCTGGGCGTAAATCGCCTCCTGGCTGTGATCGGAGGTTCGATGGGCGGGCAGATGGTGCTCTGCTGGGCGGCAAAATATCCGCGTGGCTCCCGCGCCTATGTTCCCATTGCCACCGCGGCACGTTTGACAAGCCAGTCCCTGGCCTTCGATATCGTGGGGCGCAACGCCATCCTCCACGATCCAAGCTTTCAGGACGGCCAGTACTACGGGAAGCCCGGGAGCCCGGATACCGGGTTGGCCATCGCCCGGATGATCGGCCACATCACCTACCTGTCCCGGGAGTCGATGCAGTTGAAGTTCGAAACCGACCGCCATAACCCGCGGGATGTCTCAACTTCCTTCGAGAAACGTTTCTCCGTAGGCTCTTATCTGGGTCATCAGGGCGACCGTTTCGTAGAACGATTCGATGCCAACAGCTACATCACCCTGACCCTGGCCATGGATCTGTTCGATCTGGGGGACAGCGGGGATGACCTGGTCCGGTCCATCGGCAGAACCGACGCTCGCTGGCTGATCCTCAGCTACACCAGCGACTGGCTTTTTCCCCCCGAGGAATCCCGCCAGCTTGTCGATGCCCTGATCCGCTGCGGCACAAGGGTCAGCTACTGCAACGTGCCCAGTCCCTTCGGACACGATTCGTTCCTGCTGGAGCACAATCTGGAAATCTACGGCGAGCTGATCCGCTCATTCCTGTCCACCGCCAGCGAGAGCCCAGCCGGCGGGCCGATTGTGGGGCAGGGGACTGTTGGTGGCTCGGACGGCCCGGCCGCTGCAGCGGCCCAGCCGGTTGGCCGCCCCAGAAAGCAGGCACCGGCGGATCCGGCCAGCATTTTTCACCCCGATCGGCTGGATTACGATCGGATCATCGACCTGATTCCACCGGGGTCGAGGGTTCTGGACCTGGGCTGCGGACACGGGGAGCTTCTGTACCGCTTGAGAGCGCGGGGTTTTCAGAACGTGACCGGAGTGGAGCTGGACGAGCAGGCCATCGTCTCCTGCAGCCGGCTCGGCCTGGATGTTCTGCATTTGGATTTGAATAAGCACCTCGATCCTTTTACCGAGGGCAGCTACGACTGCGTTGTGCTTTCCCGGACGCTCCAGGCGGTGCTGGACGTAGAGGGACTGCTGGCGGAGATCCTGCGCATCGGGCATCGGGGCATCGTTAGCTTTCCGAACTTCGCCTACATTAAATTGAGGCAGATGCTCTATGAGCAGGGGCGTGCCCCGGAGAGCGAAGGAGTGCTTCGCTACAAGTGGTACAACACGCCGAACCGGCGTTTCTTCTCCATCGCCGATTTCGAGGACCTCTGCAGGGAGAGGGATATTCGCATTCACAGGCGGGTCGCCTTAGACACCGAAGCTCAGGCGGAGGTTGTGGACAGCCCCAACTACAACGCCGACCTGGCTATCTTCGTGATCAGCCGCTGATTTTCCTGAAGACGCGGCTAGCCGGCCCGAGCGATTGGCCCCGTCCGCCCGGCGGTTGCCGACCGTGCAGTTGACCGATGATCCGCCAGAGGATAGTCTAGGGAAAGATGATTTCCTTCGGGCAGAACGGAGTCCCTCGTCGCCTTGCGCTTATACGCTTTGCCGCGGCTGTGCTCCTTGCCATGACCGCACTGGCCTCCTGCACGAGTACGGCGGGCAGGGTCACCTCGAATCCGGAGCTGTTCGGCAGATCCGCGGTTCAGCGGCGGATGCCCCCTGATACCGAAACCCTCCGCGTGCGGAAGATCATGGAGGGCATGACTATTCATCAGAAGATCGGCCAGCGTTTCATCTGCTGGATCGAGGGAAAGGAGCTCGGCGGGCAGGCCGCGGAGCTGGCCCGCCAGGGAGCGGCGGGGGTCATCCTCTATCCGTGGAATATCGAAGATCCCCGACAGGTGAGGCAACTGACGACTTCGCTTCAGCAGGCCGCCCTGAACAGCGACCCGCCCATCGGATTTTTTATCGGCGTGGATCAAGAGGGGGGCAGGGTAGCGGTCTTCCGCTTCCGGGAAACCACCAGGCTGGCTCCGGCTATCTACTGGGCTCGATATGAGGATCCCCGCTTCGTCACGGCCGCCGCTTTCATCGCAGGCCGGGAGATCCGGGAGCTGGGCTGCAACATGAACTTCGCTCCGGTGCTGGACCTGTACGGGCGGGCGGACTCCACGATCATCGGCGATCGTTCTATGGGGACCGATCCCGAGAAGGTCGGGAAGTTGGGGATCGCCTATCTGCAGGGTGCCCGCCAGGCCGAGATCATTCCCGTGATCAAGCATTTTCCCGGTCATGGCAGCTCCACCGTGGATTCTCACGGCCGTCTGCCCGTGGTGGACCTTCCCGAGGATACCCTGCTCGAACGGGATTTCCTGCCCTTCAGGACCGCTGTTCGCGCCGGCGCAGAAGCGCTGATGACCGCCCACGTCCTCTATCCGCAGATCGATCCTGAGTACCCGGCGACCCTTTCCAAGCGCATTCTCCGGGACATCCTTCGGGAGCGCTACGGCTTCCAGGGGGTGATCGTTTCCGACGGGATGGCCATGGGTGCCTTGGCGGAAAACTTCACGGTTGCCGACAGCCTCAAGCTCATGATCCAGGCGGGCCTGGACCTGATCCTGGTGCACAGCCGCTACGATCTGGTCGATTTGAAGCTGGAGATGCTTCGGCTGTTGTACCTGGGAGAGATCACCGAGGAGCAGATCGACGAAGGGGTCGAGCGAATCCTGAAGCTCAAGCTCCGCTACGGCCTTCTGCCTTATTGAGCTCAGCCGGTGGAGTAAAAGGCGCTGCTTTGCCTTAACCGTGGGATCGTCGGATTTGCATTGAAAGATACAGACTGCCGGTTACAGGAGCGAATATGAAAACCGCGTTGCAATTCGGGGCGGGTAATATAGGCCGGGGATTTATGGGCCAACTTTTCTTCGAAGCCGGGTACAGGACCGTTTTTGTCGAGGCACAGCGCGATCTGGTAGACAGACTCAACGCGGCGGGTGAGTACCCCCTCAAACTGCTCGATGCGTATTCAAAACGGGAGATCGACATGACCATCACCAACATCTCTGCGGTTGCCGCAGATGATATCGATGGTGTGGCTCGAAGTATCGCAGAAGCAGACGTGATGTCGACAGCAGTGGGTGTGAAAAACCTCCGCTCTATCGCCCCGGTGCTTGCCCATGGCATCCGGCAGCGAGTGCAGGCGGGTTCGGCTGAAAGCCAGGCGGGCCCTGCACAGACCGGAGCGAAGCCGGTGGACATCTACCTGTGCGAAAATATACTCGACGCACCGCAGCAGCTTAAGGCAGCGGTCTATGAAGACCTCAGTGCTGAAGAACGGGCCCGGGCGGATGAGCTGATCGGCTTTGTGGGGACCACCATCGCCAGGATGGTGCCTGTAGTGGATCCGGTATTGAAAAGGCGCAATCCGCTGCTCGTCGTAGCAGACTCCTACCATCGTCTTCCCTTCGACGGGAAGGCCCACAAAGCGCAGCCGCCTGAAATCGAGGGGCTCTATCCGGTAAGCAACTTCAAGGCTGAGGTCGAGCGCAAGCTCTTCGTCTACAACCTCGGTCATGCGGCGCTGGCCTACCTCGGAAATCTCAAACGCTACACCTATGTACATGAAACCATAGCGGACAGGGAGTTCTACGCCGTGTTTTCCGGCGCTCTAGATGAGAGTTCAAAAGCGCTTTTGGAACTCTATCCGGATGACCTCGATCGCGTAAATCACCAGAATCTCCGTAAAGACATCGATATCCGCTACGGCAATCCGTTGCTGAAAGACACTATCGCCAGGGTGGGAAGAGACCCGATCAGGAAGCTCGGCCCCAAGGACAGACTGATCGGGAGTCTCAACCTCTGTTTGAGACAGGAGGTTTATCCGAAACGGATTGCGGCCATATGCGCTGCGGCCCTCTGCTACGACAGCCCCGAGGACGAGGAGGCGCTGCGATTGCAGGGCATGATCGCCGAACGCGGCGTAGACAGGGCGGTCGAGGAGATAACCGGGATTACTGCGGAGTCGCAGATCGGCGAAGAGATCCTTGCCGTATACAACACATTCAAACGGGAGTATTTCGGATGAAATCGATGAGTTCCAAGCAGCGGGTGTTGACAGCCATTCACAGGGAAGAACCGGACCGGGTACCGGTAGCCCTGTGGGGCAGTTACTACACGTTGAACGACGACACCTATTTCAACATGCTCGAGCACCTCGGCCTGGACGAACCGCTGCCCCCGTTCAGGAAACAGAAGCCGAGGAACTCGAATTACTACGACGACCGGGTGTTGGATATGCTCGAAACCGACGTCCGCTACATCTGGTCCGGGTTCACCGATCTGGGGGGAGCGCGGATGGACTCGGACTGCGAGGACGCCTGGGGCGTAAAATGGCGCAGAAGCGGAGCCCACATCACTTCGGTCGATCCGCCCTTGAAGGGCGCCACCGTGGAACAGGTAGAGTCGTTCGCATGGCCCGATCCTGAGAAGTATCTGGATTTCGATCTAATGAAAGAGCGGCTCGAATATCTCAAGAAACATTATCCGGACAAAGCCATCGCCGCGCGGGCGGTAAACTCATACGGTCCCTTCGAGCAGGCTTCGGTCATGCGGGGTAGGGAGGATTTCTATATGGATATGATCGCCGAGCCTGAGGTTTGCAGGGCGATCATCAGGAAGTGCACCGATGTCATTGTCCGGGCCCAGGAAATATATCTCGACAGGATCGGAAAAGATCTGGATTTCTTCGAGATCCCCGGTGATGACTACGGGGGAACATCCGACCTGATGATCTCTCCCGCTTCTTTCGAAGAGCTGATTTTACCCGAACTGGCCCGCATCGCCAAAATCGTCAAAGAGTTCAAGCCAGATCTTCCCGTCGCTTTTCATTCCGACGGGGCCATTTCTAAGATCATAGGAAACCTGGCCGATATCGGGGTCGATATCCTCAATCCGCTGGAACCCCTGGAGGCCATGGACTGGGCGGCGGTAAAGAAGGAGTTCGGAGGGCGGATGAGCTTCATGGGGGGGGTGGACCTGAAGAAGGCCCTTCCCGGTACGAAAGACGATGTGATAGCGGACGTCAAACGGTGTATCGACACCTTCGGGAAAGGCGGGGCCTATATCCTTACCTCCGCCAATCATATGCAGGGGGATATTCCGCCGGAAAATATCGTTACGATGTTCGAGACGGCGAAATCTTACGGAACCTACGGAAGGTAACCATTTCTATGGAAAATAATCACTCCGGGAAATCCGGCGCAGGGAAGCTCCAATCCTACCAAACCGAAGCTGCCGCAGCTGCCGTGCCCAAAAAGATGAAAGCGGTGGTGATGAGCGGCAAAGGCTTCGAAAACGTATCGGTCCGGGAGGTGGCTGTGCCGGAACCCGGTCCGAACCAAATTCTGGCCAGGGTCGATGCGGCCGGTGTATGCACTTCCATATTGAAAATCCTGGCCCAGGGTGCAGACCACACCTACCTCAACGGGTGGGATCCCGCCAAATGGCCGCTGATCCTGGGTGATGAAGGCTCCCTTACCGTTGTCAAAGTGGGGCGCAACCTCAGAAACCGCTTCACGGAGGGGAAACGCTACGGGGTGCAGCCCGCGGTGGAAGGCAGCCCGATAAACTACAGGGAGCGCTACAACAACAACGGCCGAGGGATGCGGAAAATGGGTGTGGGTTATACCCTGGGCGGACAGCTTGCCCAATACTTCCTCGTCCAGGAGGAGATTCTCGAAGCTAAGTGCCTCCTTCCCCTTCCGGATGACGGCATTCCCTATTTCGGGGTTTCCATGGGAGAGCCGATCTCCTGTGTGGTCTCCGCCCAGACCCGGCATGTTCATATCTTCAAGGATTCTCCCGATTCTCCCAGGCATGCCGAGCTGGGAATACTGAAAGGAGGCACCTGCATCGTCGTGGGTGTGGGAAGCATGGGCAAGATCCACGTCGAGCTGGCCATGCGCTTCGGTCCCAGGCACCTGATTGCGGTGGACCCGATTCAGGAGAATCTGGACTGGGTGAAAAGAGCGTTGGGAGCGAAGGCTGCAGAAAAGAACATAGATCTGCACACCCTCCATCCGGATACGGTCAAAGAGGAGCTTGGCCGGATTACCGGCGGGAGAATGGCGGACGACATCATCCTGGCGGTGGGTGTCCGGGCTGTGCAGAATGAGGCGCTCTCCTGGCTCGGTTTCGGAGGCGTGGCCAACCTTTTCGGCGGACTGAAGCGGGGGGATTCCATTCTCGAACTCGACAACATCCGGGTCCACTACGATGAGATCAAGGTGGTGGGCTCTTCCGGGGGCGATCCTCATGATTACCTGGAAACGCTCACCGCGATCGCCGGGGGTGAGATCGATCCCGGTAACTATGTGGCCGGCGTGGGAAGTCTGGAAAACGCGGTCGATGTTCTGAAGATGATAGAAAAAAACGAGGTACAGGGCAAAGTGATACTCTATCCTCACATCGAGCCGGCTCCCCTCTCCAGGGTAGAGCACTGGAGCAAGGAGGATGAAGAGCGCTATCTAGAGGAGCATTTATAAGCGGGAGCAGGACAGATTTGAGCTGAACCTTCGGGCAGACGGCCGAGGTGGCTCGTGGGTCTGGAAGTTATATCGTCTGCGAGCTGACCGGCCCTGCTTCCTCTTCAGTCGCCCAGACTGTGATATTCTGAGGTTCCAGGCTCCCGTCTTTTTTTCTCCTCAGCTTGAGATAGCTTCCGGGAAAGGCCATGGTCGGCTCTCGGAAAAGGGTTTCCCGCAGGGCGGTGCGTTGAAATTTGCCCGCAAACAGTATCACCTCCATTCGCCTGGCCGACAGCACGTCCCGGGGGCCGATGGTAACGGCATAGGGAGGTATTGCGGAACGGTCGCCGCATCCGGCCACCAGCGCGTCCATGTCGACGGTAGAGCTTCTCACCGTAACAAGATGGGTGCGGTCTGCCAAGAACTCCTCCTCCGAGATATCGATGTGGCCGCTGTTGGGATTTTCGTTGAAGGCAAAATGCCCTTCAGGACCAACCCCCGCCAGACAGAGGTCCACGCCATCCGGGGCATGTTCGTCAAACAACTGATCGATCAAATCCATATTGTCGTGCCTTGGAAAAAACCTCTGCTCGGCAGGCATCTCCAGTTCCGATGGGATCAAATCAAAAAACTTGTTCATCATTTCCGCTTTGAAACTCATTGGATGATCTTCACAGATCGTCCGGCCGGTTCTGTCGAGAAACTCATCCATGTTGAACGTAAACACGTTGCGGCAGTCGATCTGTCTTTCTTTGACCTTTTTCGCGAACAAGGGGTACTGTGCCGTGGGTCCGACCGGTAGGATCATGGTCGTCTTTTCTCCCTTTTTTGATACGATGGTCTCGATCATGACCTCGGCAATGGCTTCGTGAAGGGCGGCATGATCCGGCAGTATATTGATTGGAATATCCGTGTAATCTCGAAGCTTCTCCGGGGGTATCTGCTGCACCGTTTCCCTGCTTAGAGGATGTCCGTTTTTGTCGATATAGTTCCTGCTCATGACATCACCTGCCCTCCTGAAATATTTATCGCCTCGCCGGTAATGTAGGCCGACTCATCACTGGCCAGAAACACAGCCACAGCGGCAATGTCGCCGGGCGTACACAATCTTCCCATCGGTATTCTCTTTTCGAGATAGGGGATCACCTCTTCGGTCTTTATTCCCCGTTTCGAGGCGTAATCCGCCTTCATAGCCTTCCAGAGGGGCGTCATTACAATGCCCGGGCACAGGGCATTCACCCGGATTCCGCAGGAGGCAAACTCGACGGCCAGGGATTGGGTAAGGCCTATTATCCCGAACTTGCTGGCGCAGTAGGCCGCGTAGTGGGAGCTTCCCCTCTTCCCCGATTGAGAAGACATGTTGAGGATCACCCCCCGCTTCCGCGGGCGCATGCGCCTGATTGCTTCCCGGCAGCCGATGAAGGTGCCCGTCAAATTGATCCGCAGCGTATCGTTCCACAATTCATCCGTACAATCGAGGAAGGGCACGATGGAAGACACTCCGGCATTGTTGACCCAGATGTCTATAGGGCCCAGTTCGCGTTCAGTCCGGTCGGCCGTCTGCCCTGTTGCCCCGGCCTCGGCAACATCGAGAGCGATGGCCACAGCCCTGCCTCCGGTCCCGTTGATTTGAGCAGCAACTCTCTGAGCGGCTTCAAAATCGATATCGGCAACGGCGACCGAAGCACCCTCCTCGGAAAAAGAGCGGCAGATCTCAGCGCCGATGCCTCCGCCTGCCCCGGTTACCACGGCGATTTTGTCGGCTAACCTAGTGCCCATGCTGGTGCCCATACCCATCACCCCAACTGCGGGGATCGACCAGAACTTTGAGGGACTGCTTGTTCTTCATCAACTCGAGCCCTTCCAGGATGTTTTCCAACGACACCCTGTGGGTAATGATCGGCTCGAGGGCGAGTTTCTTTTCCGACATCAGCCTGACGGCCTTTGATACGTGCTCCGGTCTCGAATCGGACGAGCCGACCAGACGTATCTCGCCGTAGTGCAATACCCGGCTGTCGATCGTTATCTCCGAGGATCCCTTGGCCAGGCTGGCAAACAGGCTGACGGCGCCGCCCTTGCGAACGTACTTCAGGGATTCTTCGTGAGCCTGTCGTGTCGGTGCGCACACGATTACAACGTCCGCCCCGATTCCATCTGTGAGGTTTTCAACGATGGACAGGGGATTGCCGTGCGCGCCGTCGATAACGGTTATATCCTCCAGTTTCCGCAGCAGGGATAATCTCGGTTCCGAGCGCTGTACTATCAGACTGTGTTTCGCCCCGTTCGCCCTGGCCAGCTCGGCGTGTAGAGCGCCCAAAGGCCCCCCTCCGACAACGAGCACCGTGTCGTCTTTTTTGACACCGGCAAGCTCCTGGGCATTGATCGCGCAGCTCAACGGTTCGCTCAAAGCCGCCTGTTCGTCTGACACACCGTCGGGCACCCTGATAACATTCCCCATCACCAGAGCTTCGGGAGGAACGGCTATGCGTTCGGCAAAGGCGCCGTCGATGTTGTAGCTGATCGGTGCGGCATTGGGGCAGACATTTCCCAACCCGAGCCTGCAGTAGGGGCACTTCCCGCAGGCTATGGTGGTTGCCAGGGTAACCCTCTGTCCCGGTGAAAAGTCTTTCACCGACGACCCGGCGTGGACGATGTGTCCGACCATTTCATGGCCGATGATCCTGGGCGGGATACAGCGCGGGTTGCCGATCGTCGCCAGTTTCAGATCGGTTCCGCAGATGGCGCACAAATGAACTTCTACGATTATATTTTCATCCGTGGGTACTGGTTCCGGGCGGTCTTCCACCCTGATCTGGCCCGGACCGTAGTAGACTGCAGCTAGCAAATGATCCTCTCGGTTTTTCGACGGTTGCACATAAAACGTATTACCATACCAATTTCCCTGTCAACAGATAGAATCAGGGGCGGCTCAGGCGAAGCCGCTCAGGCGATGGGTTTTGAGAAAACGGCTGATACGCCACATCGCATTCTGACGGTGTATCTACCTCATTCCAGGCCACGAAAGCAAATCTCCTACTCCTCGTTCTTCAGGATCGAGACGAAGGCGCTTTGGGGGATCATTACTGTGCCCACCATCTTCATCTTCTTCTTGCCCTTTTTCTGCTTGTTGAGGAGTTTCTGCTTGCGGGTGATGTCCCCGCCGTACAGCTTGGCGGTGACGTCTTTTCTGTATGGGGAAATCGTGGAACGAGAGATGATGGTACCGCCGATCGCTCCTTGAACGGCGATCTTGAACTGGTGTCGCGGGATGGCGTCTTTGAGCCGGTCGCACATTTTCACACCCCATTCCCTGGCTTTGTCGCGAAAAACGATGACGGACAGGGCGTCGACCCTCTCGCCGTTGACCAGGATATCCAGCCGTACCAGGTCGCTTGCCCGGTAGTCGGTCAATTCGTAGTCGAAGGAGCCATATCCCTGGGTGATGTTCTTGAGAGTGTCATAGAAGTCATAGATCGCCTCGGCCAGAGGCATATCGATTATGAGCTCGATCCGCCCCGGAGCCGGATAGCTGGTGCGCATGTTCGTGCCCCTGCGGGACAGGCAGAGTTTGGTCACAGCTCCCATGTAGCGCAGGGGGAAATACAGTGCAGCCTTGATATACGGCTCTTCGGTGCTCTGGATCAGCGAGGGATCGGGATAATACTGGGGATTGTCGATGATGATGACCTCACCGCTGGTCAGCGTGAACTTGTAGCGTACACTGGGAACGGTCATCACGATAGCCTGGTCGTATTCCCGTTCCAGTCGCTGCTGGAAGATTTCCAGATGCAGCAGGCCCAGGAAGCCGCAGCGGAATCCCTGCCCCAAGGCGGCCGAGGAATCTTTCTGATAGCTCAGCGAGGCATCGTTCAACTCGTACTTCTCCAAACTCTTTCGCAGGGACTCATACTCATCCGAAGACATCGGGTAGATCGAGGAAAACACCACCGGCTTGGCAGCTTTGAATCCGGGCAGCGGTTCCTGGGGAGGTTCGGTATCCAGGGTGACAGTGTCTCCTATCCGGGTATCAGCCACGTTCTTGATTCCGGCGATGATGTAGCCGACCTCGCCAGCGACCAGACTGTCCTTGGGCTTTCTGTGGATTTGGAATAGGCCCACCTCGTCGACCTTGTAGTTCTGGCCAGTGAAGGCCAGGCGCATTACATCCCCGGACTGCACCCGTCCCTCGAACACCCGGCAGGCGATGATGGCCCCCCGGAAGGAATCGTAATGTGCGTCGAAAATTAGAGCCTTGAGCGGCTGGTCGGGATTCCCAACAGGGGCGGGAACGTGCTTAACGATGGCCTCGAATATATCCTCGATGCCAGCTCCGGTTTTGGCTGAGCATAGAATTGCCATTTCCGGATCCAGATCCAGCTCTCCGGCGATTTGTTTCTTGGTGCCTTCGATATCCGCCGAGGCCAGGTCTATCTTGTTGATAACCGGGATCACGGGCAGATCGTGCTCCAGAGCCAGGTAGAGATTGGCAACCGTCTGCGCTTCCACTCCCTGGGAAGCGTCGACTAAAAGCAGCACACCTTCGCAGGAGGCCAGAGCCCGGGAAACCTCGTATGTGAAATCCACATGTCCGGGAGTATCGATCAGGTTCAGCTCGTATTTCTCGCCGGATCGATCCGTGTACGGCAGGGTCACGGTTTGACTCTTGATGGTGATTCCCCGTTCGCGCTCGATGTCCATGGTATCCAGGATCTGATCCCTGAAATCTCTCAGGGAAACCAGACCCACGGCCTGGATCAACCGATCTGCCAAGGTTGATTTCCCGTGGTTGATGTGCGCGATGATGCTGAAGTTTCTGATGTTCGCCATTCTTCCTCTTTAAGAACTGGCAGCTTGCCGGCTTGAATCGGGTTTGCCTGACAAAGGATTACGATAGACAAATTGAAAGCTACGAGCTACCACCGCGGAAGTCAAGGAATATTGTCGCGCTTAGTGACGAAGGGTGGAAAGAATATGCACCGGCGTACCTGCCCCATATTTCAGCAGCTGTGCAAGCTTCATAGAGTCCCTGCGGCCAGTCTTTCTCCTCTCTCTCCCGTTTTTCGTGGAATCTTACTCGGAGCTAACACCTGACATTGGATCCCCTTGCTCTTGATGTAGCGGGCAAGCCCCTATCCACATGGCCCGATCCGTGCCCCATCCCTTCGGCGATGAGTATCGAATCCAAGGAGGAAACGAAAAGGAAAGAGAAAAAGAAAATCCGCATCAACATCCATCCGGTGGAAGACCACCCCAGAGACTACCTGGCAACCTTCCGCTCCGAATTTCTGGATGCCGCTTTGGAAATTGAACAGATGAAATAGCTGGCTCAGGACAATCCGAAAATTAAAGTTGCGATAGAGAAGAGTATCCGGATCCGCATCAGTTAGAAGCGATATCGGCTGATGTTATTCCGTTGCCCCGTTTGCCCTAAGAAGCGCCGCCATCTGCTCATCATTTTCTTCCAGGGCCATGCTAAGAGCTGTCGATCCGTCCTTCGTTCTGGCGTTTATATCGGCGCCGTTGGCGAGCAGGAATTCGACAAGATCGGGCCTGGCGTTTCGGGCAACCATCATGAGACAGGTGAACCCGGCGCCGGGTTCTGTGTCCAAAGAATCATTCACATCAGCTCCCCTCTCGAGCAAAAGTGAAGCTACCTCGGTTGTCGCGTTTCCACCAAGCGCGGCAGCTATGCTATTCATAAAGGCCGTTGTCCCGTCCTTCGCTCTGATATGAATATCCGCACCATTGGCAAGTAGAATCTCAACGAGCTCCTGTGAACTGTAGACTGCTCCGAAGAGGGCTGTTTGTCCATACATCGTATTCTGAATGTTGACATCGGCCCCCACAGATATAAGGTACTTGGCTATGTCCGTGAAGCCGTAGGTGCAGGCCGCGATAAGCGCCGTGCTTCCGTATGTATCATCTTGGGTATTGACATCGGCCCCGCCGGCTACCAGTTCTTTTAATCCTTCCAGATCCTGATAAGCGACTTTGTTCAACAGTGCCTGGGCGTCTTCTTCATCTGCCGTCAGAGTTCCCGTGATAACTAAAAAGATCAGCAAACATGTCAGTAGCGTCCTTCTTTTCATAGCTGCTCCCTTCCTGATTTATACTAAAATCTTAGCTTTCTTTCCCGCGGGGCACAACCTTTTGTTTCCCCCAAGCCATGCTAAGTGGTCGATCCTTAAAAATCTATTTTCGGGGCAGTTTGCTCGGTATTTCTGGCGAACACCGGGCGTAGAAAATCGAGCAAAAAATGTTTCAGCTTCCTCAGAAGCCGTTTGAAATTGTAGCCAGCGGCGGCCAGCATCACATTGATGTTGTCGCCGACAACTTCCGTTTTCCGTAGGCCGTCTTCTGCCTTCGTAGATCCCGGGCATATCCGGCCATTTGCCCTTCGTACGGGAGGCATGCAATCCGTACCGTCGAATATAATGCGATCCGTGCGGTGGGATGTGTTATGTACTCGAAAATCGGAGAGAGAAAAAACCTTTGTCCCTGGCACAGTCGTCCGCGTTAAAATCGCCAATTTTGTTCGCGAATCAGTTGCAGAATGCTTAGAGATCTTACGCCCAGGGCGGTACATACATCTGGTATATTTGGTCTATCGAGACTGTTTGTCGCGTGCTCTCCCGTTATGACTGAACACCCATTCATCTGTGCAAGCGCGATAACAAAGGGATCAGCTTCTGATCGATTGGCTCTAGTGTCCAATAGCTTTGGGAGACGCGAGCGGTATTTGTCAAGGTACTTGTCGCTTCATCCGTTTCAAGCCGTTCGGCAGCACCACACCCGTTTTGAAGAGGGTGTCCAAGTATCACCTCTGCTTTGATCGTTCGTTGTAGGGCCGCCACGAAGGATGTCATCACTGTGATACTCTCCGCGATCTACCCTACGCCGTCTGGTGAAAATCGGCCGATCGCCACCGGGGCTAGATCCAAACTTCGTGTAATCTCTTATCTTTCTCCCTGATTGCTCCGGGGGATGAGCATGTCCCCGCAGCGTTCCTTATCCTTCCAAAGAGCCATGTTTCTCGTTTTAAGTAATCGACGTAGTCGCCAGGAGGGTGAGCTGTGACGGGATTTGTTCTGCGCGGCCGAGGATGAGCGGCAGAGCTGCCTCGATCGCCTCCACAGTCACCACATTCTGGGCCTCGCTGGCCCACCTCGGATTATAAAAAGTACTATCATTTCCTCATAGTTCGGATGTCGCCGGGCATCAGCCTCATCATCCCCTGGTATCTCACGCTCCGCTTCATGGGGCTTCTGGGAACCCACTTCGCCATCAGCATCTCCCACGTGCTGATAACCGCTCCCCTGCTGGGGTGGCTGCTGGTCAGCTTCTTCGACAAGATCCCCGTGGCCCTGGAGGAGGCCGCCATAATCGACGGCTGCTCCCGATACAGCGCCCTGGCCGCACCGGGCCTTTTCAGCTCCCTGCTGTTGGCCTTCACGTGGTCCTGGAACAACTTCCTGTTCGCCCTCATAATCGGCAACACCAATTTTCATTTTGCTTTTGTTAATTTTTTAGTGGTACTGATGAAAATAATTTTAACAAGAGCATTTTGAAGATAACTTAATTCAATGCCAGATACTCCTTTGCCTTCTCCTCTAGCTCTGCCGCAGTTTTAGAAGCTTCCTCCCGGCTAAAGGAAACCTTAGGAATATAGCCTTCAACCTTCACGGATTTCTGCCCCGGATCCAGGTCTACTCTCACCAACCTGATACCAAGTGACTTCTCCAGAAGAGGTATTTGATCTTCCTGAACTTTATCCTCTCCTCCAAACACCTCTTCCCTCAGTTCCTTCCCCTCTTTTTTCAAGACTATCTTGGCTTTAATCCAACTACCCTCGTCATTAAGTATATATCTGATCTCCTCGTCTCCTTCCTTATCCAGATAGTCCGATCCTTCCGCCGGGAAGGTAGCACTAAATTTTACTTCACTGTCACTGTATCCCTCATCAAATAATAAGGTTCCCATAAAACCTGCTCCTAGCCCCTCATAAGCTTCTCCAACCTTTTTTACGACTTCCAATATTTCTTCCCTCTCCTTTTCTTTCTTCTCTTCCTTCGTTAGGACAGCTTTTTCCTCTTTCGGCTTCTTTTCTCCTCCGCAACCAACTAAGCCGATCGATAAGAATCCAACTACCAAAAGGAACGTTATAATAACTACGAATCTCTTGGTTTTACTCATTTTTTGCTTCCTAAAAAGTTTTTTATAGTTTCCTTAAAGTTCACTTGTATCCGATGATTTCATCAGGTAAACATCTGCACCCCATGTCAACAAGTTGTTATTATATGAACAAAAGGCTTTGTATACTACAAAGCAGAACACCTAACTCACAAGAACAGTCTCTCCAGCTTGGGAAACCCAAGTAAACAGAAATCCCGGAAGGCGCTGGGGGAAGCCCTGAAACCGGGGGGTGTCTAAGTGTCACTGTTCCCGACTGGGATATGACCTTGGGTGCGGTCGAGCACATCCTCAATGCCGTTAACGTTGAAAGCAAGGGCTGTGACTATGGATTCCACCAGTTCGGCCGGATCAAGAGGATCCCAGTTTATATAAACCTGGTCAATTTCGGCTATCTGTACGGCTTCGCTCATATAACTGCCAATTACATTGCCGATCTCCCCCGGATCGAATACGAAGTTCTCGTAGATTTCGTACACATTTTCGTAGATCTTGCTTGGTATCACATTCGGATAAAACAAATTGAATAACGCGCGGATGTGCGTGATATGAGCGAGCGGAGAGTTTCTGCAACTCAGCAATGAGTTTTTCCCGGCCTCGATAGGTTTTCCCTCCCATGGCATTTTTGAACTCGTCCAGGGAGAGATTTCGCCACTCATACAGATCGGGTTTTTGTTCCAGCAGTTTGACTATCCCCTGTTGCTGCAACACTTTACCGGTTATGTCCACCTCCGGATTCGTACCTGACAAGGCCAAATACAGATCCGGCGAGGCATACCGAAGCATCTTCCACATCCTGTTGATTTCTGCTGTCAGCTCCTTGCTCCTGCGCTCATACCCACGGGTGAGAAGCCGCAGAGAATCATCGGGAAACCATACCCGACGAAACTTCTCGAGCTTTCCCTGGCTCTCCAGCGCCAGAGCATAACGGGCTACCGTTTCCGCATCCTTCTCGTTGTTTTTATTCCGACCTATCACCACCTTGCGAAACTTGCTGACATCGTTTGGCGCCAACGAATAGAACACGATTTGTTCCTTTAAAAAGGCTTCCTCCACGGGCTTGCTGACACCATTACTGCCTTCAACCGCAACGATCACTTCACCTTCACCCTTGACCCATCGCAGCAAGCTCGTCAGATCCTTGACCGTCGTTATGTAGCCTTTCCGTGACGTCCGGTGTCCGTCGGCCTCTACCAGGCAACAGATATAGCCTTTCGAATCCGGATCAATTCCAATCGCTTTTCTCATCCTCTTTTCTCTACCTCCTCGTCTCGAAGAAATCGGACCATCCCATTCCGGCATCCTTGTAATGGGCTACTACTCCACCAATAGAGCAGGCATGTGTTTTACGTGTCCAGAATGGTCCCTGTGGAGCTGGCAATCTAAGGGTATGCTCTCCCAAGTGAAGGCAGGCGACATACAGCAACAACTTCCACAAGGAGTCTCATACTTCTTTCAAAGACCGAGGTCAATCTCGTTTATTAACATATGCACAATGTATTAGTCTCCCCCCTCCCCTAAAACCCCACCCCCCTCATTACTACTACTGGTTTTTTTCTCCTC
>Ga0315553_10000818_pt1 | contig 26817 bp, 20 predicted proteins | sample SalMarSW160140MG_FD_203099 | JGI IMG/M metagenome (GOLD analysis project Ga0315553, IMG submission 203099) | Salt marsh sediment microbial communities from the Plum Island Ecosystem LTER, Massachusetts, United States - Salt Marsh Sediment SW1601-40 ... | reverse complement strand
GTAGTTAGCATTGTTAGTGCTTACGCTAGGTTAATACTCTTTCCAACTATTTAAAGGTAAAAATTATAAGTAGGTAAAGGATTATAACAGTCTAAAAGTATAGTAGGAAATTACTATGGTCAAAACTAAAATCCGTGTAGGACCTTATTTATATCCTATGCCCGTCGTTATTGTAGGGGCACATGTTAATGGCAAACCAAATTTCATGCCAATCGCATGGGTCAGTATAGTTGAACATAAACCTCCCATGATTTCTATATCGGCAAATCAATCGCATTATACAAATAAAGGTATTAAGGAAAACCAAGAATTTAGCATCAATACTCCTTCAGTGGACATCGTTAAAGCTATGGATTACTGTGGGTTAAAATCTGGAAAGGATTTAGACAAATCTGGAGTATTTGACCTCTTTTATGGGGACTTGGAAAACGCTCCAATGATTAAAGAAGCGCGATTAAATCTCGAATGCAAATTAGCAATAACATTTGATACAAAAAAGGGACACGATATTTTTATAGGCGAAATCATTAACGCTTATGCTGAAGAAAATATAATGCACGGTGAAATTCCCGATTTTACCAAATTACAACCAATTATTTTTTCCATGAATGATAATAATTATTGGAAAATTGGTGAAAAAATTGGAGGAGCTTGGAGCATAGGTCGAGATTATAAAAAAGATTAAAACTATTATTAATTTTATTCTAATACATCTTCAATAAGGAGTTCAGAAACTATTCAAAATGATAAAAAAAGAAAGATAAAAAAGAAATCTTTTGTTAGATTTGCGGGTTTTGGATTCTGGTTAATCTCCTCTTACTTAATTGGGCGGCTATTAGCCTGGAAGATAGGTCCTATAAACTGACTATATAGGATCGAGAACGCAGTCTGATTGGAAATGACGCTTATCATTTCGCCTTCCTTCTCAGTTGCAGGTCCTAGTATTACTTCCTCTGCATCTCGAGTGAGTGCGAAGAATTCCCCTGCCCCACTTAATTGTCGGAATTGTATATTGCCCAAACCCATCATCTTGCGTATGATATCGCCATATTGGCTCATCTCAAAACGAGATGTAAGCATAAAGCGAACAGCTTTTTTCTGGTAAGCAAATTCACTAATGACTTGTAAAATTTCAGGGATAACATAAGGCATAACGATAATTATTGAAGATTTAACTCTATAAATCGCGTCTTTAATTGCAGCTACTAACGCATCTCGTCCTACTACTTGCCAAGTCGTAATATTTTCGATTTCAGGAATGGAACTTGACGCATTATGAATATCACTTAATTTGTTTTCATTTTTTTCTGCAATTTCTGTAGCATCGTCAATTGAGTTCATAAATTGAAGCGTAAAATCCGCTATTGCATCTTTAATGTTTTGTGTTGTGTCTTTTGTTGTAGCGGTTAAACTCCCTTGGAGTGTTTTTGCATTGTCTTCGTATTTTGATTTATGATCTATTAACATTTCACCCAAATTTCGATCCAAGTCAGCTGACTCATCACCCCACAGATTTATCTCTTCAGTTATTTTATCGGATATATCTCTTTTCCCACCAATAAATTTATCGTCAAGATCTCTAATCCAGTCTTCTTTAATTTTTTTGATATCCGTATCATACTCACTATAATGTTTTAAGGAATATTCTTTGTGATTATTAATTGCCTCATCGTATTGGCGGTTATGAGTTTTTAGCGAATTCTCTAACGAGTCTTTCAGCTTTATCGTGGTATCAGAGCAATCTTTTACTCCATTTTGTAAAGTACTATCTATTTCACCTGACATGTCGGTTGCTAGCGTTTCTAATTGCACATTTATTGTTTCTTGAGCTTTATGGTCAAGTTCTGTGGTTTCTGTTACGACATTATCGTTCTCTTTTGTCATTAAATCATTTACTTCTGTTTTCAACAAATCTCTGGTCTCTCTTGTATTTTTTATGTAATCTTCACTTGTTTTTGTAAAATCCGCTTTCATTGGTTCAGTATAGGTTAAAATGTTTTGAATTGTAGTTTCGTGTCGCGCTTTGTACTTTTTCTTCTTTCCCATCCAGAAAAACCCCTTTTTGCCCATTTCCTCTGTAAAATCTGTAAACCTATTGGCATGCTCAAGTAAGTTATCAATAAGCGTTAAATTCATGCTTTTAAAATCGTTGGTTTGATCTGTTAATATTCTGTATCTTTCATCGACTGTAGCTTTTAAGTTAGTTTGAAGCGTATCAGTCGTATTTTTAAGATGGTTTAAATGCTCTTTTAACAAGTTAGAAATCCTTTCTTTAAGATCAACTACAATTTTATCCATCCGTTCTAAATACTTTTCGAGTATTTGTTCCATTCTTGGTTTAAGATCGTTTGCAATAGTCTGATGTCTATCGACATGATCATCTAAGTTACTTTTTAATTCTTTTTCTAAATCCTCAACTCTTTTGGTAAAATCAGATAAAAGTTCTGCAATCAAGCTAGTTAAATCATTTTTTGCTTTATTAACGGTAGATTCGTTTTCATTTACTCTAGTATCGCAAATATTTTTGTTATTAGAGTTTAGAGTTTCCATAATGGAATGTAGATTTTCTTCTAAAGTCTTTGAAGTGTCAGTAAAACGATTTCTCGAGCTATTTATCCTCTCTCTTTTATTGTTATTCTTAGTATCCGAATCTCCAAAAAATTGACTAATTTGATCTTCTACCGCAGTTGCCACTTCGTTAATGCTTTTATCTTGAATCGCTTCTAATTTCTCAAATCGATTTGATTGATCAGTTAATATAGAATCTTTAATCTTCCCAATCTCGTCCCGGAATATTTTTGACTCTCCTATGTAAAGTTCAAAGAAAGGTTCTAATGGAATGAATCTGTCTACTATTCCTGTTACTTTTTTAAGAAAGCCTTTCTCTACTAACCAATTAGTAATATCCAAAACACCCTCGTATGTTATTTCCGGGTGTGCTTCTGCTAAGGACAAATATACTTCAGATGAAGTTGCTCTTGGAACTCTTAGATATACGATGTATACATTAATCTGTTCTTCAGTGAAACCATATCGAGTGAAAATTTCTTTCGTGAATTCTTTTAAGCTCATAAGATTTTCTCCATTTTTAAATTTATAAAATTCAGATTCAAATATAATTAATTTGAATTCCTTTTCAATTTTTTTATAATTTTTTAAATATGTATAATAATATTTTCAAAATGATTATATTAAAACTTAAGGTTTAAGAAGCTTCATTTTTTGAGACTTTAATCTTATTCGTAAATAGAGATCAAATACTAATCATACATCCTTTATGAAAATTCATTGATTACTTCTAATAAAATTTATATCACTTTCCTACCCCGAAAGATAATCCTTATTGATACTATTCCAATTAAAGCGATTATTGTTATCCCAAATATGACTACTATTTCAAAATTATTGGTTCCATTCTTGAATTCCACAATATATATTTCACCCAAATCTGTCAATTATCAATCTTAATTTCTTCATTCAATGGGAGATTATTATTCCTCAATCCTTTTTATATCGCTTTTGTTTGTATTAATTAAAACAATTTAGTGATAAAAAAAAATGAAAAAATTAAGTAAAATTCTCTTAGGAACATTTTTCCTAATGATAGTATTTTCAACCTTCATGTCATTCAATGTTGTCGCCGTTGGTAATCCTGATGTAACATTTGAAATTCCAGGTGACACATACCACAAACATATTAACGCTAGTGTTGCCACAATGTTTAGATTTAGACAAAGAACACAATTGAGACTTAATGCAAGCGTAAATTTAGATGTAAACTTTGATTGTGATGCGTTAAGGATTGGTGATAAAGATTTTGCTCTTGAGGTTGAAGGCACTGGGGATCTCACAATGAATATGACTTGTAGGGAAGAACAGGCAGAGTTAGGGTTAATGAAAGGAAATACTTATCAAATAAGAAATCGTAATCGCAATAATTACCAATACCAAGAAGGATTTGTTCTCACATTAGAATGTAATGGAACCTTTACACGAGCAAGATTAAGTATAAGGGCTACTAACGAAAATCGAATAGGGCAATGGGCTTACTTTGATAACGCAACACAAGAATGGGTTAGCGTCGGTACAACTGAAAAAGATGGTTATTTAACTGCAGAGACAGCTCACTTTTCGACGTGGACAATACTTTTACCGGATTATACACTACTTATCATCGGGTTCAGCATTGGTGGTGGAATTGCTGCGTTAATAATAATCGGTTTAGTGTTCTACATAAAAAAGAGAAAATAATCGATAAAGTTATTATATAAAAAATAATTTTTTTTTTAATTTTAAGTAAAAATTTTCTAACTATCAATAATTGGATTATCTATATGATTACAATAAAATTGAAGAAGAGATCAAAATTATTCAGTATTTTTGTTCTATTATTAGTATTCATTAATTTTAATATTCTAATTTCTCAAGTTTTATCATACAGGACTGAAAATATTTCAGGATTTTATACTCATGATAACATCTACCCTAACGAGTCTGTGAAATATATCTTTTTTAACAACATAATTTTCGATATCTCCACCGATTCTTTTATCGATCTTAATATCCAATACGAAAATAATATTGAAAATCGTCAAGTATCTTTTCTTATCAACAATAGCAACCCTATTTCCCTCAATATAAGTTCTAAACTGTCAATGCAGAATTTCGGAATGCCTAAAACGCCTCAAGAACCGAAAAAAGGCGAAACTCAATTTCAGTATCGATATAATTGCATTCTACGAATTCAAACTAATACCACAATAGAATATCTGACAATATCCAGTATTAAAAAGTCGTCATATGGCTTAAATCCTAATTTAGAATATTCTTTAATGTTGTATGAATCTTCACAAGACTCTTGGGAGCTTATTGATACTACCGAAATATTGAATGAATCTAATTCAGAATATACTTTAGCTGGTTCAGTCTCTAACCTACAAGCAGATACAGAATATTTTATTACTTTCTACGAGGTCACCAAAATCTTTGACAATTGGTTTTTAGTGATTTTTTTAATTGTTGGTGCTTTAGGAATTGCTTCAATCGCGATTTTAATTTCAAAAAAAGATTATTTCCAATACCTAAAAACTAGAACCATTCCAATTGAAAAGGGTGCGCATCGTTTAAGCTTAGAAGACGTCTTAGAGAACGAGAATAGGAATAGAATTATTGACCTAATTCTTAAAGAACCTGGAATTCATTTTAATGAGTTACTAAGAAAAACTGAAATAGCTGCGGGTAATCTTGTCTGGCACCTCGATATTTTAGAAACTTACAAGGTAGTGGGTAAAAAAAGGATCGGAAATTTCATAGCATACTTTCCGTATTATCAAAAGAATCCTATTTCGAACCTCGATCTTCAATTGAGTAAGAGTAAGGTAACATTAGATATTCTCGAAATGATCGAGAAAGAGCCAGGTCTTTGGAACAGTGTAATTACAAAACATTTTAAGGTTGACCATAAAACAATTCAATATCATATTAATAAGTTAAAGGACCTAAATCTCATTCTATTCAGAAGCGAAGGTAGAAAGAAAAAAATCTTTCCCAATTTGGAATCAGATTATTTTAATAACAAGGATAAGTAGAGATTCTTGTAAGGGATAAGACAAATAGGGGTATGATTTTTTTAGTAATATAGTTAAACATTGTGAGATTTGATTTTATATTATATCAAAGTTTGTGATGTGGTGTTTTGAGCTCAATATCTAACAAAGAATTTTATCTTCGGATTGAAAAAACTCAAAAATTATTACAGGATCGATCGATCCAAGCACTTTTTTGCACATTAGGAACAAATTTTCAGTATTTACTTAACGCAAAAATCGATTCATTTGAAAGGTTAGTTTTAGCGATTATTAATTCAACCGGATCTCCGCATCTTATATGTCCTGCTTTCGAATTACACAATTATATCGAGAATACACCATTATCTCAAGACGATATTAGCATTTGGGAAGAAATTGAAGATCCATTCTTACTAGTTAAAAAAATATGCGTAGATTTTGGAATTCAGGATACCAATATTGCGATTTCTCCTCAAACACCCTTCACTGTTTTTTCGAAGATTAAATCTGTTCTTCCTCTTGCTACATTTGTAGATGCTCTCCCGATAATGGAAGTAGCGCGTATCGTAAAAACTGATCAAGAAATCGAATTTATAAAAAAAGCTAGTCATTTTTCTGCAAGAGGTATTGAAGCAACGATTGATCAGCTCACAATTGGTATTACTGAAAAAGAAGCTTCAGCTCTAGTTGAAAAGGAGATGAGATCTTTATCAGGAGAGTCATCATTATTTGCCTTAGTTCAGTTTGGAGCGAATTCTTCAAACCCTCATGGTTCTCCATCAGAAAAGAAATTAAAAAGAGATGAGGTAGTCTTGATTGATGCTGGTACCTCATACGAGGGATATATCGGTGATATCACCAACACTACGGTATTTGGACAACCAAGTGAAAAATTTTTGGAAATATACAATATAGTAGAGGAAGCTAATCATCGAGCGGTTGATGCTGGAAAGGTTGGAAATTTGCCTTCTGATGTTGATGGTGTAGCCCGTAATTATATAAAAGAAAAAGGATTTGGGCAATTCTTTACCCACCGAACAGGTCACGGCATCGGCTTAGACGTTCATGAAGCCCCTTACATAATACAAACAAATACGATTCCTTTAGAATTAAATAACACATACACGATTGAACCTGGCATTTATTTACCCGGCAAATTTGGAGTTCGTATTGAGGATGATGTCGTCGCTAAAAATGAACGGGGACAAAGACTATCTTCTCCGATTCGGCATTACTGGGAGAAATAAAGAACTCCTTACTACAGATTACTTAACCATAGATTGATCTGTGGAGCAAATATTATTAGCATCAAGAAGAGTATAAATACAATAATGCAATAAAAATCTTTTAATTTAAATTTAGATCTGATTGTAATACTCTGGCTTCGTCCATGAAATTCTTTCGCTTTTGCACGATAGAATGCTTTCAACCCTTTTTTTGTTAAAAACAACTTATTGTTAATAATTTCGATATAATCCCCATTTATTAGTTCAGTAATATATTTTACAGCAGTTTTTCCTCCTAAATTAGTATAGAAAAAATCAGCAAATCCCTCGTAATAATGACGCCCAAGAGCTAACCCCGTTTCAAAATTATCTACCAATTCTTTAATCGTTAAGCTTTCTCTTCTTATGCTACCTAAAATATATGCAGTTAATCTATTATCATAAATCGTATCTGCGAATACTCTTATTGAAGTAATATCGAAATTTTCATCTTTCACCAAGATTTCTCTTAAAACTTCTATTCCTTCCTTAAAAACGAAAAAAGCAATAATAATTCCAATAACAGAGTCTACAAAATATATATTAAATAACGCAAAAGTAAATCCTATAAGAACTCCAACAGAGATTCTCACATTTAATAGCGAATCCTTAGAATCGCTTAAGAGAGAAAGATTTCCCGAGGCTCTTCCAACCATACTTTTAAGCATCGCTAAACCTGCATTTAAAGCAACTGACACAAAACCTATAATATATGCTTCTACAGTTGGAACAATAGGGGAAAGATTTAATAAAGCCTCAATGCCCGACCAAACAAGGGTTACCCCCGTGAACATCATCAAGCCTATAATTATTACACTCGCTAACTTGTCTTTTTTAAGTTTTAGTCCTATTAAACCAACTATTCCTATTTTGAATAAATCTGTAAAGTTCTCGAATCCTTCTGTAAGCATTGCTTGAGAACCTAATTGTAACCCAGTGAAAATTTTCAATAAAGAAATGACGATTAAAAATATTGCTGTTCCTAACATAACTGTTTTTTCAGATAAAAAAATACGCATATAATGGGAAGTATATAGATTGTGGTGGTAGCTAATTTCAACTAATTTCCTGCCTTCTTCTGTAAGTTTTATTTCACCGTTATTATCTTCAATCAAACTCTTGCGTATCGCAATTAGATAATATTCTTTTACGTCTTCCTCTCCAACTATTACTTGTGATGTTGATGAAATAAAAAGGTTACACATTTTTTTTTTGATTTCTTCAATTTTGTTTACCCCATCGTACAAAAAACATAAAAAAGCGTAAAGAAAATTATTATGAGGTTCATAATTTGCAGGATAATACTTAACCATTAATTTATAATTGTCATCCCGATGTGATACTCCATGCTTTTTCTGCGTATAATTAGCTTTTAATTCAGCAATTGTCATCAATTTTAAAATTCTCACAAGATATTTATATATTTTCAATTAACTGATTCAATTTTATAATAAACCATTATAATCAGATTTAAATTATCGCTTAATTTAGTTATTTTAAACTGGAATACTAAATTAAGAGTATAGAACAATGATAGAACCAGAAGAATTCTTAAAATTTTTGAAAGAAAGAAGGAGCATTAGAGCATATCTCGATAAAATGATATCTGATGATGAAATTGAAATGATCTTAGAAGCAGGAAGATGGAGTCCAAGTGCTTCAAACAAACAACCCTGGGAATTCATAGTAATTAAAGATCGAGAATTCATTATAAAAGTTGCCAAAGCCGCTTCATATGGTAGGTTTATAAAAGAGGCACCAGTTTTAATAGCAATTATTGGAAAAACCCGAATTAGCCCAAAATGGTATATCATTGATACATCCTTAGTAACAATGAATATGATGTTAATGGCATGGTCATTGGGGATTGGAACATGCTGGATTGGTGCTATGAATAGAGAGAAGGCGAGACAAATTCTCGAATTGAAAGATTCTGATTATGTAGCAACAATACTACCCTTCGGATATATTAAAGGAAATATCCCTTTACCTACATCAAGAAAAAGCAAAGAAGAAATTTTTAAAGAGATATAAATTACTAACTTGATAAATTAATTGTAAGTTCCTCCAAATTCTCAGGTGCGCGAGTTAATTTTTGGTAACCATCTTCGGTTATCAGAAGTGTGTCTGAATGTCGAAATCCTCCCAACCCTGGAATATAAATTCCCGGTTCAACACTGATTAACATATTTGGTTCGAGAGGTCTATCGTACCCTTCAGCTAAATAAGGTGCTTCATGACCCGTAATTCCAAGCCCATGTCCAGTGCGATGAATTATATAATCACCGTAGCCTTTCTCCGTTATAAACTTTCTTACTTTTTTATCTATCTCGCTCATAATTGTTCCTGGTTTTAACATGCTATAAGCCAATTCTCTGGCTTGGAACATAACCTCAAAGGGTTTCTTAGCTTTTTCAGGGACATATCCTAAGAAGAAGGTTCTTTCTATTTCAACCCCATACCCATCTACTTGAGCAGTTACTATGGAAACATGCGGTCCACCCTCTTCCATCTCAGCAAAAATTTTAGGTATTATATGAGGGTCGTGAGAAAAAGACGGAGGCCACACAGCAGCAACAGTCTTACAAACTATGAAATTGGCCTCTGGGATATCTGTAATTATTTTTGAAGTCATGGATCCTGTGATTTTTTGATACAAAGCAAACTCGTGTAATCCCGGTTTACACATTTTAAGTAATTCTTTATGCCCTCTATTTATAATCTTGCAGGCATGTACAGATCTCCCTACTTCATAGTCTGTTTTAATTATACGGATTTCATCTATTATATCAGTGATAACTTTATTTCCAGGTGTTTTATCAGCAATCCCTGAGGGTAATGCAGCTTCGATTCCAACTTTTTTGTCATTGTCAATTAGAGGTTGGTATATATCGTACCAATTCTCTCCATGTGGAGCGGGAAATTCGTAATAGCTATAAAAATCCAGTTCACAAAGCGTTCTCGATTCAACGTGACTTTTTTCTAAGAGAGGGACTACCATTTTTGGGATACCTTCTCTTTCTATAATAAGAATAAATGGGCGTTCGTGTACATTATTAGCAAAGTTAGTTAAATAATAGATGTTGACTGGATCAAACGATACATAGTAATCCAAATTCTCTTCTTTCATCATGTTCCTTACTTTATCTAATCGATTAGAAAGTTCATCTCGGTTTGGAGGTGCTGTTATACCTTTTATCTTACTATTCATGAGTTTTATCTCAATAGTTTTTCGTAATTTTAAATTTGAATAAGAAATTTCGTTTAAAAAACTTACCAAATCTTAAAACTTCATAGATTTTAGGAAAGAACTATAGCAATAATCTTTAAAATATGCGAAAAATCTTAATTATTAATTGTAAAAAATGCAAATTTAAAAATGCAAAGTAAGGAGGATAAAGAAATTGAAAACATTCGAAGATTATTATAATAGACTTGTAAAAATGAAACCAAATATTTATATTGGTGACGAAGTAGTAGGTCGAGACGACCCCAGATTACGAGGTGGAATGAACATAATTAAAGTTACATATGATTGCGCACATGATGAAGAATTCGAGGATTTATGTGTAGTAAACTCTCATATAACTGGAAAGAAGATAAACCGGTTTTGCCACATCCATCAGAGCGAAGATGATCTTTTAAAGAAGCAGTTAATGACGCGATTATTATGTCATCGAGTAGGGGGGTGCATTCAAAGGTGTATGGGTATTGATGCTTTAAACGCACTTTCTGTAATTACATACGAGTTAGACCAAGCGCTTGGAACCGATCACTACGAAAGGTTTAAGAAGTATTTAGAATATTTTCAAGAAAACGATTTAGTAGCGAGCTGTGCACAAACGGATGCTAAAGGAGATCGTTTGAAGAGACCTCACGAACAAGAAGATCCAGATCAATATTTAAGAGTTATTGAAACGAGAGAGGATGGAATCGTTGTTAGAGGGTGTAAAATTAGCATTACAAACACACCATACGCAGATGAGATGGTTGTAGTCCCTTGTAGGTATATGGGCCCAGAAGATAAAGATTACGCCGTAGCATTTGCATTACCTACAGATTGGGATGGAGTTAAACTATTAACAAGACCTGCTAAATTTAGAAAAAGTGAACACATGGAATTTCCTGCTGGGAATTTTGGAGACGCTGAGACTTTTATTATCTTTGACGATGTTTTTGTTCCCAACGATAGGGTTTTTTTAAATGGCAATGGAGATCCTAGGCAAACTGCATATGCTGGCTTTTTAGCACTTATGTTTGCTCACTATCACCGCCATAGTTATACTGGCTGTAAGCCTGCCATAACAGAAGTCATAGCGAGTGCTGCAGCATTAGTTGCAGAATATAACGGCATTGAAAAAACATCCCATGTTCAAGACAAACTTTCTCACCTAATAGGTACTGCGGAACTCGTTTTTGCTGCCGGTGAATCTAGTGCAAAACACTCTGAAAAAGCTCCTTCTGGAACACAAGTTCCTGACGAGATCTTAACCAATGCAGGAAGGAGACTTGCTGGAGAAATGATTTATGATGAGTATAAAGTATTAGCAGACATTTCTGGTGGTCTTATAGCAACACTACCATACGAAGGATCGTTCTTCTCTGAAGATGTTGGCGAACTTGCTATGAAATATATGAAGAGAAATCCAAGAGTTAAACCAGAAAATGTTTTACGTTGTTTTAGAGGCATTGAAGCTTTTGCGGTTTCAGAAATAGCAGGTCTATTACAAGTAGCTGGCTTACATGGTGGAGGATCGCCTTCAATGGAAACTATAACTATGATGATGCGCTATGATCTTGAGAAATTGAAAAATATTTCTAAGTACCTTTTTGGAATTAAACCCAATTTGAAAAGATACGAAAGACCAACTGTTACTCCTAGAAAACAACTTGAGAAATTTCGAAAAGCTATGAAAGGGAAAAAATTAGATAAGTAAATCATTGATTTCATTACAATTTTTTACTCTTTCTTAACAAATTTTTCCATTCTTTTTTTAAGTTCTTCAGATTGCCCAGTTGTAATCATTGCTATTGATTCGCGTGCTAAAACGGATTCAATACTTAAATCTTGATTTTCATTTATAAACTTCTTTATATACTGAAGAGCAAGGTGGTCTCTTGACACAATTATATTAGCAGTTTTTTTTAAGATTCTTGATAGGCTTGGTGTTGGACATACTTGATTAACCAGCCCTATTCTATGTGCTTCTTCAGCAGAGAGTTCTTTACCCATTATCATCAATTCTTTGGCTCTTGCTTCCCCTATTATTCTAGGTAAAAGTTTAGTCGAAGCATTAGAAAAGAAAAGCCCTACTCCGACTTCAGGAAGCATAATTCGTGTATCTTCTGCTGCGATTTTATAATCACAGATGAGAGTATGTTCAAATCCACCCCCTATCACCCACCCATGGTAGCCAACTATTATTATCCCTGGATGGGCAATCATTTTTCGCGTTAGAATTTGCCAAGATTCAAGAAACTCTATTGCTTCTGCAAGTCGTTCTTTATTTGTAAGCAATTCATAACCATACTTCAGATCAGCTCCTACTGTAAAATGCTTCCCATTAGCTGCATAAATAACACAAACATCTCTATTCTCTGCACTTAATTCGAAATAATCCCCTAGACGTTTAAGGAGTGGAAGATCAATTGTGTTTCTTTGATCTGGTTTGTTGAGTGTGATCTTTCCTATATTTCCCTCTTTTTCATATAAAACAACATCATCCACTATGAGAACCTCTTATAATTTTGTTTATTAAAAAGCAGAATTTTATAGAAAATTAAAATATTCTCAATTAATTAGAGGAAATTGAAATTTTCACCACTTAATTTCCTTCTAAATTAATATTTTGCTTAAATTAGTTGCTATTTTAGAAATAATTTTTTAAATAATATTTATATCTTCTCACAAAACTACATTGAAAGGTAGATCATTTTAACATAAAAATAAGTATAACAAAACCCTAGTTAATGTATTAGGAATAATACTAATTTTGAAATTATAAATGACTAAAGGATATTTTGGATTATTATTGCATGGTCATATACCTTGGTGTAAGAAGAGCGGGGTGTGGCCTGCAGGAGAACAGTGGTATACTGAAGCAGCTCTGGAAACTTATATCCCTCTATTGAATGTTCTAAGGGAGCTTAAAGAAAAAAGAATTAAGACTGCATTAACAATTAATATCACCCCAATATTGGCAGAAACGATGGCCGATAACTACATGAAAGAACGCTTTATTCAATATGTTGAAGACTTAATAAAAAGAGCTAAATCTGACATTCAAAAATATACTAATCATCCTTCAAGAAAGAAAATTGCCGAATTTTATTTGCATAATTTTGAAAATAACCTTTCTACTTTTTATCATAATTATTACACCGACCTTTTAGGTACCTTTAAATGGTTTCAAGATGAGAAGATGATAGAATTAATAACATGTGCCGCAACTCATGGTTTTTTACCACTTTTTGAGCGAGATTCTAGCATTTTTTCTCAGATACAACTTGCTGTTGAGACCCACAAAAAATACTTTAAGAAAGAACCAAAAGGTATATGGCTTCCCGAATGTGCGTATCGTCCTAAAAAGAAACTTGGAAATACACTACGAGAAAGCATTGATTACTGGCTACACAACTCTGGGATAGAATATTTTTTTGTTGATTCTCATGGAATTTTAACTGCTGAGATTATTGAGAGTAAAAACCAATTAGGTTTAAACACTAACTTTGGATATAATTTAGAAACCGGAGTTTCAGTTTTTGGTAGGAATATAAACACGAGCAGACAAGTATGGGATGCACAAATAGGGTATCCTGGTAATGGATATTATAGAGAATTTCATAAAAAAGATTATGATTCTGGATTACAATATTGGAGGATTACAGATAAATCCATTGGCAGCGAGCAGAAGGAACTATATGATATAGAAAGAGCCCAAGAGAATGTTAAGTTTGACGCAGATCATTTTGTTTCTTCTCTTCAAAAAGAAGTGGCATCATTTTCAAGTAAATATAACGAGAAAGGCATTATTGTATCCCCCTATGATTTTGAACTGTTTGGTCATTGGTGGATGGAGGGAATAACATGGCTTAAAAGAGTCTTTGAATTAATACATGGAGAAAAAGACATCAAGATGATATCATTTTCAGCATTTCTTTCTAAAAATAAAGATAAGTTTTCTATTATTAAGATGAAGGAAAGTAGTTGGGGTGAAGGCGGTCATTTTCAAGTTTGGAAAAATCCAGAACATGGCTGGATGTGGCCTTATATTAATAGTTCTATGACAGAGTTTGAAAATGTTCTAGCATTATATCCGAATCCTAACCAATCACAACAAAGGACTTTAAAACAGATTGCTAGAGAACTATTATTAATGGAAGGAAGCGATTGGCCATTTCTCTTATATACTAAGCAAGCTAAAGATTATGCTAATCAACGTTTTCACCATCATCATCAAAGATTTAATAAATTAATTTGGGCGGCTAAAAATTTCAATGATAAAAGCCGGTTATCCAAAAGCGAATTAGAAGAAATTGAGTCCATTGACTCTTGTTTCCAAGATATCAATTTAGACTATTTTCGTAAGATAGATTAACTATTTTTTTAAAGAAAAAGGTCTCAGAATTATATGTTAAATAGTCTCTTATTTTTCCATTCTTCCAATAAATATGTCATCTCTCTCACAATATGGTTTTGCTTTTGAAGAATTTGGGGGGGTTAATTCTTGTTTTTTATAATTTATTATAACTAATGCTCCCATAACAATTAAACCCCCAATGATATTCCACAAACCTATAACATCGTTTCGTTGAAAAATTATAGATAAAATAAGAGTTATAAATGGTTGCAAATACAAAAACGATGCAACACTTGAAGACTTTAACTTTTTAAGGGAGTAACTCCAAATATAATAGCCAATTACGAAAGCTCCCAAACCTAAATATAAAGCACATAGAAAAACAATAAGATTTAAGAAATTATTTAAAAAAACATTCATTTGTCCTGTAATTATAATGAGCATAAAGAATTCGATAACACCAAAGATGGAAATATTCTTTAGATTTTGAAAATCAGTCCTAGAACTGTCAAATTGCTTTACTTTTTTTATAGCAATGGTATAAAATGACCACACCAGAGGAGCTAAAAGAGCAAGGATATAACCTAAGAAATTAGGTGAATTTGGTTGAAGGACTCCAATGTTACCTCCAGTAATTAATAAATACGCTCCAAAGGAAGCAATTACGAAACCAATTACTTTATTTTTACTCAATTTTTCTTTGAAAATAACAAGTGAAAGTATTGTAATAAGAATAGGGTTGATTAGACAATCTGCAAGTACGGGTAATGAAGGACCTATCAAGGAAATAGCCGAGTAAATAATAAGAAGGTACAATGATACTCCAGCTAAGCTTGCTAACATTATGTACATCCAATAATTCCTTACTGATCCTTTATTGATGTCTTTATCAAAATTTAAGGAACCTTTTTTATTATTTTTCTTTCTAAGATACAGATCAATTATAATCATTAAAATAGCGGCAATGATTAACCGGTACAACGCGATCGAAAGCGGTGTAACGAAATCCATAGCTATATCTACAACTATAAATGAAAAGCCCCAGAAAAAAATCATTACAAAAAGTAAAAAATAAATCAGTAACATACTTGACTAAAAAGAATATTTTAAATGAAAAAAGATTTAGAATTATAAGATTAAATAACGATAGACCAAAATAGTATTTATGGTGTTGGAAAATTTAGAACCAAAAATTGTATGGAAAATATTTGAAACGATAACAAAAACTCCGAGACCTTCTAAACATGAAGAAAGAATCCGTGAAGTGATAAAAGATTTTATTTTAGAATCTGGTAAATTAAATAATACTGATTTTCAGATTAATCAAGATTCCGTAGGAAATATCTTAATTAGAAAACCTGCTACAAGAGGTATGGAATTAGCTCCTTATTTAATGCTTCAAGCACATATGGATATGGTATGCGAAACAGATAGAGCAGAAGGATTTGATTTTATGAATTCTGGAATCCCAATTAGAATTCAAGACAATGGTGAATGGGTAGATGCTGATGGAACTACACTAGGTGCTGATAACGGCATTGGTGTAGCACTTGCACTAGCCACTTTAGTTGATCAATCAATAAAAGCTCACGGTCCAATTGAAGTTTTACTTACTGTAAATGAGGAAGATGGTTTTGATGGGGCCACTCTATTAGATCCTCTAGCTCTTGACATAAAAAGTAAATTGATGATTAATCTCGATGGTGGTCCTTTAGAAGATATTGTAGTTGGTTCCGTTTGTGGAAGACGAATAAGATTCTCAAAGAAATTTAATTTGATAGAAGTCAATGAAAGTGATAATTTAGAATTCTATGAAATAGTAGTACAAGGATTATTAAGTGGGCACTCAGGAGAAGACATACACTTACCAAGAGCTAATGCCAATAAGTTAGCAGCTAGGATCATATCAAATATTTCACAAGAAATGAAAATCTTCGTCAGCAAGTGGCAAGGTGGAACAAAATCTAATGTAATCCCTGCTAAATCTTCAATAATAATAGGATTTGCTTCAAAAAATAATCAGAAATTTGAGGAATTGCTTAACGAGGAAATCTCATCAATATTACAATATTACGAAAAATTCGAACCTAACCTGAAAATAAAATCCATAAAAGCTCTACCAAGGAAGTATTTAACAGAGGAGGAATCTAAATTATTAATCTCGACCATTAATATAATCCCTCATGGTGTCTTAAAAATATCCTCTATTTACGATAAATTTATAGAAAGCTCCAATAATCTTGGTATCATTGACACAGAAAAAGAAACCGAAATGATCTGGCTTTATCCGCGAAGTATTATCAGAAGTGAAATGAATTCGTTTTGCGTCTCTATGAAACAACTAGGAGAAATCGGAGGTTGGAAGGTGTTTTTGAGACCAGTTTTACCCGAATGGCTCCCAGATCTAGAATCTAACTTCTTAAATTATGTAAAAACGGAGTATGAAGATTTATTGAAAAAGAATGTAAAAACAACGGTGGTTCATGGTGGTTTAGAAACTGGAATGATTAGCACTAGGATAAGTGGGCTCCAGATGGTCTCCCTTGGTCCGACTGTAGAAGGTTTACATTCTCCGAGCGAAAAATTAAAAATTACTGATGTTGGAGTGCTATATACACTAATTAAGAAATTAATCGAGAATACGTTAAAATTAAATCAGTAGTATTAATAAAATTACTAAAATATGTGTTATTATTTATTTCACTCTAAGCATCTTCTAAATTAATAATTTCTTTAAGGTATTCAAGAGCATAATTTTTTTTATTATCATCAAGCTTACACTCCGTTACTTTCCAAAATCTATATTCGTGATTTAAATACGCGGGACACTTGTTTCTTATATCTTCAGGGCAATCTGTAAGTCGCCAGCACTGAAATAATTTTTTTGTATAATACTTATGAAATTTTTTAGGTAATTTCTTAAAATCAAATTTTGTTTCTCTAAGATATTTATCTAAATCGTTCGAATTATAAGTATTCCAAAATAGAATTTTTTTTGATTTATTTTCCTCTTTTTCCATAAACTCTAGCATTGCTGCCATGGTTTTTCCTGTATATGTGGTATCTAGTTTGAAATCGCTTTTTTTCCCTTCTAGCTCATAGATTAAATCTACAGCGTTTTGACCTTTAATTGTTTTTACTCCATACCCCGATCCTAGATATCCTTTAAAAATTTCGAAATCTTCTTCAGTAATGTCTACATTTTCAACACTATCATCTCTTTTTCTCAAGTATTTAATAGCTTTTTTCGCGATTTTAATAATAGCTTTAGGATTGACGACTATATCTTGAGATACTTTTACAGCAATCACTTTAGTTTTTAATCCCAAGAGCTTGCAACCTGCAGCTAACCCTGCCGACGTTCCACTCGATCCTGCTGCTACAAAAATATAATCTGGTTCGGGTAATAATCCTTTATCTATTTGCTTTTTTACCTCAATTATAGCGTTAATAAAACCAATTGATCCTAAAGGTGTTCCAACTCCTAGAATTGGTGATCCTCCTATTGACATTAGATAATATTTCGGATGAACTAATCTAAAAAGCAAACTTTTGAGAATTCCAAATTCAAAACTCTTTGTGAAATGTAATTTTGCTCCAAAGTAATCGTATAGTAGAAGAGAACGTTGAACATGCCAAGTTAACGGTTGGAGAGATAAAAATAACTCACAATTTAAACCGAGTTCTTTTGCTATTATTGCACAAGCTATTCCATGGTTCGTTCCAATCCCTCCTAAGGTGATTATCCCTTTCTTTTTTTTGATGAGCGCTTCTCCAAAGATAAATTCAAACTTTCGAGGTTTATTGCCCCCATATATGTTATGTATTTTATCATCCCGCTTAATATATATTTCTCCACCTTTTAAATCTAAGTATGTTTCTAATTCATTTAACCTTTCAACTTTAGATGGTGTTCCCGTTAAAAGAGGTACCCAAGGGACTCTTTCTTCTAACCTAGGATATACATCAAACAAAATAGGCTTTTTCTTCACCATGAGGATTAAAATTTGTCATTACAAAAAAAAGCTTTTAAAATAAGGTATATGAATTGACAATTCTATCAGAAATTAAGGTAAAAATCCATTTTAAAGTTAATCAAAAATTTTTAAATAATTCTATCAAATAAGATATCAATGAAATTAGATTTTTAAGACTTTTATTCAGGTTATTTTGAAATGGATTTTGCGATTAAAGATTATTCATTATTGGATGATATTGGACCTGAAAAAATTATAATAATAAAAAACCCATCAACAGACTTAAACTCTGTTTTGGTTATAGATAATTCTGATTATGGAATTCCCGCTGGTGGTGTAAGAATTGCTCCCGATATCTCTCTTGATGAAATTATTCGATTATCACGGGCAATGTCGATGAAATTTTGTGCTTATAGGTTGAAACTTGGGGGCGCAAAAGCGGGTATATGGGGTGATCCCCGTGATAAAGAGAAAAAAGAAATTTTACTTACAAGTTTTGCAAAAGCTACTGAAACTTTTATTAAAAACGATGTGTATTATCCTGGTCCAGATATGGGAACTGATGACGATGATCTTTTAAAAATGTTTAGTGTAATGGGAGTTCCGAATTTAGCACCAAAAAAAATTGGGATGATAAAGCTAGGAGTACCTGTTGAAGAATTATTTACGGGTTATGGTGTAGTAAATTGCTTAGAAGTAATCTATAATAATTTAGAGAAGCTTACTAAGAAAAAGTATGATACATCTAAAAAACCGAAAATTCTATTGGAGGGATTTGGTAAAGTAGGAACTGCTATTGCAATGAGCTTAAAAGAATTAGATTTTACCTTAACAGGTGTATCAACAATAAATGGTGCTATTTTTGATGAAGGTGGGCTTGATATTGAAGAATTATTAAAATTAAAGTTAGGCTACGGAGACGATTTAGTCAACCAATATAATAGTAAAAATCTTATCAGAATTCCGAAAGAAAAACTCTTTGAATTATCATCAGAGTATCCCACGGATTTTATTATACCCGGAGCTCGACCTGATGTAATTAATAAAAATAATATTGAAAAAATCAACGCAATAGCGCTAGTTCCGGCCGCAAACATACCTTATGAGAAAGGTTCTACTGATATTTTAAAAGAGAAAGGAATTATTGCATTCCCCGATTTCATAGCGAATGCAGGTGAAGTTTTAGCAATTTTAGTTAATAAAGTTGCCAAAAACGCTGATGAAATATTTAATTACATTAAATCGAAAATTTCAAGAAAAACATTTGAAGTGATTCAAGGTGCCGTGGAAAAAAATCTGTCATCGTACGATTATGCTATTGCTGATTCTCTAAATGAATTATCAAAAAAAATTAAACGTAAAACAAACTCACTAGAAAAATTAAACAAAAGATTCTAAATTTCGAGTAATATCAATATTATTAAACACTTATATATTTTTAAACCAAAAAATAAAGTAATTAAAAATTTAGTAAAAATGTAGTATTTTATTATAAAATTAGACAAATTTGTGAAAGAATTATGGTTGAAGATAAAGAATTAAAACGGGGTATTAACTTACCCATAGCGATCTTTATAATAATTGGAATGGTAATCGGAGCGGGAATATGGGTTTCGCCAGCAGCTTATCTCTCAAGAACGGGACCTGGGATATTCATCGCATATTTAATTGCTGTTATTCCCGCTGTTTTTGTTGCTTTTCTCATAGCTTACATTGGATCTGCTTTTCCCGTAGCCGGTGGCACGTATGTAATAACTAGTAGACTATTAGGTGGATTTGGAGGTTTCATGACTGTCTGGCTGGTGATTTTAGCAGTCGGAGCTACTATAGCTTTCTTAGCTGCGACATTAGGCGTATTTATAGGTCAAGCTTTAGGAATTCCCCCTGAATCGGAAATGTTATTTGTATTAATCGTTGGAATTTCTGTTTTAGTCATTTTCTACTTCCTAAATTGGATAAAAGTAGAAATTTCTGGTTTAATCGAATTACTCCTTACAATTTTCGGAGACGTTTTAGTCATGGTGATATTTATAATAGCGGCGATTCCATACTTTAATCCTTCGAATTTTGAACCTCTGTTTCCAATAGGTCTTGAACCTGTTATGTTTGCTGCTTTAACTTTCTTTTTCTCTTATACAGGATTCACTTTAATTTTAGATGTTGCTGGAGAGGTTAAAAATCCAAAAAAGAATATACCTCGTGCGCTATTAATTAGTATGATAACACTCACAATTTTATATGTTTTACAAGCGCTAATGGTTGCTGGAATTCAACCATGGGATAGTCCTGTTGGGACCGTTACAGAAATTCTCATTCTTGGAGGTATCTTACCTCCCGAACTGATTATGGTTATGATAGTTCTCATTTCCATTGCTATCGCTTCTACCATCCATCCATCTTACATGGCGTATTCTCGAGACATACTTGTAGCAGCAAGAGAGCAAATGTTTCCAAAAATTTTTACAAAGGTAAATAAAAAACACAAAACACCAAGACCTGCATTAACACTTTTGCTTGTTGCTGGAATTTTCCTCTTTGTAACCGTTATACCTTTACTCGGACCATCTTATGGTATTGAAACCGCAGGCGTGCTATTGAGCGCTGTTACAGCTACTGTTGTACTCATACTTCAAATACCTATATCTGTAGCAGTATTTATCCTTCCAAAGAAGTTTCCTGAGTGGCACGAAAAAGCAGGCTTCAAACCAGCATCTTGGATTTTAAAAACTATAGGAGTATTGGGTTCTATTTCTTCTCTCATCTTTGTTCTACTATTGTTCACTGATCCTGATGCGGGGTTAATAATTGCTATGATCGTATTTCCCTTCTCTGCTGTTGGAGCAATAGTATATTTATTTAGAAGAAAAACCCTTGTAAAGAGAGGAATTAATATTAAACAAATGATGAAAACGCTTCCAGAATCAGTATCCGTTGAAGAAGGAGTACCGAGCAAGGTGGAAAGATTAGCGAAAGAAAAATAGTAATACAATAATAATTTTTTTTTAATTTTTTTATCTAGGATAATATATAGCCATCTTCTTTTTTTGAAATTAATCCTCGTGATAGAAATTTCTCTAAGTGTTTTTCAACCATAAGAAGTTCAGCAATAACTTCAAAATCCTTAAAAGACGAATATTTTCTATATATAATATTGTTATTTTTAAATTCTTTTAGTTTAATTGGTCTACTTCTTTCAGAGAAGAAAGCGAGAATTCTATCGTCCCGTTCTTGCAAGATTGATTTGTAACTTTCAATTTCCTCATTAATTTGGTTCTTTCCTTCAATTATTCCCCTATGTCCTGTAACCACAATATTTAAATCCAAACTCTTAATTTTAGCTATTGATTCCTCAAATTCAATTAAACTTGCATCAAGATTTCCATAGTAGGGATGTCTAGTAAGGTCAATATCCCCAAGAAAAGCTATCTTTGAATTTAGCTCATAAAATGCACAATGTCCTGCTGTGTGACCGGGTGTAAAAAGAACTTTTAATTTCAACTGATCACCAATGTCAAAAATATCATTATCTTCAACTGTAGTGTCTATTTTAATGTTATGCATCCTTAGAAGTTTGATTAAGCTTTTTAATTCGTCTTCAATAGGAGTATTTCTAACGTTGTAGAGAGGTATCATTTTTTCGACATTTTCAATCGGTAGCTTATCATTGGAATGACAATAGAACTTCACATTTTTTAATAGATAATTTCCTGAAATGTGATCTTCGTGCCAATGACTTAAAAACACGTGTTTTATTGGAAATGTTCTTTTTAATTTTCGGAGATGGTTGGGAGAAATTCCTGTATCGATGAGGTGATCTCCAACCAAAAGTGAATTGGAATAAGGATACCTAGCATTATTTTTTCCTTTGATAAAAAAAATGTCAGAAAAATCTTCACTTAACGGTTGTATGAAATCATCCATGAGATATATTTCATAATCTGAATATTAAAAAAAAATTAATGATTTTCTAAATTAAATATGAGAAACTAATTGATTCCACTTTTGTCAATAGGGATTTTATTAAATATATGGAGAAAAACTAAGACTTGAGTGAAAAACCAAAATTATTGAAGAAATTCAGTGCTTTTTTTATATTTGCGGGATTTTCCCAGATGGCTATATATTCTATAATCGTTAATTTCGTTCCGATATCTTATATAATTTGGCCTGAAGAACCATATCATGCTTTTGAAATAGGACTTCTATTAGCAGCGTATTTTTGGGCTATGTCAATCGCTGGGATTGTTTTCGGTAGATTAGTTGATAAATATTCCAGAAAAAAAATCTATCTAACCTGTCAGTCACTCAGAGGAATCTTATTGTATTTGCTCGCAAGTATTCCAATGGGACAGGGGATAAGTAGCTTCTGGATTGTTTTTTTAATTGGAATTGGTTTAGGTGCATCTGGGGGATTACTTGGTCCTGCGATTCATTCGTTTAGTAACGATGTTTTAGAAAGAGACCAAAGATCTCAATTTTTTGGAGTACTGGGAACAATTGATATGATTTCCTCTCTCGCTGGACCGTTAATTAGCTCGTTTCTTATTCAATTTGGATATTGGAGTATTTATTTCTTAACATCTAGTATTATAATATTAATATTAGTGATATACGGAGCTTTTTCTCTTCAAGAACCAAAGCGCGCTGCCAAAACTGAAGGTATCAAAGATATTATTCAGATGAGCGATATAACTTACGAATACCAAATCAATATGAAGACTCTTCGTTCAACAATGTTGAGTAAAACCAATCTTGCAGCATTAATTGAAGGGCTATTTACTTGCCTTTTTTACAAAATGACTGAGTCTTTAATCCTTCCATATGTTCAAACGCCTCCTCATAATGTATCTCCGTTTAATACAATGCTCATTTTAATTGGATTTGGATTTCCAGGTGCAATATTAAGCCAATTACTTTTAGCAAAAAAATCTGATGCTTTAGGAAAAAGGAATCCCATAATACGAATAAAATTTATAGTTTTTAGCCTTTTTGCGGGTTTTCTTTTCGTATTCGTTTATTTCTTCTTGCCTTTTCCAAATTTAACACTGGAACAAGGATATGATACTAGTATACTAATTTATTACCCAATTATATGGGTTGTAGGAATACTTATTTTCGGTCAACGCGCTATCCAAGGAATTTACAATATTAACCAACCTCCGATAATACAGGATATTAATCTCCCCGAAGCTCAGGGCCAAATTAGAGCTTGGAACCAGTTTTTAGAGACAATTGGTAATGGATTAGGGCCTCTGTTAGGGGGTCTCTTATTATATAACTTAAGCAACAATTACCAATTAGCGGCAATTATTTCTATCTTAATTGGAATACCAGGAGTAATTCTTTGGATTTCTGCGCTTAAATTTTATCAAAAAGATAAGGATCGAATTCGAGAAATCATTGATAAAAGAGCTGATCAAATGAAAAGAGATATTTCACAAAATAGAAGTATAAGTTAAAAATTTTTAATCTTATTCCAATTGGTTTTAAATAACAATAATAACACATTGAATTTAGGAAAAGCTCTAAGATAAGCATAAAACATTTTGTATAAACAATATTTTATAAAGTGATGAAATGAGAGAAGAAGATCTAATGAGATTGTTAGCGGGCATAGGTGGAGCAATCACATTAATTGAAACTGTATTAAGTATTAACGAAAGGAATGTCGATACTTCTAAAGTAATATTAATAATAACTTCAATAATTCTTGCTGTAATTGTTTTACTCAGTGTTATTCGACCTGGTGATCCGGTACCTATGAATTGGCTATTATTTGTAGTAATAGGTATAGTTATTATTATATTTAGTAGCTTAGCTGGAGGAATATTAATCTTAGTTGCAGGATTTATTGGATACACAGAAAAATAAAGTAAAAATTAGTTGTTTAGGCATCTATCTTTCTTTTATTACTACTTAATAACTTTTTGCAATATAAACGATACAAGTTGCAGGTTTTCCACAAATTAAGCAAGTGGCGAACTCATGTTTCTCTCCGTAAATATAGTGAATATAAATTAATTTTAACAAATTATCGTAAAATTTCACGAAATTGTTAAATATTAAATGTGAATCTAATACTCCTATAAAAGATTATTTTTGCAAAATTCAAAAAAGTTTTGATTATTATGAATGAAAAAGAAATAGCGTGGGATTTAACAGAAATATTTTCTGGATGTGATGATCCTAAAATCTCAAAAACTATGGATGCCGTTATGGAAAAAACGGATGAAATTATAAACCAATATAAAGGTAAAATCAACATTCCAAACTTTACAGCCCAAAATTTACATGATCTCTTAGAAGAACATGAAGAAGTTTTAGCAAGTATAGAAAATTTAGAAATTTTTTCATATAACTCATTCCATGCTAATATGACTCTTCCTGAAACAAAAGCCCTTTATAATAAATTTATGGATTTTCAGAGCTTGATTTCTAAAAAACTAGCATTCCTTGAATTAGAAATCGGAAAACTCGTTTCTGACAATCCACAGTTAATAAAGGAGAAAATTATTAGTAATTATATAAATTATCTTAAAAAAATTAAAAAAGTATTTACTTATAAACTAACAGAAACAGAAGAGCAGTTAATTCTAGATAAAGATCAATACGGTGCAAAGGCATGGGAGCAGTTAAAATCTTCTTGGATAAGTACTCGAAAATTTAAAGCTACTGTTGAAGGAAAAGAGACGGATGTATCTTTTAGTGAAGTCTTTTCCCTATTCCGCCATCCTAATAGGGAAACAAGGATATCTGTATATAAATCAGTTTCTGGTTTATTAGGCCAAGATGAAGAAATTTATTCGTCAGCATTACGGAATATATGTGGTGACTGGGTGAAAAACACGAATCATAGACATTATGATAGTCCAATTCATCAAAGTCTCATTGATAATGATACAACTCAAGAGATCATTGATAATCTGATGAGAAATTTTAATAATAGTCTTATAAGAAAAAGAAATACTTTTAATGAGCTTACTGAATCACTTGAAAAGTTAATTGAAGAAGTCATCTCAGAGGATATTTTACAAGAATTAATTAATACCAATCAAAAAAATGAATTAATCGAAAAATTAAGCACAACAGAATATGCTTTAGATAAATTAATAGATGATTGGGATTTAAAACGAGATTGGAATAAAAAATAATAATCTTTTATTTATATCAAATAAAATTAATTAATATAAATCTAATAACTCTTGGCAATATACACTGTACATCCAGCAGGTTTACCACAGATTAAGCAGGTTGCAAATTCGTTTTTTTCATCATCAACTCGCTTTCCACGAACAAAACCCTTAATATCTTTCTCGACAATTTCAGCACAGTGTTCACCATCCATATCTATTGAACAAAAACCACAACATACAATTTTTCCATTGTTTATTGCTTCAATTGCAGCGTCTTTCTCATAAGTCAATTCAATTTGCGATTCAAAGTCGATCATAGACTTTTCTCTAATCTCTTTAGTATAATTTTGAGCTATTTCATCTACAACTTTTTCTAGTTCGGGATCCTTAACAAATATCTTCTTTCCATCGTGTCTTTTTACTAAAACCATTTGGTTTTTTTCTAAGTCTCTTGGTCCGATTTCAATTCGTATCGGGACTCCTTTTAATTCCCAATTATAAAATTTACTTCCTGGTGACTCGTCAGAATCGTCGATTTTAACCGTATACTTCTTTTTTAACCTTTCAAATATTTCTTTTGTTTTAGTTAGAACGATATCCTCTTTTTCTTTGAACAGGATTGGAACAATTACGATTTGGATTGGTGCTAAATCAAAAGGTAAGACTAACCCCTTGTCATCCCCAAGATATGCAATCATAGCCCCATAATTTCTACTTTGAGAAGGACCATAACAAGTCTGGTAACCATATTTCTCTTCTCCATCTATGTCTACAAATTTTACATTAAATGGTTTTGAAAAGTTTTGACCTAAAAGGTGTGTTGAAGGTAATTGTAGAACTTTTCCTGAACCCATTAGAGCATCGGCTGCGAAGGTTTTTTGTGCACCTGAAAATTTATCCCATTGTGGTCTTTCAAAAAAGATTAGAGGGATACAACACTCATCCTGAAGAATTTGATAAGTCGATTCCATATCCTCTTTAACTTGCTCCATCGCACCCTCCATTGTGGCAAAAACATTATGTGATTCAATCCAATGAAATTCTCTCCCCCTAAAGAATGGCCTTGTCATTTTTCCCTCATATCTCCAGACTTGACAAGAAAGGTATCTTTTAAATGGTAAATCCTTATAACTTCTTATCCACATAGAATACATCTTGTATAACGCAGTTTCGCTAGTTGGTCGTAAAGCTAAACGTTCTGCTAACTTACCCGAGCTACCTGCTTCAGTTACCCAAAATACCTCTGGTGCAAAACCCTCAACATGTTCTGCTTCTAATAAGAAATTCGATTCAGG
>Ga0315553_10000817_pt1 | contig 26823 bp, 22 predicted proteins | sample SalMarSW160140MG_FD_203099 | JGI IMG/M metagenome (GOLD analysis project Ga0315553, IMG submission 203099) | Salt marsh sediment microbial communities from the Plum Island Ecosystem LTER, Massachusetts, United States - Salt Marsh Sediment SW1601-40 ... | reverse complement strand
GTGCCGGTCCACCGTCACACGATCTGGTACTACCTGGGCGGGATGACGCTGTTTCTGTTCATCGTCCAGGTCGGGACGGGCATCCTGCTCCTGTTCTACTACCGGGCGAGCGCTTCGGAGGCGTACGAGTCGATCCAGTTCATCATGACGCAGGTGAAGTTCGGGTGGCTGATCCGCTCGATCCACCACTGGGCCGCCAACCTGATGATCTTCGCGCTCTACCTGCACCTGTTCAGCGTGCTGATGCTGCGGGCGTACCGGCCCCCGCGCGAGATCACGTGGCTTTCCGGCGGCGGCCTGCTGATCGTGACCCTGGCGTTCGGCTTCACCGGCTACCTGCTTCCCTGGAACCAGCTCGCCTACTTCGCCACGCGCGTGGGCACGCAGATCGTGGGCTCGGTGCCGCTCATCGGCGAGGGGCTCCTCCGCCTGCTCAGGGGCGGGGACGACGTCAGCGGGGCCACGCTCACGCGGTTCTACGCCTTCCACGCCGCCGTCCTCCCGACGCTGATCGTCGGGATCCTCGTCGTGCACCTGTACCTCGTCCAGAAGCTCGGCATGAGCACGCCTCCGAGCGTCGAGAAGGCCGGGACGAAGCGAGGCTCCCTGCCGTTCCTGCCGCACTTCCTCCTCCGGGACCTCGTCGGCTGGCTGGCCGCGCTGGCCATTGTGGCCGCGCTCGCGGCCTACTTCCCCGCCGAGCTGGGCCAGAAGGCGGATCCGTTCGCGCCGGCCCCGGCGGGGATCCGCCCCGAGTGGTACTTCATGTTCATGTTTCAGACGCTCAAGTACCTGCCCGCCCACATCCTCGGGATCGAAGGGGAGGTGGTCGGCATCCTCGGCTTCGGGCTGGGGGCGCTCATCCTCGTGCTCGTCCCGTTCCTCGACCGGCGCAGGGAGGGGAAGCCGTCGCCCCGTCTGTTCGGGCTCCTGAACTACGTGTGGGTCGGGGTGATCGGGTTCATCCTCCTCATGACCTATCTGGGATACGCGGAGGCGGCGCGGGAGACCTCGGAGACCCCGGAGACGCCGGCCGCGACCGCGCCGACCGGTAGCGGGGAGGTGCCGCCGTGAGGCGGCACGCGGGCCCGATCGCCGGGGCGTTCCTGGTCCTCGCGGCGCTCGCGCCGGCGGTCTCGGCCCAGCAGGCCGCCGGGTCGGGGCGCTTCCAGCACGCGCTCCACGCGTCGTACCCGTGCGCCGAGTGCCACTCCACGGGGCGAGCGACCTCGCCCAGCAACCGCTCCTGGTGCGCGGAATGCCACCACCGGAACGTGGGCTACGACGCGTGCCAGCGGTGTCACGCCGTCGAGGAGATCGCGCCGCAGCCAGTGCGGGCGCTGGTCACCTTCGATCTGTCGGTCGGGCCGAGCGTCACGCGCTCGATCACCTTCGATCACGGCCGCCACGTACGTCTGGGCTGCGGGCGCTGCCACTCGACCGGTGGCGCCGCCTCCGTCCAGGCGAGCTGCACGAGCTGCCACACCGATCATCATCAACCGGGACGGAACTGCACCGCGTGTCACGCGGAGCCGCCGGTGACCGCCCACCCGGAATCGATCCATCTGGACCTGACGGGGTGCGGGCAGGCCGGGTGCCACCAGTCCCCCGGGATCGACTTCGCCGCCCTCCCGGACGAGCGGAACCTGTGCCTCGCCTGTCACCCGGGGCAGCGCGACCACGAGGCGCCACAGCCCTGCGCCCGCTGCCACATCCTCGGCGAGCCGGCGCCTCCCCCGGAGGGAAGACGATGAGCCGACCGCACCCCGATCGGCGGGCATGGGCGCGCCTCCTCCCGCTCCTCGCCCTCGCACTCGGCGTCTCTCGATGGCCGCTCGCCGCGCAGGGATACCGGGGCGAGGTGCGGGTCGGAACCTCGTACCTCGAAGCACGGCCGCTGGTGCGCGACAGCCTGCCGGAAGACCAGGTGGAGGGGACCGGCCTGCGGCGCCGGCTGGCGGACGGGACCGTCCTCACGTGCACGCAGGGCGACTACTGCCGCTGGTATCGTGCCGACGGCATCGAGTCCCTGTTCGTCACCACGCAGGATCTGATGCTCACGGGGTGGACCCGCGTCCAGGGGCTGTCGGGCCGCGTGCACCTGCGCGGGCGCTACGGGAGCGACGAGTTCTGGCCGCTGGCGAGCCAGGAGTTCGAGGTCGTGAGCGCCTACATCGACTACGATCGCGCTGACTACCGCGCCCGCGTCGGCCGCGTATTCCGGACGGACGGGCTCGGCTTCTACAACTTCGACGGCGCCTCCTTCCTGTGGCGCGGCTGGAGCCCGCTGTGGATCGAGGCGTACGGCGGCTGGAGCCTGCCGCGGGGTCTCAACGTCCCCCGCTCGGGAGACCTCGTGTCGCGCGCCGACCCGCTGGCCCCCGATGATCGGGGCTTCATCGTCGGAGCCGAGGCCGGTGGCCGGGTCGGACGCATCGCGTCCGGCCGGGTGACGTACCAGCGCCAGATCCGCACCGACCGGCTGGCGCTGTACTCCGAGCGCATCGCGCTCGATGCGCGCGCCTTCCTCGGCGAGACCGTCGTGGACGCCTCGGCGGAGTACGACTGGACCTACGAGCAGTGGAACGAGGTCCGCCTGCGTGGCACGACCCCGCTCCCCGCCGGGTTCGAGGTCACGGCGGAGGCCCGGCACCACTCGCCCTTCTTCGAGCTGTGGACGATCTGGGGCGCGTTCAGCCCGGTCGGGTTCAACGAGGGGCGCGTGAGCCTCGCGTGGGCCGAGCCCGATCTGGGGCTCCGTCTCGAGGGCGGGGGGGCGTACCGCGCCTACGAGGAGGCGAACGCCGGTCCGGACGACTCGAACCTGCGCGACGACGGGTGGCGCGCGTTCGTCGAGGGGGACTGGCGCGGAGGGCCGTGGTACGCCTCGGGAGGCTACCGCATCGAGGCGGGCTTCGGGGCCGCCCGCTTCGGCGGCGACGTGCGAGCCGGGCGGCTGTTCGACGAGGGGACCTACATCGGCGTGCGAGGATCTCTGACGCAGACGTTCGGGGAGTTCCGCCTCAACGAGCAGGTCGTGTCGGGGGTGGGCGTGGACGGCGCATTCCGGATCGGTGACTTCTCCCTGAACGGCGGCATGGCGCTCTACTACATCGATGCCCGCGAACGTCCGGGAGACGGCAGCTGGACGCAGACGCGCGCGTACACCTCGCTGTCGTACCGGTTCGGGAAGGACCCGGGACTGGCGGCCACCGACAGCTCCGGGGGGGACGAATGATCCGCCGGGCGGCGGTCGTCCTCGCGCTCGCCCTCCTGCCGGCCGCCGGAGCCCTCCTGTCCGAGCCCCGCGCGGACGGCTTCCCGCACGCTCGGCACGCCGGTCTGTTCCCGACCTGTCTCGGATGCCACCGGGGCATCCCGACGGGGGACGAGGACCGCTACTACTCGGTGACCCCGCGGGAGTGCGTCCGCTGCCACGACGGCGACATCGTGCGGACGGTCGACTGGGCCGGGCCCACGCGCACGCCCTCCAACCTCGTGTTCGTGCACGCGCGGCACATCGCCGAGGTCGAGCGCGCCGGCGACGACGCGCTGTCGTGCGCCGATTGCCACGGGCCCCTCGAGCCCGGTCGGCCCCGCATGCAGGTGGCCCGGGCGGCGCCATCGACATGCGTCGGGTGTCATGCGCACACGGCCCCCGAGCACCTCGCCGCGGGCGCGTCGTGCTCCACCTGCCACGCGCCGCTCGCCGAGACGACCGACCTGTCCGTCGAGCGGATCGCGGCCTTCCCCAAGCCACCTTCGCACGGCTCGCCCGACTTCCTGTTCGAGCACGGTCGCATCGAGGGGACCGCGGAGGCGAGCTGCGCGGTGTGCCATGCCCGCCAGAGCTGCGCGCGCTGTCACCTGAACGCCGACGCGCTGCCGCGCGTCCAGGCCCTGCCATCGGATCCGCGGGTGGCCGAGCTCGCGTCGGACGAAGCGCCGGAATGGCCGACGCCCGCGAGCCATCGGCGCGCCGGCTGGGACTTCAGCCACGGGGCGGAGGCGGTCTCCGGGTCGCGGGATTGCGCCAACTGTCACGCCGAGACGAGCTGCCGGACGTGCCACGGCGATGCGGACATCCCGGTGATCGCGGCCCTCCCCGAGCCCGGCGTCGGACAGCCGGCGGGGGTGAGGATCGCGCGCACGCGTCCGCCGGGCCACACGGCCGGGTTCGCCACCGCGCACGGGAGCGCGGCGGCGGCCGACATCCCGAACTGCAGCTCGTGCCACCTCGAGAGCCAGTGCGCCGACTGCCACGCGGCGTCGGGGAGCGTCGCCACCGGGTTCACTCCGCGCGGAGCGGGCGCCCGGTCGACGGGGAGCGGGGATCGGGGCGCCGTGCCCCCGACCGACGCGGCCGTTCTCCGGCACCTGGCGCCGGCTCCGGACACGCCGGACGAGGGGCGCCCGGGGTATCACCCGGCGAACTTCCTCCTCCGGCACGGGGCAGAGGCGTTCTCGGTCCAGACCGTGTGCTCGGACTGCCATTCGACGGAGGCGTTCTGTCGGGATTGCCACGCCTCGAGCGGCGTGTCGATCGGCGCCGGTGGCGGGGCGGGCGGGGCGTTCCACGATGCCCAGCCCAACTGGCTGTTCGAGCACGGCCGGGCCGCCCGACAGGGAATGGAGAGTTGCGCCTCGTGCCACCAGCAGACGTCCTGCCTGCGGTGCCACTCCGCGAAGTTCGGGCTGCGGATCAGTCCGCACGGTCCGGGGTTCGATGCGGAGCGGCTGGCCGCCCGGAGCACGATGTCCTGCGGCGTGTGCCACACGGCGGATCAGATCCCGCCCCCGTGATCGGGCCGGGCGCCACGCGAGCCACTAGACTGTTCGACACGAGACACGTTCGTCACGCGATCCCCCGGCGCGCTCGTGCCGTGCGAGGGCGAGACCGCGCCCCCGGGGCCGAAAAGAGGTCGATGACATGAAGTCGAAGATGATGCACAGCGGGGCCGCATGGGCCGCCATCTTCGTCGTGTCGGCGGCTTCCGGCGCGGGTGCCCGGGTGCACGCGCAGGAGCGACCGGATGCCGGCTCGGACGAGTTCCACTGTCCGGCGGTGCCCCCCGGGTGGCCCGAGCCGCTGGGTACCGTGAAGTACCTGGCCGACGACGCGCTCGAGGGCCGCTTCTCCGGTTCGCGCGGGGCGCAGTGCGCGGGCGACTACATCGCGTCGATGTTCGCCCGTATCGGGCTCGAGCCCGCGGGGGTGGACGGCTATTACCAGACGCTCTCGCTCCAGACCGCCGCCATGCCCCACGGTCCGGGCGGCGAGGGTCGCAACGTGCTCGGTCTGCTGCGCGGGTCGGATCCCGCCCTCGCCGCGAGCGCGGTCGTGGTGGGGGCGCACTACGACCACCTCGGTCACGGCGAGTTCGGGAGTCTCGGTCCCGTCGGCGAGATCCACAACGGAGCGGACGACAACGCGTCCGGCGTGGCGGCCATGCTCGAGGCCGCGAGGCGGCTGGCGAGCGGCCCGCGCCCGCCGCGCTCGATCCTGTTCATCGCGTTCACCGGCGAAGAGCTGGGGCTCATCGGGTCGAGCTACTACACGACGCACCCCACCGTTCCCCTCGACCGCACGCTGGCGATGATCAACCTCGACATGGTGGGCCGGCTCGAGGACCACGCGCTCATCGTTTACGGCGTGGGGACGGCGCCGGAATGGAAGGAGATCGTCGAGCGGGCGGACGCAGAGGAGGGCATCCCGCTGGCGTACGAGGCCGCGGGGTACGGGCCCAGCGACCAGACGTCGTTCTACGCGAGTGACATCCCCGTCCTCCACCTGTTCACCAACGTGCACGGCGACTACCACAAGCCCAGCGACGACTGGCAGAAGATCGATGCCGGCGGCCTCGGGAAGGTGGCCGAGCTGACGGCGAACCTCGCGGCCGCAGTGGCCAATCGGGAGACGCGGCTGACGCTGATCCCGGGGGTGGGCGAGCGCGAGCAGCGTGCGGGCGGGTACGGGGCCTGGCTGGGCACCGTCCCGGACTTCACGCCCGTGGAGCGCGGCGTTCTGCTGTCCGGCGTGACGGCCGGCTCGCCCGCCGAAGTGGCCGGGCTCCGGAAGGGAGACATCCTCGTCGGGCTGGAGAACGCCACCCCGGTCCCCGTATGCCCCGGCGACCCCGCCGGGCCGGACGTCGGACCGGAGCCACCGCTGTGCGCCTTCGTGATCGACGACCTGCAGGGGTTCACGGACGCGCTCGGCGCTCACAAGCCGGGAGACGAGGTCGTCGTGCGCTACATCCGGGACGGCACCGAGCGCACCGGGCGGACGACGCTCGGTGACCGGGCGGACCGGCCCCGATGAGCGGGAGGAGCCGGTCGGGCAGCTGCCCGAGTTGCGGCGCCGAGGCGTCCGGGAAGTTCTGCTCGCAGTGCGGGGCGCCGGTCGGCGGAGCCGCCACCTGCCGGGTGTGCGGAGCGCGGCTCGCCCCCGGCGCGCTGTACTGCTCGGAGTGCGGCGAGGCGGTGGCCGCACCGCAGAAGAAACCGGTCGGCGCGCGGCTCCCGTGGATCCTGTCGGCCCTGTCGCTGGCCGCGTTCTCCGTCGTCATCGCCCTCCTCGTGCAGCGCAACTCGGCCGCCCGTACGGGAGACATGCTCCCCACCGGCGGCATCTCGAGCGCCGGGGGCGGGAGCGCCTCCGGAGGCGGCATGCCGTCGATGGAGGAGATCGCTGCCATGGGGCCCCGGGCGGCCGCGGATCGGCTGTTCGAGCGCGCCATGAGCGAGCACGAGTCCCGGAACTTCGACGGAGCCGCCCAGTTCATCCAGATGGCGCTGCGCGCCTACGGGACGGTGCCGCCCGACGAGATGGACATGGACGCGCGCTTCCACGTGGGACTCCTGGAGCTCGTGGCGGGGGATTCCGCCGGAGCGCGCGCCAGCGCCCGCCAGATCCTCACCCAGGAGCCCGATCACCTCCTGGGGCTCATCCTCATGGCGCGGGTGGAGGACTTCGCCGGGAACCAGGCCGCGGCCGCGGCGAGCCGCGAGCGCGTGCGGGCGATCGTCGAGGAGTCGGGAGGGATCCCGGACCGGGAGGAGTACCAGGCCCACCGACCGCTGATCGAGCGCGAGCTGGGGGGGGCGGAGGGGAACGGGGGCTCCGGAGGAGACGGAGGGTGAGTCCCGGGCTGCCCGCGGGCGTGACGTCGCTCGATGTGTCGCGAGGTCTGTGGGAGCGAACCTACCGGGTGGCGCCGCTCGTCGTGGTCGGCACCCGCGAGGAGGACGGCTACGACCTCGCGCCCAAGCACATGGCGTTCCCGCTCGGGTGGGAGGGCTACTACGGCTTCGTGTGCTCACCCCGGCACGCCACCTACCACAACATCCGTCGCACGGGGGAGTTCAGCGTCAGCTACCCGCGGCCCAACCAGGTCGTGCTCGCGGCCCTGGCGGCCGCTCCCCGCTCCGGCTGGGAGAGCGAGAAGTCCATCGTGGGCGATCTGCCGGTGTTCCCCGCCACCCGCATCGATGCCCCCTTTCTCGTCGACGCCTACCTGTTCCTCGAGTGCGAGCTCGATCGCATGGTGGATGGGTTCGGTCCCAACAGCCTGATCGCCGGGCGCGTGGTGGCGGCGCACGCGAGCGAGGATGCCCTGGTCGTGAGCGAGGCGGAGCCCGACGGCCACCTGGGGGCGGCGCCGCTGCTCGTCTACGTGGATCCGGGACGATTCGCGGAGATCTCCGTCACACACGCCTTCCCGTTTCCGGAGGGATACCGGCGGTGAGGCGCCCCCCGCCGGCGCTCCCGCGCGCGGTCGGGGCGCGGACACCGTGATGGACACCGTCCCCGGCGCGACCGTCGCGCGCGCGACGCTCGCGCGGCTTTACGAGCTGCGGGAGGAGTTCGTGGAGTTCCTGCGGCAGCTCGTGCTCCAGGAATCCCCCTCCACCGATCCGGAATCGCAGGCGGGGGTGCGCGCCCTGCTGGGCGAGGCGCTGTCGTCGGTGGGATTCGAGATCCGACACGTTCCGGGCCGCCGCACCGGCGGCCACCTGATCGCGCGAACCGGTGCGGCACCCCGACAGCTCCTCCTGGGGCACATGGACACCGTGTGGCCCCGCGGCACCGTCGCCCGGATGCCGGTGGAGGTGGACGGCGATGTGCTCCGGGGCCCGGGGGTGTTCGACATGAAGGCCGGTCTGGCGATGGGAGTGTACGCGCTCCGGGCCCTCCGGGATGTGGGGAACGCGCCCGCCCTCGATCCGGTGTTCCTGATCACATCGGACGAGGAGCTCGGGAGCCCCGAGTCCGAGCCCCTGATCGTCGACTGGGCGCAACGCGTGGAGCGCGCCTTCGTGCTCGAGCCCGCCCTCGGTCTGGACGGGAAGATCAAGACGCGGCGGAAGGGGGTGGGCCACTTCACCGTCCGCGTGACCGGCAAGAGCGCGCACGGCGGGCTGGCGCCGGAGGAGGGAGCTTCGGCCATCCTCGAGCTCGCGCAGCTCATCCAGGAGATCCACGCGCTCGCAGACCCGGAGCGCGGCATCACGCTCAACGTGGGCGTCATCGAGGGGGGGACGCGCTCGAACGTGGTCGCCGACAGCGCGCGCGCCGAGGTCGACGTCCGCGTGTGGACCGCCGGCGATGCCCGGCGTATCGCGACTGCGCTGCGCTCGCTCGAGCCCACCCTCCCGGGCACGAGCATCTCGGTGAGCGGCGGCATCGGACGCGGGCCGCTCGAGCGGACCCCCCGCAACGTGGCGCTCTGGAACCATGCGGCCGAGATCGGGCGCGAGCTCGGGCTCGACCTCGAGGAGGGGGCGGCCGGCGGCGGATCCGACGGAAATTTCACCAGTCAGTACACCGCCACCCTGGACGGCCTGGGGGCGGTGGGCGACGGGGCGCACGCCATGCACGAGTTCGTGTACGTGGACCGCGCACTCGAGCGAACGGCGCTGCTCGCGGGACTCCTGTCGGTTCCCGCCAAGGCGCCCGCCGGAGGCTCCGAGCGGTGAGCGACGCTCCCTTCCTGTACGGATCGCTGACCCGCATCTCGGACCTCCCGGACGGGGCGTTCGAGGTGGTGCCGCGCGACCGCGCCGAGTGGGAGCTGGGCGACTACGTGGTGGTCGAGGTGACGGAGTTGGGGGCGCAACGGAACCTCGAGCACCCCTCGGGCCGTCTGGCCCATCTCGCCCGCGGCGACGTGCTGGTCGGCGCGCTCGGGATCCGCCACGCGACGCTCGAGGCGACGGGAGATTGGCGGGCCGTGGGAGAAGACCTCGAGATGCACCTGCTGACGGCGGCCGGGCTGTTCGGGCGCCTCACCTCGCTCTCGCCGATGCTCGGCTCGTTGAGCGTCCTCGGGTACCGCGGTCATGTCGCGCGGGGCGGCGCGACCCTCCGGATGGCGGACTTCGTGCCGTCGGGGGACTCGGGTCCCTACGCCACGCCCACGATCCTGATCATCGGCACGTCGATGTCGGCCGGAAAGACGACCGCCGCCCGCACGCTCATCCGCCGCCTCGTCCGCGAGGGTCGGCGCGTGGCGGGCGCCAAGCTCACCGGAGCTGGCCGGTATCGCGACATCCTCGCCATGAGCGATGCCGGGGCGGCCGGGATCGTGGACTTCGTGGACGCGGGGCTCCCCTCGACGGTGTGCCCCGCAGCCCGGTTCGAGACGGCGGCCGCCCGGATGCTGTCGAGGATCGAGGACATGGAGGCGGATGTGGCGGTCATCGAGGCGGGGGCCTCGCCGCTCGAGCCGTACAACGGCCGCGCGGCCATCGACGCGCTGGGCGACCGCGTGCGGCTCCGCGTCCTGGCGGCATCCGATCCGTACGCGGCCGTCGGGGTCGAGCGCGCGTTCGGTCTGCGGCCGGATATCGTGACCGGGATCGCGGCCAACACGCGGGCCGGAATCGAGCTGTGTGAGCGTCTCACCGGCGTGCCGACGCTCGACCTGACCGCATCGGGGTCCGACGAGCGCCTGGACCCGCTCCTCGAGCGGCTGTTCGTGGGGTCGGAGTGATGGTGCCTCTTGCGGGAGGCGTGCGGGCTCGGTGTAATTCCGCGGGCGCGAAAGCGCCGGTCGAGCCGCCGGATCCGGACCTCCGACCGGCCGGGGATCCGCGCGCCACCCACGGACCGCTGACCGGTCGACCCGCCCGGGGCCGGCCGAGGGAGAAGTGATGTTGGACGCACTCCGCCAGCCCTGGCCGTGGTACGTGGCCGGTCCGCTGATCGGTCTCGTGGTGCCCGTGCTGTGGCTCCTCACCGGCAAGGCGTTCGGCGTGTCGACGAGCTTCCGCGACATCTGCGCCGCGGTCACGCCGGGCCGGTTCGAATACCTGCGCTACGACTGGCGCACCGGGGCGTGGCGGTTCGCGTTCGTGGCCGGGATCCTGATCGGCGCGCTGATCGCGGTCACGGTGCTGGCCTCGCCGGACCCGGTGGTCGGGATCTCCGAGGCGACCCGTGCGGACCTCGCGGCGCTCGGGATCACGAGCCGCACCGGGCTCTTCCCCTCGGACCTCATCTCGTGGCGCTCGCTCGGCACCCTGCCCGGCTTCGTGGTGGTGGTGCTGGGCGGCTTCCTCGTCGGGTTCGGGGCGCGCTGGGCGGACGGGTGCACCTCCGGCCACGCGATCACGGGGCTCGTGGGGCGCCAGCTGCCGTCGCTGCTCGCCGTGCTGGGGTTCTTCGCGGGCGGGCTGGTGTCGACCTTCCTCCTCCTCCCGCTGGCGCTGCGATGAGCACCCGCGTGGCGGATGCGATCCCTCGCCGGGAGGGAGGCTCGACCCGGGAACCGGAGCCCGTGGCGGCGCGGACCCCCGCGGGGTTGCTCCTGCGATCCCTGGCGGTGGGCACCGCTTTCGGGGTCCTGCTCGTCAAGTCCGAGGCCGTGTCGTGGTTCCGGATCCAGGAGATGTTCCGCTTCCAGGGCGTCCACATGTACGGCCTGCTAGGCTCCGCGGTGCTCGTCGGGATGGCGGGGATCGCGGCCCTCCAGCGGCTGGGTTACGGCGAGCCGCCCGGATCGGGGCTCGACGTCCTGCCGAAGAAGGAATCGCGGGGCCTCAATCGGCATTACTGGATGGGCGGCGCCGTGTTCGGGCTCGGCTGGGGGCTCCTGGGCGCGTGTCCCGGCCCCATCTACGCGCTGATCGGCACCGGCGCTACCGTGTTCGCGGTCGCGCTGGCCAGCGCCGTGACCGGAGCGTGGACATACGCGGCGCTGCGGCCCCGGTTGCCGCACTTCTGATCCGATCCCATCGAATCCACCAGGAGCGACGACGATGCTCTTCCGACAGATATTCGACGAGAAGCTGGCCCAGTACGCGTACCTGATCGGCTGTCAGCAGACCGGCGAGGCCGTGGTCATCGACCCGGAGCGGGACATCGACCGCTACGTCGACATGGCGCGGGCCGAGGGCCTCGAGATCACCGCCGTGGCCGAGACGCACATCCACGCCGACTTCCTGTCCGGGGCCCGCGAGTTCGCAGCCGCGTACGGGGCCCGCGTGTACGTGTCCGACGAGGGCGATGAGGACTGGAAGTACGAGTGGGTGAAACAGGGGAATGTCGATCACGTCCTTCTCCGGAACGGCGACACGTTTCGCATCGGCAACATCGAGCTCCGGACCGTGCACACGCCCGGCCACACGCCCGAGCACCTCGCCTTCCTGGTCACCGACCACGGCGGCGGGGCGGACGAGCCGATGGGGCTCGCCTCCGGCGACTTCGTGTTCGTGGGCGCGCTCGGACGCCCCGACCTGCTCGAGACGGCGGCCCACGTCCAGGGCGCGATGGAGCCCTCGGCGAGGCGGCTGTACGCCTCGGTGCAGCGCTTCCTGGAGCTCCCCGACTACCTGCAGGTGTGGCCCGCGCACGGGGCCGGGTCGGCGTGCGGCAAGGCGCTCGGCGCGGTGCCCGAATCGACCGTCGGGTACGAGCGCCGCTTCAGCCCCGCCATCGACTTCGCGCGTCGCGGCGAGGATGCGTTCGTGTCCTACATCCTCGAGGGGCAGCCCGAGCCGCCACTCTACTTCGCCCGCATGAAGCGCGACAACAAGCTGGGCGCTCCCGTGCTGGGGAGGCTGCCCACCCCACGCCGCCTCGGCGTGAACGAGCTCGGCGCGCTGGCGAACCGCGAGGACGTGGCCGTGATCGACACGCGCGCGGACCGCTCGGCGTTCATGGCGGCGCACCTGCCGGGGTCGCTCTACTCCCCGCTCACGAAGGCGTTCAACACGGCCGTGGGCTCCATCCTCCCCGACGAGACGACCCCCATCCACCTGATCGTCGACGAGCGCGATCTCGACGAGGCGGTCCGCGACCTGGTGCGCATCGGATACGACCGCGTCGAGGGGTTCGCCGACCCCGCGACGCTGGCGGAGTACTTCGCCTCGGGCGGCGAGGCGGCCCGCATCGACGAGATCGACTTCCGCACCACGAACGAGGCGATCGCGGCGGGGGAGGGGAGCGTGCTCGACGTGAGGTACGCCTCGGAGTACGGCGCGGGTCACGTGCCGGGGGCCGTCAACGCGTCGTACACGCGGCTGCCCGAATACCTCGATCGGCTGCCCTCGGGCGCGCCCCTCCTCGTCCACTGCCAGAGCGGGGCGCGCGCCGCCGTCGCGGCCAGCTACCTGGCACGCCGGGGTCGCGACGTGAGGTACGTCAACGACCGCTTCGATGCGTACGCCGCCGCGTCGCCGGTCGAGAAGGGGGAGCCGATCCCGGCGTAGGCCGGCGTAGGCGTGGGCCCACCGGCCCGCCGCGGCTCCCTGGCCCGGGACATCGTGTCCCGACGTCCGTCTATCGAGCCAGCATGAGGTAGACGTACGTAACCCATTATGGACCAGCTGGATGCATGTGGTGCACGCGGCGGGCACGGCCCCTGCGCCGTCGCATCGGCGGAGCGCGACGCATGCGTCGGGTCCGGGGGGTGTGCCGGGCCCGACCAAAGGCGAGAAGAGGGCTGGACCCATGAGTCGACACGCCATCGGACGCATCGGATTCGCCCTGTCGATCGTCCTCCTGGGCGGGGTGCCCGCGAGTTGCGGCTACCGGCCCCCTCCCGTCCCGGTGGGAGGCGATCTCGAGACCCTGGGCTTCCTCGCGGGCGAGTGGGCCGGGTCCTATCGGGGCGGCGAGACCGGCCGCACCGGGAGCATCTTCTTCCGGCTGGCGGCGGGGGCCGACACGGCGTTTGGCGACGTGCTCATCGATCGCTTCCAGCCCATGCACACCTCCGACGAGAACGAGCGCCCCGAGGGTCTCCGGGCGCCCCCCGTGCTCACCATCCGGTTCGTGCGGGCGTCGGGTGACCGCGTGTACGGCACGCTGGACGAATACGAGGATCCCGACTGCGGCTGTCGGCTGCAGACCACCTTCACGGGCCGCGTGGAGAGCGGTCGCCTGGAGGGCACGTTCACCTCCACGCACCTGGACACCGGCGTGCGGCACGGCGGCACGTGGAGCGCGCGGCGCACGGGTCCTCCTCCACGCGCCGACGAGCTCGTGGCGCGGGCCTCGGAGGACACGCCGGCGGAAGGCGACACGCTGGCCGAGCCCGGGCTCCAGGGGCCGAACGAGGAGGAGATGATCGCTCAGGGGCGCGCGCTGTTTCGCGATCTGGGGTGCTCGTTCTGCCACGGCGCCGATCGGCAGGGGAGGATCGGGCCCCCGATCGCGGATGTGGCCCGACACCGGAGCTTCAGCTGGATCTACCGCATGGTGCTGAACCCCGATTCGATGGTGCGGAACGACCCGCTCGCCCAGCGGCTGTACGGTGGGCTCGACATCGCGATGCCCGACCGGGGCGCGACCCCGTGGGAAGCGCTCACCCTGTACGAATATCTCGTCGCCGAAGCGGAGCGTGAGGAGCCACCCCGCTGATCCCCCGATCCCGTCTTGCCCGTCCCGGGTCACCGGCGCATGATCCGCGCGGCTTTCGAGGCCGCGCGGTCGCGGGGCCGGCGTGCGGTGGCCCGCGCGCCCGGCCCGCCATCCGCCGCGTCGCCGGATGACCCGCCAGACAAAGGATCGCTCGTGAAGCTCGAGCAGTTCATGGAGCGGGTGGAGCGCCGCAACCGGAACGAGCCCGAGTTCCTCCAGGCCGTCCGTGAAGTGGCCGAGAGCGTGATCCCCTACATCGAGCAGAGACCGCAGTACGAGGCGGCCTGCATCCTGGAGCGGCTCACCGAGCCCGACCGGGTGATCCAGTTCCGCGTGAGTTGGGTGGACGACGAGGGGGTCGTGCACGTGAATCGCGGCTACCGGGTGCAGTTCTCGAACGCGATCGGGCCCTACAAGGGGGGGCTCCGGTTCGACCCGTCGGTGAACCTGAGCGTGCTCAAGTTCCTCGGGTTCGAGCAGGTGTTCAAGAACAGCCTCACGACGCTCCCCATGGGCGGCGGGAAGGGCGGCGCGGACTTCGACCCCAAGGGGAAGTCGGACGCCGAGGTGATGCGGTTCTGCCAGTCGTTCATGCTCAAGCTGTACCGCTACATCGGGATCAACGTCGACGTGCCGGCGGGCGACATCGGCGTGGGCGCCCGTGAGATCGGCTACCTGTTCGGGCAGTACAAGCGCCTGGCGAACGAATTCCAGGGCGCGATCACCGGGAAGGGGGTCAACTGGGGCGGGAGTGTGATCCGCACCGAGGCCACCGGCTACGGGTGCGTGTACTTCGCGCGCGAGATGCTCGCCATGCGGGCCGAGGACTTCGACGGCAAGGTGTGCACGGTCTCCGGCTCGGGGAACGTCGCCCAGTACACGGCCGAGAAGCTCGTCGAGCTGGGCGCGAAGGTGGTCGCCCTCTCCGAGCGCGGCGGCTTCATCCACGATCCCGGCGGGCTGGACCAGGAGAAGGTCGAGTGGATCATCGACCTCAAGACCAACCGCCGCGGATCGCTCCGGGAGTATGCCCGGGAGTTCGGCGCGGAATACCACGGGGGGGAGCGGCCGTGGGGCGTTCCTTGCGATTGCGCGTTCCCGTGCGCCACGCAGAACGAGCTCGACGGCGGCGACGCGGCCGCGCTGCTCGCCAACGGCTGTCAGGTCGTCTCCGAGGGCGCCAACATGCCGGCCACGCCGGAGGCTGTGGCTGCGTTCCGCGCCGCGAAGATCCTGTATGGCCCCGGCAAGGCGGCGAACGCGGGGGGCGTGGCGATCTCGGGGCTCGAGATGACCCAGAACGTGATCCGGCTGTCGTGGAATCGCGCCCAGGTCGACCGGCGGCTCAAGGAGATCATGAAGGACATCCACCAGACGTGCGTCGAGTACGGGCACGTCGACGGATCCGTCGACTACGTGATCGGCGCCAACGTGGGCGGGTTCGTGAAGGTGGCCGACGCCATGCTCGCCTACGGGGTCGGCTGAAGTCGGACCTCGCCGCGGCCCCTCGCCGGGTCGCTTCACGACCCCGGCACGGTCCAGCGAGTGGCAGCGCCCCGAGGTCTTCCCCTTCACCCCGTGGGCCAACCCGTCCCGATACCGGGACGGCCCGCCCCCGGTCGTCCCCCGCGGTGCGGCCGGAACGTGCGGGGAACGAGGGTAGCATCTCCAGCGTGCTGAACGAGTTACGAGCGCCAGGCGCGGAGCCGCAGGGTCGGGAACGGCTTCTGCCGGGTGGGGAAGCGACCCGTGTGCGTTGGTGCGCCACCGCGACCGGGTCGAGGAGATGGATCGAGGTGCAGGCGCGCCCCGGAGAGGAGGAGCGATGACGGAGGAGAGCTTCGAGATCTCGATGGAGCGGGTGGAGGCGTTCGGGTTCGACGTGGACTTCCGGCTCGAAGGAGTGGCGCCGCTCCGCATGGACGAGCCGGCGCCCCTCGGCGGGGGGAACGGCCCCAACCCGGCGCGGCTGCTGGCCGCGGCGGTGGGAAACTGTCTGAGCGCGAGCGCGCTCTTCTGCCTGGAGAAGGCCCGCATCCCCGTGTCGGGCATGCGCACCACGGTGCGGACGTCGCTGGGGCGGAACGAGCGGGGGCGGGTGCGCATCGAGGCCCTCGAGGTGACCGTCCAGCCGACGGTGCCGGAGGCGGACCGCGAACGGATCGGACGGTGCCTCGGCCTGTTCGAGGACTTCTGCATGGTGACGCAGAGCGTACGCGGGGGCATCGACGTGTCGGTCGACGTGGTTCCGCAGTCCCCGGAGGCCCCCGACGAACCGGGGCTCGGGCGTACGGCGGGCGCCGCGGCGGGCTGAGCGCCGCTCCCGTCTCGATCGGGCTCGGCCGGCATCGGGCCCCGCCGCCGCCCCGACTCGCCCATCGGCGACCCCGGGCCCGCCTCCGTCGTACTCCGGGGCCTGTCGGCATCTGTCCGATATCGGGACTCCCGTGACGTTGTCGGGTAGGTACGCTCGAGCCATCTCCGGACACCACGTCGACCCGGGAGTCGTCATGCGCCGCTTCCTGCCCTGTGCGTCCGTGCTTCTCGTCGTCTTGCTCGTCGGGTGCGGGACCGATCCGCTGGGTGCGTTCCCGCGCGAGTTCACCAACGCCGACGATCGCTTCGAGTTCGAGACTCTGAGCGACGTGATCGACATCACGCGCACCGAGACGTTCGACTGGTCGAACTCGGGGATCACGGCCGACATCTCGAGCCAGACGACGACTAACGGGGGCGAGGCGCGTCTCGTGCTTCGCGATGCGGGCGGGGCCGAGGTCTACAACGACGTGCTCACCCCCGATCTCGCCGCCACCACGCAGGGTGGGGAGTCCGGCGCCTGGACGATCGAGCTCGTGTTGACGAACTACAGCGGGTCCATCCACTTCGTGATCGAAACCCCGAGCGTGGAGCTCGAGATCGACGGCGGCGGAGGCTGAGGGCCGGTCCGGCGTCCTGGCGCCGTGCCGGCCCGGGTCATCGGCTCGAGCGCCCGCGCACGCCGCACGACGGCGTCGCCGTATCGCCCTTCGTAGTCCAACCCCGCGGCCGAGCGTGGAGGCTCGGCGCCCCGTGCAATTGTGCGCCGCCTGAATCCGCCGGAGAATGGGGCCATGGAAACTGGGGTGGCGGTCACGGTCAACGGCCGTGCGCACGAGCGCCGGGTGGAGCCACGGCTCCTCCTGTCCGACTTCCTGCGTCACGAGCTCGGGCTCACGGGCACGCACGTGGGGTGCGAGCACGGCGTGTGCGGGGCCTGCACCGTGCTGCTCGATGGGGAGCCCGTGCGCGCCTGTCTCCTGTTCGCGGTCCAGGCGAACGGCCACGAGGTGACGACGGTCGAGGGACTCGCGGACATCGACCAGGGCGCGCTCGACACCGACGGCGTGCCGGATCTGCTCCACCCCGTGCAGCGCGCCTTCCACCAGACGCACGCGCTCCAGTGCGGCTTCTGCACCCCGGGGATCCTGATGACGACGATCGCCTTCCTCGCCGGGAACCCGGCTCCGACGCGCGGGGAGATCCGGGAGGCGCTGTCCGGACACCTGTGCCGCTGTACGGGCTATCAGAACATCGTCGAGGGCGTGGCGCGGGCGGCCGAGCTGCTCGCGTGCGGCGACGCCCGGGTGTTCGGGCGCCCCGAGGCGGGTGACGCTCACGGGTCCGACCCCGCTTCGGGCTCTCCCGCGTGAGCCGGGCCGGCAGCCACCTCGTCGGTGCTTCCGTCCTCCGCCGCGAGGATCCGCGCCTCCTGACGGGGCAGGCGCTGTTCGTGGATGACGTCGAGCCGGCCGGGACGCTCCACCTCGCGTTCGTGCGCTCGAACGTGCCCCATGCGCGCATCACCGGCCTCGATATCGAGGCGGCGCGCCGGCACGCGGGCGTCGCGGCGGTCTACACGGCAGACGATCTCGGCGAGCTGTGTGCTCCCGGCCCCGTGCTGGTCCCGCCGCCGCCCATCGAGGGCCTCGTGTTCCACGCCCGCACCCCGCTTCCGCTGGCCCGTGACCGCGTACGCCACCAGGGCGAGGCGATCGCCGTCGTGGTGGCCTCCAGCCGCTACGTGGCGGAGGATGCGGCGGAGCTCGTACAGGTCGACCTCGAGACGCTCGACGCGGTCGTCGACCTCGACCGCGCCCTCGATCCCGAAGCCCCCCTGGTCCATGACGACCTCGACTCGAACCTCGCCGCGCACGCGCGACAGATGAAGGGTGACTATGCCGCGGCGCGGGCCGAGGCGGACCATGTCGTCGCCCGCACGCTCCGCTACGACCGGGGGGTCGCGGCCGCGATCGAGAACCGGGGCGTGGTGGCCGACTGGGACGCGCGCGAGGGGCGGCTCACCGTGTGGGACACGACCCAGGCGCCGATCCCGATCCGGAACGCGCTCGCCGGGCTCCTCGGGCTCGGCGAGTCGCAGGTGCGGGTGATCGCCCCGTTCATCGGGGGCGGGTTCGGACCCAAGATCATGTTCTACGCCGAGGAGCTCCTCGTCCCGTGGATCTCGATGCGGCTCGGGCGGCCGGCGAAGTGGATCGAGGACCGGTACGAGAACTTCTTCGCCACCACCCAGGAGCGTGGCCAGACGCACGAGTCCGAGCTGGCGCTCGCGGCCGACGGGACGATCCTCGGGGTGCGCGACCGATTCGTGCACGACTCGGGCGCCTACGACCCGTACGGGCTCACGGTACCGATCAACAGCCAGTGCACGCTCCTCGGGCCCTACCGGGTGCCGAGCTACGAGAGCGAGTTCCGCGTCGTGTTCACCCACAAGCCGATCGTGACGCCCGTGCGCGGGGCCGGGCGCCAGCACGGCGTGTGGATCATGGAGCGCCTGCTCGATGCCGCGGCTCGCGAGATGGGCCTCGACCGGGTCGAGATCCGGGCGAGGAACCTCCTCGCGCCGGACGAGTTCCCGCACGACCACGAGATCCTCTACCAGGACTCCGCCTCGCTCACGTACGACAGCGGGAACTATGCGCCGCTCCTCCAGGAGGCGGCCCGCCGCATCGGCCACGACGGGTTCGACGCCGAGCGCGAGAACGCCCGGGCCGAGGGGCGACGCCTCGGGCTCGGGATCGTGAGCTACGTCGAGGGGACCGGGATCGGACCGTACGAGGGCGCCCGGGTGACCGTCGAGCCCGGCGGCGCGGTGAGCGTGGCGACCGGGGTCGGGACGCAGGGGCAGGGGCACTTCACGGCCTTCGCACAGGTCGTGGCCGCGCAGATCGGGGTCGATCCGGGCCGCGTGCGGATCGTGACCGGCGACACGAGCGAGTTCCACTGGGGAACCGGGACGTTCGCGAGCCGCGGCGCCGTGGTCGCCGGGAGCGCGATGCACGCCGCCGCCCTCCGGGTGCGGGAGAAGATCCTCACGCTGGCGAGCGAGGCGCTCGAGGTGTCGCCGACGGACCTCGAGCTCGCGAACGGTGTGGCCCGCGTGCGGGGCGCCCCCGACGTGTCGATCGCGCTCGGCGAGCTGGCGCGGCGCGCGAACCCGCTCCGCGGGGCCGTGAAGCCCGGCACCGAGCCGGGTCTCGAGGCGACCGCGTACTTCGGGCCGGCGAGCGGGGCGACCGCGGCCGGCGTGCACGCGCTCGTGGTCGAGGTGGACCCGGACACGTGCCAGGTCGAGATCCTCCGCTACGTCGTGGTCCACGATTGCGGGACCCTCATCAACCCGATGATCGTGGAGGGGCAGATCCACGGCGGCGTCGCGCTCGGGATCGGAAACGCGTTCTACGAGGAGCTCGTCTTCGATGAGGAGGGCGGGATGACCAACGCCTCGTTCATGGACTACCTGCTCCCCACCGCGACCGAGGTGCCCGACATCGAGACCGCGCACTTCGAGACGCCGTCACCGCTCAACCCGCTGGGGACGAAGGGGGTGGGCGAGGCGGGCGCCATCCCCGTGGCGGCCGCGTTCGCCCAGGCGGTCGAGGACGCGCTCTCCGACGACGCGCCCGACCTCGAGATCCTCGATATGCCGCTCGGACCGGGGAAGCTGTTCGAGCTCCTGCGCGAGACCGGGGGGCTCGGACTCGAAGCGCGCGACGAATCGGCCGCGACAGAGGCCGCGGCCACCCGGCCCGTGCGTGGCGACGCACGGTCTCCCCGGGAGGGCGAGCAATGAAGCCTCCGGCCTTCGAGTACGTCGCCCCGTCGGACCTCGACGAGGCGCTCGCCGCGCTGGCCGCGGACCCAGGGGAGGCTCGCCCCCTCGCGGGGGGGCAGAGCCTGGTCCCCATGCTCACCTTCCGGCTCGCCGCGCCGGCGATCCTCGTCGACCTGAACGGCGTGAGCGAGCTGGCCGGCATCCACGAGCGGGCGGACGGCGGCCTGTCGATCGGGGCGATGACCCGGCAGCGCGTCCTCGAGCGCGACCCGCGCGTCGCGGCCCGGGCGCCGCTCCTCGCCGAGACGGCCCCGTGGATCGCGCACGCCCAGATCCGCACGCGGGGGACGATCGGGGGGTCCGTGGCGCACGCCGATCCGGCGGCCGAGCTCCCCGCCGTGCTGCTGGCGCTGGGCGCGAGCGTGACGCTCGCGAAGGCGGGCGCCCGGAACGCCGACAATGATGATCAGAACGGGGGAGGGTTCCTGGCCCGGGAGGAGCGTGAGCTTCCATTGACGGAGTTCTTCCTCGGCCCCTTCTTCACCGCGCTCGAGCCCGAGGAGCTTCTCACGTCCATCGAAGTCCCGGGAATGGGTGAGCACGAGGGCACCGCGTTCGAAGAGGTGGCTCGCCGGCGTGGCGACTATGCCATAGTCGGAGCCGCCGCCTGGATTCGTCTGGACGCCGGCGGTGTGTGCGAGGACGTGGCGTTGTCGCTCGTCAATGCGGGCCCGACGCCATGTCTGTGGGTGGGCGCGGCCGATGCCCTGCGCGGACGGCCGGTGACGGCCGACTCGCTGGCCGTGGCCGCCGAGGCCGCCGCGAACGAATGCGAGCCCGCGGCCGACATGCACGGGAGCGAGGCGTACCGCCGCCACCTCGTCCGCGTCCTCGCCGAGCGCACCCTGGCCCGCGCCGCGGAACGGGCCCGGCGACCCGACGAGCGGGAGGGCTCGGCGTGACGATGCTCGGTGAGCGCGATGCCGAGCTGATCGGCGGACTCGTCGTTCCGGAGTACCCCATCCCGGCCGGCCCCCTCGTGAACGCCGACATCGCCCCCACGCCGCTCGAACAGCGCACGTGGGGCCTGTGGCACCTGGCGTCCCTGTGGGTGGGAATGAGCGTCTGCATCCCCACCTACATGCTCGCCTCGAGCATGATCGACGCGGGCATGAACTGGTGGCAGAGCCTCCTCACCATCCTGCTGGGGAACGCGATCGTCCTCGTCCCACTCGTCCTGAGCGCGCACGCCGGCACGCGGTACGGGATCCCGTTCCCGGTGTTCGCGCGCGCCTCGTTCGGGTGGAGGGGCGCGCACGTCCCCTCGCTCCTGCGCTCGGCCGTCGCGTGCGGCTGGTTCGGGATCCAGACATGGATCGGCGGGCTCGCGATCCACGCCATGCTCGCGCTCCTGTGGCCGGGGTGGGCCGAGCTCGGCGGCGGGTGGACGTTCATGGGCCACTCGCTCGGCCAGTTCGTGGGCTTCTTCCTCTTCTGGCTCGTGAACCTCCATTTCGCGTGGCGCGGGACCGAATCGATCAAGTGGCTCGAGACGTTCGCCGCGCCCGTGCTGCTCGCGATCGGGCTCGCGCTTCTCGTGTGGGCCGTCCGGGCCGTCGGCGGGATCGGCGACATCCTCGCGAGCTCCGGGCGTCTCGGCGCCGCCGGGAACGCGCCCACCGGATCCGCGTTCGTGCTCGGGCTCTTCCTCCCGTGGCTCACGGCCATGGTCGGCTACTGGGCCACGCTGGCGCTCAACATCCCCGACTTCACCCGCTACGCGAAGAGCCAGCGCGCCCAGGCGTGGGGGCAGGGGATCGGGCTCCTCACCACGATGCCGCTGTTCGCGTTCATCGGGATCGCGGTCACGAGCGCCACCGTGATCCTGTACGGCGAGGCGATCTGGAACCCGATCGACCTCGTCACGCGGCTCACCGCGGGCGGGAGCCGCTGGCTCGGCGTCCTCGCCATGGCCGCGCTCGCGCTCGCCACCCTTTCGACGAACATCGCGGCGAACCTCGTCGCGCCGGCCAACAGCCTGTCGAACCTCGCGCCGCGGAAGATCAGCTTCCGCGCCGGGGGGATGACGGCGGCGGTCATCGGCATCCTCCTCTTCCCGTGGGAGCTCCTCGAGGCCTACCAGACGTGGCTCATCAGCTACTCGGGTCTTCTGGGGGCCGTGGGCGGCGTGATGCTTTGCGACTACGCGTGGGTGCGCCGCTTCCGTCTCGAGCTCGTCGACCTGTACACGGAAGACGGTGTGTACGCGTATCACGACGGTCTCAACCGGGCCGCGATGATCGCGCTGGTCGCCGGGATCGCGGTGGCGCTCGCCGGGAAGCTCCACCCGTCGGTGTCGTTCCTGTTCAACGGGGCGTGGTTCTCGGCGGCCGCGGTATCGTTTCTCGTCTATGCGTGGGCGATGCGGGACACGCGCCGGGCGATCGCGGGAACGTCGGCTGCGAGTGGATTCGCCGGCAGGAGCGAAGCAGAGGCCGGAGGCGCGACGGCGTGAGCGATCTCCCCCTGTTCGAGCGCGCCCTCGTCGACCCGGGCGCGACGGCCATCATCGACGCGCACGGCGAGCACAGCTACGAGTGGCTCGACACGCGCTCGAGGCTCCGCGCCGCACAGCTCCTCGGGGACGCGAAGGACCTCGAGGAGGCCCGCGTCGGGCTCCTCATGGAGCCAGGGTTCGAGTACGTCGTCACGCAGTGGGCCATCTGGCGCGCGGGTGGGATCGCGGTCCCTCTGTCGCCGCGCCATCCGGATCCCGAGCTCGAGAACGTGATCGAGGACGCGGGCGTGGGGATGCTCCTCGCCACCGAGTCCCTCGATGAGCGCCTGCGCCCGCTGGCGGATGTCAGGCAGATTCCATACCGGGCGGTCCCCACGACCGGCTACGAGATGCGCGCCATCCTCCCACTGGTCGCGCCCGAGGAGCGCGAGGCCGCGTCCGTCGAGAGCGGTGCCGACGAAGCCCGGCTCCCCGAGCTCACCCTCGACCGCCGGGCGTTGCTCCTGTATACGAGCGGCACCGCCGGCCGCCCCAAGGGCGTCGTCTCGACGCACGCGAACCTCGATGCCCAGCTGCGGACGTTGGTCGACGCGTGGGCCTGGGAGCCCGAGGACCGCATCCTCCACATCCTCCCGCTCCACCACACGCACGGGCTCGTGAACGCGCTCGGCTGCGCGCTGTACGCGGGCGCCGCGGTCGAGTTCGCGGACCGGTTCGACCCCGCGGCCGTGTGGGAGCGCTTCGCGTCGCGCGAGATCACCGTGTTCATGGCCGTCCCCACGATCTACGTGAAGCTTCTCCGGGCGTGGGAGGAGATGGACGAGTTCACCCGAGCGCGCTGGTCCAAGGGCGCCCGGCGGCTCAGGCTCATGGTGTCGGGCTCGGCCGCGCTCCCGGTGGCCGTGTTCGAGCGCTGGGAGCAGATCACCGGCCAGCGGCTGCTCGAGCGCTACGGGATGACCGAGATCGGGATGGGGCTCTCGAACCCGTACGCGGGCGAGCGCCGCGCCGGCACCGTGGGGCAGCCCCTCCCCGGGGTCGACCTCCGCCTCGTCGATCCCGACAGCGGGCGCCTGCTCGCCGAGGGCACTCGGAGCCTCGAGCCCGGCGCGTCGGGCGAGATCCGTGTCCGGGGCCCGATGGTGTTCCCGGAGTACTGGAACCGCCCCGAGGAGACCGAGGCCGCGTTCGAGGACGGCTGGTTCAGGACCGGCGACGAGGCCGTGCTCGAGCGCGGCTACTACCGCATCCTCGGACGTCGCTCGGTCGACATACTGAAGAGCGGCGGCTACAAGATCTCGGCGATCGAGATCGAGGAGCTATTGCGAGCCCACCCCGGCGTGCGCGACTGCGCCGTGGTCGGGCTCCCCGACGAGGAGTGGGGCGAGCGCATCGCCGCCGCCGTGGTCACCGAGCCGGGCGCGTGGTTCGTCCCCGACCTCGTCCCGGCGGGAGCCGAGGGCGTCCACGAGCGGGCGCGATCGGCCGCCGCGGTGCTCGACCCTTGGCTCCGCGACCGGCTCGCCGGCTACAAGGTGCCGCGCGAGTGGCTGTGTCTGGACGAGCTGCCCCGGAACGCGATGGGGAAGGTGCGGAAGGCGGCCGTCCGCGAGATGTTCGAGCACCGGGAGTAGAAGAGGGCGCACCCGGCATACCGCCAGGGAACCGAGCAGGATTGCACGGATTGTAAATCGGATTTACGATCGGTGCATGATCAAGCGGAACCTGGAGCCCGTCCTCCACGAGCTCGCGGAGCAGATGCCCGCGGTGGCCGTCACCGGTCCGCGCCAGTCGGGGAAGACGACCCTGTGCCGCATGGCGTTCCCCGATCACGCCTACGTGTCGCTCGAGCCGCTCGACGTCCGCGACTTCGCACGCGAGGACCCGCGCGGGTTCCTCCGCCAGCATGCGGGCGACGTCATCCTCGACGAGATCCAGCGGGCTCCCGACCTGTTCTCGTATCTGCAGGGGGCGATCGACGAAAATCCCGCGCCCGGCCGCTTCATCCTCACCGGGTCCCAGCACTTCGGGCTCTCGGAGGCCGTGTCGCAGTCACTCGCCGGACGGGTCGCGATCCTCCACCTGCTCCCGCTCTCCCTCGACGAGATCCGGCGGTTCGACACGGCGCCCACCGAGCTCTGGCGCACGCTGTGGACCGGGGGATATCCGCGCATCCACGACCAGGGGCTCGATCCCGGGCGCTGGCTCGCGACCTACGTCGCGACCTACGTGCAGAGCGACGTGCGTCAGGTCCTCGACGTGACGGACCTCGACGCGTTCACCACGTTCCTCCGTCTCGTGGCCGGCCGGACCGGGCAGGAGCTCAACCTCTCTTCGGTCGGCTCTGATGCGGGCGTCACGCACAACACCGCCCGTTCGTGGCTCTCGGTGCTCGACACGAGCTTCATCACGCTCCGCACTCCGCGCTGGCACCGGAGCTTCCGGAGGCGTGTAGTGAAGGCGCCCAAGATCCACGTCGTCGATACCGGACTCGCCTGCCACCTGCTCGGCATTCGCGAGCCCGATCAGCTCCCTACCCACCCCCAGCGCGGCGCGATCTTCGAGAGCTGGGTCGCCGCGGAGATCCTCAAGGCCCGGCTCGCCCGGGGGCTCGATGCCGACCTCTATCACCTGCGCGAGACGAGGGGTCTCGAGATCGACCTGATCATCGAGGCCGGCGAGACGCTGTTCGGCGTCGAGGCGAAGTCGGGCGCGACGGTGGCGTCCGGGTTCACGGACCCGCTCCAGGAGCTCGGAACGCAAGTCGCGGCCGAGCTGCCACACCTGCGATACGCGCCACGGCTCGTGTTCGGGGGCGACGATACGCAGACGGGGGGAGATGTGGAGATCGTGCCCTGGTCGGGGATCCAGGAGCTGGACTGGAGCGAGTAGGTGTTCGGCGGACGCCTCCAGCCCGAGTCAAAGCACTCCACGCCGGTGCCGCCGGCATCCCGACCTTCCTTGCTCCTTGCCATAATTAGGGATGTTTGCTAAACCTAACTAAGCACTCGAACAAGTTTGGGAACCTGACCCGAGGAGCCTCCGGTCTCCGGACGACGAGTAACCCTGATCTGGCGGCACGATCCGGCGATCCACGCCCCGGCGAAGTACCGCCGGGCGTGCCGCTACGAGGCGTTCATCCCGGACCCGCTGATGGGTCAAGATCTCCGGCTGAGCGCGGAGGTGACCGGCCTCATCTCGGAAGCCGAGGGCGCGATCCACGAGTTGAACGCGCACGCACGCCCGGAGCTCGCGCCCCTTGCCCGGCTCCTGCTCCGTAGCGAGTCGATCGCCTCGTCGAAGATCGAGGGCATGCAGCTCGACGTTCGCGACCTCGCCCGTGCCGAGGCCCGTCTCGAGTCCGGTGGGCGCGCCGGATCCTCGGCCATCGAGATCCTGGCGAACATCGATGCCATGGAGCTCGCCATCGATGAGGCGGCGTCGGCAGCACCGTTCGCAGTCGATCAGGTCGTCGCGATCCACCGTCGGCTCATGGAGCGATCTTTGAACCCGCGGATCGCGGGCCAGATCCGCGCGGAGCAGAACTGGATCGGCGGGAACGACTACAATCCGTGCAGTGCGGATTTCGTACCGCCGCCGCCCGAGTATGTCGGCGAGTTGCTGGAAGACGTCTGCGTCGCGATCGAGGACGACCTTCTGCCCCCGCTCGTCCAGGCCGCCCTGGTCCACGCGCAGTTCGAAACAATCCACCCGTTCCACGACGGGAACGGGCGGACCGGTCGCGCCCTCATCCATGCGATTCTGCGCCGGCGCGGCCTCGCGCCCGCCTACGTGCCTCCGCTCAGCGTGGTCCTGGCGGCCAATCGGGATGGATACATCGAGGGCCTCACCGACTACCGCGAAGACCGAACCGAGGCGTGGATCGAGCGCTTTGCCAGCGCCGCGGCCACGGCGGCGGATCTGGCCGGCGCGTACCTGCTGGCGGTAGAGCGGTTGACCGAGCGATGGCGGGCACGACTCGCGGCATCGTCGGATGCACCGAGAGCCGATGCCGCCGCCTGGGCGATCATCGACGTGCTGCCGGCCCACCCGATGTTCACGGCGCCAGTGGCGGCGGCCGCGATCGACCGGTCCAGGCCGCAGGTCTATCAGGCAATCGAACAGCTCGAGGCTGCCGGAGTCCTGCGGCAGCTCTCGAAGGGCAAGCGGAATCGGGTGTGGGAGGCCGTGGGGTTGCTCGACCTCCTCGCCGGACTCGAGGCCGGGGAACGACCTCCGGCCTGATCTGCGGACCGGGCGGGGGAGCATCGGCTCCCGGACGTGAGTCAGACGCATTGCTCGTCTGAGGTGCTGCCAATCGGCGAC
>Ga0315553_10000816_pt1 | contig 26828 bp, 22 predicted proteins | sample SalMarSW160140MG_FD_203099 | JGI IMG/M metagenome (GOLD analysis project Ga0315553, IMG submission 203099) | Salt marsh sediment microbial communities from the Plum Island Ecosystem LTER, Massachusetts, United States - Salt Marsh Sediment SW1601-40 ... | reverse complement strand
GAACGCGGACGGCGGCGTCCTTGGATCGGGCTAGTCCGTCGAGGCAAACCCCGTGAACGAGAACCGGTACGCGTCCTGGTCGGCCACGTACTCGGCGTGGAACGACGACGGCGCATCCGTCACCCCCGGGATCGTCGGCACGTCGAGGTCGAACGACCGGCGCTGGAGGAGGAACGCCTTCGAGATCATCGGCTCGAAGAAGATCACGCGGTCTCCCCCATAGCCGAGGACCATCGAGCCGTCGAACGGCTCTGTGTTCGACGCGTCCGCGGTCGAGACCGCGTGCATGCCCATCTCGGGCACGCAGGTGCCGATCAGCGTATCCACGCCGGTGATCTGTGCGAGCTCCGGCGGCAGGGCCTCGTCCGGCAGCGTGTAGCCCTGCGGCAAGGCCGCGGTCGTCGACGGATTGGCGCAGTCGATCGCCATCCGCTCGCTCGGCGGGATGAGGTAGAAGTGAAAATCGAAGTGGGGCACGAGGAACGTCGGAGGCGGATGCCCTACGGCCTCCCAGTTGACGGTCAGGTGGGTCATCCCGTGCGCCGACGACGGGAATGCCAGCGAGACCTCCGCCGGCGGAGGCCACAGAAACGGCGCGTCGGCCGGTGCGGCCTCGAGGCTCGCCACCGGGATCGTCGCTCCCACCTCGGTGACGGCCCCGTTCTCCGTCACCGTCCACGTACAGATATCGTTGCCCCAGGCGGTACCGCACTCTCCGGCCGTCTCGGCCGTGGAAGCGCCGCCCGCGCACCCGCCGAGCACCATCGTCAACATCACCGCCGCCCGTCCAGCTGTGTACCGCGACATGATCGACTCCAGGTTTCGCAAATGTCCTTGGACCCGATGGCCCCGCACCGACATAGGACACTCGTCGAGGCGAAACGTCCAGCCCCCGGGACGTGTGGCCCACCAGATCCCCGGGTTCAGCTTCCTTGGACTCGGACGATCGGACCCAGTATGGTCGGGCGCATTCACAGCGCGCGGACCGAATCTGGTGCGCGCCAAGGTCCGGGACCTCCTGAACCCCATTCGGGCGCGCAGTGCGCGTACACGTCGCTACACTTCAGCACACCGGGATTGGGCCGTCTTGACTTCCGTGCACTTCCGCACACTCCTGCACACCTTGTTGCAGTAGGCGTGACAGGTCATCTCGGCCGTCCGCCGCACGTTCGGTCGGCTTCGCCGAGCTCGCGCCCTGCGGCGCTCGGTTGCCGGCCCCGTTCCCCATGACCAGCTTCAAGCGCTGCGTGACGACTTCACTCAGGCGGTTCTGCGATGGCTTCGGCGTCCGAAAGCCTGAAGGCGGCTCTGGCTGACCGCTATGAGATCGAGCGAGAGCTGGGTCAGGGCGGCATGGCAACCGTCTACCTGGCCCAGGACCTGAAGCACCGGCGCCACGTCGCGATCAAGGTCCTCAAGCCCGAGCTCACGGCCTCGGTCGGCTCCGACCGGTTCCTCCAGGAGATCCGTACGACGGCCAACCTCCGTCACCCGCACATCGTCCCGCTCTACGATTCTGGGGAGGCGGACGAGTTTCTCTTCTACGTGATGCCGTTCATCGAGGGCGAATCGCTGCGCGATCGCCTCGATCGCGAGGCGCAGTTGTCCGTCGACGAGTCGCTCCGCCTCTCGTGCGAGATCGCGGGCGCGCTCGCCTACGCGCACGCACGGGGCATCATCCACCGGGACATCAAGCCCGCCAACATCATGCTCGAGGCCGGGCACGCGGTCGTCAGCGACTTCGGGATCGCGAGCGCGGTGTCGCTGGCTGGCGGCCAGCGGCTCACGCAGACCGGGATGATCGTCGGGACCCCCGCGTACATGAGTCCCGAGCAGGCGTCGGGGCAGGGCGAGGTCGACGCGCGCTCGGACCTGTACAGCCTCGCGTGCGTCACCTACGAGATGCTGGCGGGTCAGCAGCCCTTCACGGCCCCGACGGCGGCGGTCGTCCTGGCGCGCCACATGTTCGATCCGGTGCCGCCGCTCACGACCGCGCGGCCCGGCCTGGCCGTGCACATCGCGCAGGCCGTCGAGCGGGCGATGGCGAAGACGCCGATCGACCGCCTCGACAGCCTCGAGATGTGGGCGACGGCCCTCACGACGCCCGTTCCCACCGCTCCGGCGGTGCAGGCGACTGCGCCGGCGGTCGACCAGACATCGGCTCAGGCGGTTGGCACTCCGAGTTCCGTCGCGGTCGTCCCCTTCGCGAACCTCTCGGGCGATCCGTCCCAGGACTTCTTCGTCGCCGGGATGCACGATGCGATCATCTCCCAACTCGCCAAGATCGGGGCGATCACGGTCATATCGCGGACCTCGGTCATGCGGTACCGAGACTCCGACGCCTCGATCCCCGAGATCGCTGATCAACTCGGGGTGGAGGCCGTGATGGAGGGGTCCGTCCTCAAGGCCGGCGATCGCGTCCGGATATCGCTCCAGCTGATGCGGGCCAAGCCCGAGCGCCACCTGTGGTCGGAAAGCTACGAGCGCGACCTGACCGATGTCCTCGCCCTGCACGGTGAGGTCGCGCAATCGGTCGCCGGGGCCATCTCGGCGAAGCTCACGACGGACGAGGTGCAGCGTCTCTCGAGGACCGTGGCAGTTGACCCCGCGGCATACGAGCTCTTCCTGCGCGGCCGGCACCTCAACCTGGGGATGGACGAACAGGCGTACCGGCGGATCGCGTTTCTCGAGCAAGCGATCGAGCGCGCTCCGGAGTTCGCGCCCGCCCATGCGAGTCTCGCGCGCACACTCATGTGGCTCGTCCAGCTCGGAATCGAGCCGAGCAGCACGACCCTCCGGGCAAGAGAGGCCGTGACCCGCGCCCTCGAGCTCGATCCGGAGTCGGGGGAAGTGCTCGCCGCAAGCGGATACTTTAAGACGATGTTCGACTGGGACCCGGAGGCCGGCGGCCGGGACCTCGCGCGGGCGATCGAGCTCGAGCCGAACAACGTCGAAGCGCTCCAGGATCTGGCGTGGCACCTCACGATCGTCGGCGACTTCGACCAGTCGGTCGAGATCTGGGAGCGGGCGGTGAGGCTCGACCCGTTCTCGCCGATGCTTACGATGCTCCACGGGTGGACGCTCTACCTGGCGCGCCGCTGGGAAGACTCGATCGCAACGCTGGAGTCGGGGATGCAGAGAGCCCCGGACTTCCCCCTCAACGCGGTGTGGCTGGCTGCGGCGTACCGACGCATCGGAAATCACGATCGCTCGCTCGAGCTTTGCCGGCGTGCCGAGGAACTGGACAGAAGCGGCTCCAATAGGGACCTTCTCGCGGTCCTGTCGCTGGTGTACAAGGAGCTGGGCTCGACCGAGGACGCCCACAGAATCGCGCAGCAGATCGAGGCGCGAAGCGGCCAGGCCGGCGGGTCCTGGTTCATGGCATTGGCCGCTTACACCCGGGATGACCGGGAGGGGGCGGTCGAGTGGTTCGGGAAGGCCGCGGACGAACGCTTCCCGATGATGGTGCTCCTCCCGATCCATCCCATCGCCGAGGACCTCCTCGCCGATCTGCGCATGGTGGACATCGCCAATCGCGTGAACATCCGCCCGGGGTTCACGGTCGCACCGCCCGCCTCACCGTGAGGCGCGCCGGCGCGCGGTTCATCGAGCTCCGCCCAAAGGCTGCGGATCCCGGGGTACCTGGCTGACGGTTCGGAGGTCCCGGAACCCTGGTCTCACATGGCGCGCAGGAAGGCGCGACGGCAGGAAGTCCGACCGATCGGGGCGGCGAGATGGGCTACGATCGCCCTACGATGCGGCGACCGCTCCGCCGAGCAGGCAGGAAATACAGCCAATCGGGTGAGCCCGGGACCTCCTGAACCCCCATTCGGAGTGATGGGAGCGTCAGACAGGACAAAATGTAGCGTTCACGCGGTGTTTCGGGCGTCCACATCGTATCTGAGCTGAACGAAAGCACCCGAGAATCGCACGATCCTACCCCACTTTTTACCCCACCCTGGCGCAGCGCCGGCCGGCGCGATTTAGCCCGGAGAGCGCTGGGACAGCTACGTCCGCCCACGACCTCCTTGGCGATTTCGGCGCGGGAACGGCCTCCCCGGAGCCCTGCCACTCGGTGAACACGGGCTGGGGGTATCCGATAGTATCAAAGACTGATACTATGTGACCATGCTGACGATCGATCCCACCTCCGACATTCCGTTTGTCGACCAGATCGTGACGGCGGTGCGAGCTGCGATCGTGCATCAGGAATTGCAGCTCGGCGACGAGCTTCCCCCGGTTCGACAGCTGGCCAACGACCTGGGCATCAACCTCAATACGGTCGCGCGCGCGTACCGCGTGCTACACGCACAGGGCCTCGTCCACAGCGCGAGAGGGCGCAACACTCGTGTCACCGCGACGGTCGAGACACCGAGGGCGGCTCCCGCCATGGCGCGAAGGCGGGCGGCGCAGGTGATCGGGGCTGCCTTGGCAGACGCGAAACTGGCGGGACTCAGCCTCGGTCAAACCCGGGACGTCATCGCGACCCAGCTCGAGCTCGTCTGGCAGGCAGAAGCGAGAAAGCAGGCATGAACCTGTGAGCGACCACGCGATCCTGGCGGTCGCGACGCCTCTCGTCCCGGCCCTCTTCGTGCTGCTCCAGCAAGCGCTCCGCGGGCGACGCCGGGGCGTCGGCATTCGGGTCGGGATCCAGGCCCTGACGTACGGAGCCGTGGGTCTTTACGCCGTCCTGCTCCTCGGGTGGCCCCGACAGTGGGGTGAGTACGTCGGTATCCAGTCCCTGCGCTTCTCCGCGGCCCCGACAGATCTCTTCAGACTCTTTCTGTTCTCTCTCTGGCTCGGTCTGTCGGCCCGAGTCCTCCAGGCGTCTCGGACGGACCGCGGGGAAGTCGGTTGGCCGGAGGGGGCCATGCGGAGCGCGTCGTCCGCTTCGAGAGCTTCCGCGTCACCGGTGTCCGCGCGAAGCTGGCTCTTCACCTGGGGGATCTGGTGGTACGGCGCCGTCGCTTGCTTGATCTCGCTACTTGTCGCCGACCCCGGTAGCCGGGAGGGGCCCTGGGCCGCCACGCTCCTGTTGCTTTCGGTCGCGCTGGCGCTCGTTTGGTGGGGACCGTCGCGGGTGGATGCAACCCTGTTGGAAGCGGAGCCCGCCGACCCAAGCGGTTCCCGCGAGCTCGCAGATTCCTATGCGGTTCACCGGAGCAAGCGGGCCAGCGGATCGTACTGGCTGACGCTCGCCCTCGTCGCCTGGATGTCGTCGACGGTGGTCGTCGCCGTATGGGTGCCCGAGTGGCCATCCCCGCTGCGTCTGATCACCGAGCTGACGGCCTTCTCGATCGGAATCGGTGGGGCGGCTCATGGTCTCGAAGTGTCGGCTCGAAGCAGGCGACTGCGCCGGACCCTGACACGGTTGCTGGCTGAGGCGGATATCGCCGGAGCGGCTGGCCCGAGATGACCTCGTCAGCCAGATGACCTCGTCAGGACGATCACCGACCTGGCAGGTGGTCCTGGTATTGGTCGGGGCGCCGGCCTTCCAGGCCCTGCTCTATTTCGCTAGCGGGGTCGATTTCGACACGTTCAGCCGATTCGCTTTCGTCGCCGGCGTCATCACCGAATACGTGGCTTTTCTCGTGGTTTGGCGATTCCTCCGACAACGCGGCATGGGCCTGGCAGAGATCGGCTTCGTGCGTCGAGCCTGGAAGCGCGAGGCCCTGATTGGTGTGGTCATGGGTATCGTCCTGATCGTCCTGGCCGGCTTCGGCGCGTTCTACGTCGAGCAGATACTGCCGTCCACGGTCTCCCGAGATCCGCGTCCGACGTGGGCGGCCATCGTATACGGCCTCGCGCTCGTGACCGCGTTCGCGCCGCTGGAGGAGATCATCTGGCGGGGCTATGCGATCAGGATGCTCGAAGAGGCGACCCGGTCGCGAGCCGCGGCAGTACTGCTCGCGGCCGTCGGGTTCGGTGTGCTTCATTGGTGGGGGGGACCCTCCACGATCGTCATGGCCACCGTCATGGGGCTGGCGTTCTCGGCGCTGTTCCTGTGGCGCAAGACACTCGTCGCATGCATCTCGGCCCATCTCGTACTCGACTTGCCCCTGTTGGTCTTCATGCTGTTCCCGGTCGCGCCCCCGGGGGGAGCGTAGGTGACGCACGGGATGTCACCATGCCGGACGCGAGCCGCACGTAGCTCTCGTCGGGCCCGCGAGGCAACCATTCTGAACCAGGCGGGCGCTCCGATCGGCTCCGAGGGCAACGTAGATCGGCGTGGATCGGCAGGACGGAGAGTTTTCGAGGGCCGGAGAAGAGGGTCAGCAGCCGCGTCAGGACCCCTGTGCCGCCTCCGAGAGCCCCTGCCCTGCTCCCGACGCTCGGAGGCACGCACCGGAGCGAGCCCCCCGGTTCCGGGGAGGGAGCCGTCCCCTCAGGTCACGACGATCGGGTCTGGTCCATCTCGTACGGAGGGATCGGCTCGGGCTCGGTCGGGTCGATGGCGGGCGTCTGGTCCATCTCCATTCCCGCGGCGCCCGCGAAGCCCAGCTCCAGCTCGGGCGGTCCGCGCGCGGGATGGGTCTCGGGCGGCCGCAGGGGCTCCCCCGACCACGCTTCGCGCGGTGCCCGGCGCAGGACGTCCCGGATGGAGAACGGGTCGGTGAGGAAGGCGATCAGCCGCATGGCCTCGCCACACCCCGGACAGACGAGCGGGAAGGTGTGGTAGATCCGGGCCAGCAACGCGGCCCAGCGGGAAGGCTAGCGTGGGCGCAGCGAAGATCGTTCCGCCCCCGAGCTCCCTCGCTACGGATCAGGGGTTACGTCAGCGTGTCCACCGTGGTATCGATCTGCGATCCTCCGCCGTCGGCGTGGCTGTCAGGTCGCTGCGCGCCGTAGAACGACGTGCGTGGCCTTCTCCGAAGCGACGAACTCGACGCACTCGTATCCCGGAGCCCGCAGGTCGACGTCCTCGAACAGCCGCTCTCCCCGACCGAGCAGGACGGGCGAGATCGCGATGTGAAGCTCGTCGATGAGACCCTCGCGCAGGTACTGACGGATCGTGTCCGCCCCGCCGCCGATCCGGACATCCTTTTCGGCGGCCGCCTCGCGGGCACGTTCGAGCGCCTCGTGGATGCCTCCCGTGACGAAGTGGAACGTCGTGCCGCCCTCCATCTCGAGGGGCGGACGCGCATGGTGGGTCAAGATGAAGGTCGGCACGTGATACGGCGGACTGTCCCCCCACCAACCCTTCCAGCTCTCGTCCGGCCAGGGCCCGCGAACGGGTCCGAACATGTTCCGCCCGAGGATCCACGCCCCGACATTCCGGAACCCCCGGGCGGCGTACTCGTCGTCGACGCCGGTCGTCCCCTCGTCCTTGCCCAACACGGCTCGCTGGAAGGTGCGCGTCGGGACCATCCAGTGGTGCAGGTCCTCCCCACCGATACCGAGCGGATGGTCGAGGTCTTGATCGGGCCCCGCTCCGTATCCGTCGAGCGAGATGGTGAAGCATTCGACGCGAACTCGAGTCACGGTGCCTCCGTTCCGCATTCCTCGTCGACCCCAGGGCTCCGCTCGATCGGACGGCCGTCGGGGTCGAACAGTCGGGCGAACGTGAAAGCGTCCGGCGTCGGCCCCGCGTCGCGGAGCAGGTCGAGGCGTCGCCTGGCTTCCGCGACATCGGGCTGCTCGCCCTGGGCGACCCACCAGAGGACCGAGTGGGGTCGGTCGAGTTTGGTGAACCACTCGCGCCGGTTCCGCATCGGCCCGACGTAATCCGACTGGAAGACGTACGCCCGCAACGCGTCGACGCTTTCCCAGACCGACATGTTGAAGATGATCAGCGGGTCGTCGAACGCGCGGATGGCCGTCGCGTCGCCCTCCTCGGTCTGGAGCCTCCAGACGAAGCCCGGAGCCCGATCCGCGACCGAGTTGATGTAGTCGAGCTGGTCGACGAAGCTGCGCATGACGGGATCGGTCACCGGCGCCCGGCCCCGGGCCATGTTCGCCTGTGCGAGGTGGTACGGTCCGTCGCTCATCGGTGTCTTCTCCGCGAATGGCCGGGACTCGGCCTCGGCGTGCTCCGCCCGCCCCGGGGGTGTGCTGCCCTCAGATGGTGCCGGGCGCGGGCGCGATCCGGCCTATCGATCCGTGAACCGCCACACACCGTCGCTGCTGCGGATCCCGTCCCCGTATCCGCCGATGATGAGCACGTCCCCGCCCTCCACCGCGGTCGCGGTCGCGAAGTAGAAGGCATCGGGAAAGTCGCCATCCACGGTCCGGAAGGTATGCGACGAGGCGTCGAGGATCTCGGCGGTGCGGGCCCCCGACGGAACGAGGACGTCGCCGTTCGGGAGTCGGACGGCAGTCCCCTCGATCTTGTAGCGGCTGCTCGTCATCGAGGGCCCGGCGGCGAACGAACCTGTCCGCGGGTCGTAGATCTCGGTGCTCTGGAAGTACCTCCGATCGGTGCGGTCCGCTCCGCCGATGACGAGCACGCGGCCATCCGAGAGGAGGACGGCATCGTGCTTGTGCCGGGCCGTTCCCATGGACGCAGCGGCCTCGAACCGATTCGTCGCGGGATCGTAGATCTCGGTGGTCGCGTACACCTCCATCGCCTCGCGCCGTCCCCGGTGGCCGCCGGTGATCAGCACCCGGCCGTCCTCGAGCAACGTGGCCGTGTGACTCTCGCGGGGGACACCGAGCGGTCCCGCCGGAACGGAGCGCCCCGTGCGCGGGTCGAACAGCTCCGCGGTGCCCAGGAACGTCCACCCGCGTCCGACGCCGCCGGCGATGAGGATCCCTCCGTCGGCGAGCGGCGTGGCGGTGTGCCCGCTCCTCCCTTCACCCAGCTCCCCTATGTCTTCGAACGTCCCGGTGGCCGGGTCGAAGACCTCGACGGAGCGCAGATAGCTCCCGTCGTATCCCCCGATGAGCAGGACGCGGCCGCCGGGCAGCCTCGTGGCGGTGTGGCCCGAGCGCGCGTGATGGAGCGATGGCAGCGTTCCGACCGATCCGGTGCGGGGATCGATCAGCTCGGCGGACGAGAGGCTTCCCCCGCCCGACGCCATCCCGCCCGCCACGAGCACCCGCCCGTCGGACAACGACGTGGCGGTGTGTGCGGCTCGCGGGGTTCGGAGAGTTCCGACGAGCCGGATCGCCCCACCGTCGTCCGCGTGACGGGGTGCCGGGGCGAGACCGACGAACAGGGTCAGGGCGACTGCGGAGGTCGTGACGGCGCGCACGGGACGGCTCCTGCGAACGTGTTCTTCGCGTCTCCGCCGGCGGAGACGCGCCACGAGATGCCTACCCGGACGCTCGGGACCGGGTCCCGTGCGTCGTGACTCGCCGGCGTCGAGCCGACGTGGTAGACGCGGCTACGGGCGCCCGCGCGTGATCGGAAGCTGGGCGTAGATCTCGAAATGCTCCATGCCGTGCGAGAAAGGCCGGCCGATCCACGCTTCAAACCCGGGCTGATCATCCGGCACGTACCCGCTTCTCGGAAGCCAGGCGCCGTACAGCCAGTAGAGAGCTCGGAGCTCGAGGTCCAGGCCACCACGGAGCTCGACCTGCGCCACGGTCATCGCTGGAAACCGGTATCGGCCGATCTCCCCCTCGGGCTCGAAGTCCTCGGCCTCGACGGCGACGTGATACAGACAATCCTCCAGCGACGTGATCTCGGGGTTGTCCCACTGGTATCCGAGCCACTGGCCGTCGGCCAGCGAGTGGCGCTCCGCCCAGGCCACGAGTCGCTCCGTGGCCCGCACGACAGCGTCTCCGTGGTACGGGTCGAGCACCCGGATGTAGGCCACGGTTCGCGGCGGGAGCTTGCGGATCTTCACCTCGAAGCCATCGGGATTCTCCACCGGGGGCAGGACGACCAGGCGGGAACCGGTCGCCTCGGACACCCGTTCCTGCAGTTCGCCGCCGTGCGCCTCGCGCCAACCCGCGATATCGAATCGGCTGGGAGCCGCGCCGTAGCGCCGCTTGAAGACCCGCGAGAAGTCGGATGAGGACGAGAAGCCGCACCGCAGCGCGATGGTCGACAGCGAGGTCCCGGGCGCGTGCGCCATCATGACGAGGGCCCGCTCCAGCCTCAGTCGTCTCACGAAGGCCGCGAGCGTCTCCCCGATCAGAGCCTGGAAGACGCGGTGGAAATGGAAGGGCGACAGGTTCGCCGCAGCCGCCACATCCGCGAGCCGCAGGGGCTCCTCGAGATGAGCCATCACGTAGTCGATGGCGAGGTTCAGCCGGTCGAGATAGGCCGCTCCGCCCGTCCGACGGGTGCTCATACGCCTCCGCAAGATTTGGCAAGCCCGACACGCCGCAAACTGGCAATTTAGCCGCCTCGGACAAGCGGCGACCGATCACTCTACCCCGTGGGCGAAGATCATGCGGAAATGGCTGGCCGGGCTGCCGGTCGTTGCAGGTTACTCCGTCTCGGCGGCGGTCTTCTCGCGACTTCCGCGAACGGTGTCGCTCGATCTCCCACCGTTCACGTCGGCCGGAGATCCGGTTCCTCGCGGTGCCGTGGCGTTTCTGATCCCGACGGTGGGGTTGGCGACCTGGGGACTGCTTCTGGCGCTGCGGAAGGTCCGGGGGCCGGTGAAGCCCCTCCCGGAATGGTGGCTCAACGCTCGGACGGGCGCGGCGGCGACAAGGCGCTTCGAGCCGACCTACCACACGATCGTGTTCTCGGTCACGGCCCTGATCCTCCTCGCCCACCTCGGGTTCATCTCCCGAGCGCTCGAGTGGCCCGGGTGGACCCGGAGCGCCATGACCGCGATGCTGGGTGCCGGCTACATGTCCATGGGTCACCTCATGCCGCGGGTCCCGCCGAACTGGATCGTCGGACTCCGAACCCGGGCGAACCTCTCCGACCCGGCCTCGTGGGCCCGGGTCCACCGAACGCTGGGCACCGGCCTCATGGCGCTCGGAGGTCTGGTCGTCCTGCTGTCCTTCGTGTCCGCGATGTCCGCGGTCCTGGTCGGAGTCGTGGGGTTGCTCCCGACGTTCCTGCTCGCTCAGCGGCTCGGGCGACGCCCGCCGCGAATGTCCATGTGGCTGGTCGCCGGCTCGCTCCTGGTGCCGGTGGCGAGCGCGGTACCGATCGTCGGTCTCGGGGGGTGCGCGGCGAGGCCGGCGGCCGACTCGACGTCTGCGCGCACGGCAGGAGAGAGAACGATGCGCCTGGGGAACTTCTCCGTCAGCCTCGCGGTCGAGGATCTCGCGAGATCGCGCGAGTTCTACGAGACACTCGGCTTTCGCGTTGCGTTCGGCGACCAGGAGCAGGGCTGGCTGATCCTACAGAACGAGGCCGCGACCATCGGCCTGTTCCAGGGCGTGCTGGATGGCAACATGATGACGTTCAACCCCGGCTGGGACCGGCACGGAAACCCGTTGCCCGAGTTCGACGATATTCGGAGTATTCAGCGCCGGCTCAAGGAGCGGGGCCTCACACTCGAGGCCGAGGCGGATGAGTCCACGAGCGGACCGGCGAGCCTGATGCGGCACGACCCGGACGGCAATCTCATCCTCATCGATCAGCATGTTCCGCGGCCCGAGAACTAGCCGCAGCACCGAGCTGTCACGCCCCTCGGCGTCCGCTCGCGCCGTCACGCGCGGTTGCATGCGGCCGAGCTCTCCGCCCTCGTGCTCCTGGTCTCGGCGATGCCCGCTCGGGCTCAGTCCCTCGATGGTGACTGGCGGGGTTACTGGTCGCGTGCCGGGGACTCCATGCTCGTCGAAGTGCACGTTGAGCGCGACCCGGACACGGGTCGGTTCACGGCTGCATTCTCGGCCGATCGGCTGCGCGTGAGCGGGATCCCGTTCAACGAGGTCCGGGTTCAGGGTTGCTGTGACGTGACGATGGTGCTGCGGGGAGACCGGTCGACCTCCGCGTTCACGGGTACGCTCCGGGGTGATTCGTTGCTCGGTGCCTTTCGGGAGGACGGCGTCGGGGATGGCCGCTTCGCGTATGCGGGCGTTCCGCAGACCGCTCCGTCGTTCGAGGAGCGCGAGATCACCTTCTCCAACGGCCCCGTGACCCTCGCCGGGTCGCTGCTTCTGCCACGATCCGGAAGCGCCCTGCCCGCCGTCGTCTTCCTCCACGGCTCCGGTGCCGAGGGTCGGTCGGCTTCCCGCTACGTCGCGAGCAAAGTCGTGGAGCATGGCATCGCGGCCCTGATCTTCGACAAGCGAGGTGTGGGCGGCTCTTCCGGCGACTGGCAGCAGGCGACCCCCGACGATCTGGCGGGCGATGCGGCGGCCGCCGTCGTGCACCTCCTCGAGGAGTCGCGGATCGACCCCGATCGCATCGGCATTCACGGTCACAGCCAGGGGGGGACGCACGCTCCCCTGGTGGCGGCGCGCACCCCGGAGGTCGCATTCGTCATCGGATCGGCCGCGGCCGGGTTGCCCACGGATTCCACGGAGATCTTCAGTATCCTCAACTCGGTCCATCCGCTGGCGACGTCGGCGCGGGATTCAGCGGACGCGGGGACCTACACGAGCGAGCTCGTCGACGTCGCGTATCACGGAAAGGGGCGAGCCCGTCTCGACTCGCTCGCGACGGCGCTGAAGGAACGCCCATGGTTTTTTGCCCCGCCGCCCGCGAGCTCGAGCTACTGGACGTTTTCGGAGGCCTACGGTCGCTACCGTCCGCTGGACTGGTGGGCCCGCGTCGAGGTTCCGGTTCTTCTCATCTATGGGGCCGAGGATGAACGCGTGCCGGCCGCGGAGAGCGCCGCGCGAATCAGCAGCGCGTTGCTGCGCGACGCGGGGAACCGGGATGTGACGGTCCGGATCTTCTCCGGCGCCGATCACACCTTTCGCCTGGCGCCAGGTCCGGGCGGGTGGCCGGTAACGGCTCCGGACTACATTCCCACGTTGCTCGATTGGCTGGCGAGGCGTTGACGACTTGCCGGGCGACCTCGCGCCGAGGAACGGCGTCCCCCCGCTTCTTTGGACGCCGGGCGGGGAACCGTTTCTGGAGGTGCTCCGGCTCGGCGAATGGTTCGATCCTCCGACGGGCGAACGTGCTCCTTCTGACCTGCGTCGCGATTCCCTGCCACACGGCCGGCTGCGCGCGGCCCGCCGTCGAAACGCGTCGGGTCCCCGTGGCCGCGGAATCCGTTTCGATCGTATCGCGCGACACGACGACCGTGCGCTCCTACGATGGGCGCTCCATGTCGGCGGAGATCATCCGGCTCCGGGTGCCCGAGCGAAGGGCGGATCCCGAAACGACGATCACCGTCGCCGCGCTGCGCATCCAGAGCAGCGCGAGCCATCCCGGCGCCCCGATCGTGTTCCTCATGGGAGGGCCGGGCATTCCGGGCAGCGTGATGGCACCCATTCCGCCCTACTTCACCCTGTTCCAGCGTCTGCGGGAGCTGGCCGACGTCGTCATCATCGATCAACGAGGAATCGGGCGCTCGACGCCCGAGCTCGATTGTGCGGCGGATGACGAACTGCCGCCCGACCTGTTCGTACGCCGGGCCGCCATCGTTCGAGTCATCCGCGACCGGATCGCGGCATGCGCGTCGCAGTTCCGGAACCGGGGGATCGATCCGACCGCGTACACGACGATCGAGAGCGCGGATGATATCGAGGATCTGCGAAAGGCGCTCGGCGCGGAGCGATTCGATCTGCTCGCCTTCAGCTATGGTACTCGTCTCGCGCTGATGTATGTCCAACGGCAGGGGGACCACGTCGGGCGCCTCGCGTTGCAGGGGGTCAACGGGCCGGGACTGGTCCTCAAGCGCCCGGCGCCGTTCGCGCGCAAGCTGGATCGCATCTCTCGGCTGCTCGCGCGTGATTCGACGTGGCGCGCGCCGACCGATCTTCGCGCGGCCGCGCGTGCGGCGCTGGAGCGTCTCGCGCGCACGCCCTCGACCGTGACGGTCACCGACCGGCGCACGCAGAGACAGCTGGAGTTGGCCGTCGGCCGGGACGGCCTCGATGCGCTCGTCAACCTCAATCTGGACGACGCGCGGCTGCCGGCGCTGCTGATCTCGGTGGCGGGAGGAGACGACCGGGTTCTGGCCCGTTTCGTAGAGGATGCGTGGAACGGCCTGGCGGGCGGCACGGCCGGGCTCATGGGGCGCGCGGTGAACTGCGCCGCCGATCGTCCCGAGTCCCGTTGGCAACGGGTTCGGTCGGAAGCCACCACCGGCCCGTTCGGCATCCCTCTGGACGACGACGTCCTGACGGAAGAGTTCTGCCGCGCGGTGGGGTACGGCGCGCCCCCCAGCGAGTTCGGCGGTGCCGTGCGGAGCGCCGTGCCGGCGCTATTCCTGACCGGGAGCCTCGACGCGACGAATCCGATCGAAAACGCGACGGCTGTCGCCGGCGGGTTCTCGAACGCGGTTTCGCTCGAGGTGGCGAACGGGGTACACGAGATGCTGACGGTGCCAGCCGTCCAGGACGCGGTCGTCGATTGGTTTCTCGGGGCTGACGTGCGAGGCCGCCACGTCGTCGCGCCTCCACCACGCTTCGCAACCGTCGAGGAGGCCGCGGCTCCATATGATCGCGGCCCCCCCGGCACGTCGAGTGTCGGTGGGGCCGCGGCGGTGTCGCACTCTGTCGGGACTGGCTTGCGTCACAGCGTCTTCGCCACCTCCACCAGCTGGTCGAGCGCCGTGGCCCACCCGTCGTGGAAGCCCATTGCTTCATGGGTCTTCCGGGTCTCCGGGCTCCCGTGGATCGCGACCGCCCGGTAGAGCGTCCCCCCGTCCGCCGGCTCCATCGTGACGACGCCGGTCATGAACGGCTTACCTCTTGGCCGATAGCCGGCCCCAAGCGCATCCGTGAACACGAGCCGTTCTTCGGGCACGATCTCGAGGAAGCACCCGATGTTCTCGTGCTCCGCGCCCTCCGGCGAGCGCATGACGGTCCGGAACAGACCGCCGGGCCGGAGATCCATCTCGCACTCGGGGGTCGTCCACGGGCGCGGGGTGAACCACTTCTTCAGGTGCTCCGGCTCGGTCCACGCCCTCCAGACCAGCGCGGGGGGGACGGCGACGGTCCGTTCGAGGACCAGGTCGAGGGACGGGTCGATGGCGATCGTGCTCATTCAGGGTCGCTCCCGAGGGTTTCGAGGTAGTCGTCGAGCTGGTCGAGACGGCGCTCCCAGATGGCGCGCTGCTCGGCCAGCCAGTCCTGCGCCTCCTGCAACCGGTCCGGCACGGCCGAGACGGTCCGCACGCGTCCCTCCTTCACCGACGTCACCGCCCCGGCGGCCTCGAGCACGACGATGTGCTGGAGAAACGACGGGAGGGCCATGTCGAAGGGCTCGGCCAGCTCGCTCACGCTCGCGGGGCCGCGGTGCAGACGCTCCAGGACGGACCGCCGGATGGGGCTGGCGAGGGCCTGGAACAGCGCGTCGAGATCGGCGGATCGTTGCTTAGGCATATGCCTAAGTATATCGTTGACCAAAACTGAGCGCAATGCCTAAGTGTCGTGCCGGCGACGACGCGGGGCGTGGAGATCCTTGGAAGGGGGTACTCGGCCAGCGCCAGGCCGCGGACTACCCATCCGCCCGAAGCGCCTCGCTCGCCTCCACCCTCACGAGCCGGCGGGTGGGCACGAGACAGGAGACCAGGCCGATGAAAAGCACGATGCCGAGTGCCAGGCCCAGCGCCGTGAGGAAGGCCACGAGGGGGGACCGCGCTCCACCGGATGTGCTGCCGAGCTCGAAGAAGAGGCGTCCGGCCAGCGCCGCTCCGAGGACGGCGCCCAGGCCAAGCTGGACCAGCGTGCGCCGCCCCCCGCCTGCGGGAGATCGCGGCGTCGGTGGATCCGAGCCTCATCCTGGGAACCCCGGTCGTCCTGAGCGACGTCTACCAGGGAGACTGGTACGTCATGATGGGGGTGGCGGGCGGCCTGACGCTGCTCGTCGGCGTCCTCGTCGCCCTGGCAATCTCGGGGATCTACGGCATGATTGTCGTTCTCCGTGTCCGAGCGCACCCGCGAGATCGGCGCCCGAGCCCTGCGCGAAGCCGAGCTCCAGCTCGGGCGGGCCCCGGGCGGGATGGATCTCGGGCGGCCGGAGGGGCTCCCCCGACCACGCTTCGGCCGGTGCCCGGCGCAGGACGTCCCGGATGGAGAACGGGTCGGTGAGGAAGGCGATCAGCCGCATGGCCTCGCCACACCCCGGACAGACGAGCGGGAAGGTGTGGTAGATCCGGGCCAGCAACGCGGCCCAGCGGGAAGAGATCCGGCGCGGCCGCGAATGCGTGGCGCGGCGAGACGGTGCCGAGACCGGCCGCGGCGGGGTGGTCTGCGGGAACGGGAGGTTCGTGGCGGCGCCCGCCGAAGCGGTCACCAGAGGCCGGAGGGGCGAGTTCGGGGCCCCCACCCCGTGATACCGGTGTCGGTGGACGCGGGGTGGGGGAACCAGGGCGGCCAGCCGGTCCAGGAACTCGAGCGGGGAGAGCCGGAGCACCTTGCGACCGTCGGGCGTGGGCCGAGGCGGGCGGTAGAGGACCACGCCCTCCTCCCCTTCCCCGGAGCCCTGCCACTCGAGCCGGTTCAGCGCGAACGGTGGCCGGGCGCAGTAGCGGAGCAGCCGCTCGAGGCCGGCCCGGTCGTGGGCTTCGATGCGGACGGAGGCGTCGAGCGAGAAGCCGCCGGCGTGTCTGAGGGCCGTGGCCTCGTGGAAGCGGACGCCGGCCGAGGACGAGTCCTCCCCCTCTCGGTACTCGACCTGTTCGAACACGCCGTCCAGGACGCAGATATGGTAATGGAAGTGGGGATTGAGGCTCGCGCCGAACCGGTGGAGGAAGGAGATGGCGCCAAACTTGGGCTGGCGCCGAGGGCCGCGCGGACGGCGAACTCCCTCCGACGCGCCTGCGTCCGTGCAACCAGAAGCCCGGCGACGTTGACCGCTGCGACGAGCAGCAGCAGTGCCGCGACGCCCACGAGGCGGGTGTTCTGTTCGCGCAGCTGCTCGCGCCAACTCTCTCCCATCGGCTCGGCGCGGAGCCGGAGCGAACGTCGCGCTACCGGGTTCGTGCGTTGCAGTCGCGCGCTCACGACGCCGACCTCCGCCACCATTTCCGCCTCGGAAACCCCCGCCGCGCGGCGCCCGATCGTCCAGATGCCGGCCATGGCACGCGAGACCACCTCCTCGCGCGTCAGCTCCTGCTCGATCGGAACCCAGAACTCGTGATCACGGAGGTCGTTCTCGATCGTTCCCATGAACGGCGCCGGCAGCACGCCGATGACCGTGAACGTCTTCGTCGTGGTCCGGATCGTCTGGCCGAGGATGCCCGGATCGGCGCCGAAGTGGGCGCGCCACGACCCGTGTGAAAGCAGCATGGTCGGCGGCGCGCCCGGGGCGAAGTCATCGGCCGCGAACAGGCGGCCGAGCCGTGGCTCCACCCCGAGCATCTCGAAGTACTCCGGCGTGACGCCCTCGCCCTGGACCCTGCGAGCCCCCGATACGCCGAGGAACACCAACCGTGCCCTCGAGACGCCGGCCAGTCGATCGACGGTGCGGAGACTCCCGCGCAAGTCCTCGAGGTCGGGATACGACAGCGCGCCCCGCCGTTCGACGCCCGGCTCCTCGTTCCAGATGCGGACCAGTCGCTCCGATTCCGGAAACGGGAGCGGTCGGAGGAAGACCGAGCTGTAGAACGTCAATGCGGACCCGGTCGCGAGAACCCCGACGGCGACACACGCGATCGCCGAGACGCTCAGTCGGACCGAGCGCCTCGTGGCTCGGAGCGCGTCCCGCAGCTCCGACGCGAGGCGGCCGATGGAGCGGGCGTGGACGATTCGAGCATGCATGCCGGGCGCCTCGTCGTGGGATCGGTGAAGCTCCGGGGGCGTCGGCGACGTCCCCTCGGGCATCCGCACTCCCTCAGGTGCTACGTCCCGTTGCAGAACGGGTTCCGCCCGAGGTCCCCGCACCCGTACGGCGGATCGATCTGCGGGGGACGTCGGGAGGCGTGTCGGCGTCGGGTCGCGCGAGGCCCGTCGCGAACGCCAGCAGGTCGGCGTTGACCCGATCCTTGTGGGTCGTGCACATCCCGTGCGGGGCGCCCTGGTAGATGTCGAGCGTCGCGTTCGGGATCAGCTTCGACGAACGGAGGGCCGAAGCGGCGATCGGCACGATCTGGTCGTCGTCGCCGTGCAGGACCAGGGTCGGCACATCGAATCGCTTCAGGTCCTCCGTGTGATCCGTCTCGGAGAACACCTCGATGCAATCGTAGCAGGCCGGGATCCCGGCCATCATCCCCTGGAGCCAGAAGGACTCCCGCACCCCTTCCGAGATCTCGGCACCCTCCCGGTTGTAGCCGTAGAACGCGAGGCTGAGGTCCTTCCACAACCGCGAGCGGTCGGCGAGGACCGCAGCGCGCAGTCCGTCGAACGCTTCGATCGGCGTGCCGTCCGGATTCGTCTCGGTCTTGAGCATGAGCGGCGGGATCGCGCCGATCAGCACCGCCCCGCCGACCCGACTGGTGCCGTGACGGCCGATGTAGCGGGCGACCTCGCCACCCCCCGTGGAATGGCCGACGTGGACCGCGTCGTGGAGATCGAGCGCGTCGACGAGCTCCGCGAGGTCATCGGCGTAGGTGTCCATGTCGTTGCCGGTCCACGGCTGGCTCGAGCGCCCGTGCCCGCGACGGTCGTGCGCGATACAGCGATAACCGTGCGAGGCCAGAAAGAACATCTGGTCCTCGAACGCGTCGGACGAGAGTGGCCAGCCGTGGCTGAACACCACCGGCGGACCCGAGCCCCAGTCCTTGAAGTAGATCTCGGTCCCGTCGCGGGTGGTGATCGTGGAGCTCCGTGTACGGGGCGCGGTCATCGTCGTGTTCATGGTCCCTCCTTCGGGGGCGGGCCGGGGCCCGTCCGCTGTTGGTCGATTCGTCTCCTCCCAACCCCATCACCCGATACCGGGCGCCCGTCCCGCGGAACGTCTTGGGCGCCCCTAGAGCCGCAGCTCTGTTCGCGATGGTCGATCGGCTGGCGGCGCAACTCCTCGCACTCGGGGCGGGCGCGAGCACGCAGCAATTGAGCGCGCTCACCACCACGAACCTGGATGCCCTGCGGGCCTACCTCGACGGCGTTGTCGCCTATCGCAGCGGAGTGTTCGAGAAGGCGACGCCCCTCCTCGAACGCGCGGTACAGCTGGACTCCACGTTCGCCCTCGCAACCTCGGCCCTGGTCGAGGCCAACGATTGGCAACCGGCCACGGTGGACATGGATCGCGTTCGGCGTCTGGCGTGGCAGTACCGGGAGCGACTCGCCCCACGTGATCAGCTGCTGTTGTCGCTTCGCCTCGGCTCCCACTATCCCCGGGAGACCCTCTGGCAGGTCCGCATCGCCGATCGTGAGGCCGCCACGCGAACGATGCCCGACAGCCCCGAGGCCTGGTACTACCTCGGCGATGCGCTCTTTCACTATGGGTACCTCGCCGATATCTCCGATCCGCTTCCCCGCGCGCGGCAGGCATTCGAGCAGGCATTCCATCTCGACTCGCTGTATGGTGGGCCGATCACGCACCTGCAGTCGCTCGCGCTGGTACGCCACGATACGACGGCCGCCCGCCTCTGGCTGCGCCGGATGACCGCGCTTGGCGGCGACATTCGTTTCCGCCTGCAGGCGGAATGGGGAACCGCAGCGATGACGCGCAACGCCCGCCGCGTCGACTCCCTGCTCGCGGCGATCGATTCCGTACCGGCGGCCTTGATCGCGCCTCTCCCCTTCATCCTGCCATTCGACAGCGTCCTGCGCGCGCACAGCCACGATATCCTGGAGAGCGTGCGCCGGCGCGCCGTTGGTGAGGATCGGATGGGAATGATGCAGATCCAGTTGATTTCGCTCTCGAACCGCGGCCGGCCACGAGAAGCGAACGCGTGGTTCGATTCGCTCCGATCGGCCCGTGCTCCCCGGTATGTTCTCGAGAGCATCGCCATCATGAGCGCGGTCTTCGAAGGTGACACGGTGGCCCTCGATGCCCTCTCCGGGTCTCCCCAGGCCGGCTGGGCGGGCGTGAGGGTCCGCCTGACCCGCATCCTCCTTCGGGGCGATTCCGCTGCCGCCGACACGGTGCTTCGCACGCTGCGCACGCGGACGGACAGCCTGACGGCGGACCAGCAGCGCTCCCGCCACGTCCTCGACGCGTGGGCGGCCGTGCAGGCCGGACGACCCACGGCGGCCCAAGTGGTGACCGAGGCGGATTCGGCGCTTCGCGGAGTGGAAGTTGGCGCTGAGCCGCTCAACTTCATCGTGGCTCAGCTGCTCGAACAGCTGGGCAGGAACGAGGATGCGCTTCGAGTCGTGCGACGGCGTTTCATCGCGCTCGGGTTTTCGTTTCCCATCGGCCTCGCTGCTCACTTCGGCTCGATGGGCGGCTGGCGGCGCGGACGGGAGACCGCACCGGCGCCATCGACGCGTATCGCAAGTACCTCTTCCTGCGCGACGATCCCGAGCCGTCGATGCAGCCGCAGCGCGACAGCGTGGTGGCGGAGCTGGCGGCGCTGACCGGCGGCAGGTAGCGCTCACCGGGCCACGACGCGCCCCGCACGGGACATCCTCGATCCAGGGGAGAAGGCATCCATGGACACGCAGACTGACCTCTTCGACTTCGCCGACGCCGGCGTGACGACCGACGACGGAGCGGACGCCCCCGGCCTCGACCGCCGCGGCTTCGGTCAAGGTCGCCCTGGCCACCGCGGCGGTGGCGGGGCTGAACATTCCGGTCGGCGCCCAGGGGGGCGGCCGCGGGGCGGCGCAAGGGCCCCAGCAGGCCGCGCTTCCGGCGTTAGGGAACGGCGAGCCGGCGGCAGTTCCAGGCCTATCCCGGCGGGACCGGCGCATTCATGGAAGCGCTCGCGCGCGAACGCGGGCGCGCCGCCTTCGATCGCGTAGCGATGAGCGTCGAGCCCTCGAGGGATAGGAGTTTCAAGCGCGTCGCGCGCAGCAACAACCGGATGACGGCCTGGGCCAGACTCGTCCCCTCCCTCTCGGCGTGGGCCTCGATCTGCTCCGCCAGCTCGGGCGGGATCTGACGAATGGTGATCGTCTTCAACGACCTCTCAACTCCTCACGGTGTGCGCATCACTTTCTCAACGAATATGATGCACGATAGGCGCCACGCGATCCCGGGGTCCACCCGGCTCTGTGAGGCAGGCCCGGTCGCGATCACGCGTCGCGGCTACTCGCGGCGGTCTTTGGGCCGAGGTCACCGCCGATCGCGAGCCGCTTGGCCGGGCCTCCGGTGAATCCGACCGAGGTAGATGCGATTCTCGCCCTCGTCGTTCGCCTCGACCACGTCGGGTACGCCGTCGCCGCTGACGTCTCCGATCGCCAGACCCAGGGTCCAGGTGAGCGGGCTCCCGAACTCGAACTCGTCGAAGCCTTCGCGTCCGCCGCGATTCAGATAGAGCCAGTTGACTTCCCAGGCGTTGGCGAACAGGGCGTCGAGATCGCCGTCCAGGTCGATGTCGCCGAGGGTCACGCGGTAGGTGTCGGCTCCCTTGCCCAGCGTCGTGCCAGCGACGAACCCGCCGGTGCCGTCGCCGTAGTACACGCCCCCGGGCTGAAAGGTATTCCCCGTGACGATGTCCAGGTGCCCGTCGTTGTCCAGATCGCCCACCGCGACCGTCAGGGTCTCGTCGGTCCCCGTCCCGAAGGGCCGGCGCTCCGTGAACCCGCCAGTGCCATCGTTCAGGAAGATGTAGTTCTGGCTCGCATACTGGTTCGCGAGGACGAGGTCCAGGGCCCCGTCCTCGTTCATGTCGCCGAGCGCGATCTTGATGGCCGACGGCTGTCCGGCGAACACCCGGCAATCGGCGAATCCGGCGGTGCCATCGTTGAAGCAGATCTCGCTCGGACCGTCGCGGTCGAGCACGAACAGATCGAGCGCAGCGTCTCCGTCGAGGTCCCCGACCTCGAGATCGCGCGACGGGGCTTGTGGGTCGCCGAAGCTTCCCGACGGATCGAACCAACCGTCGCCGCGGTTGAGGAACAGCAGATTCGGCGCGCGGTCGTTCGCCACCGCAGCATCGAGATCTCCATCCGCGTCGAGATCCGCCAGCTGGATGCGATAGCTGGCCGCGCGACCCAGGCCGAGCGGCCGCTCGAGCGTGAACGCCCCCTGTGCGACCCCGCTGTTGAAGACCACGACGTTCTGACCGGGCCAGTGCGTCCCGTTCGCGACGAGGACGTCCAGGTCGCCATCCCCGTCGACGTCCCCGAGGGCCACGGCTGCCGAGAGGCCCTCGTCCCGGCCGAGCGACCGGGGATACCGGAGCTCGAAGCCGGCGTCGACTCTTTGCACGGCCCGTTCGAGGATCCTGAGGACCTCGTCTTCCATTCGGTCCGGATCGTTGTTGAAGTTCCTCAGGTCGTCGATGTCCCGGCGTCCGGCGGCCACCTCCGCCACGATGCTCTGCGCCATGACGCGCGCCGGCTGACCGGGATCGGAAAAGCCGACGACCTCCGAGCTGGCCTGCTCGAGCGCGCAGCGAAGCCCGACCGCGGCCCCCGGCTCGGGGCACCGGCCCCTCTCGCGCTGGTTCCATCCGGATGTCTCGAGGATCTCCCGGGCCCGCTCGAGGATTTCCCGGTCGAGAGCCGACGGGTCCGCGCCGGCGTACGCGTCGAACGAGAAGGTCAGGCTGTCTCCGGCGAGCGAGAACGACTGGAGGTCATCGAACGCGAAGCCGAAGGTGCGGATCGCGCCTCGCGCGTAGCCCGCCTCGGAAGGGGGTGCGAGATGAACGGGACCCGGACCGGACGCGCCCTCGACCGTGCCCGTCCACGGGAAGACCCGGTTCGCCGTGGTGAGGGACAGGGAGATCGGCCGCTCCATCCCCCAACCGCGGCACACGCCCCGGTACGTGTCGCCCTCGGTCCGTTCGAGGGCGCATGTCGTGACCTGGGCGGCTACGCCCGTCGGCAACGTTCCGAGCGCAACCACCGCGACGAGGGTGGCACAGCCCTGCGCTCTGTTGCCCATGGACAGCCCCCTCGGCCTCGTGGGACGCCCCGCCGCGTTCCGTCTCGTCCATCGTAGGAGACGGTCTTGGTTTCCGACAGCGCGACGTCGTGGCCGTGCCCTCCTTCGCCGCGCGGACGACCGGCGGTTCCCGGCTCGCGCTGTCGGCGGCCAGGTGAATCGCCCGCTTGTGCCGATTCACGGCGGGTCGGATCGTTCGACCCGTCAAGAACCGCCAGCGGATATCCGAATGAACAGCCCGGCCACAACCGACCCTTGGCCGCCGGCCGCGACGTCCCCGGCCGGACCGCGCGTGGTCGCGCGCCTCCACTCGCTCGTCCGACGCGTGGCCGAGCGCCTCCGCCCGCTCGCCGATCGCGTGACCGGGTGGCTCCGGGGTCGGCACGCCGACTCGCCCGGCGAGGCGCGGACCGTCGCCCTGTTCCTGCGACTGATGGGGCTGGTCTACGTGGCGGCCTTCATCTCGCTCTGGGTTCAGGTCTCGGGGCTCCTCGGCAGCGACGGGATCCTCCCCGCGCGGGAGTACCTCGCGGCCGCGCGATCGCAGCTCGGCGCCGGGCGCCTCTGGTATGTGCCCACGGTGCTCTGGCTCGGATCGACCGATGCCGCCCTCCACCTCCTGTGCGCCGCGGGAACGCTCTGCGCGCTGCTCGCGGTGGTGGGTCTGGTGCCGGTGGGGGCGCTCGCGGGCGCGTGGCTCGGGTACCTGTCGCTGTCGACGGTGGGGCAGGACTTCCTGCGCTTCCAGTGGGACGGCCTGCTGCTCGAGGCCGGCTTCGTGGCGATCCTGCTGGCGCCGTGGCGCTGGCGCTCGCGCCTCTTCGGTCATGCGGGCGATCCGCCCGCGCGCGTCCCCCGCGCCCCGCTGTGGCTCGCACGCTGGCTCCTCTTCCGGCTGATGCTCGCCTCGGCGGCGGTCAAGCTCACGAGCGGCGACCCGACCTGGCACGCCCTCACCGCCCTCGACTTCCACTACTTCACGCAGCCGCTGCCGCCCTGGACGGCGTGGTACGCGAGTCACCTGCCCGCCTGGTTCCAGAAGCTGTCGGTGCTCTTCATGTTCGCGTGCGAGGGGGTGGCGCCGTTCCTCCTGTTCGGACCGCGCCGCGCGCGCCACGTCGGCGTGGCGGCGATCGCCGCGCTCCAAGTGCTGATCCTCCTCACCGGCAATTACGGCTTCTTCAACCTCCTCGCGCTCGCCCTGTGCGTGCCGGCGCTGGACGACGGCGTGCTGTCGCGCCTGCCGGGTTGGACCGCGATGCGCGGGCCCGAAGCGACTCCAGCGCCCGGGCCCGACGCGAGCTCGCCGGGCGGACCCGACACGACCCCGGATCGAGAGCCCGGAGGAACCGCCGCTCGCACCGGGCTCTCCCCCGACCCGCCCCGACCCCCGCCCGGCCGAGCGCGGTGGCCGCTCGGCGTCGTCGCGGCCGCCCTGTTCCTGACGAGCCTCGCGCCGCTGTCGCAGGCGCTGGGCGTCGGGACCCTCGCGCCGCGGCCGCTTCTCCACGCCTACCGGTTCACGTCACCGCTCCAGCTCGTCAATCCGTACGGGCTCTTCGCGGTCATGACGACCGAACGCCCGGAGATCGTGGTGGAGGGCAGCCTGGACGGCCACGAATGGCAGACGTACGAGCTCCGGTACAAGCCGGGCGACCCGGCCCGCCGTCCCGCGTTCACGACGCCGCACATGCCGCGGCTCGACTGGCAGATGTGGTTCGCGGCGCTGGGCGGTCCGCGCCAGAACCCGTGGTTCCTCTCGTTCTGCCAGCGGCTGCTCGAGGGCTCGCCCGCGGTGACGTCGCTGGCAGAACGCGATCCCTTCGACGGCGCGCCGCCCCGCTATGTGCGGGCACAGCTCTACCGGTACCGGTTCACCACGGCGGAGGAGCGCCGCCGCACGGGCGACTGGTGGGCGCGCACGCTCGAGGGACCCTACGTCCCGGCGCTCACGCTGGTCGACGGCCGGCTCTCGATCGCGGACGACGATGCCACGTCGCCGTGACCGCTGCCGGGAGGAGTAAGGCAGCCGAGCGGGGTCGGTCCAGCCCCTACCGAACCGTTGTTGGGATCCGATGTCGCCCGCAATGTTCCACCCCGGGCAGGGACGGCCGTCCCTGCCCGGCGCCGCCCACACCTCGAGAGGTGCGTCATGTTCGACGGACGCCTCGCTCTGCCGGTTCCGCAAATCTTCAATCGGGGCGCCGGGATTTGAACCCGGGACCTCCTGAACCCCATTCAGGCGCGCTACCGGACTGCGCCACGCCCCGATGCGAGCGGGGAAGCTAGCCCTCTCCGGTCCCCCGTCAAGCGGGAGCCCCCGGCGCAGGAGGCGGGTGCCTACTCGTGCCGCAGGGCGAGGAGCGGGTCCATCCGGCTGGCGCGCCGGGCCGGGACGGCGACCGCGCACAAGGCGACGGTCGCAAGCCCCGCCGCCACGGCCCCGTACACCCACGGCTCGAGCGGGGTGACGCCGAACAGGAGACTCGCGAGGGTGCGCGACAGGGCCGCGGCCGCGCCAAGGCCGATCGCGATCCCGATCACCACCGGGCGGAGCCCCTGCCCCACGAACTGTCCGAGGATGCGGCGCGAGTCCGCCCCGAGGGCCGATCGGACGCCGATCTCCGACGCCCGCTGCGAGACGCCGTAGGCGGTGACGCCGTACGTGCCGATCGCGGCCAGGAGCACGGCGAGCACGGCGAACGCGCCGACGACCAGCATGTAGAAGCGCGGCGAGGCGACCGAGCGCGACACGGCATCGTCCAGCGTGTAGGCGGCATCGAGCGGCACGTCGGGATCGAGGGCCCAGATGCGTTCGCGGAGCGGCGGGAGGATCGCGCCGGGCGGTCCCTGGGTGCGGACGACGAGGTCCATCGACCCGAATGGAAGCTGGGCGTACGGGACGTACAGCAGGGGCGGCGGCGGCTCGGAGGGGTCGGGGAGGATGTCGGCCACCACTCCCACGACCGTGACCTCGAGCGGCTCTCCATCCCGCGTGGCGTGATGGCGGAAGCGGGCGCCCACCCGGGGCCCGGGTGGCAGGAGCCGATCGGCGAACGAGCGGCTCACCACCGCGACCGGGGCGGCGGACGGTCCATCGCTGTCGAGGAACCCCCGCCCCTCTAGCACCGCGATCCCTGCCGCCTCGAAGTAGCCGGGGGTCACCGCCCCGATGCTCGCCCCGGCGGACGGGTCGTCGCGGAGTCCTTCGGGCTGGATCGCCCGCAGGTTGATGCCGGCCCCCCCGTCCGGAGCGCGGAACGCGAGGTGCGCGGCGCGCACGCCGGGAAGCGAGCGGGCCTCGCTCAGGATGCGACCATACCAGCCCAGCGTGCCGCCCTCGCTGCTCCGCACCCGATCGGGCGGTGCCAGCGGCAGGACGAGGGCCTCGTTCGTGTCGAAGCCGCGGTCGAAGCGCATGAGCCGCGCGAACGAGGCGCCCAGGAGCATGGCCCCCACCGCCAGCGCGGTAGAGAGCGCGATCTGCGCGCCCACGAAGCCCCGGAGGAGGCGGGCCCCGCTTCCCCCGAAGCGCCGCCCGCCCGCGGCGAGCGACGCCGGCGCCGTGCCCGCCGCCCGCAGCGCCGGGACGATCCCGGTGAGGAGGGCGGTGGCGAACACGACGGCCGTCATGGCGAGCGCCACGCGCCCATCCAGCGACACCTCGTCGAGACGGGGCGTGCCCGCGGGCGCGACACGCACGAGCAGCGGGAGCGCGACCCGGCCCAGGAGGAGACCGAGGGTCCCGCCGGTGGCGGCGAGCAGGAAGCTCTCGGCCAAGTGGGCCCATACGAGCCGAAGCCGGCTCGCCCCGAGGGCCTGCCGCAGGGCGGCCTGGTCGCGACGGCTCTCCGCCCGGGCGAGGAGGAGGTTCGAGACGTTCACGCACGCGACGAGCAGCACCAGC
>Ga0315553_10000815_pt1 | contig 26832 bp, 27 predicted proteins | sample SalMarSW160140MG_FD_203099 | JGI IMG/M metagenome (GOLD analysis project Ga0315553, IMG submission 203099) | Salt marsh sediment microbial communities from the Plum Island Ecosystem LTER, Massachusetts, United States - Salt Marsh Sediment SW1601-40 ... | reverse complement strand
GGAGCGCTCGTGGCATTCGATGACCGGATGGAGCGCATTCCTCCCTATCCGACTCGTCTCGTTGACGCCACGGGGGCCGGCGACTGTTTTGACGGCGCCTTCCTGGCCCGATGGCTGGCGACCGGCGATCCGGTTGCGGCGGGGCGCTATGCGGCGGTGGCGGCGGGGCTTTCGGTTGAGGACTACGGCGCCGTCGCGCCGATTCCCGTCAAGGCGCAGGTTGAAGCGCGCCTGCATGAGGAGTGGTGAAAATTTGTGGGCGGCCGCGCAAAGCGTCGCAGAGGCGATGGGTTTTCCCATGCCCCGGCCAGCCCTATCATGTGAATGCTTTTCATCTCCTGTATAAAACCTATGTTCTTCAGGGCAATTCCGGCAACGCTCGGCTGGAACACCGGCATTTGACGCGCGTCAATGCGTTCTCTTTATGTTTTTCCATAGATTGATGGCTCGAAATTCGGCAGAGCGCTCAATCAGATAAGCTCTTATCAGGCAATTGGAGGTAGATTCATGACCGCAGCAGGTGATCGTGACGATCTGAAACAGCGACTGCATGAGTTCACCGAACATCTTGAGAAGAAACAAAAAGAGCTGGAGACACACCCCCATCACGCTGCGGGCCAGCATATGGGGCATCTGGTGAACCTTCGTAAGGAGCATGAGGAGCTGAAACGTCGATTGGAAAAGCCGGGAGCGGCTGCCGCGGAGGAGTCCCGCAATGTGATCGAAGCGGAATTCAACAGCCTTCTGGACCGATTTGACCAATGGGTCCGGTATGTCGATGACGAATTTGACCAAACGCGCTAAATGATGAAATGGACGTTAATCAGCATGCGCAAAATTGCCAAGCTGCCGGTCGTCCATGAGATCGTCCCGGCGGCCAAGCGCAGTTTAGACTGATTGGGCCGTCGGCGCGGCTTGGCCCAGCCTTTGAGGCACGCGGGCCATTCCGCATTGGCTGGAACGACCTCAAACCGACGAGCGGACTCGATGGAAACTGGCATCAACAGCGATGGAGAGGTCATCGGCCTTCGCGGCGCGGTCGTCGATATCCGCTTTCCCAGCGGGGATTTGCCGCCGATCGAGGACGGCCTTCTCATCGAAGATGATGAAAAGAACGAAGTCCTGGGCGAGGTCCAGGCCCATCTGAACGAGGAGACGGTCCGAGCGATCGCGCTTCAGGCAACGACCGGGTTACGGCGTGGCGACCCGGTCCGGCGTATCGGCGGGCCGATCGCGGTCCCCGTCGGCGACGCCGTGCTCGGCCGGCTTCTGGATGTTGCGGGCCGGATCGGCGACAAGCGCGGCCCCTTGGCGAATGACGTGCCGCGGCGGCCGATTCATCGCCCGCCTCCTGACTTCTCCGCGCAAAGCGGCGTGTCGAACCTATTCACGACCGGCATAAAGGTTATCGATCTTCTAGCGCCGCTCGCTCAGGGCGGCAAGGCGGCGATGTTCGGGGGCGCGGGCGTCGGCAAGACCGTTCTGGTCATGGAGCTGATCCACGCGATGATCTCGAGCTATCGGGGCATTTCGGTCTTTGCCGGGGTCGGCGAGCGTTCGCGTGAAGGGCACGAAATGCTGCTCGACATGACCGAGTCCGGTGTGCTTGACCGCACCGTCCTCGTCTACGGACAGATGAACGAGCCGCCCGGCGCGCGCTGGCGGGTGCCGCTGACCGCTCTCACAATCGCCGAATATTTCCGGGATGAACGGCATCAGGACGTGTTGCTCCTGATGGACAATGTCTTCCGCTTCGTCCAGGCAGGGGCGGAAGTCTCCGGCCTTCTCGGACGGCTGCCTTCGCGCGTCGGCTATCAGCCGACCCTTGCCACCGAGGTCGCCGCCCTGCAGGAACGAATTACCTCGGTCGGCGGAGCGTCCGTGACCGCGATCGAGGCCGTCTATGTTCCGGCCGACGACTTCACCGACCCGGCTGTGACGACGATCGCCGCTCATGTCGATAGCATGGTCATGCTGTCGCGGTCCATGGCCGCCGAGGGCATGTATCCGGCGATCGATCCGATCTCCTCCTCCTCCATCCTGCTTGATCCGCTGATCGTCGGCGAGGATCATGCGGGGGTCGCCATCAAGGTTCGGCGGACCATCGAGCATTACCGCGAATTGCAGGACGTGATCTCGCTCTTGGGAGTGGAAGAGCTTGGCGCCGAGGACCGGCAGATCGTCGCCCGCGCCCGCCGGCTGCAACGCTTTCTGACGCAGCCCTTCACCGTGACGGAAGCCTTCACCGGCGTGGCGGGCCGCTCGGTTCCTATTGCCGATACGATTGGCGGCTGCCGGGCGATTCTTGACGGGGCCTGCGACGACTGGCGGGAGAGCTCTCTCTACATGGTCGGCACGCTCGAAGACGCCCGTGAGAAGGAAGACGCCGCGCGCAAGGACAAGGACGCACCGCGTCTCCGGCGAGAGAGAGCTGCGGCGCCATGAGCGACAGGTTGCATCTGACGATTACCACGCCCGCCGCGATCCTGGTGGACAGCAAGGAGGTCCGCTCGGTGCGCGCCGACGATGAAAGCGGCGGCTTCGGCATTCTGCCGGGCCATACCGATTTTCTGACCGTGCTTCCTGCCTCGGTGGTGCGTTGGCGGGAGAGCGACGGGATCACTTACTATTGCGCTTTACGCGGCGGTGTGATCACGGTCGCCGATGGCCGGCGTGTCGAGATTGCCTGCCGCCACGGTAAGATCGGCGAGGATCTGAGCCTGCTCGAAGCGGAAGTGCAAACGCTCCGCGAAGCCGAGCTCGACGCCGGACGCCGCGCGCGGGTCGAGCAGATACGCCTTCATGCGCGCGCCGTGCGTCAGCTTATGAGATATCTGCGTCCCGGCCGCGTGAGCGAAGGAGGAGCGCCGATAGGAAAGGATAGAGCACCGTGACGGCGCCTGACGATCCGGATACTGACGACCGTATGGCGGAAGCCGCGCGCCGGGCCGCCAGCCGCTCCAGGGAAGCCGAGGCTAATCCGGAGCCATCGCTTGGCGCACGGCTCGGCCAGATCGGCATTCTTGGCTGGACGATTATCGTTCCGACATTGCTTGGCGTGGTGATCGGCCGTTGGCTGGACCGGATCTTCGATACGGGCATATTCTTCTCCGCGCCACTCATTATGATCGGCGCTGCGATCGGCTTCTGGTCGGCCTGGAAATTGATGCACCGTCCATGATCAAGTTGATCTATATCGAAAGGCGAGCGCAACTGTTCCCACGTCCATCCCCGCCTTCGCGGAGACATGCTTGGACGCGCATTGCGCTAGAGAGAAGCGCATGAATGAAACGCCGCTCACGCTCGAACCGGTATTTTCCCTCGGCCCGGTGCCAATTACCGCGCCGGTCCTGATCACCTGGGCGATTATGGCGCTGCTCGGGGGGTTCGCCGCCATCATCAGTGGCCGGCTTACGCTTCTCCCCTCGACGACGCAGACCGTGCTGGAGACAATTGTCGGCGCAGTCGACGATCAGATCCGCGAGACGATGCGAGTCGACCCCAGTCCCTACCGCGCGCTGATCGGCACGATCTTCATCTATGTGCTCATCGCCAACTGGTCCTCCCTGGTGCCAGCTGTCGAGCCGCCGACCGCGCATCTGGAAACCGACGCTGCATTGGCGCTCATTGTGTTCTGCGCGACGATAGTCTACGGCATCTCGACACGCGGCTGGCTCGGCTATCTGAAAACCTTCGCCGAGCCAAGCTGGGTGATGATTCCGCTCAATCTCGTGGAACAGATCACGCGGACCTTCTCGCTGATCGTGCGCCTTTTCGGCAATGTCATGAGCGGTGTCTTTGTCGTGGGCATCGTGCTGTCGCTCGCGGGGCTCTTGGTGCCGATCCCGCTGATGGCGCTCGAACTGCTGACCGGCGCGGTCCAGGCCTATATCTTCGGGGTGCTGGCGACCGTATTCATCGGGGCGGCGGTCGCCGAGCAGCGCCAAGGCTCTCAGGAAAAATCTCAACAAGAACGGAAGAACCCATGAACTGGATCGAGATCATCAGCATTCTGGCGGCTGCGATCGCAGTATCCTTCGGAGCGATCGGGCCGGCGCTCGCCGAGGGACGTGCGGTCGCCGCGGCGATGGACGCCATTGCCCGCCAGCCCGAAGCCGCCGGCACCTTGTCGCGAACTCTTTTCGTCGGCCTCGCCATGATCGAGACGATGGCCATTTATTGTCTGGTGATCGCTCTGCTTGTTCTGTTTGCAAATCCTTTCGTGAAGTGAGCCTTTTGCGCGATGCAGATCGACTGGTGGACACTCGGGTTGCAGACGTTCAACGTCCTGATCCTTATCTGGATTCTGGCGCGCTACTTGTTCAGGCCGGTCGCAGACATGGTCAAGCAGCGCCAGGAGAAGGCCGCACGGCTGATTGAGGATGCCGAAGCTGCCAAGGCTGCGGTCGAGGCGGAGAGGAAGAAGGCGAAGGCGGAGGCCACTCTCCTTGCCGCGAGCCGCAATGAGGCGCTGAAGGCGGCCGCCAGCACGGCGGAGAAAGAAAAGGCCTCGATTCTCGAAAACGCTCGGGCGGAGGCCGAACAGATCCGGGCGGCCGCGAAAGCCGACATCGCGCGCGCCAAGGAAAACGAGGCGATCGCGGTTGCCGATCGGGCAAGCCGTCTGGCGGTCGACATTGCCGGAAAGGTCCTGGCGCGTCTGCCCGAAGAGGTTCGCGTCTCCGGCTTTCTCGACGGACTCGCCGAGGGGCTTGCCGCGCTTCCCGAGGCGACCCGTGCCGCCGTCGGCGCGAATGGCGCGCCTGTTCATCTCAAGGCCGCCTACCCGCTGACCGATGCCGAAAAGCGCAGCTGCCGTAAGACGCTCGCCCATGTTCTCGGGCGGCCGATCGAGATTACCGTGGAGACCGACCCGGATCTCATTGCAGGCCTCGAGATCGAAACCCCGCATGCGGTGGTCCGGAACAGCTTCCGCGCTGATCTCAACCGTATCGCCGCAGAGTTGACGCGCCATGACAAAGCCGGACTCTGACACGGCCGAATGGCTGCAGCACAGCCGCGAAACGCTGGCGCGGACGAAGCTTGTCCCGCAGTCCGAGTCTGTCGGACGCGTCGAGCAGATCGCGGACAGCATTGCGCGGATTTCGGGGCTCCCGGATGTGCGGCTGAACGAGCTTTTGCGGTTCGAGGGCGGCCGGCTGGGCTTTGCGCTGACGCTCGACCCGGAGGAAATCGGCGCCGTCATTCTGGATGAGGGCGCCGCGATCGAGGCGGGATCGCCCGTGGTGGGCACGGGCGAGGTCATTCACGTGCCGGTCGGTTCCTCCTTGCTCGGCCGCGTGATCGATCCGCTCGGGCGTCCGCTCGACCGTGACGAGCCCCTGGCTGCCGATGAATATCAGCCGGTGGAGCGTCCGGCACCGGCGATCGTAGAGCGCGATCTGGTCTCCGAGCCCGTCGAGACAGGCATCCTCGTCGTCGATGCACTCTTCGCGCTGGGCCGCGGCCAGCGGGAGCTGATCATCGGCGACCGCGCCACCGGCAAGACCTCCATCGCCGTCGATACGATCATCAATCAGAAGCGGTCCGACATGATCTGTGTTTATGTCGCCGTCGGGCAGCGCGCGACGGCGGTCAAGCGCGTGATCGAGGCGGTCCGGCAGCATGGCGCGCTGGAGCGGTGCGTCTTCGTCGTCGCCCAGGCAGCCACATCGCCCGGTTTGCAATGGGTTGCGCCTTTCGCGGGTTTTACCATAGCCGAATATTTCCGCGACAAGGGCGGCGACGCGCTCATCATAATCGACGATCTGACCAAGCACGCGGCAACGCACCGCGAGCTGGCGCTGCTGACCCGCGAACCGCCCGGCCGCGAAGCCTATCCGGGCGATGTCTTTTATGTTCACGCCCGGATGCTGGAACGCGCCGCCAAGCTGGCGCCGGAACTCGGCGGCGGATCGCTCACGGCGCTGCCGATCGCCGAGACCGACGCCGGCAATCTGTCCGCCTACATCCCGACCAATCTGATCTCGATCACCGACGGGCAAATCGTGCTCGACGCCCGTCTTTTCGCCGCCAATCAGCATCCCGCGGTCGATGTCGGGCTGAGCGTCAGCCGGGTCGGCGGCAAGGCGCAGAAGCCGGGCTTAAGGACCGTGTCGGGTCGTATCAGGCTGGACTATTCGCAGTTCCTCGAGCTGGAGATGTTCACCCGCTTCGGCGGCATCTCCGATACGCGCGTGAAGGCCCAGATCGCCCGTGGGGAGTGCATTCGCGCGCTACTGACCCAGCCGCGCTTCGCCAATCTTCGCTTCGTCGATCAGGTCGCGCTGCTGGCCGCGCTCGCCGAGGGTGTATTGGATAACCTCCCGCCTGCGATCATTCCCGAGCTCCGCACGCGCCTTGCCGGATATCTCGACGCCAATGCCCACGACGCCATTCATGCGCTTGCCGAAAGCGGTACACTCGATGAGACCGTCCGTACCCGCCTTGTCGAGGTGGTCGAGACGCTCGCCACCGACATCGCGGCTTCCTCCCACGCGGAAGGCGGCGCGCCATGACCGAACGGCTGAGCGATGTCGAAGCACGCATCGAGACCGTGCACCAGCTCTCGGCGGTAATCACGGCGATGCGCGGCGTCGCCGCCGCCCGGTCGCGGGAAGCGCGCTCGCATCTCGATGGCATTCGCGCCTATGCGAACATGATCGGGACCGCAATCAGCGACGCGCTCGCCTTCCTGCCGGAAAGCGAACGTCCCGGGCCGGGGAAGGACGGCGGCGGCCGCCATGCCGTCATCGCCCTGTGCGCCGAGCAGGGATTTGCAGGCGCCTTTAACGAACATGTTCTCGATGCTGCCGAGACGCTTCTGGCTGGAGAGCGAGGAAAGTCTACGGAACTTCTACTTGTCGGAGATCGCGGTTCGATGGTTGCCGAAGAGCGTGGGCTCGCAGCCGATTGGTCCGCTCCGATGATCGTTCATGCCGGACAGATGACGGCGCTCGCCGGCCGGATCACGGAAGCGCTCTATGAACGGCTGGATGCCGGCCATGTTGCGCGCGTAACGCTCGTTCACGCCGCGCCGGATACATCCGTTGCGGTCGAGCTTGTGAAGAAGCAGCTCGTGCCGTTCGATTTCAGCCGCTTTCCGTTGTCGCCGACGGCCGTCATGCCGATCATCAACCTGCCGTCGCAGGTGCTGCTGGAGAAGCTGGCCGCAGAGTACATTTTCGCGGAGTTGTGCGAAGCGGTGATGCTGTCATTCGCGGCTGAGAATGAGGTCCGGATGCGTGCGATGATCGCGGCACGCGCCAATGTCGCCGATACGCTCGACGAGCTGCTCGCACGTTCGCGGCAACTCCGCCAGGAGGAGATTACAAGCGAGATCGCCGAACTCTCCAGCGGCGCGGCCGCAAGCAAGGGGGCAGAGACGCGTGGCAAATCCGCGTCCGGCTGAACGGGTTTGCGTTCCGCATGAAAGCCACGGCTGGCCGTTTCATCCCGGTGGGTCTGCAGTCGCCAGTCCGAAGGTCCTAGGATCGGACAGACCTTCGGACTGGAAGGCCGTTCTAACGATTGAACGAGCCGTAAGGGTTATGCGGCCGCAGGCAGAGCGACATAGTGCTGCCCGTCGCCACGCTTGATAAGGGCGAGGGCTTTGTTCCGCCCGCGCGCTTTGGCATTCGTAAGGGCGTCGCGCAGATCGGCGCCGGAACGCACGTCGTGTCCGCCGATCTTCAGAATGACGTCGCCCGTCTCGATACCGACATTGGCGGCGGGGCCGTCCGGATCGACGCCCGTGACGACGACGCCTTCCTCACCGGCACCCATAACGGACGAGGCTGGGGCGACCGAAAGGCCGAGCTTGCCGAGATCCTGATTGCCCGCTTCGTTCTGCGCCAGCGTCTGCTTCTGATCCGTCTTCTGGGCGCCGAGCGTGATCTTGAAGTCCTTGGAATCGCCATTGCGAATCACGGCAATATCGACGCTGGTCTCGGGCGCCATGCCGCCGATCTTGCGAGCGAGATCGCGTGCGTCCTCGACGGTCTTGCCATCGACCTTGACGATCACGTCGCCCGCTTTCAGGCCGGCCTTCGCCGCCGGGCTTCCCGTTTCGGGCTCCGCAACGAGCGCGCCTTTCGCATCCGGCAGCCCAAGGCTCTGAGCGATGTCCTCGGTCACCGTCTGGATCTGAACACCGAGCCAGGCGCGGTCGACATGGCCCTTTTCTCTGAGGACGGGAACGACCTGGTTGACGGTGGTCGAGGGAATGTCGAATGCGATGCCGACCGACCCTCCGCTCGGCGTATAGATCGCGGTGTTCACGCCGATGACCTCGCCGGCCAGATTGAAGGTCGGACCGCCTGAATTGCCGCGGTTCACGGCGGCATCGATCTGGATGAAGTCATCATACGGCCCGGAACCGATGTCGCGGTTTTCCGCCGAGACAATGCCCGCCGTCACCGTACCGCCCAGACCGAAAGGATTACCGACAGCAAGCACCCATTCGCCAATTTTCGGCGTTTTCTTCGCCATCTTGACGTATGGGAAGTTGCTGCTTCCTTCGACTTTGATCACCGCCAGGTCGGTTTTCGGATCGGTGCCGACGACTTTGGCTTTGTAGGTTTCGCCGTCATCCATGGCGATCTCGACTTTGGTGGCTCCGTCGACGACGTGATTGTTCGTAACGGCATAGCCGTCGCTGGAGATGAAGAAGCCGCTGCCGAGCGCCTGGATCATGGGACCATGATGATGGCCGTTGCCGTAGGGGTTGCCGCGGAACTGGAACGGCATGCCATCGAAGAAGTGCTCGAAAGGCGTTCCCTTGAACGGATTTTCGCCCTGGAAGGGACTTGGCGCCATCTGCTGCTGCCCGTTCTCGTGCACGGTCTTGAGCGAAGGGTCGATCCGTACTTTGACGGCAAAGACGGCGGGTTTGACCTTCGCGACGAGGCTGGTGAAGTCGGGCAGATTGGCGGTCTGAGTCTGGGCGGGCGCGATAGCCGACAAAGCGGCAGAGTTCGCAAATTGTGGAAGAGCCACGCCGGCGAGCAGCGCGGTAAGGCTTACACCGACGATCAGCTTACTCATGAACCAGGAGCGCGGCCGCTTTGTCGGCTGCTCACCTTTGGGTGCGATGGTAGTCATCATGAAATCTCTCCGAATTGGTGTCGCGGTCTATGCCGCGCAACGAATAGGGAGAACTATGACAAAGCCCGACTTTCTGGATGATGGACATCGGCATACAGTTTCGTAAGGTTTGTTTTTGCTTCGATGGAGGTCGGCCGCTCGTGCCGTGCGCAAGACAAGAAGATGCCCGCGCAGACGCTGGGGAGACTGCGCGGGCGGGAGCATAATCGGCAAGAGCACGTCCTCTCAGGGGGGGGAATGGACACCGGCTCTTGCACAAATGATTATGCTCAGCCAAAGGACGGAGCGGGCTCAGATGCAACAGAAAGGTGGTTCGCTCCGTCCTCTGGAAACTGCATTAACCTGCCATGCATGCCTCAAATCTGTTGCGCCAGTAGCGGCTGCCCGATTGCTGCCATTTGAGGCGGGAATACCGGCATGTGCCGTAACCGCGATCGTTCAGGAAAGAGCGGGGCAGCCAGGACCGGCCTGCATTGAAGCTGTAATTTGGATGCCAGCGGGGTCCGCCATATGCTCCTCGCCCGCGATCGTTGTCACCAACACCGAAATCGTCCCGTCCGGGATGGCGTGCGACCAGGGCCAAATTTGCGTCTCCTGCGCGAACGCCCATGCCCGTATATCGGCTGGCGGCCGAGGCGGTCGTCGTTGCAGCCGTGGCCAGGCCGAGTGCAAGGCCGAGGCCGAGTGCCGGCAGGATCTTTATGCTCTTCATTGTATCATCTCCTCATTTGGATCGGCGATGTGCCGTAACCGCTATTTCAGGAAAGAGGGGGGCAGCCAGGACCGGCCTGCGCTGAAGCTGTATTTCGCATGCCAGCGAGGCGCGCCATATGCGCCTTGGCCGCTATCGTTGTCGGCAACGCCGAAATCGTCCTGTCCGGGATGGCGTTCGACCAGGGTCAGGTTCGCGTCTCCTGTGCGAACGCCAATGCCCATATGCCGGGTGGCGGCCGAGGCCGTTGTCGTTGCAGCCGCGGCCAGGCCGAGTGCGAGACCGAGGCCGAGTGCCGGCAGGATCTTTGCGCTCTTCATTGTATCATCTCCTTATTTGGGTCGGCGGTTTGCGGAACACCCGTGAGGTGGAGGACCGTCCGCCGATCGGATTGAACAATGTCAATATCGGACCGGGCCTTTTCCGCTTTCTGGCCATATGCTTACAGTGTTGTAATGTGCGAGCCCGCGAATGTGGCATGCTTTGCATGCCGCGCTTCAGCGTCGAGGAGACGGCGCACGCCCACTGCGATCGCGCTTTCGACCGGCAGCCACGCCAGTGCATAGGCCCAGACACCAAGCGCATAGGTCCAGCCGATCGGCGTCACTGCAATTCCATAGACAGCGATCAACGTACCGAGCACCTGCGTGGCCTCGCAGGTCAGAAACAGGCGCATAGCCGGCCAGGGATGCGACCAGAACCAGCGCTGGCTGCGCGTGACATAGATGGTCAGATGGCCCGCAACGAGCAGCTTGAGGAAAATGATGGTCTGGATGACCTCGCGCGACAGATTGAGCTGGGTATCGACGAACCAGAATAAGAGGAACGTCTCGATGACGCCCATGACGCCCAGCACGCTGGCAATGGTAAGCACCCGCCGCATATCCCACCGCACGGGATGACGCGCGAAGGGCGCATTGTCATAAGCGATCATCATGATCGGAAAGTCGTTCAGAATGGCCAGCATGACGATCATGATCGCGGTGACCGGGTAAAAGCTGAAGATCAGGATCGACAGCGTCATAAAGAGCAGGACACGGATGGTCTCGGCAATCCGGTAGGTCGCATAGCTCGTCATGCGCTCGAAGATCCGCCGCGCTTCCTCGATCGCCGAGGTAATGACGGAAAGGCCCTGCGCGGTGAGCACCAGATCGGCCGCGGCGCGCGCGGCATCTGTCGCCCCCGAAACGGCAATGCCGACATCGGCCTGCTTCAGCGCGGGCGCGTCATTCACACCGTCGCCGGTCATGCCGACAATGTGATCGCCCTTTGCTTCGAGCGCTTTGACGATCCGGAATTTATGCTCGGGAAACACGCGGGCGACGCCGTTCGCCGCCTCGATCCGTCCGGCAATGTCATTTCCGCCCCCTTCGAAGACCTCGTCGGCCGACAGGATGTTGGTGCCGAGACCAAGCTTTCCGGCGATCTGCCGGGCAATCGCCTCATGATCGCCCGTAATCATCTTGACCTCGACGCCCATCTTCTCTGCGTCGGCGATGGTGGCGGCGGAATCCTCGCGTGGCGGATCGAAGATCGGCAGCAGACCCAGATAGCGCCAGTCCCGGTTGCCCTCTGCGCGCGCGACGGCGATGGCGCGATAGCCCTGCCGGGCAAGCGCGTCCACCCGGTCTTCAGCGGCTTTGCGCGTATCGGCGTCGGGCGCGGTCAAATCGAGAATGACCTGGGGCGCCCCTTTCGAGACGCGCAGATCCTTCCGGCCGAGCCGCAAGGCCGCTTCGGTCCGCTTGCTGACGGGATCGAACGGTGTGAACTTCACGACCGTATAAGGATCGAGCGCCGATTGCGACTTGAGGCCCGCCACGACCGCATCGTCGATCGCATCCGCGCCGTCGCGGTCGGAGGCGAGAGCAGCGGCGAGCACAAGATCGGCCGGATCGACCCCATCGACAGGCAAAGGATCGCCCAGCGTCAGCTTGTTCTTCGTCAAGGTGCCGGTTTTGTCGGCGCACAGCACATCCACGCCCGCAAGCTCTTCGATCGATACCAGCCGCGAGACGATCGCCTTCATCCGGGCGAGCCGCTCTGCGCCGATCGCCATCGTCACCGACAGCACCGTCGGCAGCGCTACGGGGATCGCCGCAACGGTGAGGATCAGCGCGAATTGCAGCACCCGCAGAAACGGCTCCTGGCGGAACAGGGCGACGAGCAGGATCAACGCCACAAGTCCCACGGTCGCCAGGATCAGGAAATCGCCGATCTTAAGGACGGCGTGCTGAAAATGAGAGCGGATCTCGGCCGTGGCGACCAGTTGGGCGGTCTTGCCGAAATAAGTGTTCATGCCCGTGGCCGTGATGATCGCCGTCATCTCGCCCTGCCGAACGATCGCACCGGAATAGGCCGGATCGCCGACGCTCTTCTCGACGGGGAGCGACTCGCCGGTGAGCGCAGACTCGTCGGCGCTGAGATAGTCACCCTTGATCAGCTCTGCGTCGCCGGGAACGATGTTGCCGATCTGCAGGAGCACCACATCGCCGGGGACGAGCTCGCGCGCGGGGAGACGCAGCCAACGCCCCTCGCGCAGCACGCGGGCCTCGGGCGCAAGGCGCGCCTTGAGCAGCGCGATCGCATCGCCCGCCTTGCGCTCCTGCCAGAAAGCGACGGCGGCATTGATGCCGAGCATGACGATGATGATCGCGAGATCGGCCCAGTTGCCCAGAACGCCCGACAGCACGGCGGCAGCCTCGATCATCCAGGGGATCGGCCCCCAGAAATAGGACAGAAGCTGCCTGAGCACGCTTTGGCGCTTTTCGGCGATCTCGTTCGGCCCATATTTGGCGAGCCGCGCTTTTGCTTCGGCGCGCGTCAGGCCCTTTTCAGGGTCTGTCTGGTCCCCGCCCTCCAAAGTGTCTTCGGCCGCTTTCTCCCCCCCTTCCTGCGGCCTTGTGATGACCTCGTCCATGATCACTCCTTTCGGGGGTCAGCCCCGTTGTGCGGCGATCCAGCGGCCAATGACCGGCCAGGCATCGCCAAGGGTACGCCGCCCCATGAACAGACCGATATGGCCGCCCGGGACGAGCGTCTTTTTGATTTTGTCTTTCGGCGTGCCGACGAGCTTTTCGGCGTTGAAGACCTGCTCGCTGGTCGTAATGTCGTCGCTCTCGCCGGCGAGCAGATAGAGCGGACAGGTGATATCCTTGAGCTTCAGCGTTCGGCCGAGAGCGGTGAACGCGCCTTTGGCGAAACGGTTCTCCTTGAACAGGTCGCGGATGGCCTGAAGATAGTAGCGGCCGGGCAGATCGATGGGATTCTCGTACCAGCGCTCGAATTGCTCTGTTCGCTGAAGATATCGCTCGTCTTCGACATGGGCGAACAGATCGAGATATTTCTCTAGATAATGCACCTCCGGGTGCATGTTCTTCCAGCCTGCCAGCATGAAACGGCCAAGCATACGCCCGTTGCCGACGGCCACCATCTCCTCATAGAAGCTCAAGGGCAGGCTGTGAGCGATCTTCTTGATCGGACCGCTGCCGGCGTCGGCATCGATGGGGGCGCCGGCGAGGACCAGCGAGGCGACCTTGCGCGGAAACCGCGCGGCATACATTGCCGCCATCCACCCGCCCTGACACAGGCCGATCAGATGCGCCTTGCCGCCCAGCTCGTCGACCGCGACATTGATCTCGGCGAGATATTTATCGATGTCGAAATATTTCATCTCCTCGGTGGCCGTCTTCCAGTCGGTCACGAGGACGTGCTTAAGGCCGGAATCGGTCAGCGTCTCCACCAGGCTCTGTCCGGGCGCATAATCGGCAATCGTTGCCGAATGCCCGGCATAGGGGGCATCGACAACAACGGGGAGAGCGCCATTGGCGCCGCCTGAGAAGTCCCTCAGAAGCATCGTGTCGAGATCGAGCAGAACACGGTTCCGCGTTGCCCATTCGGAGGCGGGCGGGGCCGTGATCGCCTCGGCTTCACTGAGATATTTGAGGTTCTCCTGGAACAGACGGAGCCCGTTCGCCTCCATCTCGATCATCGGCGCCAGCGGCCAGAGGAAAGGCACGCTATGTTCGTGCACCGGCCGCTTTTCACGCGGAAGGGTCGCAATGTCTTGCTGGTCATTCATGATGTCATCTCCGTTAGCCCGCCGTGCTGACAGGCGCTTCTTGGCCGCACAGGACGGTTTGCGTGTGTCGTGCAACCATCAGTTCTTCATTGGTTGGGATCGCGAAAACGTCGACTGGGCTGTCATGCGCGCCGATGCGTACGTCTCCGCGGACGTTGGCCGTCTCGTCGATTCTGATGCCTAGCCATGCCAGCCGTTTGCAGATCTCGGCGCGGACGGACGCGGCGTGCTCGCCGATGCCGCCGGTGAAAACGAACGCATCGAGTCCTTCGAGCGCGGCAGCGAGCGCTCCGGCCTCCTGAAGAACGCGATAGACGAAGAGATCGACGGCTTCACGAGCGCGCGGGTCGCGGCTGGCAAGCAGCTCGCGCATGTCATCGGAAAGACCGGAAACGCCCTTGAGCCCGCATTCGTGATAGAGCAGGTGCTTGATCTGCTCCAGGCTCATTCCGCGTTCTTCGATCAGCCAGAGCGGAATGCCCGCATCGAGCTCGCCGGGCCGGGTCGCCATCAGCAGCCCCGAAAGCGGGCTGAAGCCCATCGTCGTGGCGACGCTCCTGCCGTCTCGCAGCGCGCACATGCTGGCGCCGCCGCCGAGGTGAGCGATGATCGTGCGGCCTTTCGCTGCGGCCGGGGCGATCTCGGCGAGCCGGCCGGAGATATATTCGTAGGACAGGCCGTGAAAGCCATAGCGCCGCGCGCCCGCCTCGGTCAGCTCTCGCGGCAGGCCATAAAGCTGGGCAACATGGGGAATGGTCCGGTGAAAGGCGGTATCGAAGCAGGCGACCTGCGGCAAATGCGGGTGAATCTTTGCAAGGGCCTCGATCGGGGCGATATTGCGCGGCTGATGCATGGGGGCGAGCGGGACGAGGCGCTTTAGCCTGGCGAGGAGTTTCGCATCGATGCGTTCCGGTCCGGTATGCTCCAATCCGCCGAGTGCGACGCGGTGCCCCGCAGCGGCCAGCCGGCCCGCGCCATGATGCGTTTCGATCCAGCAAAGCAGATCATTCAGCATCTCATGCAGGTCCGTCCCCACCGGCCAATCGCGCTCGGCAAGGCTTTCGGCCGCTCCTGTCTGGATTGTCAGATGCGGTGCCGCGTCGAGACCCCTGATCTCGCCATGGCTGAGGGCGGCGAGGGCGGCCGCTTCCCCGGTCCGTTTCCTATCGCCTGCGCCGAAAAGCCCGAATTTCAGGCTGGTGGAGCCAGCGTTCAAAACCAAAATAATGTCGGCCATCGGAATTCCTTGAAAGCATGGCCGTTTTTTCCGAAAGGCCATGCTTCAAAAAAGATGCCTAGACGATGATCGTCCCGCCGACGCGGCCCGCGGTCTAAACCGCCACGGCCTTTGCCGTTTCGCGTCGTCTGCCATGAGCCAGCAGCACCGCGACCGCGGCGGAGGTCAGCCGCGTCTTGGCGCTGTCGGCCCGGCTTGTCAGGATGATCGGGACACGCGCCCCGAGCACGATTCCCGCCGATTTCGCTCCAGCCAGATATTCGAGCTGCTTGGCGAGCATGTTGCCGGATTCGAGATCGGGCACGATCAGGATGTCGGCCTGGCCGGCAACCTGCGAGTGGATATGCTTGATCTCGGCCGCCTTCAGATTGACGGCATTGTCGAAGGCAAGCGGGCCATCCAGGATGCCGCCTTCGATCTGGCCGCGATCGGCCATCTTGCACAGGGCCGCCGCGTCGATCGTCGAGGTAATCTTCGACGTTACCGTTTCGACGGCCGAGAGAATGGCCACCTTGGGGACGTCGATGCCCAGCGCCTTGGCGACGTCGATGGCGTTCTGGACGATGTCCACCTTGTCTTCCAGCGTCGGATAGATGTTGATGGCGGCATCGCTGATCAGCAAAGTGTGCGGATAGGACGGCACGTCGAAGATGAAGACATGGCTGATCCGGCGGTGGGTCTTAAGGCCGGTCTCGTCCGCCATCACCGCATGCATGAAATGATCCGTATGGAGACTGCCTTTCATCAGCGCCTCGGCATGACCGGATCGGCACAGCGCCACGCCCTTTGTGGCCGCCTTGAGATCGCTTTCGACGCCTATGACATGATAGGGCGAAAGATCGATGTGAAGCCGCTGCGCCAGCATTTCCAGCTCAGCGCGCGGCCCGATCAGGTGAGGCTCGATCAGCCCTTCCTGCGCCGCCTCGACCGCGCCCAACAATGCGACTTCGCTTAACGGCCAGACGACCGCGGTCGTGATCGGTGTCAGCGCGCGGCACTTGCCGATAAGGTGTTCAAATACTTGATGATTGTCCTGCATTGCTTCGCTTCTCCTAACGAGCAAACCCATGGCACGATTTTGCGAGGGGCTCACGCCCGCTTCAGCAAGAGATGTGCCAGGCGCACCTGTTCACTGAAACAGGCCAAAATCACCTAAAGATTGACGGCCACGGCGCAAAGCCGGGGGTATTTACCACAGGCCCGGGGCATTACACCCGGCGCATCGCACCGGCTTTCAGCCTCTGCTGCGGGGCATTTGGAGCCCTCCGCGTGGGCGCGGCGTAGGCGGCACTGTCGATGTCTTTCGCAAACTCGGACGGCGCAGCAATCAGCGGCGTCTCGAGATCGTCGACGCCGGTGCCGTGGATCGTCAGCCGGCCGAAATTGAACAGCCGGCCCCAAAAGCCTTGTTCGAGCGCCACTTCCTCGATCGCGTTCACCTCCAACTCGCGTGTGTGACGCGCAATCCATCCGGTCTTGAACAGAATCCGGTGATTGGTGACGGCCAATTCCGTTGTCCAGATGTAAATCATCAGACGCAGGAAGATAATGATGCCGATGATAAGGATGCCGAACAGGATCAAGGCCAGCCACGCCTGGGCATGGATCACCCAGGAAATTCGCGCCTTTCCGATCAGCCTTTCGCCGGAGCTCAGATTTTTCTCGACATAGCTCATCGTGATGTCCCCTCGCGCTCCCGGCCCTTGGCGATAGCGCGCTTATTCGGCAATCCAGCCCTTAGCCTGCTCGAACTCGGCATCGCTGTAGATGCACACGGGTGCAGGAATAAAGGGTGCGAAGAATGTTACCGTATTTCGCAGCCATGCGACATCCGAGACGACCGCGAGCTTTTCGAAGTCGCGCAAATGCAACAAGCCGAAGCGTGAATCATCCCACATCGCGCCCATTGTGTAACCTTTGAAATCGGGACCGAAACGCATGAGCATTCGCGCCTTGCCTTTTTCACGAATAACCTTTTCGGTGCGGGGGATGAGGACCCCGGAGTAGTCTTCGTCGGTGACCGTGCCGACCGCGTTCAGACCGACGACGTTCTCGGGCAATCCCTGGATGATTTCGAACATGATTCTGTCTCCCACTGGTTTACTCAATCGGCTGCTCGGGCGCCGTCCATTTCTTCATGTGAGCGCGAAAGCTCCTCTTTACCCAGACGCCATCGCAAGCCTCGCGCCAGGCACCAAGCAATTGATTTTACATGATAATATTTCTTCGGCCGGGCGAAGCCTTGCGCTATTCCACCGTCTCGCTGGTTGAAAACCACCAGCTTTGGGCGTTCGCCTCGCCACTACCCGCTCGCGTGCTCGCGATGGAGCCCGTATTTCTGAATCCGGTAACGCAGCGTCTCGCGAGTGGTCCCTAATGCACGGGCCGTGGCGGTGACGTTGAACTCATGCCGCTTGAGCGCGGTCTCGATGATATGCCTGTCCATATCCTCAAGCGCCATCGACCCATCCAGCGGCAAATGCAGCCATGTTCCATCCTGCCGAATCTGATCCAGATCGTCCGATGCCGCCGAAACGGGACGCAGGTTCATCCAGCCGGAGGGAAGAACCTCCGATTCCGAAAGAAGGACGGAACGCTCGATAACGTTGCGCAGCTCACGGACATTGCCCGGCCATTCATAAGCCCTCAAAGCGGCCCAGATGTCCTCCGGAATGATCCGGACCTTCTTCTTCGCCTTGACGTTGAATTCCGTGACGAAGGTTGCGGCCAGATCCTCCAGATCCTCGGTGCGATCCCGCAAGGCGGGCAAATCGATCTCGAAGACGTTGAGCCGGTGATAGAGATCGACGCGGAACCGGCCGGCCTGTGCTTCCTTCGTGATATCGCTATTGGTGGCGGCAATGATCTGCACGTCGATGCGGATTTCCTGCTCGCCGCCCAGCCGGCGAATCTGACGATCCTCGATCGCCTTGAGCAGCTTCGGTTGCAGGGAGACCGGCATCTCGCCAATTTCATCGAGAAACAGGGTCCCGCCCTGCGCCTGCTCCATCAATCCCTTATGTCGCCCCTTGGCTCCGGTGAAGGCCCCGGCCTCATGGCCGAAAAGCTCCGATTCAAGGAGGTCATGGGGCAAGGCCGCGCAATTCACCTCAACGAAGGGAGCCGAGGCGCGCTGACCGGAATAATGCAGGATCTTCGCGGCAAGGCCTTTGCCCGTGCCGGTCTCGCCGGTAATCGTCACCGCGGAAAAGGGAACGCCGCCCAAACGGCTCAGCATGTCGCGCACGGACTGCGCGGCCACGCTTCGGCCCAGATAGGCATCGGGCTGATAGCGATTGCCCTCCTGGCGCGTCTGCCGGACGAGACGGCGCTGCGCCGTCGCGCTGCGCGCAGCCCCTGCGACGACAAGATCGAGACGGTCCGTGTCGCAAGGCTTGGTCAGAAAGTCGAACGCGCCGAGCCGCAATGCGCGCACGGCATCCGGCGCCTCGCCATAGCCGGTCAGAAAGATCCACTCGCTTCCGCCCGCCATGCGCTTGTGCAGGCGGTCGAGAAGATCGAGGCCGTTGCCGTCCGGCAAGGCCAGGTCGGAGAGCACAACGACCGGATCGGCCTGACCGGTGTTGAGCAGTCTCTCCGCCGCCTTGATCGACGGCGCCAGGAGAACATCCCATCCCGCGCGGCGATAATGCCGCTGCAACTCCGTGCCCAGGAGCTGCTCATCTTCAATAATCAGCAGTTGATCGGTCATCGATCCGTTCCGCATGGCAAGGTCAGCGTCACTTCCGCGCCGCCGCCCGATGGGTTCGCAAGCGTCATGGTGCCGCCCGCGCCTGTCGCGAAGCGGCGCACCATGGCAAGGCCGAGCCCCGTTCCGTCCGCACGGCCGGTCGCAAAGGGGCGCGGGCCGAGTTCGAGCAATTCAGCCGTAAAGCCGGGGCCGTCGTCCCGCACCCGGATTTCGATGCTCCGGTCACTTCTGGCGGCACTGACCTGCACCGCGCCTTTACCGGTGCCGATTGCCTGAACGGCATTCAGGATCAGGTTCAGAAGCGCCTGCCGAAGCCCGTCGCGGGGAAGGCGGCATTCGATGTCTTCCGTGATGTCGGCCGTGAGCTGGATGTCTTCCGGCACCTGATAGCGCACCAGCGCCATGAATTCGTTAACGTCGGCGGCAAGATTGAGCCGCACCGGCATTTCCGAATAGGCGCGTGCCCCTTCCAGCAGATCGTTGAGCAGCCGCGCGACCCGCTGCAATTCGCGCACCACGGGATCGAGACGGGCGTAGATCTCCTCGCTCGGGCAATGCTCCTTGCGGCAGTCGGCTTGCAGGTTCCGCAGCGCCATCTCCATGCCGGCGAGCGGGTTGCGAAGCTCATGCGCGATCCGTGCGGCCATCTCGCCCACGGCGGCCAGCCGGTCGACCGCCGCCAGATTGCGCTGTTGCCTGAGTAACGTCTCGGTCGCGGCGCGCACCTGCGACTCGAGCGCGCGGCGGCGTTCCAGATTTTCCGCCTCCGCTTCGTTCAGACGACCGACGAGCTGATTGTAGCTGCGGATGATGGGCTGCATGACGGGGACGGCCGATTCCGCCGATGCCGGGCGAAAATCATGCACGGTCAGGCGTTGCAGCAGGCCATTGATGTTCACGAGCGGGCGGAAAATCTGTGAGCGGAGCAGCAGGAGCAGCGAGACGACCGCCGCCGGCAGCAGAAACAGCGCACCCAGGGCGAAAGCGAGCTCTCGCTCCGCTGCCGCGTGCATCGCTCCGATGATCTCTTCCTGAGCCGTGCTTTCATGTTCGATGACGGCGTGAATCTCGTTCAACACGTCGCCAAGGGCAGCCGTTGGCTTCAGCGAGGCGGCATCCAGGGCCGCCTGTGCCTTCTGCAGCCTCTCAGGCGTGCTCGGACTGAGTTGGGCGTCTTCTGCGATGATCTGGCCCAGCTTCTGTCGCAGCGCTTCGATTTCGGAAGCCGCGGGCGATTGATTGGTCGTAAGGAGGCGGTCCCAAAGGTCCTGGGCGCGTAGCGACACGTCATAAACTTGCTGCAGGTGATTTGCGTGCAAGCGCACCGGCTTGATCTGGTACAAGGCCGTCCACGCCGTCACGATGAGAAGGGCGAGTGCTGTCAGCAGAGCGAGTCCGGCAATGCCGAGCGTCAATCCCAACGGCCGGTAGATCTGAAATCGGCTCGAGGCCGTGCTGGCCGTCGCCATTGCCGACATGTCCAAACTCCGATTCATAGCTCCGATCCGGCCCATCTATATATGTTGCCCCCTGAAGTTTGATTCTACAGGCAAGACAACGCCCCGCCGCATATTGTGTTGAATGCGTCGGTCGCACTCCGTCGATACTGTCCTATCTCCGATTATCGCTGCACTCTCGACCATTGCCGCAGGTGCGGCCCGATCACAGTCCGCCAAGCGCCTTCCCGCGCTGCATCTCAAGTCTTTATCGACCGGCTTTGAATTCCCGGTCGATTAGCGCCACCCATTGGCTGAAATAAAGTTTAAGCGCCTCGATCTCGGCGGCGATCGTTGCCCGGCGCTGGGGGTATTTGGCTCCCTTCGCCAGCTCCTCGGCAAGCTTTGCCGCATAGACGCGCTCGATTTGCCGCGCATTGGCTTTCATTCTCGTATCGCCGCTCAGAACCCCGCGAGCGGCAAGCTTGTATTGTCGCTCGGTAAGGCGGTGCTTAAGCTCTTCGAATTTGTGACCCAAACTGCTCTTGTCTTCAGTCATTGGACGATCTTTCGTGAATTGGCGGCGTACGCTATTGAAACTGCGCTCACCAGGTAATAAGTCGATGAGCAACCTCTGTGCCAATCCGCATGCGACAGGTCTCAACGGCCGAAATTGTTCTTTTTACGCAAGTTTTTGCCGGCGGCGGCGAAATCGGTCGAGGCGGTTGGGCTTATCCACCACTGAAGTGGGGCATATCCACCAACGGAAGCTGTGGTCTGCCGGCGTCGTGTTGCCGATCGGAGCTGGCGGCTGACGGTGAGAGAGTGCGCCCTCTGATCGAAGGCCGACACAATGCCGAACGGACCGGAGACCCGATCTGAATGTCCAGTCTGATCCCTTATATCGTGCAATCAGGGGTGCCGGTCGTCGTTCTCGTCGTCGGGCTGGAATCGCTGGGTCTGCCTTTGCCTGGCGAAACGCTCATAATTGCACTTGGCACCGCTGCCGGCGTGGAGCACATCGATGTCGCCGGGCTCTTCTTCGCCGTCTGGGCTGGCGCGATTATCGGTGACAATATCGGCTATTTCATCGGCCGCCGCTTCGGCAAGCACGCCATCCTGAAATTTGGACGCCCCTCCGGCTTGACAGAGGCGCGGCTGGCGCGGTTCGAGGCGCAATTTCAACGTTACGGCGTGTTCGTCGTTCTCATCGCCAGGTTCTTCATCATTCTGCGTCAGCTAAACGGGATCATCGCCGGCAGTCTCGAATTGCCCTGGTGGCGGTTCCTGGCGGCGAATATGATCGGGGCCGGACTTTGGGTCGGCTTCTGGCTTTATGCCAGTTCCTATTTCTCCTCCCATTTCGTCGGACTTGCCCAGCGCCTTCACGGCCTGAAGCTGGTTCTGCTCGCCATTATCGCGATTGCCGCCGTCGGCGCGGCGATCATTCTTCATCGCCGATTGCGCGGTCCGCGTGGCTAGCGCAACGCGGCGGGTATGCCGGGGAAATTTCGTGGTCACGACGAGACCGGGGCAGTTGTCGCCCAGCTCGATTTTCGCGCCATGAAGCTGCGCGATCGCGGCGACGAGACTTAAGCCCAGGCCGCTTCCGGGCGTGGAGCGCGATTTCTCCAGACGGTAGAGCCGCTGGAAGACTTTTTCACGCTCCGCCTTGGGAATCCCCGGACCGGTATCGAGAAGCTGTGCCGTGACATAGTCATCATCTGCCTCCAGATTAAGTGTAATCAATGTGTTCTTCGGGCAGTGTCGAATCGCGTTTTCAATCAGATTGGCGAAGAGCTGCGTCAGAAGCTCCCGGTCTCCGTAAACCGTCGTCTCGCCCGTGCCGCCGAGGTTTGCCTCGAACCTGTATCCTTCGTCTTCGATCACGGCATCATAGGCATCCGCGACATCGGATAACAGCTCCCGCAGATCGAGTGGCAGGAACCGCGTTCGCCCGGCGCCGGCCTCGATCTGGGTAATGCGCAGAAGCGCCTCGAAGGTCTCGACGATCCGGTCGATCTCGCCGAGCGCCTCGTCGACAACACTGCGAAATTCGTCAACTCTGCCGGCATTCGTGCGGACATTATCCAGCTTCTGGCGCAGACGGCCGATGGGATGCTTCAGATCGTGAGCAATATCCGACGAGGTCTGGTTGACGCCCTGGATCAGTCTCTCAAGCTGGTCGAGCGTCTGGTTGATCTGCAGAGCGACATGATCGAGATCATCTCGAGCGCCTATCACCGGCACCCGCTTCGTAATCTCGCCCCCCGCGACCGCCGTCAGCGTCGACGCCAGCACGTCGATCTTGCGCTGGGCTCGCCGCGCCAGATACGTTCCGAGAAAAGCGGGAATGACAATGGCGACCGCAAGCCCCCATATCAGTGCGTCCAGCAGAGTCCGGGACGTTTCCGCAATCACGCGGTCATTGTCGCCGACTAGCAATTCACCGTTCGAGACAGGCGTCCAAATCGCGTAAAAGCGGTCGTCGGGCCGGCCGATGGACAAGATGGCGGGAAATTCGGACCGGTCGAGAATACGCCAGCCCTGGAAACGTTGCGCATTGTGAATATTTCCGGCAATCGGGCGTCCAGCCTTATCGACGAGAAGAAAAATGCTGTCGGCATCACGGACCGAGGCGGCCTCGCTGGCGACGACCTGCGCCAGATCGACAAACTCCTGTTCGCGGTCGACACGGACCAGAGCGTCCCGCGTCTGCACCACGCGCTCCTGAATCCGCGCGATCAGCGACTGCGTCAGGCTGAAATAGAGCAAAGCAAAGAGCACAAGGACCGTCAGAACGAACAGGCCGCTAAAGGCGAAGGCAAGCCGGACCGCGGTCCGGCCGCGAAATTCGTCAATCCGCATGAATGGAGTAGCCCGTGCCGCGGACGGTCTGAATGAGCTCCTTGTCGAAAGGCTTGTCAACTTTGGCCCTGAGGCGGGAAATATGGGTTTCGACGACGCTGGTCTTCGGGTCGAAATGGAAATCCCAGACACGTTCCAGCAGCATCGTCCGCGTCAGGACGCGGCCGCGATTGCGCATCAAGACTTCCAGCAGGCGAAATTCGCGCGGCTGCAGATCGATCCGCACGTCGCCGCGCGTTACGGTGTGGCGGATCAGATCCATCGACAAATCGCCGACACGCAGCACCGTTTCCTCGCCCTTCAACGGAGGGCGCCGGGCGACGGCATGGATGCGGGCCAGCAATTCGGAAAATGCGAAGGGCTTGGAGATGTAGTCGTCCCCGCCAGCTTGAAGGCCGGTAACCCGGTCCTCGACCCCGCCAAGCGAGGTCACGAAGATGGCGGGCACGTGCCGCCCGGAGCCGCGCAGGGTCTTTACCAGCGACAAACCGTCGAGGCCGGGCAGCATCCGGTCGACGATCATGACATCGTAATTTTCCATGGTGGCTTGCAGGAGCGCGTCCTGGCCATCGCTCAAATCATCGACGCTATGGCCCTCTTTTTTAAGGCCGTTCACGATATAAGCCGACGTCTCTCGATCGTCCTCAACAACCAGAATCCGCATTTTTCGCGTCTCCGGGGCGTGCGTCAGCGATGAATGGCGACCTTCCTACGGGTCTAGATCACCCCTCGTCCAATTGGAATCAATTGAACGCGGTTAAGTTGATCTATTTCAAGAGACGAGCGCAACTGTTCCCACGTCCATCCCCGCCTTCGCGGGGACATGCTTGGACGCACGTTGCGCTAGCGCCGCATGCCCCTTGCGGATTTTTGTCTTCATCGATGATCGTCACGCGTCCCATAATTTCCCTTGCTCGGGTCAAAGCAGCGCAAACAGTCCTGCTACCATACCTTATTTAGAGCACTCGCCTGACCGGGAAAAGGGGCGGCAGGTCTAAAACCTGCCGCCAAGGCTTGATGTGGGGCAAGAGGGTTCGGGAGATCTATTTCTTCACGCAAACTTTCTTGGCGGCATCCCACGTCACGCCTTTTACTTTCCGACATTCCGTTTTGGTCTTCGGGCATTGGCTGCACAAGCGGCGATCGGCGCCATCACGGCAAAAAGAACGCTGGCGGCGACGACAGAGCTTAATAGTTCGGCAAACATCACGAGGTCTCCCTCCAGCGGCTGATAGCGCCGTGCCAAATGCGCGGCGATAAAGACCATGCGTCCCGCTCCTTACAGGCGCTTTGCCCAAACTTTACGCTTTTGTAAGGGGATAGCCGGCGGATTGAGCTTATTTGATAACGCCTGTTGGACGACGATCGCGCTGTGCTGCCGCCGAAGTTGGCGCCGCAAAATCTCTCTAAATCATTGATTTACAAGGATTTTAGAGTGGCGCGCCTTGATGGCGCAACTTCGAACGAATTGTTCGAGGTTCTGGCCGAATGGAACGATTATCTGGAGCACCGAAAATCACATGATTTTCAGGTGCCGCCATGTCCCTGAGCGATGCTTTCAACCCTACAACTCTGGTTCATAAGACCGAAAAACCAGCAAAACAGCGCTCGAAGAAGCCCGCGCCATTCAGCTTGCGCCTCTCGAAAGATGAACGCGCCCGGCTTATAGCGGAAGCCAAAGGCGCGCCGCTTGGCGCGTATATCAAGGCAAAGGTCCTGGGCAAGAGCCTACCGCTGCGCTTGCGCCGGTCGGGCCTCGCCATCGAGGACCGCAAGGCGCTGGCGCAAGCCCTTGCCCTGCTCGGGCAGTCCCGTCTTTCCAGCAATTTGAATCAGCTTGCCCATGCCGCCAATATCGGCACGCTGCCCGTCGATCCCGACACGATGGCTGAATTGAACGCAGCGCTGGCCGACGTGCGCGCCCTGCGTCGCCTGCTCATGGCCGCACTCGGCTTGAAGCCCGAGGAAGCAAGATGATCCTCAAAGGCTCCCAACGCGGCGGCGGGCAAGATTTGGCGGTTCACTTGATGCGCACAGACGATAACGAACATGTCCGGCTGCATGAACTGCGCGGCTTTGCGTCCGACAATCTGAAGGGCGCATTCAAGGAAGCTGAAGCGATCAGCCGGGGCACGCATTGCCGCCAATACCTGTTTTCCTTAAGCCTGAGCCCGCCGGAACAGGAGCGCGTTTCGGTTGAGGCTTTCGAGCGGACCATTAATGAAATTGAAGAGCGGCTGGGCCTGCAAGGCCAGCCGCGCGCCATCGTTTTCCATGAGAAAGAAGGCCGACGCCATGCGCATTGCGTTTGGTCACGCATCGATGCAGACAGCATGACCGCGCGCCACATGCCGTTTTACAAGAACCGGCTGATGGAACTGTCTCGCGGCCTGTATCTCGAATATGGTTGGACCATGCCGCGCGGGATCGCCGATACTGCCCAGCGCGACCCGGCAAACTTCACGCTGGCTGAATGGCAGCGCGCCAAGCGCTTGGGCACCGATCCGCGCTGGCTTAAACACTCGCTGCAAGAATGCTGGAAACACTCGGACAATCAGCGCGCCTTTGAGCGCGCCCTTCGGGAACGAGGGCTATTTCTGGCCAAAGGCGACAAGCGCAGCTTCGTCGTCCTCGACCATGACGGCGAAGTTTATTCACTGCCGCGCATGCTGGACGCCAAAACCAAGGAGGTGCGCGCACGTCTGAGCGAGGGAAATGATCTACCAAGCGTCGAGGCGACCAAGAAGCAGATTGGCGAGCGGATGACCCCGGCCATCCGCCGTCATATCGCGGAATCCCGAGCCCGGTTCGAAAAACGCGCCGCCACTATAGCCGCGCGCAAAGCCGAGATAACCAACCAGCACCGGGAAGCACGGCAAAAATTTGAAGCCCGGCAGAAAGCTGAATGGAAAGCAGAGACGCGCATGCGTGCTGAGCGCCTGCCTAAGGGGCTTATGTCTTTGTGGCACCGAATTACTGGAAAATTCCAGACTATCCGTAGGCAGAATGAATCCGAAGCTAAGGCCACACTACAGCGGCACGCAGACGAACGGCAGAAGCTTATGGACGCACAGTTTCAACAGCGGGCCGTTCTGCAGGACCGTTTCAAAGAATTACGCAGAACGCAGGCTCGGCAACTTTCGGAGCTGCGCCGAGACGTAGGCCACTATCTGCGCTTTGCGCGGGATGACAGCACCCGGTCAAGAACGCGGCAAGTCGTTAGAGGGATGAGCCTTGAGCGATAGTCGGCGGGCGGCGAGACGGCCCTTCTGGAATCACGGGATGCCGGGTATTTCGTCGTGGACGCGCTCAACTTCTGGGAGCGGCCCGAAATGAGGAGCATGCTCCGCGACGTGCGGCTCAAGCCAGATAAATATGCGTGGTTGACGCATTGGCGCACAAGCGCTTCATCGACCGATTGTGCATGATAACGATGCAGATGATGAAATATTCTTAAACCATTTGACTGAGGTTAATCAGTAAAAATATCTTTTATATTCATTTAATAGTTGAAATACTATTAGGAATCTGCCTCATTCGGGCAATGAGGGAGCATAATGGATAAGCAAATTACGCGCACTTTAGCAAGCATCAATGATTTTGAACATTTGAAGCAGTTTGAGATCAATGTGCGTCGGAAAAACGCCTTAACCCACGAGGTTGCGAAAGCGATCAAGGACC
>Ga0315553_10000814_pt1 | contig 26850 bp, 23 predicted proteins | sample SalMarSW160140MG_FD_203099 | JGI IMG/M metagenome (GOLD analysis project Ga0315553, IMG submission 203099) | Salt marsh sediment microbial communities from the Plum Island Ecosystem LTER, Massachusetts, United States - Salt Marsh Sediment SW1601-40 ... | reverse complement strand
TGTTCCCTGTCGCCAGACCGAGACAGGCATCGGGCTTCCGGCGAATCACCTCGGCGCAGATGTCTGCAGCCTTCTCGGCAACGGCTCGAGCAGACTCGAGAATCCAGACGTCCACGCGCCCCTCTCCCGCACCGCCTAACGATACTGGCGTTCAGCGGCGGACGCGAGAGGGAGCGAAGCGACCGACGCGTCCGTCCGACTGCAACGCCGGGTTAGCCAGCAGAATCGCCAATCTCCTCGGGAAGAGGAGCCCGCACCTTGCTCTTGAATCGCTCGTCGCACGCGCCGAAGAGAGCAAAGTTCTGGCGAGCCGCCGCCAGACTCAATCGGCCGTTCGGGCCACCGCGGACGAGATCTGCGTCGTGCTCATCTTGACCGTCGTCTTCCCAGAAGCAGACCTTGCATATCGAAAATCCACCTCGGTCTGGCAACGTGAGGAAGAGACAGCATGGGCATGCATACCGGCGTCCCTCCTGCGGAGGCTTCACCACCGAACTCGCGGCGAGCTGGCGGGTGTACCGCGCAAACCACTGTTTGCGCCGTTCGAGGACTTCCGGTGTCGGGCTCTCGTCGGGCATGCGCCTCGTCTGGCTAACTATTTAATGTACCGCGAGCCATTCTACCCGAAGGCTGCGGAGGGACGCAGCCTATCTCGCGGGGTGGGGTGGGGCGGACGTGGCTGGAATGGAAATCAGGCCCGTTGGTTGGAGATCGAGTTGCGAGGGGAGAGCGTGGTCGGGGGCTGCGAGGAGTCGCAGCCTAATTCGCTCGCCGAGGTTGGTGGCAACGCGGGTCGCGGCAGGTCGGTGCGGTGACGCTCCGGGATGGGCGGGATGTCGGGTCACCGCAGCCGGCGCAGCGCCGAGTCGGGGCGTTTCGGGGCCGGGGCGATGCGGATCCGGGCGTCCAGCACCACTGCACGCTCGGGGGTGGCGAGCACCGGGTTGAGATCGAGCTCCCAGACCTCCGGGAGGTCGTCGGCGAGACGGGCGATGCGCATCAGGAGAGACTCGAGGGCGGCGAGGTTGGCCGGGCGGGAGCCGCGGTAGCCGAGCAGTAGCGGGGCGCCGCGGATCTCGCGCACCAGCTCGTGTGCGTCGCGGTCGGTGAGCGGGGGGATGCGGAAGGCGCGATCGGCGAGCACCTCGGTGGCGACGCCGCCCAGGCCGAACAGGACCAGGGGGCCGAAGGCGGCGTCCTGCACCATGCCGACGATCGTCTCGACGCCGCCCGTCACCTGCTCCTGCACCAAGCCTCCCTGGAGCTGGCCTCCGAGGCGCCGCCGCATGCGCGTCCAGGCGCTGCGCACGGCCTCTCGATCCGCGAGCCCCAGGGCGACACCGCCCACCTCGGTCTTGTGCACGATCTCCGGTCCCACCGCCTTGAGCACGACCGGGAAGCCAAGCCGCTCGGCGGCGGCGCACGCCTCGCGCGGAGCCGATACCAGCTCTGCGCGCGCGAGGTCCACGCCGTAGTGGCGCAAGAGCTCCGCTGTCGCCTCGGGCGCGAGCCAGCCGCCGGCGCGACGCGCCGCGAGCTCGGTGCGCACGAGCGCGCGCGCCGCGTCGACGCGCACGTCGGTGAACACCGGCAGGGTGCCGGGCGGGCGGTCGCGCCACTCGGCATAGGCGGCGGCGCACTCGAGCGCCCGCGCGGCCGACTCGGGGAACGCGTACAGGGGGAGCTGCTCGAAGGCGGGCTCCTCGCGCGAGAGCCGCGCGCGCAGCGCGGCGAGCTCCACCTCGCCGGTCACGATGCTCGCCACGACGGGCTTTTCGCGCGCGCCGAGCGCCGCGCGGGCGATCACGCGCGCCGTCCCGTCGGCGTCGCTGCCGCGCAGAGGCGTGAAGATCGCCAGCACCGCGTCCACCTCCGGGTCCGCGAGCACGGCGTCGAGGGCGCGGGCGTAGGCCTCGGGGCTCGCGGCCGCGAGCAGGTCCACCGGGTTCCCCGATGCCGCCCCCGGCGCTGCCTGCGCGATCCGCTTCTGTGTCGCCTTGCCGAGCACCGGAACCGCCAGGCCCTCGGCCTCGCAGGAGTCGGCGGCGAGGATGCCGGGACCGCCCGAGTTGCCCACGATCGCCACCCGCCGTCCGCGCGGCGGCGGCCGGTGGGCGAGCAGCTGGGCCACGTCGAACAGCTCCTGGAGGGAGTCGACGCGGATCACGCCGGCGTGGCGGAACAGCGCGTCGACGGCGGCGGCCGGGCTCGCCATCGCCGCCGTATGCGAGGACGCGGCGCGGCGCCCGGACGCCGAGCGCCCGCCCTTCACCGCCACGATCGGCTTGCTCCGGGACAGGCGCTGCGCGATGCGTGCGAACTTGCGCGGGTTGCCGATCGACTCGAGGTAGAGGAGCACCAGGCGCGTCGCCGGGTCGGCCTCCCAGTACTGGAGCAGGTCGTTGCCGGAGACGTCGGCCTTGTTGCCGACGGAGACGAAGCTCGACAGACCCAGGCCGAGCTCGCGCGCGCGCGCCAGCAGCGCTACGCCGAGGGCGCCCGACTGGCTGAGGAAGCCGATCCCGCCGCGCCGGGGCAGGGCGGGCGCGAAGGTCGCGTTGAGCGACACCTCCTCGGCGGTGTTCACGACCCCCAGGCAGTTCGGTCCCACCAGCCGCATCCCGCCCTGACGCGCGAGGGCGAGCAGCTCGCGCTCGCGCGCCACGCCCTCGGGCCCGCTCTCGGCGAAGCCCGCCGAGATCACCACCACGCCGCGCGCGTGGACGCGCGCGGCGTCGCGCACCACGTCCGCCACACCGGGAGCCGGCACCGCCGCCACCACCAGGTCCACGTCGTCGGCGATGTCCGAGAGCCGGGCCACGGCCGGGAGGTCGGCCACCCGGTCGGCGTGCCGGTTCACCGGGTAGAGCGTCCCGCGGAAGCCGCCCGCGATCAGGCCGTCGAGGATCATCCGGCCCACGCCGGCCTTCCGCCCGGCCCCGACCACGGCCACCGAGCGCGGCGCCAGCAGACGCGCGATCGAAACCGACTCGGCCAGGTGCTCGCGCTCCTCGATGCGCGCGGTCGAGCTCTCGTCGGAATCGATCGGGAAGGTGACGTGCACGATGCCGTGCTCGAGGGTCCGCTGGTTGGTGAGGCCGCTGTCGCGGAACACGCCGAGCATCGCATCGTTGCGCACCAGCGTGTCGGCGACGAAGCCGTGGATCCCGTGCTCGCGGGCGATCGACGCCAGGTGCTCGAGCAAGAGCGTGCCGACGCCGCGCCCCTGGTGGACGTCGTCCACCACGAAGGCCACGTCCGCCGTGTCGGTGTCGCCCAGGCGGTCGTAGCTGGCCATGCCGATCAGCTCGTCGCCGGCGAAGGCGAACAGCACCAGGTGGCGCGGCGGATCGACCTGGGTGAAGGCGTCGAGCCAGGGGTCGGTCAGGCGCGGCTTCGCCGAGAAGTAGCGGAAGTAGACCGTCTCCTTCGAGAGGCGCGCGTGGAAGGCGCGCAGCTGCTCGCGGTCCTCGGGGCGCGCGGGGCGGATGTGCGCGGGACGGCCGTCGGCGAGCAGGACGTCGCACGCCCAGCGCGATTCGGGAGCCATGGGCCAGTCCGTACCACACGGCGCGCGCGAGGGCCCGCTCCCGGTAAGCTCCGCCGTATCCATGGTCGCGCCGCCGGATGGCCCCTCCGCTTCGCCCGCCTCGGATGCGGAGGTGCAGGCTCCCTGGAGCCTTCCGCCCGAGCTCGTGCCGTCGGCCTTCGCCGTCTTGGTCGCCAGCGGTCTCGACGACGCCGAGGTGGCGCGCCGCCGCGCCCTCTACGGTCCCAACCGGCTGCGCCAGCGCAACCACCGCGGCGCGCTGGCCGTGCTGGTCGACCAGCTGCGCAGCTTGCTGGTGGCGCTGCTCGTCGTCGCCGCCGGAGCCGCCTTCGCCTTCGGCGAGCCGATCGAGGGTGCGGCGATCCTCGTGGTGGTGCTGCTGAACGTGGCGATCGGCTTCGCCACCGAGCTGCGCGCGGTGCGCTCGCTGGAGGCGCTGCGGCGGATGGGGCAGGCGCGCGTCGTCGTCCGCCGCGGCGGCCGGGCGCACCACCTGTCCGCCAGCGAGCTGGTCCCGGGCGACGTCGTGCTGCTCGAGGGCGGCGACGTGGTCACCGCCGACGTGCGCCTGATCGAGACGTCGCGACTCGAGGCCGACCAGTCGGCGCTCACCGGCGAGTCGGTTCCGGTGCGCAAGGACGTCGCAGCCGCCGCGCCGGACACGCCGGTCGCCGAGCGCACCGGCATGCTGTTCAAGGGCACGGCGCTCACGCGCGGCAGCGGGGTCGGCGTCGTGGTCGGCACGGGCATGCACACGGAGCTGGGGCGGATCTCCGCCCTCGTGGAACAGGCCGAGCCCGAGACCACGCCGCTCGAGAAGCGCCTCGAGGCGCTGGGCCGGCGCCTGGTCGGTCTCACGCTCGCGCTCGCGGCGGGCATCTCCGCGCTCGGCATCGCCTCGGGGCGCGACGCGCTGCGGATGATCGAGACCGGGATCGCGCTCGCGGTCGCCGCCGTGCCCGAAGGCCTGCCCGTCGTCGCCACGCTCGCCCTGGCGCGCGGAATGTGGCGGATGGCACGGCGCAACGCCCTGGTGGAACGGCTCTCGGCGGTGGAAACGCTGGGATCGACGAGCGTGATCCTCACCGACAAGACCGGCACGCTCACCGAGAACCGGATGCGCGTCGTAGCCCTGTACCTCGACGGGGGTGTCGTCGAGGTGGAGTCCGTCGGGTTCCGGTGCGGCGGATCAGCGATCGATCCGAAGGACGACCCGGTGCTCGCCGCGGCGCTGCGCGTGGCGGTGCTGTGCAACAACGCGTCGCTGGCGCGCGGTCAGGAGCGCGGCGTCGGCGACCCCACCGAGACGGCGCTGCTCGAGCTGGGCGCGGCCGCCGGACTGTTTCGCGACGAGCTGCTGGCCCGCGCGCCCGAGCGGCGCGAGGACGCCTTCGATCCCGCCCTCCAGCGGATGGCGACCTTCCACGACGACGACGGGGGAGAGGGCTTCGCGGTGGCGGTGAAGGGCGGTCCCGAGGCGCTGCTGTCCCACTGCGGCTCCGTCCGCACGCGCGGGGGAGTCCGTCCCCTCGACGCCGCCACCCGCGCCGCCTGGCACGCCGCGGCGGAGGCGATGGCGGCGCGCGGCCACCGCGTGCTCGGCCTCGCGATGCGAAGCGCCCCCTCCCTGGAAGGCGACCCCTACCGGGATCTGGAGCTGCTCGCCTGGATCGCGCTGCTCGATCCCCCGCGCGAGCAGGTGCGCGAGGCGATCGAGGCCTGCACCGCGGCCGGGATCCGCACCGTGATGGTGACGGGCGACCACGCTGCCACCGCCGCCACCGTGGCCGAGGCGGTCGGCATCGCGGCGGATCGGATCGTCGATGCGCGCGGCATCGGGAGCATCGCCGGTGCCGATCCGGCGCTGCGCGCGCGTCTGCTCGAGGCGGGGGTGATCGCGCGCGCCAGTCCGGAGCAGAAGCTGGATCTGATCGCCCTCCACCAGGAGCACGGCGCGGTGGTGGCGATGACCGGCGACGGCGTGAACGACGCACCGGCGCTGCGCAAGGCCGACATCGGCATCGCGATGGGCCAGCGCGGCACTCAGGTGGCGCGCGAGGCCGCGGCGATGGTGCTCCAGGACGACGCCTTCGCGACGATCGCCGTCGCCGTCGAACAGGGCCGCGTGATCTTCGGGAACATCCGCAAGTTCGCGGTGTACCTGCTCTCCTGCAACGTGAGCGAGGTGCTGACGGTGGGTCTCGCCGCGCTCGCCCAGGCGCCGCTGCCGCTGCTGCCCCTCCAGATCCTGTTCCTGAACCTCGTCACCGACGTGTTCCCCGCGCTCGCGCTGGCCTTCGGCGAGGGCGAGCGCGGGCTGATGCGGCGGCCTCCGCGTTCGGCCCACGAGCCGATCCTTACCCGCGGCCACTGGATCGTGATCGCCGCCTACGGCGCTCTGCTCACCGCGGCGGTGCTCGGCGCGCTGGCCACTGCCCTGACGCTCGGCCGCAGCGAGGGCGAGGCGGTCACGATCTCGTTCCTCACTCTCGCCAGCGCCCAGCTCTGGCACGTGTTCGACATGCACGGGGACGGCGCCTGGGCGCTGCGCAGCGAGGTCGCGCGCAATCCCTGGGTCTGGGCTGCCCTGGCCCTGTGCGCCGCGCTCCTGCTCGCGGCGGTCTCCGTACCCCGGTTGGCGGACGTGCTGGCGCTGCGATCGATCGGGAGGGAGGGCTGGCTGCTGGTCCTCGCCTTCGGCCTGCTCCCGGTCGCGGCGATCCAGATCGCGCGCGCGGCCCTGCGCGTACTCCGAGCGCGGCCGCGGGACCGCCTGTGAACCTCGCGGGGTCACCTCCCGGAGCCGGCGGGCGTGCGCGCTGGGGCAGATGGGGACACTCTCCTCCCACGCGGGAGGGCCCTGGCCCTGCGCGACGGCCCCGGCCTTGCAGTGCCGGGGACGCAACGGGAACCGAGCAGGAGGGTTTCTTCCATGACCGGAGCAGAATGGATGCCAGCGCTCTCGATCGCCGGTGCCGTGGTGGCGATCACGGGGGGCGCGATCGGCGCGGCTCTTGGTGAGAGCCGGATCGGCGCGGCCGCCATGGATGCGCTGGCGCGCCAGCCCGACGAGGCCGGCTCCATCACGCGCACGCTCTTCGTGAGTCTCGCGATGGTCGAGTCGACGGCGATCTTCTGCCTGGTGATCGCGCTGATCCTGCTGTTCGCCAATCCCTTCGTCCGCTGAGGCAGCGGTGCGCCGTGTCTTCCACCGCAGCGACCTTCCTCTTCGAGACCGCGAACTTCCTCCTGCTCGCGGCCGCCCTCGGCTGGCTCTTCTTCCGGCCGCTGCGGGCGACGATCGAGCGACGCCGGGGCGAGATCGAGGAGGAGCGGCGCGCGGCCGCGGAGGCGCGTGAGCAGGCGGAGCGCGCGCTCGAGGAGGCGCGCAAGCAGCAGGCCGCTCTGGAGGGATCCCGCGACGCCCTGCGGGCGCAGGCCCGACGCGAGGCGGAGGGCGAGCGCGAGCAGCTGCTCGAGGCGGCGCGCGCCCAGGCCCAGCGTGAGCGCGAGTCGCTGGAAGCCGAGCACGTCGCATCGCGCCGGGGCCAGGCACAGACGCTCGCGCGCGACGCCGCGTTCGCGGCGCGCGAGATCGTGGCGCGTCTGCTCGACGGGATCGGGGGTCCGGAGCTCGAGCCGCTGCTCGTGCGCGCCGCGTGTCGCGCCTTGGCGGAGCTGCGAGCGGCCGGTCCGCTGGCGCCGGTGATCGTCGAGTCGGCCCGCGCGCTCGAGGCAGACGCTCTCGCTGCGCTGGCCCAGGCGGCCGGGGTCGGGGAGGGGGAGGTGGCCCGGCGCGTCGCTCCCGAGCTGCTCGGGGGTCTGCGTGTCGTGACCGCGCGCGGGGTCGTCGATCTCTCGGCGTCGGGATTCGCGGCGAGCGCCGAGCGGGCCCTGCTCGCGCGTCTGGCCAAGGAGGCTCCCGATGCCTGATGCGACCCCGCACGAGAGCGGGCTCCTGCGCGCTGCACGCGAGGTGGACCTTGCGCCTGCGCTGCGTCCGCGCGGGGTGGTGCTGCGCACCGGAGACGGCGTGGCCCAGGTGGCCGGTCTCGAGCACGTCGGTCTCGAGGAGCTGGTCGGCTTCGACTCGGGTGCGGTGGGCATAGCCTTCGACCTGCGCGCAGGATCGACGGGCGTGCTGCTGCTCTCGGACGCCGCCGCCGTGCGCGCGGGGGAGGGGGTGGTCGGCCTGGGGATGCTGCCCGACCTGCCGGTCGGCCGCGCCGCGCTCGGCCGCGTGATCGATCCCCTCGGCCATCCCCTCGATGGAGGCGGACCGCTCCCCGCGTCGTCGCGGCTACCGTTGTTCCGCCCGGCGCCGAAGCTGATCGAGCGCAAGGCCGTCGACGAGCCGCTGCGCACCGGGGTGCTGGTCGTCGATGCGGCGGTCCCGATCGGGCGCGGCCAGCGCGAGCTGATCATCGGCGATCGCAACGTGGGCAAGACGGCGCTCGCCGAGGACGCGGTCGCGGCCCAGAGCGCGGGAGACGTCGCGTGCGTGTACGTCGTGATCGGGCAGGCGATGTCGCGCGTGATCGCCCTCCAGCAGACGCTCCGCCAGGCCGGAGCGCTGACCAACACCGCGATCGTCGCCGCCGAGGCGTCGATGCCGCCGGGCATGCGCTACCTGGCGCCCTACGCGGGAGCTTCCCTCGCAGAGTGGTTCCGCGACCAGGGCGGCCACGCCCTGGTCGTGTACGACGATCTCACCAAGCACGCCGACGCCTACCGCGAGCTCTCGCTGCTGATGGACCGGCCGCCGGGGCGCGAGGCCTTCCCCGGCGACATCTTCTTCGTCCACGCCGAGCTCTTGGAGCGAGCGGCGGCGCGCAACGCGGCAGCGGGAGGTGGCTCGGTCACCGCGTTGCCGCTGGTCGAGACGACTGAGAGCGACATCGCCGCGTACATCCCCACCAACATCATCTCGATCACCGACGGACAGATCTATCTCGACACCGGCCGCTTCGTGCGCAACGAACGGCCGGCGGTGGACATCGGACGCAGCGTGTCGCGAATCGGCGGGGCGGCCCAGCCCGCGCCCCTGCGCAGCGTCGCTCGCAATCTGCGCATCCTCCACTCCCGCTTCGAAGAGCTCGAGGCGCTGACGCGGGTCGGGCTCGAGCTGGAGCGCGGGGCGGTGGAGGAGATCGCGCGCGGACGCCTGCTGCGCGCGCTGCTCCGTCAGTCCCGTCTGGCACCGAGAAGTGTCGACGAGGAGGTGCTGGCGGTGCTCGCGGTGAGCGAGGGATGGCTCGACGGGCTGGCGCCCGAGGCAGCCCCGGGCGCGGTGGAGAGGCTGGCGGCGCGCGTGCGCGCCGACGCGCCCGCGATTGCGGAGCGTCTCGCGCGCGGGGAGCTTCCCGAAGGAGACTGGATCGCCTCGGTCCGTGGGCTGGCCGTGCCGGCCGGCGGGGTGGCCGAGGGCGCGCCGGCCGAGGGCGCCCCGTGAGTCGCGAGCTCGTCCTCCAGCGCCAGCTCCGGGCCCTGGCGACGCTCGAGGAGGCGATCGGCGCGCTGCGCGCGCTCTCCGCTCAGCACTTCCGGGCGGCGCGCGCGCCCCTCCCGGCCGCGCGCGCCTACCGCGAAGAGGTCGGGCGCTTCCTCGCGGCGCTGGAGCACCCGACCGCCCCGGAGGACGCCTCCGGGCAGGTCCACGCGCCGACGGGGATCGTCCTGGTCGCCTCCGACCTGGGTCTGGTCGGGGACTACACGGCACGACTCGTGGACGAGGCGGTGGCACTGCGCGCCGAGCGCGGCCCGGGACCGCTCGTCTGCCTGGGACAGCGTGCCCTCGCACCCCTCGCGAAGGCGGGCATCACGCCGACGAACACGGAAGCGGCGCCGGCGAGCGCCGCCGGGCTCAGCGGTCGGCTGCTCCCGCTCGTCGACGCGCTGCTGGGCCTTCGCCAGCGCGGCGAGCTCGGGGCATTGTGGCTGGTGGCGGCGCGCTTCCAGGGGGCCGGCACGTACGCTCCCGCGCGCGTTCCCGTGCTGCCGGTCGCGCCGGAGCCGGGGACTGCGCGTCTGCCGGTCTCCCCCTACGGCACCAGCGCGGCGCTGCGCGCCGTCGTGGTCCGGGAGTTCCTCTACGCCGCGCTCTACGAGACGCTGCTGGAGGCGCTCGCCTCGGAGCACGGCAAGCGCCTCGTCACGGCGGAGTCGGCGCGCTCGTGGCTGCGCGAGCGGATCGACGCCACGAACCGGCGGGTGGCGGCGATCCGGCGCGAGGCCGCCACCCAGGAGGTGCTCGAGGTGGTGACCGCGTCGCGCGCGGCGCGGCGCCAGGCGGCGAGGCCCTGATGGCGCCCGAGGTGCTGCGCGGTGAGGTCGCGGCGATCCGCGGCACCGTCGTCGACGTGCGCTTCGCGGGCGCACTGCCTTCCCTCGGCGCCTCGGTCGTCTGCCGGCCCGCCACGGGTCCTGCGATCACGGCCGAGGTGTACGGACATCTCGATCCCACGTCAGTGCGGACGATCGCGATCGAGTCCACGCGCGGCCTGCGCCGCGGAGACCCGGCCGACTCGGACGGGACGCCGATCTGCGTCTCCGTCGGTCCCGAGCTGCTCGGGCGCGTGATCGATCTCCTCGGCCGTCCTCTGGACGGCGAGCCGCCCGCTGCCACCTCCGAGCGCCGGCCGCTGCGTCGTCCCCCTCCCACGGCGGCGGAGCGCCTGGCCGCGGGCCGCCTCTACGAGACGGGCATCAAGGTGATCGACCTGTTCTGTCCGATCGCGCACGGCGGCCGTGCGGCGGTCTTCGGCGGTGCGGGAGTGGGCAAGACGGTCGTCCTGACCGAGTTCATCCACAATGCCGTCGACTCGCTCACCGGTGTGGCGGTGTTCGCGGGAATCGGCGAGCGCTCGCGCGAGGGGCTCGAGCTCTGGGAGGAGCTGCGGCGGCGCGAGGTGATGGAGCGCTCCGTGCTCGTCTTCGGACAGATGAAGGAGCCCCCGGGTGCGCGCTTCCTGGTCGGGCTCGCGGCCCTGTGCGTGGCCGAGCACTTCCGGGATCAAGCGAAACGGGACGTCCTGTTCGTGATCGACAACGTCTACCGGCACGTCCAGGCGGGCATGGAGGTCTCTGGGCTGCTCGGCCGCATGCCCTCGCGCGTCGGCTACCAGCCGACGCTCGCCGCCGACCTGGCCGAGATCGAGGAGCGCATCACCGCGACGCATCGCGGTGGCATGGTCTCGCTCCAGGCGATCTACGTCCCCGCCGACGACTACTCGGATCCCGCGATCGGCCACGCCTTCTGGTACCTCGACAGCGCCCTGGTGCTCTCGCGCGAGATCGCGGCGGAGGGCCTTTATCCGGCCGTCGATCCCCTCGCCTCGTGGTCGAAGTCGCTCGACGTCGAGGTGATCGGACATCGCCACGACCGGGTGCTGCAGGAGGCGCGTCGGGTGCTGGCCCGCTACCAGGAGCTGCGCGACATCATCTCCATGCTCGGGATGGAGGAGCTCTCGAACGAGGATCGGCGCACCGTCGACCGTGCGCGCCGGCTGCGCAGCTACCTGACGCAGCCCTTCCGCGTCACCGAGGCGGTCACCGGGCGACCGGGCCGGCGCGTGCCGATGGAGACCACGGTGGCCGACGTCGAGGCGATCCTCGATGGGCGCTGCGACGCCCGGAGCGAGCGGGAGCTCTACATGATCGGGAGCCTCGAAGAGCTCGGAGCGGACGGCCATGGCACGTGAGGGCCTGCGCCTCGTGGTGCGCACACCGCAGGGTGTCGCCTTCGAGGCGTCACTGCGCTCGCTAAGGGTCCCGGCGGACACGGGACAGGTGGGACTCCGCCCCCGCACCGAGCCGGGGGCGATGGCCGTGGAGCCGGGCCTGGCGCTCGCCGACGAGGACGGCGTGCTCCACTTCATCGCCACCGCGGGCGGGCTTCTGCGCTGGGACGGCGCCGAGGCGGTCCTGCTGACACCAGTGGCGGTCAGCGGCGAAAGCGCCGCCGCGGTTCGGCAGGAGTTGGAGCGGGCGCTGGCCGCCTCGGGCGTGGACCTCCAGCTGCGCACGGCGCTCCAGCGACTCGAGACGGGAATCCTCACCGAGCTGCGGCGCAGCGTGGCGTCGCCCGGTGCAAGCGCGCCCCATGAGTGAGCAGGTCCCTGCGCCGCGACCCGAGCGCCCCGACGCGCAGCGCTCCCTCGAGCGCGACGTCGATCGGCTGGCGCGGCGCGAGGACTCGGCGGCCTCCTTCTGGCGCGGCCTGTCGGTGCTGGGAACCGTGGGTTGGTCGGTCGCGCTGCCGGCGGCTCTGGGTGCGTGGCTGGGACACCGGCTCGATCAGCACTTCGCCAGCGGTGTGCGCTTCACGCTGATCCTGCTGGTCCTCGGCGTGACGCTGGGCAGCGCGATCGCGTGGCGAGTGGTGCGCGAGCACCGCTCGCCCTAGGGAGGCTCGCGAGACGGCGATGGAATCCTCGATCTTCCACGAGTCCGTGCTCTTCGCGCTGGGACCGTTTCCGGTCACCACGACGATGCTCACGTCGCTCGTGGTATCGCTCGTTCTGGTCGGCACCGCGGCCCTGCTCCGCCTCTCCCTCGCGCGCCATCCCTCGGGCGCGCCCGGTGCTCTCGCGCTGTGGACGGTCGAGTGGCTCGACGGATTGGTGCGCGACGTGACCGGCCGCCCCGAGCCCGCCCTGGTGACGCTGGCCGGCAGCCTCTTCCTGTTCATCGCCGCCTGCAATCTCTCGGGTCAGCTGCCGGGCGTGCGGCCACCGACGGCCAGCCTCGCGACGACCTCCGCACTCGCCGTGATCGTGTTCCTCGCCGTGCCGGTCGCCGGGATCCGCGCGCACGGACTGGGGGGCTACCTCCGGGGCTACTTCCGTCCCAACCCGCTGTTGGCCCCGCTCCACGTGATCTCGGAGCTCTCGCGCACGCTCGCCCTCTCGATGCGCTTGTTCGGGAACATGATGTCCGGCCACCTGGTCGTAGCCCTGCTCGTGGCGCTCACCGGCCTCCTGGTGCCGATGCCGCTGATGGCCCTGGACGTGCTGATCGGTCTGCTCCAGGCTTACATCTTCGCGGTGCTCACCACCGTCTACGTGGGCGCCGCCCTGCGCGCCTCGGAGTCCTGACCCGACCGCGGCGGGACGCAGTGAGGGGACGACCCTCAGGCCTCCGCCGCCACCGGGCACACGAAGTCGGCCGGCTTCACCGCGAGCAGCGAGACGTCGAGCTGCGGGAGCAGCCGCTCGGCGGTGTTGCCGACCAGCAGCCCCGCGACGCCGCCGCGCGACACGGTGCCCATCACGACGAGGTCGGGATCGAGGTGTTCGGTGCACTCGAGGATCGCGCGCGTGGGCGAGGTGCGGGCGACGTGGTACGTCACCGACGCCGCGCCGGGCGTCTTCGCGACCCGCGCCTCGAGCCGTCGCGTGCGCTCCTCGCGCTGGTGCCGGTCGAACTCGGCGACGCTCTCGCCGGACTCGATCTGCACCGCCAGCGGAAGCTGGAAGGTGTGCACCACATCCAGGGCGGCGTGGAAGTGGGCCGCCAGCCAGGCGGCGTAGTCGAGCACGCGCTCTCCCACCGGCGACAGGTCGCTGGCCGCGAGCACGCGGCGCAGCGCGCCGGCGCCGTCCGGCTTCGCCACCCACACGGCGCACGGGCACTTGCGCAGCAGCTTCATCGACACGCTGCCGAGCGGGTGGCAGCCGCGGCGCTGCTCGCCGCGCTTTCCGGCCACCACCAGGTCGATGCGCCCGCGCAGCACGTACCGGACGATCGCGAGCCAGGCGGTCTCGCGGGTGCTGGTGACGGTCGCCGCGACGCCCGCCGCGCGGAAGCGGTCCGCCACCTCCTCGATCACCGGGCGTCTCGGCTCGACGGCCGCCTCGGGCACGTCCACGTAGGCCTGGGACTCGCTGTCCCAGACTTCGTCGGCGGCCGTCGAGTGCAGGATCACCACCTCGGTGCCGAGGGTGCGCGCCAGCTCCAGGGCCTGGTCGGCGGCGGCGCAGCTGCCGGCGGTCAGGGTGCGCCCGCCCCGGTGCAGGTCGAGGGCGAGGAGCAGACGGCGGAGGTCGCGCATGGGCGCAGGCTACCGGAAGCGCCGCCTCTCGGTGACGTCGTCCCGCCCGCGGAGCTGCTCGAGCTCGACGCGCGGGAGCAGCACGCGCGCCACGACGTCGGGCCAGGCGTAGCGCCGGGCGGTGGCGCGCCCCGCGCGCCGCAGCGCCCGCAGGTCCTCGGGGCGGCGCCGCAGCCGCTCGTAGAGCCCGATGAACTCGCCCGGCTCGCCGGTCTCGAGCACCAGGGCATTCTGCCCGGGGACGGCGTAGTCCTCGCCCGAGCAGCCGGTGCACGCGACGCCGCCGGCGGCCATCGTCTCGAGCCCCACCAGGCCGAAGGGCTCGTGGCTGCTGTTCGCGAGCACGGCGTCCGAGGCGCGTAGCAGCGCGCGCCGCGCGTCCGGAGCCACGTGTGAGCGCAGGTGCACGACGTCGGCCTCCCCCGCATCGCTCAACACCTCGGCCAGCCCGCCGGGTCCGGGTGCCGCCTGCCGTTCCTCCACCCGCAGAGCCAGGCGGCGCGCGGTGTCGAGGACGAGCTGGCCGTAGCGCTCGTCGCCGCCGCCGCGCGCCACCAGCAGCGGTTGCCAGCCGCGCCGTTTGATCGCCGCCGTGGTCTCGACGGCCGCAAGCCACGACTTGTCCGGATCCCAGCGCGCCATCTTCGTGAGCAGCAGACGGTCGCGGAAGGCGCCGCGCAAAGAGGCGACGGCCTGGGTGTCGACGGCGGCGAAGGCGTCGGCGGCGAGTCCGTTGGGAATGGCGAGCGCCTCCACGCCGATCTCGCGCATGCGGTGCTTCATGTACCGGCTCACCGTGGTGATCCGCGCCGCCCGCGCCAGCGCGGGCCAGTCGATACCCTCGAAGCCGAAGGTGTTGTTGGCGTTCCACAGGATCGTCACGCGCTCGCGCAGACCGGCGTCGCGCAGCAGGTCATCGAGCTGGAGGACGGCGCGCGCCGTCTGCCACTCCTCGGCCAGCACCACGCCGCGCTCCCCGCGCTCCAGGGCCGGCCGCAGCACCTGGTCGAACAGGCGCCGGGGCAGGGCGCGGGCGTAGTCCTCCTCCTTCGCTCCCTCGCCGGCGTACACGCCCGCGGGGTGGTGGCGGCTGATCCCCTGGCACCAGCGGTGCAGGACCACCTCGTCGCGACGCTCCACGTCGGGAGCCTCGGGGTCGCCCACGAACCACAGGTGGACCTCGTGTCCGGCGGCGGCGAGAGCCTGGGTGAGTCCCTCCACGCGCGTCGCCAGTCCGCCGGCGCGCGCGTAGGGGTCGGGACCCTCGAAGGAGAGGACGTGCAGCTGCATCCGTCTTCGCTGGGCTCAGCTCGCCGTCGCCACCAGCGCCCGCGGGCGCTCCTGGGAGATCGCCGCGACCGTATCGCCGATCTCCGCCGGCGTCGGTGCGGTGCGCGCCTTGCCGGCGCCCGGGGTGCGCGCGCGTCGCGCCAGGTCGGCCACGGAGACCAGGCCCAGCAGCTGATTCGCGTCGTCGACCACCGGAAGGCGGTGCACCTGCGCCTGCTTCATGAGCTCTTCGGCGCGGTCCGCGCTGTCATGGGGACGACAAGCGTGCACTTGCGTCGACATCACGTCGCCGATCCGGATCTGGTCGAGGCGCTGGCCGCGCGTGTAGGAGGCCATGCAGACGTCGCGATCGGTCACGATGCCGACCACGCGTTGCTCGGGCCCCGCGGAGACCACGGGCACGACACCGCAGTCGCGCTCCCACATGATCTGGGCCGCCCGGTTCAGATTCTCCTCGGGAGCACAGGTCGAGACATCCTTGGTCATGATCTGCTCGATGCGCATCACACCCTCCTCGGGTCCCGGAAATGGGACTGAAACGCCTGCCTGTGCAACTTGCGTGCCGTCGGGAGCGCGTGTCGCGGCGCGAGAAGGGCGCGCCACCGTCGGAGTGGGACCGCTCGCCTCGGGGCAGTCCGGATTCCCGCGCGAGGCCGCGAGCGCGGCGCTAGCGCGCGTCGGCGAAGGCGGAGGAGGCGACCCGGAGCAGCCGGCTGCGCAGGGAGACGACCGTCGGGATCTCTCGGGGTGTCGGGGACGGCGACTCGTCGCAGCGCAGGTAGGGCGAGCTCGCCAGCCATTGCGCCTCGGGGTAGTAGGCAAACACGGCGCTGCCCCCCCGGATCGTGTCGATCACCTCCCGGCTCACGGCCGGATCGAGGGCCGGACAGCCCCAGCTGCGTCCGAGGCGCCCGTGCTCCGCGGCGAAGCGGGGTGTGGCGTAGTCGGCTCCGTGCACCACGATGCCTCGCTCGTAGGCCAGGTCGTTGATGCCGGGCTCGAGGCCGACCAGACGCAGGGAGTAGCCGTGGCGTCCCACGTAGGTCTCGCCGGTGCGGAAGAGGCCGAGGCTCGACTGCCGAGACCCGGGAAGATTGGAGAATGTGCGCGCAAGACGCAGCCCGCTCTCGCGCCCGTGGGCGACCAGCTCGTGGAAGCGGACCGCTCCCGCGCCAAGGTCGATCACCCACAGGCGCCGCTCCCACGAGGGCCGCGCGTAGTCGATCAAGGTGAGCACGGGCGTCTCGAGCTCGCCCCGGGCGCGTCCGCAGGCGACGGCGCGCAGCGCGAGGTCGAGCGGCTGGGCGGGGACGCCGGCCGCCACGAGTTGCCGCAAGAGGACGTCCCGCTCGGGCTCGTCGGTCCCCGCACCCGCCGCCGCGGCGAGCGGGAGCGCCAGGACGACCAGAAGGACGGAGGCGGCGAGAGCGCTGCGCACGAATCGAACTCCCCGTCCGGATCTCCGAGCCGCTCCCCGTCGGGCTCGTCCGGTCCTGAAGCTTCATCGGAACGGCGGGTCGCGGACTCGAGCCCGCTCCCGCCGGGCCGCATCGTCTCACTTCGCCTGCCCCTCCTGCAACTCGTCCTGGTGCTGGTCGCCCTGGCGGCTCTCGGCGCTCTCGCCGGCCGCGCGCGGGCCGAGGACGGGAGTGCGGCGGTAGAGGAGCTGCCGCTCGGCCCGGCCGAGCACGTGCTCGGCCAGCGGCTGCGGGAGCCCGACGACCTGGCCCGCTACTACGGCAGCGGCGTCCCCCGGCCGCGCTGGCTGCGACCCGACGGCTCGCTCGGGCCGGAGGCCCGCGAGCTGCTCGCGAGCGTGGAGGGCTCGGCCCGCCAGGGCCTCCACCCCGACGCCTATCACTCCGGCGCGCTGTCGCGCCTGGCGGACGCCGCGCCGATCGAGCCGCAGATCCGGGCGGGCCTGGAGATCCTCCTCTCCGACGCGTTCCTCCACCTCGCGCGCCACGTGTCGGCGGGAGCCGTCGATCCGTGGCGGCTCCATCCCGGCTTCCGGCGCGCGGGCCCGGCGCCGCCCGATCCCGTGCCGGCGCTGGTCGCGGCGCGCGAGTCGGGACGCGTCGCCGGGACCCTCGCGGGGATGGCGCCCCCTCATCCCGAGTACGCCGCGCTGTGCGCAGAGCTCGAGCGGCTGCGCGAGTCCGGCGGCGCCGGCGCTCCGCACGCGGCGCGGCGCAGCGACCGCGTGCGCGCCAGCCTGGAGCGCTGGCGCTGGCTGCCGCGCGATCTCGGGGCCCGCCATCTGCGGGTGAACATCCCGTCCTTCACCGTCCGGGCCTTCGAGGACGGCGCGCCGGCGCTCGCGATGCGCGTGGTCGTGGGCAGCGCCGCGTGGCAGACGCCGATCATGGACGGCGTCATCACCGAGCTGATCCTGAACCCGGCGTGGTGGGTGCCGCGCTCGATCGCCACCCGGGAGATGCTGCCCGCGGTCCGGCGCGACCCCGACTACTTCTCCCGCACCGGGATCGAGGTGCTCGCCGACGAGGGCGGCGTCACGCGCGCGGTGGACCCGCGGCGGGTCGACTGGTCGTCCGTCACCGCCGAGGGCTTCCCCTTCCGCCTGCGCCAGCCCCCGGGGCCGCGCAATCCGATGGGCCGGATCAAGTTCTCGTTCCCCAACCGCTACGCGGTGTACCTGCACGGGACGCCGTCGGACGCCGGCTTCGAGCGCCCCCTGCGCACGCTCTCCCACGGCTGCGTGCGCGTGGAGGACGAGGTCGCCCTCGCGCTGTTCGCGCTCGCCCCCGATCCCGCGTGGACCCGGGCGCGCCTGGAGCAGGCGCTGCGGGGCGCTCCCGAGCGCCCGGTGAGGCTCCCGGTCCCGCTGTCCGTGTATCTGCTCTACTTCACGGCGACCGTCGACGCCGAGGGTGCCGTGTCGGTCACCGGCGATCCCTACGGCTGGGACGAGCCCCTGCTCGACGCGCTCGACGCCGGGGTGGAGGGCGATCCGCAGCCGTAGTCGCGCTGGGGCCATCCGCCTCGGCTGCGCGCCCGATGGGTCGGGCCGGGCCAGCTCCTGGCCACTTCGACGATGCGTGCGAGAGCCCGACTCATCGGGGGGGGCTTGGCACGAAAGATGCGTTGCACGAACCCGTGCAGGACACGGTTGCAGAGCGGGATCAGATGGTGCGCGACCATCTCGCCGCGCGCGGGATCCGTGAGCCGTCCGTACTGGATGCGTTTCGCGCCGTTCCCCGCGAGGCATTCCTGCCCCCGGAGCTGGGGGAGTTCGCGTACCAGGACTCGCCCCTGCCGATCGAGAAGGGCCAGACGATCTCCCAGCCCTACATCGTGGCGCTGATGACCGCCGCGCTTCGCGTGCAGCCCGGGGACGTCGTGCTCGAGATCGGCACCGGCTCGGGCTACGCCGCGGCGATCCTCGGCCGGATCGCCCGCAGCGTCTACACCGTCGAGCGTCACGAGGAGCTGGCCGACCTCGCCGCGCGTCGCCTCGCCGAGCTGGGCTTCGACAACGTCTCGGTCCGCCACGGCGACGGATCCCTCGGCTGGCCCGAGCACGCGCCCTACGACGCGATCGCGGTCGCCGCCGGGGGGCCCGGTGTGCCGCGCGCGCTGCTCGACCAGCTGGCGCCGGGCGGCAGGCTGGTGATGCCCGTGGGCGAGGGGCGCGAGCTCCAGAAGCTGGTGCGCGTCACCCGCCAGCCCGACGGCAGCTTCGCCAGCGAGGACCTGAGCGACGTCCGCTTCGTGCCCCTGATCGGCGCCCAGGGCTGGGAGGTCGAGGAGCCCTGGGAGGGACGCGCCGCCCGGACGCCGTCCCGACCCGCCACCGTCGCGCATCTGGTCTGCGAGCAGGCACTGCCCTTCGACGAGATCGAGGGCCACGATCTCGGCTCGCTGCTCGAGCGGATCGGCGATGCGCGCGTGGTGGCGATCGGCGAGGCGAGCCACGGGACCTCCGAGTTCTACCGGATGCGCGCCGAGATCACGAAGGCCCTGATCCGCTCGCGCGGCTTCGACCTGGTCGCCGTCGAGGCGGACTGGCCCGACGCCGCCGCCGTTGACCGCTGGGTGCACGACGCGCCGCCGCTCCCCGACGACACCGGGCGGATGCGCCCGTTCCAGCGCTTCCCCACCTGGATGTGGCGCAACCACGAGACGCTCGCCTTCGCCGGCTGGCTGCGCGAGCACAACGCAAAGACGCGCGGCGACCGCGCCGGGGTCTCGTTCCACGGCCTCGACCTCTACAGCCTGTTCACCTCGATCCAGGCGGTGCTCCAGTTCCTCGACCGCGTCGATCCGGCGGCGGCGCGCGTGGCGCGCCAGCGCTACGGCTGCCTCACACCCTGGGAGAGCGATCCGGCCGCCTACGGCCACGCGGCCCTCACCGGCCGCTACCGGGTGTGCGAGCGTGAGGCGGTGGCGATGCTGCGCGAACTGATGGAGCGGCGCCTCGACTACGCCGCCCGCGATGGCGAGGCGGTCTTCGACGCGGTGCAGAACGCGCGGCTCATCGCCGACGCAGAGCGCTACTACCGCGCGATGTACTACGGCTCGAACGAGTCGTGGAACCTGCGCGACCGACACATGTTCGAGACGCTCCAGGCGCTGCTCGCCTTCCGCGGGCCCCAGGCGAAGGCGGTGCTCTGGGCGCACAACTCGCACCTCGGCGACGCCTCGGCCACCGAGATGGGCCTGCGCGGCCAGCTCAACGTCGGACAGCTGTGTCGCGAGACCTTCGGCACCTCCGCCTTCCTGATCGGCTTCGGCACCGACCGCGGCACTGTCGCCGCGGCCGACGACTGGGACGGGCCGATGCGAGTGATGACCGTGCGACCGTCTCACCCGGAGAGCTACGAGCGCCTGTGCCACGAGAGCGGGGTGCCGGCCTTCTTCCTGCACCTGCGCGAGCCCGACCGCGAGGCGCTGCGCTACGAGCTCGAGCCGCCGCGTCTCGAGCGCGCGATCGGCGTCGTCTACCGCCCGCAGACCGAGCTGCAGAGCCACTACTTCCGCGCCAGTCTGCCGCGGCAGTTCGACGAGTACGTGTGGATCGACGAGACCAGTGCAGTGCGGCCGGTGACGCCCGCCGACGGTCAGGCCTTGCCGCGGGTCCACCCGTTCGCGGGGTGAAGGAGGGAGCCATGGCGATCGCACCGGCGCTTCGGAAGATCCTCGACGGCGAGGACGTCGAGTACGAGGTCGTCCACCACCGTCCGGACACGTGGGCGCTGCGCACCGCCGTGGACACCGACACGCCGCCGGAGGCGTTCGCGAAGAGCGTCGTGGTCTGCATCGACGGCCGCTTCGCGGTCGCCCTGCTTCCGGCGACGCACTATCTGGCGCCCAGCCGCCTCGCGCGCGCGACCGGTGCCACGTCGGTGCGCCTGGCCACGGAGTCGGAGATGCGCGAGCGGATGCCGGGCTTCGAGGTGGGCGCCGCGCCGCCCTTCCCGGCGCTGTGCGGTCTGCCCATCTACGCGAGCCCGCTGCTCGCCCGCGACGAGCGCATCACCTTCAACGCCGGCACCCATCGCGACGCGCTGCGCATGCGCTGGTCCGACTACGAGCGGCTCGCGAAGCCCGAGATGGCGCACCTCTCCCACCACGAGGAAGAGGAGACGGGCGCGTCGTCCTAGCCGTGCGCCGCGCGCAAATGCCTCCGGAGACGCGGATCTCGGAGCGGACGGGACCGGAGCGGGAGCAGGCGGAGGCCGCGCGGGGAGTCCTGTTGCGCGCGAACGTCGCGGCGCCCGGCGAGTCGGCGCTCGCCGCCGTGGCGGAGCGCGTGGGTCGTGCGGTTGCCGAGGCCGAGCTCCCCGCTGAGCGCGCGGACTGGACGGCGCGCTTCGCGGCGGCACTGGTCGGGGAGCGCTTCTGGCCGAGCGTTCCGATCCTCTCGAACGCGGGTCGCGGCGGCTCGCTCGCGGCGTGCTTCGTGCTCGAGCCCGCGGACTCGCTCGACTCGATCTACGAGACGCTGCGGCGCGCTGCGCGCATCCAGCAGGGATCGGGGGGCGTGGGCCTCGACCTGTCGCGGTTGCGGCCGCGCGGAGCGCCCATCGCGCGCTCGGGAGGCGTCTCGCCCGGACCGGTTGCCTTCGCCCAGCTCGCCGCGCACTCGGCGCGCATCAACGCCCTGTCCGGACGCCGGGAGGGCGCGCACCTGGTGATCCTCGCCGACTCCCACCCCGACGTCCTCGCGTTCGTCGAGGCGGCGCGCGAGGGCGAGGCGCTGCGCGGCGCCGGACTCGCCGTGGCGACGAGCGACGCCCTGCTCGCCGCGGCGCGCCGAGGCGCCGACCACGTGCTGCGCGATCCGCGCGGTGCGCCGGCCGGATCGATCCCGGCGCGGGAGCTGCTGTGGGCGATCGCCGCCGCGATCCGCGACACTGGAAACCCTACCCTGCTCTTCCTCGACGCGATCGCCGCCGGCGATCCCACTCCGCAGCTGGGCGTGCCGCGGGCCACCAATCCCTGCGGCGAGCAGCCGCTGCGCCCCGACGAGAGCTGCGTGCTGGGATCGCTGGCCCTGACGGCCTTCGCCGACGAGCGGGGCCGGGTCGATCTGGCGGCGCTCGGCGAAGCCGCGCGCCTGGCGGTGCGCTTCCTCGACGACGTGGTGGAGGTGACCGTCCATCCCGATGCCGCGTGCGCCGAGGCGGGGCGCCGCACGCGCAAGATCGGTCTCGGCGTGATGGGCTTCGCCGACCTGCTGCTCCTGCGCGGCGAGGCCTACGGGAGCGCGGCGTCGCGGCGCACCGCCGAGCGGGTGATCGCCTGCGTGGAGCGCGAGGCGCGCCGCGCCAGCGAGGAGCTCGCCACGCAGCGCGGGCCGTTTCCCGGCTTCGACGGGCCGGGGCCGCCGCGGCGCAACGCGAGCCTGCTGGCGATCGCCCCGACCGGCACCCTGCGGCTGCTGGCCGGGTGCAGCGGCGGGATCGAGCCCTGGATCGACCCGGTCGTGTCGGTTCGCACGCGCGATGGGGCGTCGCAGCGCTGGGTCGATCGCACGCTGCTCTCCTGGCTGGAGCGGCGCTCCGGCGATCCCGCGACGCTGCTCGACGCGATCGCCGCGAGATGCGCGGCCGAGCAACTGCCGGGGCTCGCCGCCGCCGAGCGGTCGCTGCTGCGGCGCGCTCACGAGATCCCCGCCGAGGAGCAGCTCGCGCTCCAGAGCCGCTTCCAGGCTCACGTCGACGGCGCCGTGGCGAAGACCGTGCACCTGTCCCAGGAGACCTCGACCGCTCGCATCGAGCAGCTGATCCACACGGCCCGGAGGCTCGGATGCAAAGGTGTGGCGTTCTGGCGCACTCCGGACGAGATCCCGGCCGCCTGCGTGCGCTGCGCGGCGTGACGACCCCGCCCGCTGAGGCACGGAACCTGCACTGTCGTTCCCCGGGAGGGACCCGAGAGGTGAGTGCGAGAGATGCGGCGGTGGACGAGGCCTGCCTGCTGATGGAGGCCTTCGCCGAGCGGACCGGGCTGGGCTCGGAGCGCGCGCCGCACCGCTATCTGTGGACGGACGCCTTCGCCGTCTGCAACGACCTCGCGCTGTGGCGCGCGACGAGAGCGGCGGGGCATCGGGAGCGGGCCCTCCAGCTGATCGAGCAGGTCCACCGGGTGCTCGGCCGCCATCGCCCGGACGACGCGCGGCGGGGCTGGATCAGCGGCCTCGGCGAGCGGGAGGGGGCGCTCCACCCCACGCGCGGCGGTCTGCGGATCGGCAAGCCGCTGCCCGAGCGTCCGGACGGCGCCCCCTTCGACGAGCGTCTCGAGTGGGATCGCGACGGCCAGTACTTCCACTACCTGACGCGCTGGATGCACGCCCTCGACCAGACCGCCCGCGCGACGCGCGACGCGCGCCTCAACACCTGGGCTCGCGAGCTCGCCGACGCGGCCCACCGCGCCTTCGTCTACGGCCCGCCCGGCCGACGCCAGATGGTGTGGAAGATGAGCATCGACCTGTCGCGACCGCTGGTGCCGTCGATGGGACAGCACGACCCGCTGGACGGATGGATCACCTGCCTGCAGCTGCAGGCCACGGCCGATGCCCTGTCCGCGCCCGCAGAGCCGCGCCTCGACGATGCGTCGGCCGACTTCGCGCGCATGACCGAGGGGCGGAGCCTGGCGACGGCCGACCCGCTCGGCCTCGGCGGGCTGCTGATCGACGCCGGACTCGTCGCCCAGCTGATGGGGCAGGGCTCCCTGGCCGACGGTCTGCTGCTGGAGGCGCTGCTCGACGCGGCGCACGCGGGGCTCTCGCACTTCGCCCGGCGCGGCGATCTGCATCAGCCCGCCGCGCGCCGTCTGGCCTTCCGCGAGCTCGGCCTGGTGATCGGGCTCGCCGGTGTCGGTGGGATCGCGCGGGCCCTCGAGCCGGCGAAGCTCGAGGAGGCGACCCGCGCTCGTCTCGTCGCCGAGCTCGACGCGCTCGCTCCCTACGCCGCGCTCGGCTCCCCGATCGCCTCCTTCTGGCGCGACCCGGCTGCGCGGCGCGCGCCCTCCTGGTCGGCGCACCGCGACATCAACGACGTGATGCTCGCCGCCTGCCTGGTTCCCGAGGGCGTGCTGGCGCTGCGGCCCGCGCGCGAGGTACTGGCCGGTGCCCTTCGGGGCACGTGAGTTGCGAGACCGATTCGTGAAGGAGGACGCGATGCAGGTGCAGTGGCATCACCCGGAGACGTTCACCGAGGCCGACCGGCAGACGGTGGAGGAGCGGATCGAGGCGCTGGCGGGAGACCACGGCGACCTGATCGACGTGAGGATCAGCGCGCGCACGACGGAGCATCACCGCCACGGCGCTCAGGAGGTGCGGGTCGTGTGCGCCGCGCGGGGCAAGGAGATCGTCGCCGCCCGGACCCGGCCCGATGCGGCGCTGGCGCTCCAGGAGGCGGTCGACGTGTTCGAGCGCGAGGTGTGGCGGATGCGCCACCGGCGCACCCAGCAGCGCCGCGAGCGTCCGGCGGAGCCGCCCGAGCTCGGCGTGGTGGACGAGATCCGGCGCGAGGAGGGGTGCGGATTCGTGATCACCGACGCGGGAGAGCGCGTCTACTTCCACCGAAACGCGGTCGGCCAGGGGCTCGCCTTCGACGGGCTCGTGGACGGGCAGCGGGTGGCGCTCAACATCGAGGCCGGCGCGAAGGGCCTCCAGGCGACCTTCATCGCCGCCCCGCCGCCCGACGCACCGGGGCCGTGACCCATGGCGGCATTCGAGGAGGAGCAGGGATGACGAGCCGGGTTCGCGACTGGATGACACCGGACCCGGTCGCCGTGGCGGAGGACGCCGCGGCGCTCGAGGCCTTCGATCGCATGGTCGATCGGGGCATCCGCCACCTGCCGGTGATCGACGCGCAGCGGCGGGTGATCGGGATCCTGAGCATCGACGACCTGCGCGGCGCCTTCCCCTTCGAGGTCAGCGCCGTGCGTCCCCTCGCTCCCGAGGAGCGCGACCAGGCGCTCGACTACCGCGTGAGCGACGTCATGACCTGGGCTCCGCGCACCACGACGGCGGATCTCTCCCTCGAGGAGGCCGCGCGCACGCTGGCGGAGCACCGGATCGGCTGCTTGCCGGTGGTGGACGCGGAGGAGCGCCTGACGGGCATCCTCTCGGAGACCGACGCCCTGCGCGCACTCGACGCGCTGCTGCGGCGCGAGCCGCCGCCGCCGAAACCGGCGGGTGCCGGGGAGGGGCTGGTCGAGGCGCTGTGGGCCGAACGCGAGCGACTCGTCGAGCAGCTCGCGAAGTGGCAGGACACCGAGCGCGTTCTCTCCGCCGACATCGGGGACGAGCCCCGCGACCGGGCGGAGCGCGCCACCGACGAGCGCGGCGTCGCCGACCTCGAGCCGCTCACCGCCCGGGCGGCCCGGCGCCTGCGCGCGATCGAGCGGGCGCTCGAAGCGGCCGAGCACGGACGCCTGGGGATCTGCGAGCGCTGTCAGGGGCGGATCCCCGCGACCCGGCTGCGCGCGCTGCCCGAGGCGACGCTGTGCGTGCGCTGCGCCCGCACGGCGGCCGAGGCAGGGTGACAGGCTTGGCGATTCCCGCCGGGCTGCGCGCGATCGCGCCGGATCTGTGGGAGATCGGTCCGGGCTTCCGGCCCGGAATGCGCGTGCCGGTGCACATCTTCGCCAGCGAGAAGCTTCTCGGCGAGATGGACGACACGGTGTTCGCCCAGGCCGCGAACGTGGCGACGCTGCCGGGGATCGTGGGTGCGAGCCTGTGCATGCCCGACGCCCACTGGGGCTACGGGTTCCCGATCGGCGGCGTTGCGGCGATGGATCCCGACACCGGCGTGATCTCGCCCGGCGGCATCGGCTTCGACATCAACTGTGGCATGCGGCTGGTTCGCACGAACCTCGGCTGGCACGAGGTGCGTCCGCGGATCGCCGAGCTCGTCGACGCTCTGGCCGAGCGCGTCCCCGCCGGCGTGGGGTCGGAGGGCTTCGTGCGACTCGACGCCGCGTCGCTGGCGCGGGTGATGCTAGGCGGCGCACGCTGGGCCGTGGAGCACGGCTTCGGGGACGAGCGCGACCTCGAGCGCACCGAGTCCGGCGGCTGCTTTCCCGGCGCCGATCCCGCCCAGGTGAGCGAGCGCGCCCTGCGCCGCGGCGAGAGTCAGCTCGGCACACTCGGATCGGGCAACCACTATCTCGAGGTGCAGATCCTCCCGCCTGACGGGATCCTCGACGAACCCCTCGCGCGGGCCTTCGGCCTCGACCGCCCGGGCCAGGTGGCGGTGATGTTCCACTGCGGCAGCCGCGGCTTCGGTCACCAGGTGGCCACCGACTACCTCGAGACGTTCCTCGACGCGATGCCGAGCCGCTACGGTCTCCCGGTGATCGACCGGGAGCTGGCGTGCGCGCCGTTCCGATCGCCCGACGGCCAGTCCTACTTCGCGGCGATGGGCTGCGCGGCCAACATGGCCTTCGCCAACCGCCAGGTGATCCTGCACCGGATCCGCGGGGTTTTCGCCGACGTGTTCGGCCAGAGTCCGGGAGCGCTCGGCCTCGAGACCGTCTACGACGTCGCCCACAACACGGCGAAGCTCGAGCGTCACCGCGTGGACGGTCGGGAGCGCGAGCTGCTGGTGCACCGCAAGGGCGCCACCCGCGCCTTTCCGCCCGGCCACCCGGAGCTGCCCGCGTGCTACCGCGAAACCGGCCAGCCGGTGATCGTCGGCGGGAGCATGGAGACCGGCTCCTATGTGCTCGCGGGCGTTGCGCAGGGCGCCGCGAGCTTCTTCAGCAGCGCCCACGGAAGCGGGCGGACGATGAGCAGGACGCGGGCTCGCAAGCTCGTGCGCGGGGAGGTGCTGCGGCAGCGGATGGCCGAGCGCGGGATCGAGGTGCGCGCGGCCTCCCTGCGCGGCCTCGCCGAGGAGGCGGGCTTCGCCTACAAGAGTGTGGACGAGGTGGCGCAGGCGACGGAAGTGGCCGGGATCTCCCGCCGCGTCGCGCGGCTGCTTCCCGTCGGCAACGTGAAGGGATGAAGGCCAGCGCGGTCGAGTACGAGTTCCGCGACGCGGTGACGAGCGACCTCGCCGTCGAGCTCCGGGCTCCGACGTTGGAGGGCGTGTTCACCGCACTCGCCGACGCTCTGGTGGCGGCGACTCTCGAGCATCCCGAGGCGCTGCGCACGGCACGGAGACGAAGCGTCGAGCTGGACGCCCCCGATCTCGAGCGGCTGCTCCTGCGCTTCGCCAACGAGCTGATCTTCCTGCGCGACGCCGAGCGCCTCGTGCTGCGCGCCGAGCGCGTCGCGGTGCACGCGGACGGCGTCGCTCGCCTGTCCGCCGAGCTCGTCGGGGAGCCGATCGACCGGGACCGCCACGGTGTCGGGGCCGACGTCAAGGCTGCGACGGCACACGGCCTCGCCCTCGGCCGGGTCGGTGAGGGCTGGCGAGCCCGCATGACCTTCGACGTGTGAGCGCTGAGCTCCGCTCTGGGTCGCACGTCCTCATCGCTGGGGCTG
>Ga0315553_10000811_pt1 | contig 26914 bp, 27 predicted proteins | sample SalMarSW160140MG_FD_203099 | JGI IMG/M metagenome (GOLD analysis project Ga0315553, IMG submission 203099) | Salt marsh sediment microbial communities from the Plum Island Ecosystem LTER, Massachusetts, United States - Salt Marsh Sediment SW1601-40 ... | reverse complement strand
CGATCGCGGCCGCGGCCCGGCTCTCCCCCGAGCAGGCGCGCGAGCGCTATCGCTCGCTCTGACCGCAGCGCCCCGGGGCCGAGCCGCCGCCGATCCACCCGCGGTTGACTTCCCTGGAGCGATGTGCGAATCGCACCCGGGGGGGGCCGGAAGCGCGGTGATGGAGGCGAGCCGAGTGCCCGGTCTGGAAGCGAACCGACTGGAGGCGCCCGAGAAGAGCCTCGAGCGCCAGATCCGCGCCTTCCACTGGATCCGGCTGCTGGCCGAGCTGAGCGGTCGCTCGGCCGGCACCGATCAGGAAGGCGAGGCGGGCGCGCGCGTGGAGGTGTGGCTGCGCGATCTCGGCTTCGAGGAGATCGCGGCGGAGTCGGTTCCCTCGCGGCCGAGGCCGGGCTGGGTGTGGGCACTCCACCTGGGTCTGGGCGCGCTGGGATGCGCCCTGGGCGGCGCGCCCGGGATCGCGTGGTGGAACGCCGAGATCGGCAGCGCCGCCGGGCTCGCCCTGGCCGCCCTCGCTGCGCTGTCGTTCCGCCGGGAGGTGTCGGGCGGAGCGCCCCTGCTCACGCGCTGGCTTCCCGTACGCGACTCGCTGATCGTGACGGCGCGCGCGGGAGCGCAGCGCCCGCGACGCCGGGTCGTGCTGACCGCGCCGCTCGACGCACCCCAGACCACGCGCCTGTTCGCGGGTCGGCTCGGGGTCTTCGGCGCCGCACCGCGCGACGGCATCGGCGCGCCGCGCGGTCTCGCCGCCGGGCCCTCGGCGCTGCTCGCCGCGGCCGTCGTCGTGACGGCTGCCGCGGCGCTCGGCGCTCGTGGGATTCCCGTGCTCGCAGCGCGCGTTGCCGTCGGAGCGGCCCTCGCGTGGCTTGCCTTGCGGTGCCTGCGCTGGGCCCTCGCGGCGGTCTCGCCGGGCGCCAACGACGCCGCCTCGGGTGTCGCGGCGATGCTCACCGCCGCCGAGCAGATCGCGGCGCACCTCCCACCCGACGCCGAGCTGTGGTGCGCGGCCACGGGTGGCGGACAGGCGGGCGCCTGTGGCGCGAGTGCCCTGGTCCAGGCGCATCCCGAGTGGTTCCAGGGAGCAACGGCCTTCCTCCACTTCGAGGGGGTCGGTGCCGGCGACCTGCACTACGCGGCGAGCGAGGGCGTGCTCGCGCGCACCTACCACGCGCCGATGCTGCGCGAGCTCGCACGTCGGGTCGCCGCCTGCGGCGCCTACGGCTTCGTCGCCCCCGCCCACCTGCCCACGGACACCGGCGCGCGCCTCGCCGCTCGGCGCGGCGGGCACGTGCTCTCGCTCGTCGCGCTGGGCGAGGACGGCCTCCCGCTCCATCACCTCTCGCGAGACGACCGGGTGAATCGCGTCGACACGGAGGCCGTGATCCGCGCCGCCGACTTCGGCGCCTGCGTGGTGTCGGCCTACCTGCGCGGTGACGCGGAGCCGCTCGCGTACGTGTGAGCGGCTCCAGCCAGGTCGTCCGGGTGCCGGATCGGGTGCTGCGCGCACCGGACGTCAGCTCGCTGCCGGAGCCGATGCCGCTGCGGCGCATGGTCGGCCCGAGCGCCATCCTGGTGGGCCTTTCGATCGGCAGTGGCGAGTTCGTGCTGTGGCCGCGCCTCACGGCCGAGTGGGGCTTCGCGCTCTTCTGGGCGTGCTGGGTCGGCCTGACGCTCCAGTTCTTCCTGAAGAACATGGAGATCGAGCGCCGGACCCTCGCCACCGGCGAGAGTGCGGTGGTGGGCTTCGTCCGCCTGCACCGCGTCTTCGGGCCCGTGTTCCTGCTGTGCGGGACGCTGCCGTGGATCTGGCCGGGCTGGGCGACCGGAGCCGCGACGCTCGTCTCCTGGAGCCCGGGGGCAGCGTTCTGGGGATGGCCGTCGCGGGGCTGGTGCTGTGCGGAGCGATCCTGTCCTTGGGTCCGGCCGTGTACCGCACCGTCGAGGCGATCCAGGTGGTCCTGGTGGCGCCGATCTTCACCCTCGTCGGAGCCCTCGCCTGGGCCGTCGTGCAGGCTCCCGACGTGCAGGCGCTGCTGCGCGCCTCGCTGCGGGTCGGCCACATTCCCGACGGTGTGCACCTGCCGATGCTGCTGGGCGCGCTCGCCTTCGCCGGCGCCGGCGGCTCGGTGAACCTCGCCCAGTCGAACTACGTGAAGGACAAGGGCTATGGCATGGGCGCCTTCGTCGGCCGCATCACGAGCCCCTTCGCCGGTCGCGAGGAGGCGGCGGGTACCGTGGGAGTGGTGCTCGCGGAGCGACGCCGGCGACCTCGCGCGCTGGCGCACCTGGTGGCGGCGCACGAACATCGAGCACTTCGTCTCCTTCTACGTCCTGGCGCTGCTCGCCCTGGCGCTCTTCTGCCTGCTCGCGTCGGCCCTGCTCGAGCCGGGCGCCGCCGTGGGCGAGGGTTTGGCCTTCCTGCGCGGCGAGGCCTCGGCGATCGAGGGCCGCTTCGGCGCCGGGGGGCGACTCGCCTTCGTCGCGCTGGGCGTCGCGGTGCTGTTCTCGACCGAGCTCGCGATGCTCGACGCGGTCGCGCGCGTCGCGGCCGACCTGCTGGCGCTGCGCTTCGAGCGCGTCGGCCTGTCGCGACTCTACTTCGCCGTGGTCTGGGCGATGATCGCCTTCGGCATCGCCGTGCTCATCGCCGGCTTCGTCCGGCCGCTACCGCTGTTGGTCCTGTCGGCGGCGCTGAACGGTGTGGTGATGTTCCTGTACTCGGGGCTCCTGCTGTGGCTGAACGTCCGCAGCTTCGCGCGGCCGCTGCATCCCTCGCCGCTTCGCATAGCGGCGTTGATCGGGGCCTTCGCGTTCTTCGGCTACTTCAGCGTCGCGACGCTCGCCGATCGACTCGGTGGATGAGGATGAGATCCACGTGCTGAACGCCCTGCGCGACGCCGGCGCCGGGCTCTCCCGGTTCACCGAGCGCTGGGTGCCCGACTCGTGGGTGATCTGCATGATGCTCACCGCGGTGGCCTTCGCCCTGGCGGTGATCGGGGCGGGCGTCGGGCCCGAGGAGGCGCTGCTCGCGTGGGGAGACGGCGTCTGGGTGCTGCTCACGCTGGCGATGCAGTTCACGATTGCGATGGTGGCCGCCCACGCTTGCGTGTCCTCGCCTCCGGTGTTCCGCTGGCTCGACCGTCTCGCCTCGCTCCCGGACCCCGAGAAGCCCAGCCAGGCGGTGTGGCTCGCCGGGGCCTTCTCGCTCGTCACGGGCTATCTGAACTGGGCGCTGTGTCTGGTGGCGTGCGCGCTCTTCGTCCCCTTCCTGGCGCGCCGCAATCCGCGCACCGACATCCGCGTGATGATCACGGCCGCCTACCTGGGACTGGGGACGGTCTGGCACTGCGGCCTGTCGGGATCGGCACCGCTGATCCTGGCCACGCCCGGCAACCCGCTGCTCGCGCCCAGCAGCGGGACGGGCGTGGTCGACCGCCTGTACCCGGTCACCGAGACGCTGTTCCGGCCCTTCAACCTCGTCTACATGCTCGCGATCGGGGCCACCGGGTTGCTCGCGGCCGCGGCCCTCCACCCCCGGCGCAACGCGGTGACCCTGCGCCCCGACCAGGTCGAGGCGATCCTGCCGACGCCGCCCGAGCCGCCGACCCCGCCCGCGACGCCCGCCGAGCGGCTCGAGTCCTTTCGCGGCTGGGTGTGGCTGGCGGCGATCCTGCTCGCCTATCCCCTCGGCCACTCGATCGCGACCCGCGGCTTCGGCACCAGCTGGACCATCGACGCCTACAATTCGGTCTTCCTGGTCGCGGCGCTGCTGCTCCACGGGCGCCCGGTCTCCTTCCTGCGCGCGTGCCGGAACGGAGTGGACGCGGCCTGGGGGATCATCCTCCAGTTCCCGTTCTACGCCGGGATCTTCGGGCTGATGCAGAACACCGGCCTCGGCGCCTGGATCGGGAAGGGCTTTGCCGCCTTCGCCACCACGGGAACCTATCCCCTGGTCGTGTACGTCTATTCCGCGTGGATGAATCTGTTCGTGCCTTCGGCGGGGTCCAAGTGGCTGATCGAGGCGCCGTATCTGGTGCCGGCCGGGAGCTCTCTGGATGTGTCGGTCGTGACGGTGCTGCTCGCCTACAGCTACGGTGACTCCACCACGAATCTGATCCAGCCTTTCTTCGCGATCCCGATCCTCGCGGTGACGCGGCTGCGCTTCGGCGACGTGGTCGGCTACACCTTCCTGGTGGCCGTAGCCTGCTTCCTCGTCTCGGCGCTGGCGATGCTCTGGATTCCGGCGCAGTGGTGAGTCGGCGGGTGGGGCGACGCCGAGTTCGTTCTCGACCCCTGGGGATACCCCGATGAAGGTGCTGATCGTGGGCGGCGGGCTCGTGGGCTCGACGCTGGCGGACAAGCTCTCCCGTGACGGCCACGACGTCTCGCTGGTCGACGAGTCGGCCGCCCGGGTCCGGGAGCTCTCCGAGTCCCTGGACGCCCACGTCGTCGAGGGCAACGGCGCCACGGCCCCGGTGCTGCGCGAGGCGGGCATCGAGTCGGCCGACCTGGTCGTGGCGACCTCGAACTCCGACGAGGTCAACATGATCGCCGGGCTGCTCGCGTCGAAGCTGTTCGGCGTCGCGCGGTTGGTCGTGCGCCTGCGCGACTCGGACCACGACGAGGCGTTCACCCTGGTGAGCCAGGGCAGCCGCGACTACGTGTCGGTCAACCCGGTGCACGCGGCAGTCGACCGGATCACGGCGCTGCTCGACGTGCGCGGCGCGGTGGACGTCCTGTCCTTCCTCGACGATCGTCTGCTGGTCGCCGGCTTCCGCATCCACGAGCCTTCGGACTTCGTCGGGCTGCGGGTCTCGGACATGAACCTGCTCTTCGCCGAGACGCCCGCACTCGCCGTGGCGATCGAGCGCGGCGAGCAGTGGCTGATCCCGCATGGCCAGGAGCAGATCGAATCGGGTGACCTGGTCTACTTCGCCCTGGCCCGGGAGCACATGGATTCGATCCTGGGCCTGGTCGCGGTGCGCGAGGAGCACCGCCGCGACGTGATGATCGCCGGCGCCACCCCGATCGGGCTCCGGCTCGCCCAGCACCTCGAGGGGCGCGACCTGCGCGTCGTGCTGATCGAAGAGGACCGCGACCGGGCGCGTGCCGCCGCCGAGGATCTCCAGGACACGATCATCATCCACGGATCGGTGACGAGTCAGGCGCTGCTCGAGGAGGAGGAGATCGAGCGCGTCTCGACCTTCGTTGCGGTCACCGAAGAGCACGAGACGAATCTGGTCGCCGGTCTGCTCGCGAAACGCCTGGGAGTGGGGCGTGCGGTGGTGATGGTGGACAACCCGGAGCTGGTCGGGCTGGTTGGCCAGCTCGACATCGACGCGATCATCAGCCCGCGCCTGCTCGTGGTGGGGATCACGCTCCAGCACATTCTCGGCGAGCGCGTCCGGTCGGTGGCGCAGCTGCTCGAGGACCGGATCGAGATCGTCGAGGCGGAGGTGGAGAAGGGGAGTGCACTGACGCGGGCTCCCCTGGCCGAGGTGAAGCTGCCCCGGGGCGTCCTGGTGGCGGCGTTGGCGCGCGGGAGCCAACTGCTGGTGCCGCGCGGCTCCGACCGCGCCGAGCCCGGCGACCGGGTGCTGCTGATCACCACCACCGAGAACGAGCCGCGGCTGGCCCGCTTCCTGTCCGAGTGAGCTTCGCTCGGCTGCGCCTCGCTGCGCGGGGCCTGCGGCCGCTTGCCGTCCGACTTCGCTCGGCTGCGCCTCGCTGCGCGCGGCCTGCGGCCGCTTGCGGGTTACAGCCGGATGCGCGGGCGGGAGCGGCGTCCGTTCATGCTCTGGAGGATGGCGCCCATCACCATTCCCGCCGACAGGATGCCGGCGCCGGTGATCCATTCGGGCCAACGCGCCCCGGCTCGCAGCTCCAGGTTCTCGCGCGTGAGGGACTCGATCTGCGCGCGCTGCTCCTGGTCGGTGGTGTTCAGCTCGCCGTTCTCCCCCTCGAGCTGTTGTACCCGATCCTTGAGCGACTGGAACTGGCTGCGGAACTCGGCGGTCTCCGCCTCGCTCTGCGCGAGGCGCATCGCCGCCGGAGGCTGGCCCTGGAGGTACCCCTCCTCGACCCAGCCGTCGCCGTGGTCGGGCGTGCTCACCTGGGTCCATCCCTCGCGGCGGTCGACGATCGTCAGGGCATCACCGGTCTGGACGTAGGCCTTGATCCGGTACTGCATCCCGGGCCCGGTGCGCAGGCCGAGCTTCAGCTCGTCCTTCACCCACGCCGTCTCCGCCAGCGAGGGCATGGCGATCAGCACCGACGTCACCAGCCAGAGCCACCGGCGGGACGAAGCCTTCGACGACCGGGCCGCTCCGCGGAACGCGCCCGCTCCGCGGACTGCTCGATTCATGCCTCGGGGTCCCCCTTCCCGTCCGATGATCGTTCGATGACCGTGTCGCAGAGCGTCCGATCAGCGCGCCGAGGTTCGAAGCTCGGCGCTCCGCCTCACCGCCAGCGTGGCTCCCCGGGTAGGACTCGAACCTACGACCCAGCGGTTAACAGCCGCTTGCTCTGCCAGCTGAGCTACCGGGGAACGTCTTCGGGCGGCGTCATTCTAGAGGCTGGGGGCTGGATTTCAACGAAGGGCTCCCCGATCCGCGGCACCTCCACCGCGATCGGACGCGAGGGAGGCGCGGCTTCGCCGTCCTCCCGCTCGAGCGTGATCTGGTAGCGGTACTGGCGTCCCGGGTCGACCGCGCGGTCGAGCAGCTCGTCGTCCTCGGTCACCTCCACGACGTCCGATCGCAGCCGCTGCGAGCGCGTGACCTGCGCGCGCACGTAGCCCTCCTCCCGGCGCGGGTTCCAGCGCAGTCGCACGCCGCCGGAGGCTGCGGTGGCAATCCACTCGTAGTCGAGACCGGTGACCTGGATCGGCCGGGAGGGCCGGCTCTCCAGACCGTCTTCGTCGATGGCGACCACGGCGTAGGAGAACACCTCGGCGGGCCCCACGGCGGGATCCTCCGCGCGCGTCTCCGAGGCGCCGACGGTCGCCACCGTCTCGCGGGGCCCGTCCCCGCGCCAGCGCTCCACGCGGTAGCCGCGCAGATCCCGCTCCACGTTCGGCTCCCAGGCCAGGGTCACGGCGCCGAGATTCCGATCCGCGAGGTGCAGGGACACCGGCGGCAGGGGCGGCGGCTTCGTGACCGCCCGCACGACGTTGCTCGGCGGTCCGCGTTCTCCGCCCGGGTTGCGCGACGACACGCGGTAGAAGAGCACCCGCAGGTCACCGAGCCCCTTGTCGAGCAGGTGGGTCGTATGGTGTCCGTCGAGCTCCGCGACCACTTCGAAGGGACCGTCCGGGCCCGGGCTGCGCTCGACGGTGTAGCCGGCGACGATCGGGTCCGCGGCCGCGTCCCAGACGAGCGGGACCGATCGGGGTTGGCGACTGTAGGCCCGCAGCTTCTCGGGCGGCGCGGGCAGCGGCGCGGTGGTGGCGGAGGCCACGTTCGAGGCGCGATCCGATACGCGCAGATCGTGCGAGAAGGAGCGCAGCCGGTAGAAGCGGGTCGCGCCGTCCCCGAGCACCGCGCCCGCCTCGCTGTGGTCGACCCAGGCGAGCGTGCCACGGTCGTGCAGCGTCGCACGGGCCCGGAAGGGCCCTTCGGCCGAGCTGGCGATCTCGAGCAGATAGCCGGCGACGCTCGGGCTCAGCACCGGATCCCAGCGCAGCGGGATCTCCCGGTACTGGCCGTCGAGCGCGATCAGACCTTCGGGAGCGGGCAGGTCCGCGGGCGGATCGTAGACGAGGACCGGATCCGGATCCGGCGGCGGGTCCGGCGGCGACGTGAACCAGCCGGCGCAGCCCGCGAGGGCGCCGACGGCGAGGAACGCGGCGGCGACACGCCGCATCACGATCCGACCGGCGCGGGAGACGGTTGCCGCGCGCGGAGTCCCAGATCGACGGGATGCACTATCCGTCCTCCGCCGGATGGGCGCGCAGCTGCTCCAGGGTCTGGAGCTGGCGCTCGGCGCTCGCGATGTAGGCCTGGAGCCGCTCGTTGTCGGGATCGATCAGCAGCGCGCGCCGCCACAGGTCGAGCGCGGTCTCGAGCTTCTCCTCACCGAAGGCGGCGCGGCCCGCCTCGACCAGCGACTCCACCTGGGCGGCTCGCGCCTCCCGCGCTCGGGCGCGTCGGATGCGCCACTGCTCGTCGATCGCCGCGGCGAGCCGGCGCTCCTCGGTTTCGTAGGCGGGCTCGAAGGGGTCGAGGCGCCGCAGGGTCTCGAGGGCGTTCTTGGCGCCGACCAGGTCTCCCTTTGCGCGGACCTCGCGGTAGGAGTCGAGCAGCTGGGCGCGCTGGCTGACCATCTGCCGCGCCAGGACCTGCACGTGATCGAGGGTCTCCGCGTCGTCGGGTCGGAGGGTGAGCGAGAGACGGTAGTCGAGCATCGACTCCGCGAGCCGCCCTTCGCTCTCGAGGGCGCGCGCCGACTCGACGTAGCCGTCGGCACGGGCGTCGAGCTCGGCCTCGACGGAGGCGATGCGCGGGGCCAACGCCGGATTGCCGGACGCACGCCACGCGTCGACCGCACCGCGCAGATCCCCTGCCCGGTAGAGGCTCTCGCCGGGATCGGGCAGAGGCTTCGCGCAGCCCGCGGTCAGCGCCGTGATCGCGCTCGCCGCGGCGAGCGCGCCGCGAAGCGCGCATCGGGCGTCGCGCCAGCGCTCCCTCCTCATGCGAGGGCCGCCTCGTCCTCCGTCCGACCCGAGCGCAGCGGCCCGAGATCGACCGAATAGACGTGCACCGGCTCCTCCCGACCCGAGAGCTGACGCTCGCCCTCGAAGCGCATCCGCGCGGCCCCGCGCACCTGCCGTTGCACGGCTTCGGACACGAGGATCTCGCCGGGACGCGCCAGCTTCTCGAGGCGGTGGGCGACGTTCACCGCGTCGCCGATCGCCGTGAAGTCGGCGCGGCGGTCGGATCCGATGTTCCCCACGACGACGACGCCGCTGTGGATCCCGATGCCGATCGACACCGCCACCCGGTCGTCGCCCTCGGCGGAGATCTGTGCGTTGCGCCGATCGACGCTGCGCGCGATCTCGATCGCCGCCGTCACCGCGCGCAGGGCGTGGTCGGCCTGCGGGACGGGCGCGCCGAAGTAGGCCATCACGGAATCGCCGATGAACTTGTCGATCGTACCTCCAGCCCCGAGGATGATGTCCGAGATCAGCTGGAAGCACTCGTTCAGCAGTCCGACCACGCGGGTGGCGTCCATTCCCTCGGACAGGCGGGTGAAACGGCGGATGTCGACGAACAGGATCGTGACCTCCCGCTCGATGCCCGCCTGCTTCTCGTGGGCGTCGCTCTCGAGCAGCTGGTTGAGCACGTAGTCATCGACGTAGCGTCCGAAGGCCTGTTGGATCCGCTGCTTCTGCTCGAGCGAGTCGCCCATCTCGTTGAAGGCGCGCGTCAGCTCGCCGACCTCGTCCCGCGAGGTGGGCGGAACGCGCACGGTGACGTCGCCGGCGGCGAGGCGCTCCACGCCGACGCGCAGGCGACGCAGCGGTCCGACGAGCAGCGCCACGAAGCCGGTTCCCGCGAGCACGCCGACGACGATGACGACGATGGCGACGGCCGCGAGCTGCTGGGTGTTGCTCGAGACGACCGGATCGACGAGCACGTCCAGATCGAGCTCGACCTGCGCCTCCCCGATGAGGACGTCGCTGTACAGCACGGGGGCGGCGATCCGCAGCATGCGCCCGGTACGTCGCACCCACACGCCGCCGGGCTCGCTGGGGTGTCCCGCCAGCCTCTCGCGCTGCTGGCCCCGCGCACCCGGATCCCGGGACGCCACCACCCGCCCGTCGCGGTCGAGCAGGCGCACCGCGGCGACCCCCTGCTGTGTGCCGACGTCCTGGATCAGCTTCTCGAGGGAGAGCTCGGGGTGGAAGTCGCCGCTGCCCGCTGCGAGCAGGTGCTCCTTGGCGGCCGATGCGAGATTGGCGACCAGAGCACGGCCGTGCTTCTCGACCTCCGCCTCCAGGGCGCGCCGCTCATGACGCGTGGCGAGAACGGCCAGCCCGAGACATGCCGTCACGAGCAGGGCGACGATCAACGCGATGAACTTGACCTGGAGAGATCGCAAGGGGGAGCTGCCTGTCTGCGGTGGCGGGGGTTCACCGCGCGATGGGGAGAGCCACACCCTTCCTCGGCGGCCGAGGGTATCCGACGCGCAGGGTCCCGGTCTAGCACGCGTCAGCGCCGTCTTCGGTACAGGGCAGGTGGAGAAGAAGGAGGGGGGTCGAGCCCCTCACCGGTTCGTCTCGCTGCGCGCGGGCCACCCCTCCCACTCCGCAGTGCCGGCTCGCCTATTCGAGCCGGATGCCGCGGACCTCGAACTCGCGGGTGCCCTTCGGCACCTGCACCCGCACGACGTCGTCGACGGCCTTCCCGAGCAGGGCACGGGCGATGGGGGACGAGATGGAGAGCCTGCCGGCCGCGACGTCCGACTCGTCCTCTCCGACAAGCGTGTACTTCACCTCCTCGTCGGTCTCCGTGTCGAGGAGGACCACGGTAACCCCGAAGCGCACGGTCTCCGGCGTCGGCCCCGAGGGGTCGATCACCTGGGCCCGCGCCAGCTTGTCCTCGAGCGCCCGGATGCGCCCCTCGATGTGGCTCTGGCGCTCCTTGGCGGCGTGGAACTCGGCGTTCTCGGAGATGTCACCGTGGGCACGGGCCGTCTCGATCTCCTTCACGATCCGCGGTCGCTCGACGGACTTGAGCGTCTGGAGATCGGTCTCGAGCTTGTCGTAGCCCTCGCGGGTCATGGGAACGCGATCGGACATGCTCGATGGCTCCTCACCGCTCGGCGATTGCGGGATTCCAGGGGAAGCGGCGGGGAGGAGGTCCCGGGAGACCCGGATCCGCCGGGTCGGCCGCTACACTGGCCCAGAAAGTCGATCCGACGCCGCCAAATGGGGCGCCGGTCGGATGGATCGGGGTGAGGCTACCGGCCGGGCCGGGTCTGTCAACGAGTCGAGGGGCCGGAGCGGGGGATGACGTCGGGCGAAACGCCTCATTCGGAACGCGAGGCGCCTCGCGACGAGGACCGACGACGCCGTTCTCTGCTGCTGTGGGCAACGGTGTTCTACGGGGCGCTCGCGCTCGCGGCCCTGGGGTGGAACGCGTGGCGAGAGACCCCCTGGGCCTTCGTCGACCCCGCTGCGGCCGCCGCCGGCGTCGACTGGGCGAGCGACGTCGGGTCGGGGCTGGCTCTCGCCGCGATCGCGATCGCCGCCTCCCGCGCGATCACGACGCGAACGGCATGGGGCGAGGCTCTCGCACGGGCCCTCGGTCGGGTGCTCGGCCCGCTCACCTGGAGCGAGGCGGCCGCGCTGGCCCTGATGAGCGGCTTTGCCGAGGAGGCGTTCTTCCGGGGGGCGCTCCAGCCCCGAGTCGGTTGGGCGTGGGCCACGCTGCTGTTCGGAGTGGCCCACTTCGCACCGCGGCGCGAGCTGTGGCCCTGGACCGGCTTCGCCTTCCTCGCCGGGGGCCTGCTCGGCGCTCTCTACGACTGGACGGGCAATCTGGTCGCGCCGGTCGTCGCCCATGCGGTGATCAACGCCGTGAACCTGCGCTGGATCGGTGTCCGCTACGGGACGCCCACCTGAGCGCCCCGCCCGCCTGTCCGAAGCGCGATCGCGTCGATCTCGACGCGGGCGCCCAGGGGCAGGGCCGCCACCTGCACCGTCGCGCGGGCCGGCGGGGGGTTGCCCGTGAAGTGGCGCGCGTACACGGCGTTGACCCGCGCGAACAGCGCGAGATCGGTGACGTAGACGGTCGTCTTCACGACGAGCGCCAGACCCGTCCCCGCCGCCTCGAGCACCGCCGCGAGATTGGCGATCACCTGCTCGGTCTGGGCCTCGATCTCGCCGTCCACGAGGGCTCCCGTGCGCGGATCGAGCGGGATCTGTCCCGACGTGAACACCCAGTCCGCCGTCGCCACGGCCTGGGAGTAGGGACCCACGGGCGCCGGTGCGGCGTCGCTGTGGATGCGCTCCGGCCGCTTCAAGCGTCGTAGGGCTCGACGAGCAGGCGGTCTTCGAGCACGCGCAGCAGGTAGCCCAGCAGCATCAGGTTCGACAGCCGCGATCCCGTGGCGGCGTCGATCGGAAGGCCCTCGCTGAACTCGCTCGCATAGCGCGAGAAGAACTCCAGCGTCTCGACGGGAACGTTCTTGGCGACGAGCTCGGAGAGCTCTTCGGCGGAGAGGTCGTCCAGAACTTCGACCAGCTCCCACGCCAGCTCGTCGCGGGTCAGAGGCCGATCGTCGGGCTCGGTGCGCTCCGCCTCGACGGCTTCGTATGCCTCGGGATCGAATCGGATCGGATTTCGCGGATCGTTCATCGGTGGCCTCGCGGGACGTTTGTGGGAATCGCGCACCGACCATCTCCGGAAGCGCGACGACGTCCCGTCCTCGGCTCCGCGAATCTGCAACGCATCGTGACAGCGGCCTCTTCCCATGTCAATGCGCGGCTCCACCGCCACGGGATGGCTCTCGCGGCGCCCTGCGAGGTCGTTTTCACCGCAGATTCGCGGCGCGACACGCGCTACTTGCCCGTCGCTTGCCGATCAGATCGATCGGCCCCGGGGAGCGGGATCGCTGAGGTCGTCGTCGGTGAACAGCCGCTCGCGCACGAAGATGGGGGCACCGGCGCGCAGGGCGATGGCGATCGCATCGCTCGGACGCGAGTCGATCTCGATCCGGCGGCCGTGGGATCGCAGCATCAGCGTCGCGTAGTAGGTGCCGTCGCGGAGGTCGTCGACGACGGCGCGCTCCACTTCGCCCTCGAGACCCGAGATCAAGCGATTCGCCAGGTCGTGCGTGTTCGGACGCGGGGTCTGCACCGACTCGATCTGCAATGCGATCGAGGACGCCTCGGCGCTTCCGATCCAGATCGGCAGCCATCGCGATCCGTCGCGCTCCTCGAGCACCACGACCGGGAGGTCGTTCGCGTCCAGACCGACGCGTTCCACGCGCACCGCGATGTCCCGTTCCGCACCGCCTTCCGGAGCGGAGCAGGCGACCACCGCCGCGAACAGCCAGGGAAGCCAGGCCCATCTCGGAAGCGATCCGGGAAACGAAGTGGGAACCTGCACGGCCGTGCCTCCGCCCCCGATCGGGCAGGATACGACGGCGGAGTGGTCGGGGCGACTGGATTCGAACCAGCGACCTCTTCGTCCCGAACGAAGCGCGCTACCAAACTGCGCCACGCCCCGAGACTCCGGCTAGCCGGGCAGTATGGCGTCTCGCCGGCCCCCTGCAAGCGGTCGGAGACGACGCGTGGGCACGTCCGAGCCCTAGGACGCCTGCGCGGCCCGGCGCAGGGCGGCGATCGCCTCGCCCCGGTCGCGGGCGCCGAACACGGCCGTGCCCGCGACGAACAGCTCGGCGCCCGCGCGCGCGGCGCGGCCGATCGTCTCGGGCCCGATCCCGCCGTCCACCTCGAGCGTGACGTCCAGCTCGCGCTCGTCGATCCAGCTGCGCAGCGTCGCGATCTTTCCGAGCATGCTCTCGATGAACTTCTGACCGCCGAAGCCCGGGTTCACCGTCATCACCAGCACCTGGTCCACGTCGGCCAGGACCGGCTCGACGCTGGCCGCCGGGGTCGACGGATTGAGCACGACGCAGGCGCGGGCGCCGCCCTCGCGGATCTGCGCCACGCTGCGGTGGAGATGGGGGCAGGTCTCGACGTGGATGCCGACCGTGCCCGCACCGGCGCGGATGAAGTCGTCCACATAGCGCTCGGGCTCGACGATCATCAGGTGGACGTCGAGGGGCAGTGAGGTGGAGCGGCGCACGGCCTCCACCACGACGGGTCCGATCGTGATGTTGGGCACGAAGCGCCCGTCCATCACGTCCACGTGCACCACGTCGGCCCCGCCCGTCTCGATGCTGCGGAGCTCGTCGCCGAGCGCGGCGAAGTCGGCGGCGAGGATCGACGGTGCGATCCGGATCCGACGGCCGCTCACGAGCGCAGCTCCAGGCGCGCGGCGAAGAAGCCGTCGGTGTCGTGCCGGTGCGGCCAGCAGCGCAGGTAGCCGCTCGCATCCATCAGGGCTTGCACCTCCTCGGGCGCCTCGAGAGGCGAGGTGAGCGTGAACTGGGGGAACTCGCGGAGGAAGCCCTCGACGACTGCCTCGTTCTCCTCCGGGAGCAGCGTGCAGGTACTGTAGACGAGCACTCCGTCGGGCCTCAATACGCGTGCCGCGCGGTGCAGCAGGGCGCGCTGGAGCTCGGCCAGCCGCGCCGGGTCGGCGGGTCGCACGCGCCAACGCGCGTCCGGATTGCGCCGCAGCGTGCCGAGACCCGAGCAGGGGGCGTCCACGAGCACCCGGTCGAAGCCGCCCTCGGGAGCGAGATCCTCGATGCCGCGGGTCGCGTCGACGACCGCGCACTCGATGCGACCGAGCTGGAGGCGGCGCGCCGCGCGGCGCACGAGCTCCAGGCGGCGCGGATGGCGATCGAGGGCCAGCAGCGAGCCCACCTTGCCCACCCGCTCGGCGATCGCGGTGGCCTTGCCGCCGGGTGCCGCGCACACGTCGATCACCTGGTCGCCGGGCTGGGGATCGAGCAACCCCACCACGAGCTGGGAGGCCTCGTCCTGCACGGTGAAGCGTCCGGCGAGGAAGGCCGGCAGCGCCGCGGCGTTGCCCCGACGACCGAGGACGATCCCGTATCGGGCCCAGTGACACGGTCGTGCGTCGGGGAAGGTCCGGCGCAGCTCGGTGAGGAGCTCGGTGGCGTCGCCCTGGTGCGGGTTGGCCCGCACCGTGAGCGGAGGCGCCTGGGTGCAGGCCGCCGCCAGGGCTGCGGCCTCCTCGGGACCGAAGAGCTCGAGCCAACGCGCCGCGATCCACGGGGGAAGGCTGTGGGTGTGCATCAGGTGTCCCAGCGGGTCGTTCTCGAGCGCGGGCAGCAGCTCGCTCTCCCGTCGCGCCGCCAGCTTACGCAGCACCGCGTTGACCAGGCCCGCGGCGCGTTCTGCCCCGACCGCCCGCACGCAGCGCACCGACTCGTCGACGGCGGCGCTCACGGGAACCCGGTCGGCGAACAGGATCTGATAGGCCCCCAGTCGCAGGGCCGTCGCCACCACCCCCTCCAGCTTCTCGAGCGGACGATCCAGGCAGCGGCCGAGCAGGTAGTCGATCCGGCCGCGCCAGCGCAGCGTGCCGTACACCAGGTCCGTGGCGAAGGCGCGATCGCCCGCGCCCAGTCCGCTGCGCGTCAGCTGGCTGGAGAGCAGCACGTCGGCATAGGCGCCCGCGCGCTGCACTCGCTCCAGGACACGCAGGGCGAGCAGGCGCGCGCGCGTCGGCGCGGGGTGACGGCGCTCCGAGCCCTCGCGCGGCGGCCGGCCGCGCCGCGGCCGCGCGGGTCGGTCGCCCGACGGCGCGCTCACCCGCGGCACCGACGGAGAAGGCGGTTCGGCATCGGCGGAGTGTAGCCCTTCACGACCGGAACGGTTCCCGCGCGGCGACGGGGCCGAGCGGCTCCCCGTCGGAGATCGGCCGGCCGCGGAGATAGGCGTCGGTGTCGAGCGGCTTCCCGCCGGCGCGCTGGAGTCGGGTGGGGCACAGCCAGCCTTCGCCGGTGGCCACGCGCAGGGGCTCTCCAGGGCGCACTCGAACGACGCCGGGGTCGGCGTCGGCGGGCCCGGGCAGCGTCCTCGCCGCCAGGATCCGCAGCGCCTCGCCATCGCGTCCGGTGCGCGCCCCTGGCGCCGGCGCCAGCGCGCGGACGCGCCGCGCGATCGCCTTCGCCGGCTCGCTCCAGTCGATCTCCTGGTCCTGGGGGCCGAGCTTCGGAGCCAGTGTCGCGAGCGACGCGTCCTGCTCCTGCCAGCGAACGCTTCCCTCCGCGATCCGGGCGAGCGCCTCGGCGATCGCGTCGGCGGCGAGCATGGAGAGGCGATCGGTGAGCGATCCCGCGTCCTCGTCGGGTCCGATCGCCAGCGTACGGACGAGCGCCACGGCGCCTGCGTCCATCTCGCGCTCGACGCGCATCACGGAGATGCCGGTCTCCGCGTCGCCGGCGAGGATCGCCCGCGCGATCGGAGCCGCGCCGCGGTGGCGCGGCAGCAGGCTCGCGTGGGCATTGATCAGGTATCCGAGCCGCGGCAGCTCGCGCACCGCGCGCGGCAGGAACTGACCGAATGCGACCACCACGCCGAGGTCGGGCTCCGCCGCGCGCAGCGCGGCGACCGTCTCGGCGTCGCCCACGCGCTCGGGCCGGATCAGGGGAAGTCCGAGCCGCTGCGCGGTCGCGGAGACGGGCGACGCCTGCACCGACCGGCCGCGGCCGCGTGGCCGGTCGGGCTGGCTCACGACGAGCACCACCTCGTGCTCCGCGCCGTCGACGAGCCGTTCGAGGGTCGGGACCGCGAAGGACGGGGTGCCGAGGAAGACCAGACGCAAGGACTCTCCGCTCAGGCGAGTGCCGGTGACCCTTCCTCTTCCGCCTCGCGCTTGAGCTGCTTCTTGCGCTTCTCGACGTAGCGGTTCCGCTTGAGCCGGCTGATGTGGTCGATGAAGAGCACGCCGTCGAGGTGGTCGACCTCGTGCTGGAAGCAGACGGCCTGGAGGCCCTCGGCCCGGATCGCGATCTCCTTGCCGTCCAGGTCCCGGGCCTGGAGCAGCACGCGCTCGGCCCGCTCGACCTCGGCCTCGAAGTCGGGCACCGAGAGACAGCCCTCGTTCCAGACGATCTTTCCGCCGTGCTCCGAGAGGACCGGGTTCACCAGCACCAGTGGATTGCGCTCGGCGTCCTCGGCCGTCCACTCGGTGTCGACCACCACCAGGCGCACCGCCTCGCCGACCTGGGGCGCGGCAAGCCCGATTCCGGGCTCGTCGTACATGACGTCGCACATGTCCCGGGCCAGCTCGCGCAGCGGGTCGCTGACGGTCGCGATCGGCCGGGAGACCTGTCGCAGTCGCTTGTCGGGGAACTTCAGGACGGGGCGGAGCGCCATGGGGCCTCGGACCAGGAGCGGGGGAGATGGTGGGAAGCGGCGGCGTGCCCGGACGGGCGGGCCGCATCCCCCCGGCCGGCCAACATAACGGAAATCAGAGCATGCTCCAGGGACGCACGTCGACGGCGGCCTGCACGCCCTCCCCCAGGCGACCCGCGGCGGCCAGCGCCGCGCGCGCCGCGCGGCGCACGCCGGCGGCGTCGGCGCCCTTGAGCAGGATCTGCTGGCGGTGGCGACCGCGCAGACGCGGCAGGGGCGCGGGAGCCGGCCCGAGCCGCTCGCAGTCCGCCCCGTCCGCGGCCACCGCGGCGGCGATCTCCCGCGCCGCGGCGATGGCGTCGGCCTCCTGCTCCGCCGAAACCAGCACGCTGGCGAGGTGGCCGAAGGGCGGAAAGCCGAGTGATGCGCGGTGGGCGAGCTCCTCGGCGTAGAAGCGCTCGTAGTCGTGGTCGCGCACCGGCCGCACGGCGTAGTGGTCGGGCACGAAGGTCTGCACGATCACGCGCCCCGGCGCCCGGTCGCGACCGGCCCGGCCCGCCACCTGGGTGAGCAGCTGGAAGGTGCGCTCGGCGGCGCGGAAGTCGGGCAGGTGCAGACCGACGTCGGCGGCGACCACCCCGACCAGCCGCACGCCCGGGAAGTCGTGGCCCTTGGCGACCATCTGGGTGCCGATCAGCACGTCGACCAGACCGGCACCCAGCCGCCGCAGGACGTCCTCGGTGGTGCCCCGACGCGCTGCAGTGTCGCGATCCAGGCGCGCGATCCTGGCCCGCGGGAAGAGCGATCGCACCTCTTCCTCGAGGCGCTCGGTGCCCAGGCCGAGAAGCGCGGTGTCCGGAGCGCCGCAGCCGCTGCAGCGCTCGGGGGGCGGTCGGCGGTGATCGCAGTAGTGGCAGCGCAGCACGCCCTCGGCCGCGTGGTAGACGAGGGCGACGTCGCAGTCGACGCAGTGCTCCGCGTGGCCGCAGTCGAAGCAGAGGATGCGCGTCGAGAATCCGCGCCGGTTCAGGAACAGGATCGTCTGCCCGCCGGCGTCCAGCGTCTCGGCGAGCGCCCGCCGCAGCGGTCGCGACAGGATCACCTTGCGGCCGCGCGGCGCGGCGTCGCGCTCGCGCGCGAGGTCGACGATCTCGACGGCGGGGAGCGGCCGGCCGCCGATGCGGTGCGCGAGCACCAGCCGCACCAGCTCGCCGCGATCCGCGGCGTGGCGCGTCTCGAGCGACGGCGTGGCCGATCCGAGCACGAGCGGGCAGCCGGCCGCGCGTGCGCGCAGCCGCGCGAGATCGCGCGCGTGGTAGCGGAACCCCTCCTCGTTCTTGTACGCGCCGTCGTGCTCCTCGTCGATCACGATCAGGCCCAGGTCCGCGACGGGCGCGAACAGGGCCGAGCGCGCTCCGACGGCGATCGGCGCATCGCCGTCGCGCAGGCGCTGCCACTGATCGAGGCGGTCGCCCGGACGCAGGCCGCTGTGCAGCACGGCCAGGGCGTCGCCGAAGCGGCCGCGCAGACGGGCGAGGATCTGATGGGTCAGCGTGATCTCCGGGACCAGCACGAGCGCGCGCCGACCGGCCTCCAGGGCCGCGGCGACGGAGCGCAGATAGATCTCGGTCTTGCCGCTCCCCGTGACGCCGTGGAGCAGGAAGGTCCGGGTCTCGCGCGCGCGGATCGCCTTCTCGATCGGCTCGAGGGCCTCGGCCTGGTCCCGGGTGAGCGAGACGGGCCGCGCCTCTTCGATCGGCGCGCCCAGGACGTCGCGGGCGGCGCGCCGCTCGTGCACCCGCGCGAAGCCGCGGGAGACCAGGGCGCGCAGGGCATCCCCGTGGGCTCCGCCCGCGGCGAGCTCGCCTTCGGCGGCGAGGCGCTCGAGCAGCTCGAGCTGGCGCGGGGCGCGGGCGAGGGCGGCGCGCGCGGCCGCGAGATCGACCGAGGCGGTGAGACGCGCGACCCGTACGGTGGCGAGACGCGCCCGGGGCGGTCGGAGGATCTCGCACGGCGCGACCAGACCGTCGCGGCGCAGCGCTTCGATCGCCGGCTGGGCCGGGCCGCCGATCCGCCGCGCGATCGCGGGCGGGACCAGCGCGCCGGCGAGGAGGCTGGCGAGGATGCGCCCGGGGGCGCCCGGGACGACGCCGCTCTCCGCCGCGGCCCGGCCGTGTGTGGTCAGCTCGAAGCCGCGCGCGACGGCCGCGGCGGATCCGGAGGGAAGCGCCGACGCGAGTGCCAGCCCGACCGGACACAGCACGTCCGTCGCGGCCTCGCGCAGCACGCCGAGCAGCTCGTCGTCGAGCACGGGCGCCTCGTCGAGGACGGCCTCGACTGGGCGCAGCCGGCCCCCGTGGCGCGCCCGATCGGCGACCTCCACCACCACGCCGACCAGCGTCCGGCCGCCGAAGCGCACCCGCACGCGACATCCCGGTCGCACGTGCGCGGCGCGCGCGGCCGGGATGGTGTACTCGAAGAGTTCGTCGACGGGCACCGGCAGCGCCACCCGCGCCACCGGATCACCGGACGAGAAGAGGTCGTCGAAGGTGTCGAGAGCTCCAGCGGGCACGCGCCGATTGTATGCCGCGGCGGGAACGCGGCGAGGCTCGCGATGAGGCCCGCTCGCGTCCGCCCGCAGCGCGTGACCGTCGAGCGCCGGGCCGGCGCGCTCTCGCTGCGCGTCGACGGGACCTTCGCCTCCTGCTACCGGCCCGGGAGTCCGCTCACCGGCTCCGTCTGGGACGCGCTCGTGGCTCCCCTCGCCTGGCTTCCGCGGGGGCGCCGGCGCTCGGTGCTGGTGCTCGGTCTGGGCGGCGGCAGCGCGGCGCGTCTGGTGCGCGCGATCGCCCCGGGCTGCCGGATCGTCGGCATCGAGTCGAGTGACGAGGTGCTGCGCGCGGCCCGACGCTGGCTCGATCTCGACGCTCTCGGCGTCGAGGTGGTCCACGCCTGTGCGCGCCACTACCTGCGCCGCAGCCGGGCGCGCTTCGACCTGGTGATCGAGGACGTGTTCGTGGGCGTCGGCCACGGCGTGCACAAGCCCGACTGGCTGCCCGAGCCCGGCCTGCCCGCGGCTGCGAGGCTCCTGCACCGGGGCGGGCTCCTGGTGAGCAATGCGATCGACGAGGCGCCCGACGTCTGCCGCTGCATGCGCTCGCTCTTCCCCGCGACCGTCTCGATCGGAATCGAGGGCTACGACAACCGGGTGTTCGTCGGGGGCCCGGGTCCGCTCACGGCTCGCGGCCTGCGCGCCGCCAACGCGGCGCACCCGCTGCTGCGCCAGACGCTGCCCCAGCTCTCCTTCCGCACCGCGGCGACCTGAGGCGTCGCCGCGTCGGCTCTCCCCGTCCGCCGACCGGCTAATCTCTCGCGGATGACGAAGACGTCTCGTCGCGCCCGGCGCGACCCGGGGCCCGGCGCGCGCCCCCGACTGCGGATCGCCCTGCTCGCGTTCCTCGCAACCGGGGTCGCCTTCGGGGCGGCCTGCGCGCGGGAGGAGCCCGGGGAGGAGCCGGTGACGCCCCCCCGGGCCGCGGCGGAGCCGCCCCCGGCGCCGGTCGAAGAGCCGTCGCCCTCCGTCCCGGCGCAGCCAGCGCCCGAGAACGCGGCGCCGGCTGCGCCCTCCCGCTCTGCGGACGCCCCGGCGGTGCGCGGCGGAGACGGCGCGGGCGAGACTGCCGCGTCGGCGGCCAGTGAGGAGCACGTGCCGCTCGAATCGCTGCTGCGCGCCCCCTACGCGCCCGGTCCGCAACCCGAGCCACCGCTCGATCTCGACTCGCTTCGCTACGAGCCGGCGGCGCCCCAATCCGCTTCGCCCAGTGCGATCGACCGGTTCAAGGACCGCGTGCGGCTCCAGCGCCGCAGCGACGCGATCGGGCCGGCGGGCCCGCGTCAGGGCACCGTGTCCGAGACCGACGCCGGGCTGAGCGTTCCCCTCGACGACTCGGTGAGTCTCGAGGGCGGGATCCGCGTCGATCAGCGCGACGAGCCCGGCGCCGCGGAGCCCGAGCGCAAGTCGACGCCACGCGTCGGCGTGAAGGTGCGCTTCTAGCTCCGCTCCTCCTCGGAGAGGAACTCCAGCACCGTGCGGTTGAACGCCTGGGCCGACTCCACCATCACCAGGTGGGCTCCGTGGGCGAAGGTGACGAGCCGTGCGTCGGGGATCTCGTCGGCCAGCTGGCGGTGCAGCTTCGGGGGTGTGAGCAGGTCGTTGCGGCCGCACGCCACCAGCGTCGGGGCCGCGATTCCGGCGAGCCGGTCGAGGGTGTCGTGGGCCAGGCAGGCGTCGCACTGCCGCGCGAAGCGCTCGGGTGTGAGCGGGGCGCCGTCGCGCGTGAAGAAGGCGACCATCTGGTCGATCAGGTCGGTCTGCTCGATCGTGGCGTCCTGGGCCGTCCACAGCAGGCGGTCGCGGATCAGCAGGTCGAGGGCGACGCCGGCGCGCGCGAGCTCGCGCCACTGGGTGAGCAGCAGGCGGCGCTTGGCGTCGGGGCGCGCGTAGGTGCCCACCAGCACCAGGCGCTCCACCCGGCCCGGATGCCGCAGCGCGAGCTCCTGGGCCGCCATCCCGCCCATGAACGCGCCCAGCACCGCGGCGCGCTCGATCTCGAGGGCGTCGAGCAGACCGGCCATGACGTCGGCGAGGTCGGCGGTGCCGAAGTCGGCGTCGTCGCCCTCGCTCTGGCCGACGCCCGGGTAGTCGAAGATCAGCGTGCGCCGGTGGCGCGAGAACTCGGGCACCTGGAGCGGGAGCCAGCCGCGGCAGGAGCCGCCGATCCCGATCGCGAGGACGAGCGGCGCCTCGCTGGGATCGACGTCCTCGCCGTGCGACTCGTAGTAGAGCTTGCGATCGTGGACCAGTGCGTGCGGCACCGCGGGTGATTGTAGAGGCTCGCCCAGCGGGCTGCTCGGACCGATCTCAGCCGCTCATCTGCTTCAGGTCGCGCAGGACCGAGCGCGCCACTGCCTTCAGCGTCTCGAAGACGCCCTTGCCGTCGGTGGCGCACGCCTCGAAGTCGGGAAGTACGCCCGCGTTCAGGAGCTTCTTCATCTCGTCGAGCGGCGCGGCATTGGGCAGGTCGCGCTTGTTGTACTGGATCACGCAGGGCGTCTCGTCCATGCTGTGTCCCTGCTCCGCCAGGTTGAGGCGCAGGTTCTCGAGGCTCTCGACGTTCGCCTCCATGCGCTCGATCTGGCTGTCGGCCACGAACACCACGCCGTCGACGCCCTTCAGGATCAGCTTGCGGCTGGCGTCGTAGAACACCTGGCCCGGCACCGTGTAGAGGTGGAAGCGCGTCTTGAAGCCGCGGATCTCACCGAGGGCGAGCGGCAGGAAGTCGAAGAAGAGCGTGCGCTCGGTCTCCGTCGCCAGCGAGATCATCTTCCCCTTCAGCTCGGGGTTGGTCTTGCTGTAGATCCACTGGAGATTCGTCGTCTTGCCGCACAGACCGGGGCCGTAGTAGACGATCTTGCAGTTGATCTCGCGCGACGAGTAGTTGATGAACGACATAGTGGGTGGATTCAGCTCGAGAGGGTCTGACCGAACATGTCAGACGGAGAACAGGTTGTCGATGTCGTCGTCGGTGATCTCGGCGAAGGGAGTGCCGCCTTTCGCGGTCTCCTGCTCCGTCTTCTTCTGGATCTCCTCGAAGATCTTCGCGAGCTCGGCGCCCGCCTTCTTCACCCGCAGGCGGACGAGACCGAGCGAGCTGCGGTCGTCGAAGACCACCACGAGGATGATGCGGTGGGAGACCAGCGTGATGTGCAGGTTGTCGCGCTGGCCCTGGTGGAAGTGCACGGGGAAGTCGTCCTCGCCCACGAGCTTCGCGAGGCCGCCGGTCGCAGCGATGCAGCCCGCGGTGAGCGACGCCAGGCTGGTGGTGTCGAGCCCGCGCATCTCGCCGGCCTCGGCGATCAGCTGCCCGTTGCGGTCGACGACGAAGATGCCCTTCGCGTTCGCGTCTCGGACGAGACGCTGGGTCACCGCCGAGATCAGGCGGTAATCCTCGTCGTACATCACGAGCTGCCCGTCGTGCTTGCGCATCCGCAAATGCCTCGATAACCGCTCGGGATCAAAGAGATTTGAACGTTCGCAGGGTACCCTGCGAACACTCCCCGTGGCAACTCGCCACGGCAGGCGTCTCGGCGCGCCGCGGGCAGATCTTGAGCATCCCGGCCCCCGAGCGCCTAGAGAGTACGCCGATTCTCGACCGACATGCCCACGGTCACGTGGTCCGCGTACTCGAGGTCGCCGCCCAGCGGCATCCCGAAGGCGATCCGGGACAGGCGCACCCCGGTGGGCCGCAGCCGCTCGATCAGATAATGGGCGGTGGCGTCGCCCTCGGCGTTGGGGTTGGTGGCGAGCAGGACCTCCTCGATCCCGCCGGCCCCGACCCGTGCCTCGAGCTCGGCGATCCGCAGCTCGTCGGGCCCGACCCCGTCGATCGGCGCGAAGGCACCCCCGAGCACGTGGTAGCGGCCGCGGAAGCGCCCGCTGCGCTCGATCGCCGCCAGGTCCGCCGGCTCCTCGACGACACACAGAAGAGTCGGATCGCGCCGCTCGTCGCGGCAGATCTCGCATGGGGAGTGGTCGGTCAGGTCGAAGCACAGCTCGCACAGCACGATGTCCAGCTGGAGGCGGGCGATCGCCTCGGCCAGCTCGCGTACGCTCGTCTCGGGCGCCCCGAGCAGGTGGAAGGCCAGGCGCGTGGCCGACTTCTCCCCGATGCCGGGGAGACGCTTGAGACAGGCCACGAGGCGGTCGATCGGGGGAGCGCTGCGCATGACGGCGGTGGCTCAGCTCGGCTCGTCGCCGCGCAGCATCGGCAGGGCGAAGCTGCTCGAAGCCTTCTGCATCTCCTCCTGGACGATGCGCTGGGCATTGGCGAGGGCGGCGTTCACCGCCGCCGCGGCGAGGTCCTGCACCATCTCCCGGTCGCCCGAGGCGAGCAGCTCGGGCTCGATCTCAATCCGCAGCACGCGCAGGGCGCCCGACACCTCGGCGCGCACCATTCCGCCGCCGGCCGTTCCCTCCACACGGCGCGCGGCGAGCTGGCGCTGGAGCTCGGCGATCTTCGCCTGGGCCTCCTTCGCCTTGGCCATCCACTCGCCGAGGTCGGGCACTAGCGTCCTCCCCCGAGCGGTCGGATTTCGACGATGTCGGCACCCAGGATCTCCAGCGCGCGTCCGACCGCCGGATCGTTGAGGGCGTCCTGGCGGCGCTGGCGCAGCAGCTCGGGGTCGGGCGCGCCGTTCTCCGCCGAAGCGGCGGCCGGCGGCTCGGCGTCCTCGACCTCGACGCGCACCGGGCGGTCGAAGAAGCGCGCGGCCAGGGCGTCGAGCACCTCCTGCTTCTCGCGTAGCCGGCGCGCGGCGAAGGGCTCGGGCACGCGGATGCGCAGGCGGTCGGGGCGGCGCTCCAGCAGCTCTGCGCCGTCGAGGGCGGCGAAGATTCCGGGCTCGTCGGCGCGCGCGAAGGCTCGCAGGCGATCGAGCACCGTGGCGAGCGGCGCGCCCGGTGCGGCGTCGGCTTCGAAGGTCTCACCGTCGCCTTCGGTCGAGGGCGCGGTACGCGGGGCCTCGGTCGGCGGAGCCGCGTCGCGTCGCCGGGGCGAGCGACCGCGGGCGGGCGCGCCGCCCCGCCCCGGCGCGGAACCCGCCGGCGGCGCGCCGTCGCTTCCGCCGGCGTCCTCGGATCCGGCGAGGCGCCGCTCGAGGACGTCGAGACGCTGGAGCAGCCGCGCGACGTCGTCTCCGTCGGGCAGGGTCGCCAGGCGTACCAATGCCAGCTCGAGCACCGCGAAGGGCCGAGGTGCCCAGGCCAGGTCCTCCTGCTCGTGCACCAGGGCGCGGAACATGCGCCGCAGCCGCGTCGCGTCGCTCTTGCCGGCCAGCGTCCGCAGCTCGGCGATCTCCTCCTCGGAGGCCTCGAGCAGCTCCGGCGCGTCGGGGGCGATGCGCACCACCACCAGGTCGCGCAGCAGCTGGAGCAGGTTCTCGGACAGCCGCTTCGCGTCGAGTCCCGCCTCGCCGGCCTCGCGGCACGCGGCGAGGGCGGCAGCGGGCTCGCCGTCGATGCAGGCGGTGGCGATCCGCAGCAGAACGCGGCGGTCGACGAGATCGAGCACCTCCGCCACCTGGGCGTCGGAGATCTCGCCCCCGCCGTAGGCGATCACCTGGTCGAGCAGGGTCTGGGCGTCGCGCATCGAGCCGTCGGCCTCGCGCGCGACCGCGAGCAGGCTCCCGTTCGAGATCGTGAGGCCCTCGGCGCGCGCGATCTCGGCGAGGCGCGCCACGATCTCGCTCGCCGAGATCCGGCGCAGGTCGTAGCGCTGGCAGCGCGAGAGCACGGTGAACGGGATCTTCTCCGGGTTCGTCGTCGCGAACACGAACAGGCTGCGGGGCGGCGGCTCCTCCAGCGTCTTCAACAGCGCGTTGAAGGCCGCCGCCGACAGCATGTGCACCTCGTCCACGACGAAGATGCGATGCTTGCCCGGCGCCGCCGCATAGCGGATCGCGGAGATCAGCTCGCGCACGTCGTCGACGCTGGTGCGGCTCGCCGCATCGATCTCCTGCACGTCGGTGGAGGTGCCCGCGCCGATCTCCCGGCACGGGTCGCACTCGCCGCAGGGGGTGTCGGTGGGGCCCTTGTCGCAGTTCAGGCAGCGGGCCAGGATCCGCGCCAGGGTCGTCTTGCCCACGCCGCGCGGGCCCGTAAGAAGGATGGCGTGGGGCACCCGGCCGGTGCGGATCGCGTTGCGCAGGGGCGTGGTGACGTGCGCCTGCCCGCTGACGTCGTCGAAGCTCTGGGGCCGCCACTTCCGGGCGAGAACCTGGTACGACATGGGGGAGGGGGGAATCCTTCTCGCCTGCCTTCCGTCTCGGGGCTCGCCGCCCGTGCGGAGCCGGGATCGCAGGGCACCCCGCTCGCAATCGAAACCCCGCTACCGCTGCTTCCTTCCGGACCTGACGGAGTTCACGGAGCTCGTAATCGAGCGGAACCCTGCGATCGCGGCTCCGCACGGACGGCGAGGCCGAATCTACCGCGTAGGGGAAGGGAGCGCCGGTCACGGCGCGGCCCGCCGAGGATCCGCCCCCCAGAGGTCGAGCTGGGCTCCGGTCACGGACCCGCTTCGCGAACCCGGAACGAGGTAGGCCGCGGCTTCTGCGGCGGCCCTCCCGGCCCCGGAGTCCGAACGACCGCTGCCGAGCGTCTTCAACCGCGATATCCCTTCCGACGAGGACCGAGGACCTGCCTTCGACCGCTTCGCTGCGCGCGTTCGTGCACGCGGCGAGGGCGTCGAGCCTCAAGCGAGCCGCCGTGGAGCTGCATCTCTCCCCCTCGGCATTGAGTCGCCAGGTCCAGGGCCGGGAGGAACTCCTGGGCGTCCAGCTCTTCGTCCGGCGCAACCCGGGCCTCGAGCTCACGGAGGTCGGATCGCGCTACCTCGCGGCCGTCGAGCGAGCGCTGCGCGAGCTCGAGCAGGCGGGCCGGAGTCTCGGCGCTCGCGCGGGCCGCCCGCTCCGCGTGAGCGCCCTCGAGGCGTTCAGCGCGAAGTGGCTGGTCCCCCACCTCCCTGCCTTCGAAACCGCACATCCGGGCATCGAGATCGATCTGGAAGCGACGCGGCGCTATGCGGACTTCGCTCGCGAGCCCGTCGACGTGGCGATCCGCTTCGGGGTCGGGCCCTGGAGCGAGCTCCATGCGGAGCTGGCTCGTCGAGGCCCTCGCCCGGTAGGGCGCGCCGCACCGGCCGAGCCGGCCGCTCGACTGCGCGGCGCGCATCCGCTCGTGCAGGAAGATCGCTTGCCCGGCGCGCGAGCGCGCGCCACGTTCCCGGGATGCGACAGCTCACCTGCATCGGAACGAATCGTCTCGAGTGGCGCGAGGTCGAGGTGCCGACGCTCCAGGGCGACCACGAGGCCCTCGTCCGGCCCCTGGCGGTC